>ERZ1370068.619-contig-10565_pt1 | contig 53506 bp, 85 predicted proteins | sample MGYA00561227_ERZ1370068 | MGnify/ENA primary metagenome ERZ1370068 (study PRJEB38410, sample SAMEA6850437) | metagenome | study: Metagenomic assessment of the ecological functions of the soil: analysis of the soil microbiota associated with the... | reverse complement strand
TGTGCTTCGTTCAGTTACGTATTGCACTTCACGGTGCAGGCCTACGACACGCAGCCCGACGCGACGCAGGCCGTGCTCTCCGGGCGCGCCTACGCGACGCTCGGCGGCAACACCACCATCGTCTACGCGGCGAGCAAGAACCCGCACTTCGTCGCCGACCTCGAGCTCACCGACACGCGCGCGCACTGGGCGCGCGCCGTTCCCGAAGCAGAGCGTGGCGCTGCGCAACCAGATGCAGGACGTGCTCGACTGCATGAAGAAGGACGGCACCATCGCCAAGCTGTCGGAGAAGTGGTTCGGCAAGGCGCCGGGCCCCGACTCGCTCGAGCGCGTGATCACGCCGGGCTACGGCGTGCCGGGCATGCCGGGCTACGATCCGACGCCGCATGACCTGAAGTGCAGCTAGTAGTCGAGGCGCGCGGCCTCCACAAGCATTTCGGCGCCCTTCATGTCCTGAAGGGCGTCGATCTGTGCGTGGCCGAGCGCGAGCTGGTGTTCGTCATCGGGCCGTCGGGCTCGGGCAAGTCCACGCTGCTGCGCTGCCTCAACCGCCTGGAGGAGCCGTCCTCGGGCAGCGTGATGGTCGACGGCGTCGACCTGCTCGATCCGCGCACCGACATCAACCGCGCGCGCCAGCGCATCGGCATGGTGTTCCAGTCGTTCAACCTCTATCCGCACATGACGGCGCTCGGCAACGTCACGCTCGCGCTGCGCAAGGTGGCCGGCAAGTCGCGCGCCGAGGCCGACGAGCTCGGCCGCGCCGCGCTCGCGCGCGTGGGCCTCGCCGACCGCGCCGGCCACACGCCGGGCGAGCTCTCCGGCGGCCAGCAGCAGCGCGTCGCCATCGCGCGCGCGATCGCGCTCGAGCCGCGCGTGATGCTGTTCGACGAGCCGACCAGCGCGCTCGATCCGGAGCTGGTGGGCTCGGTGCTGGGCGTGATGCGCGACCTGCGCGAAAGCGGCATGGCGATGGTGGTGGTCAGCCACGAGATGGGCTTCGCGCGCAACGCCGCCGACCGCGTGCTGTTCATGGACGACGGGCGTCATCGTCGAGGAGGGCCCGCCGGCCGCGATCTTCGCAGCGCCCGCGCACGAGCGCACGCGCGCCTTCATCAGCCAGATCCAGCGGCACTGATGCGCGATGCCGATGTCCAACTGGGACCGCTTCGTCGACGACCTTCTTCAACGCGAAGGTGATGGCGAAGTACCTGCCGGACATCGCCCACGGCATGCTGGTCACCGTCGAGCTGGCGGCGCTGGTGATCGTCAGCCGGCCTCGCCGCCGGACTGGCGCTCGCGCTGCTGCGCAGCCTGGGCTTCCGGCCGGTCAACCTGCTCATCGTCTTCGTCGTCGACCTGTTCCGCGCGCTGCCGCCGCTGGTCATCATCGTCTTCATCTATTTCGGCCTGCCGGCGGTCGAGCATCTCGCCCTCGGGCTTCGTCTCGACGTGGCTGTCGCTCGCGCTGGTGCTGATGGCCTTCTCCGAGGAGATCTTCTGGGCCGGCATCACCTCGATCGCCGAAGGGGCAGTGGGAGGCGGCGCGCTCGACCGGGCTTTCCTACGGCCAGACGCTGATGAACGTGGTGCTGCCGCAGGCGCTGCGCCTCACCATCCCGCCGCTCACCAACCGCACCATCGCCATCACCAAGGGCACGGCGCTCGGCACCGTGGTGGCGGTGAGCGAGATCCTCGGCATGGCCTCGTCGGCGGTGTCCAACAGCTACAACCCTTCGCCGCTCACCCTCGGCGCGGGCGCCTACCTGATCCTGTTCTTCCCCATGGTGGTCGTTCGGCCGCTGGCTCGAGACGCGCATGCGCTGGAAGCGCTGAGCCATGCTGCAGACCTTCTTCAACCTCGACATCATCGGCGCCGCCTGGCGGATCATCCTGGCCGGGCTCGGCAACACCGTGCTGCTGTCGCTGGTCGTGGTGCCGCTCGGCCTGCTCGGCGGGCTGATCCTCAGCCTGCTCGCCGGCGTGCGCAATCCCTGGGTGCGCTGGCCGCTGATGGCCTGGGTGGATTTCTTCCGCGCCTTCCCGCCGCTGGTGCTGCTGATCTTCCTCTTCGCCGGCCTGCCGTTCGCCGGGCTCGAGCTGGGCGGCTTCGCCTGCGTGTGCATCGCGTTCTTCCTCAATACCGGCGCCTACTACGGCGAGATCCTGCGCGCCGGCATCGAATCGGTTCCGCCGGGCCAGATCGATGCCGCGCGCAGCACCGGCCTCGGCCGCATGCAGACCATGCTGTACGTCGTCCTGCCGCAGGCCGTGCGCAACGTGCTGCCCGACCTGCTCTCGAACACGCTCGAGGTCGTCAAGCTCACCTCGCTGGGCAGCGTCGTCGCGATGCCCGAGCTGCTGTTCCAGGCGCGCCAGGCGCAGAGCCTGACCTACAACCCCACGCCGATCGTCGTCGCCGCGCTGTGATCTCATTTAAGCGTGACTCGCTCTGGCCGCTCGTGCGGCCTGGATCAGCCGTGGCTGGAGAACCGGGCGATCAGCGCGCGCCTAGCTCAGGTTGGCTTCCGCGCGCGCCGAGCAGGAAACCGGCAGAGGATCGAGCCCGGCCCAGCGGCAGCAGGAGCACCGGCAGGATCCACAGCACCTTCACCCGCCGGTGGATGCGCCGCTCTGCAGGACGATCGAGACGATGGCCCAGATGTCGGCGGCCAGGGAGGAGGAGGCCGAGCAGACCAGCTCGATTTGCACGCGTTCTGATCCCTGAACGTTACCAGACCCTCGCCGGACCACTGGTCAAAGTAGCAAGCTGCGATCGCCGCTTCTCCGCTGGCGTTTGGCGATCGTCGCCCGGGGCTTCGCCACCGATCGGGGATGACAATCAGCGGCACCACCAAGAACAGGATGCAGAAGAAGACGGTGAATATCACGGCACCTCCAGCGATAGCCGTGGTCGCCGCCGGAGGCGACGTCGCGGAACAGGCGCACGTTCACGCCCCGGTTGACGGCGACGGTCTCAAGCGAACGCCGCCATGGCGGCATTCGTCGACCGAGCCCTCGACGTAGGCGATCTTGCGCAGCTTCACTGCATCGGGAACGCAACTCGCGATCACCTCGAAGACAGCTGGTTGTCGTCAGAGCTCGGACCGGAGAGGTGCATCTCGAGCAGCACCGCACTGTGTCCAGCGTCACGCAGGCCGTGTAGGAGTCGCGCAGGAAGCGCAGGGCGTTTTCCGGGGTGCGCTCGCCGACGACCTTCGTGTGGACATAGGTCGCGCCGTTGCTCGACTGTCAACTGATAGGACATGAGGCGTATTTCCTGTGAAAAAGTAGTGGTCAGGTGCCGCTCGCATTAATTCCTCCGGCTACCAGAAGGGCCAAAGTCGATCGCGAGGCCCAGGCTTTCGATGGTGTGCCGGCCGACCGGTTCGCATCGATAGCAGCGCGCGCCAGGCCGCGTCGTAGGCGCGGGCCAGGACGAGGCCTTCCAGCGTCGTCGATAGGCTCGCTATCGCAGAGACGAAACAGGCCGGTAGTCCATGGAGTCGGACTATCGGCGAGCGCGGAAGAAGCGACTTGACCGCCAGCGCCAGACGCTAGTCCTGGCGCGCCATCCTTGGGACCGCTTGGTGCTAGCGGGAGGCGGGCGGCTCGTCCGGTAGTCGCTCGGACTGAGCCCGGTCCAGCGCTTGAACGCGCGAGTGAACGCGCTCGGCTGGGAGAAGCCCAGCGAGAAGGTGATGTCGGTGACCGAGCGGCGCGGGTCCTCGATGTAGCGCAAGGCGAGGTCTTTGCGCGTGTCGTCGACGAGCTGGAGGTAGGTCGTGTTCGCTTCGGCGAGCTTGCGCTGCAGCGTGCGCGGGCTCATGTGGAGCTGCTTCGCCGTATCCTCCGCAGTCCCTTCGCCCGAGGACAGGTGCTCGAGCACCGCCGCACGGGCACCGCGAGACGACGTCGGACTTGTCGAGCCGCGCCAGCTCCTCGGTCAGCATCTTGTCGAACACCGCCGCGAGTTGCCGGTTGGCCGACGGCAGCGGGCGGTCGGCGTCCTTGGCCGAAAGCACGAACGCGTTCTCCTCGGCGCCGAACTGGACCGGGCAGCCGAAGAAGCGCTCGTAGGCGTCCGCGGCATCGGGCTTCCGGCGACGCAGGGTCGCGGCAACCGGTCGCAGAGCCGCCCCTGCATTCATGCGGCACAGATCGAACAGGAGCGCCATCACGATGTCGACGAAGACCGCGGCCACCGGCACGACGGCCGGATTGCCGCGCTTCGCCCAGAAGCGGACCTTGAGCCCCTGCCGGGTGTCCTCGATCTCGGTAATGCCGCGCTCGCCGACCAGGCGCGAGTAGCGCACCGCCCGTTCGAGCCCGGTGCGGAGCGTCGAGCTCGACAGCCAGGCATATCCAAGGACGCCCAGTTCCGAGGGGTGCCAGCAGCGTGCGGCCTGCAGCCCGAAGGCGGGATCGCTGACGAGCGGGATCGCGACGCGGAGGATCGCGTCGATCTTGTCCGACTTCGATGCGCTCGCCCGGAGCGGGGATGGCAGCGAGGTCGACACCCGCATGCCGGGCGATGCCGACCGCGTCGAGGCCGTGCAATTCAAGCAGGCGCCGGAACATCTGGCCCATCGAGGCAAGGAAACTCTGGCGCGACTGATCGCCGGCCCGTCCGCCGTCTGACTCACTCACCGTCGTCCCTCCCTGAGTTCTCGCGAAGAATACTGCAACTACGCCCGTGGCGCAGGAGGGCAAACGACTGGCGCGCGGGGGAAGCGATTGCGGTGGTGATCCGGGATGCTGCGTCTCGCCAACCAAGCAATGGAGGAAGGCGGATGTCCAAGGTCATCAGCATCACCCCGCGCAATGGCTACTGGGAGCGACTCGACCGCAGGATCAAGGAGGCGACGCACGAATGCGCGCGCGCTCTCATCGATGACGCGGTCGCCCGCGTGACGGCGGCAGGCGAACGTGTCCGCGCCGAGCTGCGCGCACGAAAGGTGGTCGACCTGACTCCACAACAAGCCACCTCAGGCCTCGCGACGACCACCTTCTGACGCGAAGCCGCGGCATCGTCGAGCCCCTGCTGCAGTTGTGAAGCTCGCGGCCAGCAAGCTCGAGGCCTACTGGCGCGTCGTCGCAAGAAAGGGCAGAAGGTGAAGGTGCTCATGCGTCCCTATCGCACGGCACAAGTACGCGCGATCCTGGAGGTGGAGGGCATCCGGATGCGCGTCTACTTCTGCGAGAGGCAAGCCGGGTGGCGCAAGGCTTGATTCTCCAAGTGGTGGAGGCGGCGGGAATCGAACCCGCGTCCGCAGACCCTAGGCAGTCAGGACTACATGCTTAGCCTGGTTGTTTGAGCTTCGCCTCGAGCCCGCCAACCGGCAGGCTGACGCTCGACTAGCCGCTTCGACGGATCCCCGGGCGAAGCGGCCACACCCGGAAGAGAGGCTGATGTAAATGACGCTGCACCTCCTGGCGGGTTACCCCACCGCGGAGGCCTGGCCCATCAGCAGACCAGTGCAGCGTCTAGCCGGTATTAGGCGGCTAGAGCGAAACGCTCGTCGTTGGCGTTTGTAGTGTTTCCAGAATGGATTTACGAGGTGTTCTGGTCCTCGGCATGCCCTGCGCTGCTTCGATGCCCGCGTCGAAACCAGGTCGCCCCGGATCGATCGAACTATCCGGCGAGAGTTTACCTCCTAGTTGTTGTGCTGGAGCCGGATCGCACTGCGAGATGAGCGGGTAGCTGTCCTTGTCGACCTGCTGCACGAAGTTCGAGCCGTATTCCTCGTCCGCTGCGGTTCACCTCGTACTTACGAGATCGCGGCGCCGACGGCGCGCGGTCGCGCAGCGAGATGACGAGGCTGCTCTTCGCCGGTCAGCGCGCGAACTCGAAGAACTGGTCACTTGCCGAGCGGCAGCAGCGTGTCGGCGCCCGGCTATCAGCACGATCACCGCGTCGCGCCTCGGCCGGAGGTAGATCTGGCGCGCTCTCCCTTCGGGTTGATGTTCTCGATGCACCAGGTGGCCCCGAAGTGGACGATGGACCGCAGCCTGGAAGCGCTCGCCGGTCTTGAAGCCGGCTTCACCGGGCGCAGATCCGTGATGTTGCGCCGGCGGTCGGCGCCCGCGATCGAGATGTGCACGCCCTGGTAGTTCGGCGCGCCCTGGCTGATGACGATCGGCGTCGACGGCCGGTCCAGGGCGATCAGGCGGCGTTCCTTGAAGCCCGGCACCGGGTCGGCAAGGGGTTGCGCGCGACGACGCGCGCCGCCCGTCGTGTCGCCCTTGCCCCGCAGGTAGTCGATCGCCGAAGCGGTCGTGGTCTTGCTTTCGTTCGGCTTGCCGGTGAGCTTGCTGTAGGTCCACTGCGAGAAGTTGGAGAACACCTCGCCGGCGGCGAACTTGAGGATCAGCAAGCCCCAGATGAATTTCGGCTGCGGCGCGTCGGGGTCGGCTTCCGTAACCGGCTGTTGAGGCGGCGGCGCGGACGGCGGCTGCGCGGCGAGCGGCACCGGCTGAGCAGCAGGGTGGCAGGCAAAGGCGAGAGGTTTCACAGCACCTCCACGGCGATCAGCGCCGCGCCGAACGCGTTCGAGCAGCGCTTGGCCACCGTCAGGTTGCGCTTCGCGCCGCTCGCCTGGCATTCCGTCGCTCGCCGCGTTCGGCGTCGAGTTGAGCGACGAACTGGATGTCGCGCGCCGCGAGGGTTCGACCTCGACGATCGAGAACGGCCCCGCAGGCGGGCGGCAGCTTGGTCAGGTCGCGCGGCGCGTCGGCGACGATGGCGAGGATGGTGCTGACGCCCGCCGGCCCGCCGACGCCCACCTCCCAGTTCGGCCGCGGCAGGCACGGCGGCTGGCGCGTCGAGCTGGTTGTTGCGGTCGAGCTTGGTTCGGGAACAGCAACATCGAAGGTCTTGCCGTCGGGCCGGCCATTGGGCAGGTAGAGGTAGCCCGAGTCGCGCGAGGTGATGGTCAGCTCTCGAACTTGTCTTCGCCGATTTTCAGGCGCGAGCGCGTGTCGATGGTCACCGTGCGGCGGTCATCGCGCTGCGCGTAGATGTCCGCGAGCGTCGCGTGCGGGCGGTGAGCGGCACCGGCGTCGGGCGCCGGCGTCGGTGGCGACGACCGGCGTGGTGGCGTCACCACCGGGGTGGGCCGGCGTCGGCGCTGGCGGAGTCCGGCGCGTCACCACAGGGCGCACACGACGGCGACCGGCGTCGGCAGAGCCGCTCGGCGAAGCCGAGCACCGCGCCGCGAGTTGCCGGTGATCGAGATGTGGTGCGACGGTGATAGCCGGGCACGTTGCGCAGCTTGGTGTCGATGAGGTCCTGCGCGCAGGCCTGCACTTCGTCGGCGGTGATGGCCGCCGCTGCCGTCGAGGTCGCGCGCGCGGCCGTTCACGCACTCCGAGCCACGCCTGCGTGGCGACGCCGCCGCTGGCCGGGCTCGTCGAGCGAGACCTCGTTGTCGCGCGCCGCGGCGATGTAGACGTAGTTCTGCCGCGCCGCTGTCGATCGGCGCGCGCTGGCGCACGACGTTCGTCTTGCAGCACGTTGACCGGCGTGCAGCACGCCTCGCCGCGCGCCGCGCGGCGAAGTACTTCGCCTGGAAGCGGAGGTGGCGGCGCGCGTCGTCACGCCGCCCGAATGGCGAGCGTCAGGAACACCACCATCTTGTTCGCCTTGCGCGACAGCGCCTTCAGCTTCGCTTCTCGATGGTCGGCGTCGACGAAGCCCGTGCCGTCCGACGGTGATGCAGCGACTCGCCGCAGCGCTCCTCGGGATCGCGCACCAGGCGCGCGGCCCGCCGTGGCCGGAGTAGTAGATGAAGACGTCGTCGTTCGGTGCGATGCGCTCGCGCAGCCGGTCGAACGCGGCGTTCATGCCGGCGTAGGGTCAGCTCGCCGTCGGTCGTAGAAGGTCATGTTCGATGTCCTTCACGCCCGAGCTTCAGCGCGATCGCGCTTCGCGCTCGCGCCGTCCTGCGCCGACGCCCTTCAGCGGCGCGCACGCCCGGGATGTCAGTAGTTGCTGATGGTCATGATCAGCGCGTGCGTCGCCGCGCGCTTTCCATCGAGCGCGAGCGCCGCGCACAGCGCGACGATCCCCACAACCAGCCTACGGTCTGATCCGTCATCGAACATCGCGTTCCCCCTGGCGACGACTATAGCGCTCAACCCGATAGCGCACCTGAGTACGCGGTTAACCCGGACTTTGTAACTTTTTACCGTGTCACGCTGCCCGCATCGCGCGAGTCCCTATAATCCGCTGCGAAGGGAGGAAGCATGCAGCTCGGATTCGAGCGTGCGACGCCGCGCGGCGATGATGGCCGCGTACGTCGTCGGTACTCGTCGGCCGCGGCTCGCGGCCGCGTACTGGCACTCTGCCGCGCCGCTCGACCTGAAGCTGCTCGATGCGCAGCATGCGCTTCCTGCGCGAGAACCATCCCGCGGCCCGCCGGGCAACGACGTGGTGATCGTCGGCCTCGACGAGGCCGTTCCTCGAGTCGATGCGCGAGCCGCTCGCGCTGCTGCATCCGCACCTCGCGCGCTTCCTCGCCGCGATGACGCTCGCGCAAGCCCACGGTGGTCGGCCTCGACGTCGTCGCTGCCGGCGCGCAGCTACCGCTTCCTCGCGCCGAGTCGACCATCCGGAGACCAACTACGACGCGATCCTGCTGCGCGCGCTGCTGCAGGCCAAGCGCGAGGTGCCCGGTGCGTGTTCGCCAAGACCTGGGACGTCGACGCGCGCAGCTTCCGGCCGATCCTCGTCGACTACGTTGTCGCCGCGCGCGCCGGCGGGCAAGTCTGCCCGTCCCCGGCGACGCCGATTGCGCGCGCCTCGGTGCTCGTCTGCGCCGACGAGGACGGCACGGTGCGCCGCTTTCCCGACGCGCAGTGCCAGCCCGACGGCAGCGGCTGCGGCATGGCGGCCAAGCTCGCCGCCTACGCCGGCAACGCGCAGGTCGTGGTCGGGCTACATCGACTACACGATCGGCGCGCCGCTCCGCTACATCCCGCTCGCGCGAGGTGCTGCAGTTGGCTGGAGAGCGGCGACGAGGCGAAGCTCGCAGTCGACCTTCGGCGGCCGCGTGGTGCTGCTCAGGCCGATCCTGCCAGTATGAGGACCGCCACGCCGTGCCGGTCGAGCTCGCCGCGCTGGGAGCCGGGCAGCGCGCCATGTTCCGGCGTGCTGATCCACGCGCAGTCGGTGCGCTCGATCATGAGGCACCGGCCTGCTGCCCACCCGGTGCCGCCGATCCTCGAGCGCTGCTCGCGGGCCTGTTCAGTCTGCTCTGGTGGGTGCGCGCGGCCCTGGCTCGGCGGCGACGCTCTACGTGATCGCCGCCGCGGCGCTCGCTGTTCGCCAGCACGCGGCTCATGCTCCACGGCTCACGTCCGCCGATGGTCGCCGCGCGTCTGATGCCGGCATCGGCGCCTTCGGTGCTGCGCTTCGGCTTCGAGGCGGCGCGCGATGCGCGCGAGAAGAAATTCCTCAAGGGCTCGTTCGCTCGGCACGGTCAGCCCGCAGGTGCTGACGCGCGATCCTCTCCGGCCGGATCGCCGACCGCGCCGAGCGCGACCACAGCGCGCCTGCGTGCTCTTCTCCGACATCCGCGGCTTCACCAAGCGCGGCGAGGCGATGCAGCCCGAGCAGCTGGTGGCGATGCTCAACCGCTACTTCTCGGTGATGAGCGAGGTGGTGCACAAGCACCACGGCACGGTCGACAAGTTCATCGGCGACGGCCTGATGGCGATCTTCGGCGCGCCCGAGGCAGCTCGAGTGCCCGGAGCGCAACGCGCTCGAGGCGGCGCAGGAGATGATCGAGCGCCTCGCCGAGGTGAACGCCGAGCTCGCGCGCGCAGGGCGAGGAGCCGCTCAAGATCGGCATCGGCCTGCACTCCGGGCGAGATCGTCGTCGGCGACATCGGCTCGCGGGAGCGCCACAACTACACGGCGATCGGCGACGTGGTGAACGTCGCCTCGCGCCTCGAGGGCCTGTCGAAGACCGCGGGCCACCTCATCATCTGCTCGAAGGCCGTGGTGCAGGCGCTCGGCTTTCCGCAGATGCTCTCGAGCCTCGGCGAGACGCCCGGTCGCCGGGCATTCGCCGCAGAAATCTATGGCTGGAACCCCGCCGTGCTGCGCCACGGCATGAAAAGGAGACTGACATGAGAAAAGCACTGTCTGCGGATCGCGCTGCTCAGCGGCGCTCGCTGCGCCGCCGCAGGCCGCTGCAGCGAGCGGCCGAGCCGCTGGGCATGGTGATCGACGTGCAGGGCAGGCACCCTCAACGACGACGGCAAGACGACGCCGCTCGGAGATGCTGTCGCGTACCTGAACGCCGGCAGAGCGAGATCCAGCTCTCGCAGCCGGCGCGCTCGATGACCGTCGACCTGGTACGCGGGCTCGAAGGAGCTGAAGTTCGCCGGCCCGGCGCGGCTGAAGGTGCGAGCGCGAGCCGGCATCGAAGGTCGTGCAGGGCAGGCGCAGCGCAGGAGCGCGCGGTGAGCGACGAGAAGGTCGAGGCGACCGCGAAGCTGCCGCCGCGCCTCGGCCAGGCGGCGATCAGCTATGCGCGGCCTGAAGCCGATGACGCCCGAGCAGGAGACGCATGCGCGAGAAGCTGCGCCCGGCGGAGAACGCGCCGCTTCGGCGACTGGGTGGTCTACGCCATGGGCGCTGGAGCAGATCGGCCTGACCGGCGAGGCGAAGGGCGTGTGGAAGAAGCTCGGCGCAGCGCCGCGACGACCCGAAGCTGAAAGGAGCTGGCGAAGTGAGACCAGGTGGCGGCGGGCGTCGCCTACGCTGGCGTGCGGGGCTACGGCGGGCTGCTGTGGGACGTCCTCACGCATCTCTGCCGTCCTCGGCCGCGAGCCGGTGCGCGCGTGTCCTCGTGCGGCGCAGATGCAGCGCGCGCGGATGGCGACGCTGAGCGCGCTGGTGGTGCGCGCGCGCCGGCATCGGCACGCTGATCATCGCCTACACCATCTACGTGCTCGCGGCCGACGCCGCGGTCGCGGTGCGCATCCTCATCTGGGCGGTGCTGCGCGAGATCGGGCCGCTGTTCGCCGTGATCATGCTGGTGATGCGCAGCGGCACGGCGATGGCCGCCGAGTTCGCCCTGATGCGCGAGCGCGGCGAGAGTGCAGGCGCTGCGCCTCTCCGGCATCGCCGCGCTCGACTACATCGTCGTGCCGACCGTCGTGGCGATGACCGTCTCGAACCTGGTGATCACGGTCGTATTTCCAGATGCTCGCGGTGGGCGGCGGCATTCTGATCAGCGGCGCTGCTGATGGACGTCGACGCTGCACGAGCTCGGCGAGCATTTCTTCAACGCTGGCCACGGTCTGGGACCTCGTCTACACGGTGGTGAAGAGCCTCGGCTTCGGCCTGCTGGTCGGCATGGTGGTGTGCGTGCAGGGCCTCGGCCTGAGCGGCGCGCCCGGACGCCGATGCCCGAGGCGGTGTCGCGCGCCGTGATGCAGAGCTTCGCTCGCCGTGCTTGCCTTCAACGGCGTGTTCGCCTACCTCGTGTTCGGGGTGGCGCTCTTCGGCATCGTCAGGGCGCCGTCGTGACCGGCTACCGCCTTCCAGGTCTCTGCGCCGCCGCGCCCGCGCGCGATGCGCTGCTCGCCTACCTCACCGGCCTCGACGACCGAGCTCGGCGGCGCCTGCGGACGAGCGACGCGCGCACCGGCGCGCTCGCGCCACTGTTCGCTCAAGCTTCGCGCGGCGAGCGCCGGCCAGTCGCCATCGCCTTCGAGGACGGCGGGCCTGCTGCGCTCGCTCGACGCCTGGCAGAACACGCTCGCTGCCGGTCGCGCTTCACGCCGCGCAGGAGGCTCGACGTCGCCGCCTGGCGCGCGCGCGGCATCCTCGCCGCCTTCGGCCACCGCCCGGAGGAATTCGCCGGCCGGCGCTGGGAAGCGAGCCTCTCGCTCTACGAGCGGCGCCTCGCTCGGCTTCGTCAAGGCGATGCTGCTCGAGCCGCAGCTCCTCGTCCTCGATCGCCTGTTCGAGGACCTCGGCTTCGAGGAGCGGCGCGCCATCGCCGGCTGGCATCGAGCCCCTTCCGCAGCGCGCTATCCGCTGCGCCGCATGCTGTACGTCGGCTTCACCGAAGCCGCGCCGGGGCTCCGCAGCTTCGTGCCGCTCGACGCCATGGACCACGACGGAGAAAGTGAAATGACGCGGAAAACTCGCAGTGCTGCGCAGCCTGCGCAGCGTGGTGGCGTTCGTGCTGCCGGCGCTGGCCGGCATGGTCGTCGATCGGCGCGGTGATCGCCTGGAAGCAGGAGCTGCTTCGCCAGCCGCACGCCGATCTACATCACGACCGACAGCGCGCTCGGCATCACCAAGGGCATTCCGGTGAAGGTGTTCGGACCTCACCATCGGCGCGGTCGACGAGATCGAGATCATGCCGAGCGCGCCGGGCATCAAGGGCCAGGTGCGCATCCGCCTGAGCATCGCGAGCGAGTACCTGCAGCACATCACGCGCGATTCGCGGGCGAAGCTGATGCGCGAGGCGGTGGTCGGCCAGAGCCTGATCGAGATCACTGCCCGGGCGAGCAGCGCTCGCGGCCGGTGGGGCGCAACGAGCAGATCGCGCTTCGAGCGCGGCAAGTCGCTCGGCGAGCTCTCGGAGGAGCTGAACAAGCGCGCTCGCGCCGGTGCTGGCGCAGGCGAAGGAGGCGTTCCACGACCTGCAGCGCTCCGACAGGGCGGCGTGCAGAAGAGCGCTCGACCGGGTGACGACGCTGCTCGACGAGCTGCCCGAGTCGAACCGCAAGCTGCAGCGTCGGTGCTCGCCGCCGCCGAGCGCACGCTGACGCGCACGCCGACGCGTGGCACCATCGGCGGCGTCGACCGGCGTCGTCGCTCAAAGGCTGAAGGCACGGCTCGGCGATCTCGACTCGCCATCGTCGCCGACGTGGCGAACACGGCGCCCCGTCGATCCTGAAGAACGTCGATGCCGCCGCGCAGGCGATCGCGCGCACCGCGGAGAGCGCGCAGCGCGTGACCGACGACACCGCGAAGCGCGTGCCGGTGATGCTCGACGGCGGCAACACGCTGATCCGCGACGCGAACCAGGTGATGACCGGCGCCAAGGGATCCTGGCCGCTGAACGCGCATGGTCGTGCCGCCGTCGGTGCACACACGCTCGGCATCGACAGCAACGAGTGAGCCCCTGAAGATGCGCCGCTTCGCTCCTGTGCTCGCTGGCATCGCTCGCGGCAGCTCGCCGCCTGCGCCGGCCGCTCGGGCCGCCAGCGGTGCTGCCGGCGAAGCGGCTGCAGGCGATCGAGGCGAATAACCGCGCCTCGGTGCTCTTCCAGCGCGGCGACTACGCGGCCGCCGCGGACGGATTCCGCCGCGCCGCTCGAGGTCGAGCGCTCGACCGAGAACGAGGACGGCATCGCCGCCAACCTGATCAACCTCTCGATCGTCTACCAGCGCCTCGGCGAGCGGCGCCGCGGCGCGCGCCGCGGTGGCGGAGATCCTCGAACGATGCGACGCTGCGCTTCCCGCAGGGCCGCGTCGCCGAGGCCGCGCTGCGCAGCGCGATCCTGCTCGCCGACGGCGCGCAGGTCGAGCCGGCGGCGAAGGCGCTCGAGCGCGCTCGCGCCAGGCCTGCCCGGGATCCTGTGCGCTGCAAGGCAAGATCGACAACGTCGCCGCGCAGCTCGCGCTGCTGCAGGGCCAGCACGAGGCGGCGCGCACCGCGGCGCAGCGCGCGCTCGGCCGCCAACCGCTCGCGCGCCGACCGCGAGGAGATCGCGAACTCGCTGCGGCTGCTCGGCGCGGTGCCGCGCTCGAGTCGGGCAAGCCCGCCGAGGTCGAGCCGCTCGTGCGCGAAGCGCTCGAGCTCGACAAGCAGCTCGCCGTGCCGGCGAAGATCTTCCGCGATCTCGTCCTGCTCGGCCGCGCGGCGAAGGCGGCGAGGCCATGCGGAGGAGGCTGCCCAGCTACCTGTGCGGGCGCTGGTCGTGGCACGGGCGGCGGGCGATCGCAGCGCGGTCGCTGAAGTGCAGAGCCTTCGCTGGCAGAGGCACTCGGCCTCGGTGCCCGCTTCGTCAGGTCGTTAACAAGCCCAGCAGGTCTTTCGGCTCCGCCAGTACCTGCCTCGGCGTTCCAGGAGCGCGGCCGCTACGTTGTCCGGACTGATGATAGCCCCACGCCGACCGCGACCGGACGCATGCCCGCGGCGCGCGCCGCTCTGCACATCGCGCAGGTCGTCGCCGACATCAGATGCAGCTCGGCGGCGCGGCAGTCCGAGGTTGCTTTGCGGCGAGCTCGAGCGGGGCGGGTGCGGCTTCAGATGCGGCGTGGAATCGCCGCACACCACGCACGCGGGCGCGAGCTTCAGGCCCGCGACGATGCGGTGCGTGAAGCGCGACGACTTGTTGGTGACGATTCCCCAGGCGATGCGGCGATTGCCAGCTTCTGCGAGCAGCTCCGGCCATGCCGGGAAAGAGCGTGGTCTCGACGCAGACGCGCTCGTCGTAGCGGTCGAGGAACGCGTTGCGCAGCGGCAGGTAGCCCGGGTCCTCGGGGCTCGAGGCCGAAGCCGACGCGCAGCAGGCCGCGCGCGCCCATCGGAGGCGTAGGGGCGCACCGTCGTCGACCGGCAGGCTCGTTCAGGCCCTTCTGCCGTCCGCGAGATGATTGAGCGCCGCGCTCAGGTCGGCGGCGGTGTCGGCGAGCGTGCCGTCGAGATCGAAGAGCACGCGCCCGGCTAGGCGCCACGCACGCAGCAGAGCAGGTAGTTGACGTCGCAGTCGCGGCCGAGGCTGTAGACGCGCGTGAGCGGGTTGTAGGTCATGCCGATCGACCTCGTCGCGCCGCAGGCCGCTCGCGCGGCACCAGCGCGGCGAGCTCGGAGGGCTTCACGAAGCGCTGGTAGTCGTGCGTGCCCTTCGGCAGCAGGCCTGAGGACGTACTCGGCGCCGATCACGGCGAACAGATAGGACTTCGGGTTGCGGTTGATGGTCGAGAAGAACACCTGCCCGCCGGGGCGCACGAGGCTGCGCGCAGGCGCGCGACCATCGCTCGCCGGATCGGGCACGTGCTCGAGCAGCTCCATGCAGGTGACGACGTCGAACGCGCCGGCGCTGCGCGCGGCGAGATCTTCGGCGCGAGATCTTCTGGTAGTCGATCGTCGAGCCGGCTCTCGAGCAGGTGCAGCTCGGCGACGCTGCAGCGCCTTCTCCGACAGGTCGATGCCGGTGACGCTCGCGCCGCGGCGCGCCATCGCCTCGGTGAGGATGCCGCCGCCGCAGCCGACGTCGAGCACCGCCTTGCCGGCGAGCGGCGCGTGGCCCGTCGATCCAGTCCAGGCGCAGCGGGTTGATCTCGTGCAGCGGCCGGAATTCGCCCTGCGGATCCCACCAGCGGTGCGGCGAGGCGCGCTGAATTTCTCGAGCTCGGCCGGATCGGCGTTCATGGGGAAATCGGGGTCAGGGAAATCAGGGTCAGGCTCCGAATTACTGTGATTGTCTCAAAGTGGCGTGACGTTCCGAATGGCTGCGATTTCCCGAGCCTGACTCCGATTTCACTGCTGGAGGTGCCATGACCTCGATCTCGGCACGCGCGCCGGTTGCAGGAGGCGCGGCCCTCAGGCGTCTTGTTGCTCGCGAGCGGCTGCTTCTCGCCCGCTGCCCTCGGTGTAGACGCGGCTCGCCTCCACGCCTTTCGACACCAGGTAGTCCTTGACCGCGGCGGCGCGCGCGCACCGAGAGCTTCTGGTTGTACGCCTCGGGGCCGATCGAGTCAGGCGTGGCCGACGCCGATGACGACTCGAGCGCGAGGCCTTTCATTCGCCAGCCAGGTCGTCGAGCTTCGCTTTGCCTGCGGGCTTGAGCAGCGCCTTGTCGAAATCGAAGAGGACGTCGGCGGCGAAGCTGACCTTCTCCGCCATCGGCTTGACTGGCGCGGGCTTCGCTCGGCTGCGCGGGCACGGGCGTCGGCGCAGGGGCCGGAGCGGCGGGCGCCGGCGGCTCCTCGGCCGGCGGTTTCGCCGCTATCCTGCGTGGCGCAGCCGGCGACGATGAGCGCCGCGCCCAGCGCCAGCCGGAGGCTACGGCCGGCGGGTGCCAATGACTTCGATCTCGACGCGGCGGTCAGGCGCGATGCAGGCGACATTCTTGTTGGCGCTGGCCTGCCTCGCCCATCTTGCGGCAGCGCTCGCCGCTCACCGGCTGCTTCTCGCCCTTGCCCTCGGTGTAGACGCGGTTCTGCTCGGTGCCCTTCGACACCAGGTAGGCCTTGACCGACTCGGCGCGGCGCACCGACAGGCGTCTGGTTGTAGGCGTCGCTGCCGATGCGAGTCGGCGTGGCCGATCGCGATCACGACTTCGAGGTTGACGCCCTTCATCTTGCCCGCGAGGTCGTCGAGCTTCTGACTGGCCGTCGGGCTTGATCACCGGCGCGGTCGAAGTCGAACAGCACGTCGGCGGCGAAGGTGACCTTCTCGGCGACCGGCTTCGGCGCGCGGCTTCGGCGCGCGCGGCGCGCGGCGCGCGGGCGTCGGCGCGGGCGCTGGGCGCGGAACGGGCTCGGCGCTCGGGCGCGGGCTTCGGTCTTCGGTCGCTCGCGCAGCCGGCGGCGAACGCGCCAGCGCAGCGAGCATGCGAATCAGGTTCTTACGCATCATGGTTCGACTCTCCCGTACGGAAATCAGTTATTTTGGATCAAGAGTCTGCGTGCTTCTTGACGGCATTCTGCCATAACTGCCAACGCGCTCTCCAAGCCGGCGAGCGCCGGATGCTTCGATGCTCGCGCTCGCGCATCAGCGGCTCGCCGCCGACCCAGACGTGGCTGACGTTCTCGCGCCCCGCGGCATAGACGAGATGCGAGACCGACGTCGTAGCAGGGCGCGAGCTCGGGTCCGCTGCAGTCCGACCGCGACCAGGTCGGCGGCCTTGCCGGGCTCGATCGAGCCCGTGACGCTCTCGATGCCGAGCGCCTGCGCGCCGCCAGAGCGTCGCCGCGCGCAGCGCGGCGTGCGCCGGCATCGCCTGCGCGTCGTCGCGCGACCGCCTTCGCGAGCAGCGCGGCGGTGCGCATTTCCTGGAACATGTCGAGGCGGTTGTTGCTCGCCGCGCCGTCGGTGCCGAGCGCGACGTTGACGCCTGCGCGTCAGCAGCGCGTCGACCGGCGCGAAGCCGCTCGCGAGCTTGAGGTTCGACGAAGGGCAGTGCACCACCGACGCGCCGTGGCTGCGCCAGCAGCTCGATCTCCTGCGTTGCTCGAGGTGCACCGCGTGCACCGCGATCAGACCCGGGCCGAGCAGGCCGCAGGCGCGCGCAGGCGCTCGAGCGGGCGCACGCCGTGCTCGGCGAGCGAGCGCTCGATCTCGTCCTCGCGTCTCGTGCAGGTGGATGTGGACCGGCAGGTCGAGCTCGGCCGCGAGCGTCGCGATCTTGCTGAAGGTCGCGTCGGAGACCGTGTAGGGCGCGTGCGGCGCGAGGCAGAACGAAGCGAGCGGCTCGTCGCGACTCCGGTCGCGCACCGCGAGGCCGCTGGCGCAGGTAGTCGGCGGCGTCCGAGGCGTAGGCCGAGGGAAACTCGATCACGATCATGCCCTGCGCCGAGCGCATGCCGGCGGCGAGCGCCGCCTCGAGCGAGGCGTCGGGGAAGAAATACATGTCGTTGAAGCAGGTGATGCCGCCGCGCAGCATCTCGGCGCACGCGAGCAGCGTGCCGTCGCGCACGAACTCGCGGCGACACGTGCTTCGTCTCGGCCGGCCAGATGTGCTCCTCGAGCCAGCGCATGAGCGGCAGGTCGTCGGCGAGGCCGCGCATGCAGCGACATCGCCGCGTGCGTATGCGCGTTGACCAGCCCCGGCATCAGGACAGTGGTTTCTAGGACGAAGCTGCTGCGTAATCCGGGAAGCGTCGCGCGCACGCCTCGGCGACGAGGGAGGACTGCCTCGATCCTGCCGTCCGCGCGACCGCGACGGCGTGGTTCTCCAGCACCGCGCCCGCCGGCTCGACCGGAACGACCCAGCGGGCGCTGAGGAGGAAGCTCGGGTTCTCGCTATCTGCGGCGTGCCCTGCACCTCGACCACCACCCGGCGGTTGGGCGCGAGGCACTCGATCAGCGCGGCGCGCTTGCTGTCGTCGTCGGGGCAGGACTTCACCGGCAGCGTCTTGCCGAAGCCGAACACCTCGACCTTGGCGCTGTCCGGCGCCCTTCGACACCAGATAGGCGCGCACCGCTTCGGCGCGCTTCTCCGAGAGGCGCTGGTTGTACTGCGGCGTGCCGAGGCGGTCGGCGTGGCCGTTCACGTTCACGTAACGGATGTCAGCCGAGGTCCTTCAGCTTGGCGATCACCTCCGGCGTCGAGCTTGGCGCGCGCGTCGGCAGTGAGCGTCGCCTTGTTGAACTCGAACAGCTCGGTCGACGCGAGGTTGATGATCGCGGGCTTCTTCGGCGCCGGCGCGGCCACGGGCGCGGCTCGGCGCCGCGACCGGCGTCGGCGCCGGCGCGGGCGGCAGGCGCTGCGAGCGCTTCGGCGCGGGCTTCGGTTCGCTCGGTGGCGCAACCGGCTACGAGCGCGGCACTGCAAAGCGCGCTGAAGAACGCTGTTTTTGTGCTCATCGGATCCTCTCCTTTGGTCTTGCCGAGCGTGCCGATTTGTAGCACAGCCGCGCGCGGCCAGACAAGCGTTTTTAGAGGGAAAACCGAGGCTTGCATGATAAAATTTCGACCTCTCCGCATGGAATCCATCGCCAAAGAAACCCTCCCGATTTCACTCGAGGAGGAGATGCGGCGCTCCTACCTCGATTACGCGATGAGCGTGATCGTCGGGCGGGCGCTTCCGGACGTGCGCGACGGCCTGAAACCGGTCCACCGCCGCGTCCTGTTCGCGCATGCACGAGGTCGAACAACGTCTGGAACCGCCCCTACGTGAAGTGCGCGCGCATCGTCGGCGACGTGCTGGGCAAGTACCACCCGCACGGCGACTCCGCCACCTACGAGGCGCTGGTGCGCATGGCGCAGGACTTCTCGATGCGCTACCCGCTGATCGACGGCCAGGGCAACTTCGGCTCGGTCGACGGCGACGCCGCGGCCGCCTACCGCTACACCGAGTGCCGGCTGGAGAAGATCGCCTCGGAGATGCTGGCCGACATCGACAAGCGAAACGGTCGACTTCGCGCCGAACTACGACGGCAAGGAGCTCGAGCCGACGGTGCTGCCGGCGCGCGTGCCCAACCTGCTGGTCAACGGCTCCTCGGGCATCGCGGTCGGCATGGCGACCAACATCCCGCCGCACAACCTCGGCGAGGTGGTCGACGCCTGCCTGCACCTGCTCGCCGACGCCGCACTGCGCGATCGAGGAGCTGATCAAGCTGATGCCGGCGCCCGACTTCCCGACCGCCGGCATCATCTACGGCATCGCCGGCGTGCACGAGGGCTACCGCACCGGGCGCGGCCGCGTCGGTGATGCGCGCGCGCACGCACTTCGAGGAGATCGGCAAGGGCGACCGCCAGGCGATCATCGTCGACGAGCTGCCCTACCAGGTGAACAAGAAGACGCTGCTCGAGAAGATCGCCGAGCTGGTCACCGACAAGCGGCTCGAAGGCATCTCCGACCTCGCGCGACGAGTCCGACAAGTCCGGCATGCGCATGGTGATCGAGCTGAAGCGCGGCGAGCTGCCGGAGGTGGTGCTGAACAACCTCTACAAGATGACGCAGCTGCAGGACACCTTCCACATGAACATGGTGGCGCTGGTCGACGGCCAGCCGCGCGTGCTCAACCTGAAGGACCTGATCGAGGCGTTCATCTCGCACCGCCGCGAGGTGGTGACGCGGCGCACGGTGTTCGAGCTGCGCAAGGCGCGCGAGCGCGGCCACATCCTCGAAGGCCTCGCGGTGGCGCTGTCGAACGTCGACGAGGTGATCGCGCTGATCAAGAAGGCGCCGACGCCGGCGGAGGCGAAGCGCGGCCTGATGGATCGCGCCTGGGGCTCCGAGCTGGTCGCGCAGCCTGATCGGCAAGGGCCGCGGTGGCGCAGTTCCGCCCGAGGGCCTGGCCGAGACGTTCGGCCTCAAGGACGACGGCTACCACCTGTCGGACGCGCAGGCGCAGGCGATCCTCGAGCTGCGCCTGCAGCGCCTGACCGGCCTCGAGCAGGACAAGATCCGCGACGAGTACAAGGAGGTGATCGACGCAGATCGCCGACCTGCTCGACATCCTCGCCAAGCCGACGCGCATCACGGCGATCATCGGCGACGAGCTGCGCGCGCATGAAGACGCGCGTACGGCGACAAGCCGCAGGAGCGAGATCGTCACCGTCGCCGAGGACATCTCGATCGAGGACCTGATCGCGCCGCAGGACATGGTGGTCACGTTCTCGCACGGCGGCTACGTCAAGTCGCAGCCGCTCACCGAGTACCAGGCGCAGCGCCGCGGCGGCCGCGGCAAGACGGCGACGACGATGAAGGAAGACGACTTCATCGAGCGCCTGTTCGTCGCCCACTCGCACGACTACCTGCTGTGCTTCTCCGACCGCGGCCAGCTCTACTGGCTGAAGGTGTACGAGGTGCCCGCCGGCAGCCGCACCAGCCGCGGCAAGCCGATCGTCAACATGTTCCCGCTCGCCGAGGGCGAGAAGATCACGGCGGTGCGTGCCGGTGAAGGAGTTCGACGAGAACCACTACGTGTTCATGGCCACCGCGCAGGGCACGGTGAAGAAGACCTCGCTCGCCGAGTTCTCCCGCCCGCGGCCGAGCGGCATCATCGCCGTCGGCCTGGACGAGGGCGACTACCTGGTCGGCGTCGCGCTCACCGACGGCAAGTACGACGTGATGCTGTTCTCCTCCGAGGGCAAGGCGGTGCGCTTCGAGGAGAACGACGTGCGGCCGATGGGCCGCCAGGCGACCGGCGTGCGCGGCATGAAGCTCGGCGAAGGGCAGCGCGTGGTCTGCATGCTGGTCGGCGAACGACGAGTCGCAGGTCGGTGCTCACCGCGACCGCGAACGGCTTCGGCAAGCGCACCGCCGATCGCGCGAATACACCGCGCCACGGCCGCGGCGGGCAGGGCGTGATCGCCATCCAGACCTCCGAGCGCAACGGCGCGCTGGTCGGCGCGGTGCTGGTGGACGACCACGACGAGGTGATGCTGATCTCCACCGGCGGCGTGCTGATCCGCACCGCCGTGGCGCAGATCCGCGAGATGGGCCGCTCGACCCAGGGCGTGACGCCTGATCTCGCTCGACGCGGGCGAGAAGCTCGCCGGCATGGAGCGCATCGAGGAGCGCGACCTCGGGCAACGGCAACGGCAACGGCGGCAACGGCGGCGGCAACGGCGGAACGGCGACCGGCCACGACGGACCTTCCCCGCCGACGGATCCGCAGCCAACAGTCCACTGATGTCCACGGATTTTCAACTTCAGCGCGGGGCCGGCCATGCTCCCGGCCGAGGTACTGGCGCGCGCCGGCGACGAGATGCTCGACTGGCGCGGCAGCGGCATGGGCGTGATGGAGATGAGCCACCGCGGCAAGGAGTTCATCGGCGATCCACGCCGAGGCCGAGAAGGACCTGCGCGAGCTGCTCGCGATCCCCGCGAACTACAAGGTGCTCTTCCTGCAGGGCGGCGCGACGCTGCAGTTCGCCCAGGTGCCGATGAACCTGCTGCGCGGCAAGGGCAAGGCCGACTACGTCGTCACCGGCGAATGGTCGAAGAAGGCGATCAAGGAAGCGAAGGCACTACTGCGACGTCGCGCATCGCCGCTTCGTCCGAGGACAGGAACTTCACGTACGCGCCGAAGAAGTGGAACGTGCGGCCAGACGCGGCCTACGTGCACTACTGCTCGAACGAGACCATCGGCGGGGTCGAGTATCATTCGAGTCCCGAAGACCGGACCGTTCCGCTGGTCGCGGACGCCTCGTCGCACTTCCTGTCCGCGCCCGATGGACGTGTCGAAGTTCGGCCTGATCTACGCCGGCGCGCAGAAGAACGTCGGCCCGGCGGGCATCACGATCGTCATCGTGCGCGACGACCTGATCGGCCAGGCGGCGAAGGGCACGCCGAGCGTGATGGACTACAAGGCGCAGGCCGACGCCGACTCGATGCTCAACACGCCGCCGACCTACTCGATCTACATCGCCGGGCTGGTGTTCAAGTGGCTCAAGCAGCAGGGCGGCCTCGCCGGCGATCGAGAAAAGAACATCGAGAAGGCGAAGCTGCTCTACGACTTCCTCGACTCGAGCAGCCGTTCTTCACGCAACCCGGTGGCGAAGGAAGACCGCTCGCGCATGAACGTGCCGTTCACCCTCAAAGACTCGTCGCTCGATGAGGCTTTCCTGAAAGGCGCTGCGGCGAAGCGGCATGGTGCAACTGAAAGGCCACCGCTCGGTCGGCGGCATGCGCGCCTCGATCTACAACGCCATGCCGCTCGAGGGCGTGCAGCGCCTCGTCGCCTACATGAAGGACTTCGAGAGCGAAGCATGGTTAAGGCGAAGAAGTGCGAAGTCCTGGTGATCAACAACATCGCCCAGGTCGGCCTGAAGCGCTTTCCCGCCGAGCGCTACGCCGTGGTCAAGGAGTCGAAGGACCCGTGGGCGATCCTGGTGCGCCTCGCAGGACCTGCACCAGTTCACGAGTTCGGGCCATCGCTGCGCGCGGTCGGCCGCGCCGGCGCGGGCGTCAACAACATCCCGGTCGCAGTGCTCTCCAAGCGCGGCATCCCGGTGTTCAACGCGCCCGGCGCGAACGCCAACGCGGTGAAGGAGCTGGTGCTCGCCGGGATGCTGATCGCGGCGCGAAATCTCGGTCCTGCTCTCGAATTCGTACGACAGACTGAAAAGACGACGAACCTGGACAAGACGGTCGAGGACGGGAAGAAGCAGTTCGCCGGCTTCGAGCTGCCCGGCCACACGCTCGGCGTGATCGGCCTGGGCAAGATCGGCAGCCTGGTGGCCGACGCGGCGATCCGCCTCGGCATGAACGTGCTCGGCTACGACCCGCACATCACGGTCGAGGCCGCGTGGAGCCTGCCTTCGCAGGTGAAGCGCGCGACCTCGGTCGACGAGATCCTCAAGGCGAGCCACTTCGTCACCCTGCACGTGCCGCTGGTGGAGAAGACCAGGCACCTCGATCAACGCGAAGAACCTCGAGCTGATGCGCCACGGCGCGGTGCTGCTCAACTTCTCGCGCGAAGGCGTCGTCGCCGACGACGGCGGTGCTGAAGGGCCTCGCCGGCGAGCAGGCTCAAGTGGTACGTCACCGATTTCCCGAGCGCCGCGCTGCTCGGCGCAAGCCGGGCGTGATCGCGCTGCCGCACCTCGGGCGCCTCGACCGGCGAGGCCGAGGACAACTCCGCGGTGATGGTGGTCGACGAGCTGCGCGACTACCTCGAGCACGGCAACCTGCAGAACGCGGTCAACTTCCCCGACGCGGCGATGGCGCGCGAGGCGCCCTACCGCCTGGCGATCGCCAACGCCAACGTGCCCGACATGCTCGGGCGCATCTCGCACGCGCTGGGCAAGCGCAAGATCAACATCCACAACATGCTGAACAAGTCCAAGGGCGAGATGGCGTACACGCTGGTCGACGCCGACAGCGCCGGTGCCGGCCGAGGTCGATCGGACGAGCTGCGAGGCCTGCACGGGCGTGCTCGCGGTGCGCTATCTGCCGGTCGAATGAGCGGATGACCTCGAGAAGCTGCGCGCAGCGAGATCGACGCGCATCGACGACGAGCTCGCTGGCGCTGCTCGAGCCGGCGCGCCGGCGCTGGCGCAGAAGATCGGCGCGCTGAAGGGACGGCGCCGGCCTACCGGCCCGAGCGCGAAGCCGAGATCCTGCGGCGCGTGTCGCATCGGCGAAGCAGCTTGTCCGTCGGCGAAGACTGGTCGCGCGGTGTTCCGCGAGATCATTTCGGCCTGCCGCGGCCTCGAGGAGGCGATCCGCGTCGCCTACCTCGGGCCCGAGGGCACGTTCAGCGAGCAGGCGGTGCGCAAGCATTTCGGCGCCGCGGTCGAGGCGCCGGCCGCCGCGTCGGTCGACGAGGCGTTCCGCAGCTGCCGAGTCCGGGCGCGCGCGCAGTTCACCGTGGTGCCGGTGGAGAACTCCACCGACGGCGTGGTCGGCCGCACGCTCGACCTGCTGCTCGCCGACGCCGCTGCGCATCTGCGGCGAGATCGAGCTGCGGGTGCAGCAAAACCTGCTTGTCAAAGAGAAGAGCATTGAAGGGAGTGAAGCGGGTCTATTCGCATCCGCAGTCGCTCGCGCAGTGCAACGGCTGGCTCGGCGCAGAACCTGCCCAGGCGCGAGCGCATCCCGGTCGGCGTCCAACGCCGAGGCGCGCGCAGCGCGCGGCGAAGGAGAAGGGCGCGGCGGCGATCGCCGGCCGAGCTCGCCGGCGAGCGCTACAGGCTCAACGTGCTGCGCGCGCTCGATCGAGGACGCGCCCGACAACACCACGCGCTTCCTCGTGCTCGGCAAGATCGACCCGGCGCCGACCGGCCGCGACCGCACCTCGCTCGTGATGTCGGCCGAGAACAAGCCCGGCGCGGTGCACGCGCTGCTCACGCCGCTCGCCGAGCACCGGCGTCAGCATGACGCCGCATCGAGTCGCGGCCGTCGCGCGCCGCGTCGGCGCTGTGGGAGTACTGCTTCTTCATCGACCTCGAAGGGCCACCAGCAGGACGCCGCGGTGTCGCGCAGCGCTCGCCGGCGCTGCAGCGCAAGGCGCCGTTCCTGAAGATCCTCGGCTCCTACCCGGTCGCGGTAGCTGATGAATGCTGATGGACCTCTGCGAGCTGTCGCCGTCCGTACGTGCGCTCGATCGCGCCGTACCAGCCGGGCAAGCCGATCTCGGAGCTGGCGCGCGAGATGGGGCTCGACGAGGCGGGCATCGTCAAGCTCGCCTCGAACGAGAACCCGCGCGGCATCGGCCCGCGCACGCGCGCCGCGATCGAGGCGGCGCTCGGCGAGATCGCGCGCTACCCGGACGGCAACGGCTTCGAGCTGAAGCAGGCGCTCGCCAAGCGCTACGGCGTCGACATGGCGTCGATCGTGCTCGGCAACGGCTCGAACGACGTGCTCGAGCTGGTGGCGCTCGCCTTCCTCGGGCCGGGGCGCGCGGCGGTGTTCTCGCAGCACTGCTTCGCGGTCTATCCGCTCGCCACGCAGGCGCGCGGCGCGCGCTCGATCGTCGTGCCGGCGAAGGACTACGGCCACGACCTCGAGGCGATGGCGAAGGCGATCGACGACGAGACCTACGTCGTCTGGATCGCCAACCCGAACAACCCGACCGGAACCTTCGCAAGGCGCGACGCGGTCGAGGCGTTCCTGCGCAAGCGTGCCGGAGCGCGTGCTGGTGGTGCTCGACGAGGCCTACAACGAGTACCTGCCGCCGGAGCTGCGCGCCGACAGCGGTGAAATGGCTGAAGCGCCATCCGAACCTGGTCATCACGCGCACCTTCTCCAAGGCCTACGGCCTCGCCGGCCTGCGCGTCGGCTACGCGCTCGCGCATCCCTCGGTCGCCGACGTGATGAACCGCGTGCGCCAGCCGTTCAACGTCAACAGCATCGCGCTCGCCGCCGCGGCGCGCGGCGCTCGACGACATGGAGTTCGTCGCGCGCAGCTACGCCGAGAACCTGCAGCGGCATGCAGCAGCTCGAGGAAGGCGCGCGCGGGCTGCAGCTCGACTTCATTCCCTCGTACGGCAACTTCATCACCGTCCGCGTCGGCAAGGCGGCCGAGATCTACAAGCGGCTGCTGCGCCGCGGCGTGATCGTGCGGCCGGTGGGCGGCGGCTACGGCCTGCCCGAGCACCTGCGCGTCACCATCGGCACCGCGCAGGAGAACGACAAGTTCCTCGCGCGCGCTCGCGGCGAGCCTGAAGGAATGAATGCTGTTCGAGCGCGTCGCCGTCATCGGCGTCGGCCTGATCGGCGGCTCGTTCGCGCTCGCGCTGAAGCAGGCGAAGGCCGTGCGCGCCACGTGGTCGGCGTCGGGCCGCAGCCGCGGCGAACCTGAAGCTCGCGCTCGAGCGCGGCGTCATCGATCTCGATCGCCGGCGACGCGGCGCGCGCGGCGACGGCGCCGACCTCGGTCCTGGTCGCCGCGCCGGTCGGCGCAGTTCCCGAAGATTTTCCGCGATCGGCGCGGTGCTCGAGCCCGAAGGCCGTCGTCACCGACGCCGGCAGCACCAAGCGCGACGTGGTCGCGGCGGCGCGCAAGGCGCTGAAGAAGAAGATCGCGCCAGTTCGTGCCGGCGCACCCGATCGCCGGCGCGGAGAAGAGCGGCGCTGGCGCGCGCGAGCGCCGAGCTGTTCCGCGGCAAGCGCGTGGTGCTCACGCCGCTGCAGGAGAACCGCGGCGACGGCGGTGGCAGAAGGTGAACGACGCCTGGTCGGCCTGCGGCGCGCGCGTCACGCAGATGACGCCGAGGAGCACGACGCGGTGCTCGCCGCGGTGAGCCACCTGCCGCACGTGCTCGCGCTACGCGCTGGTGCACGAGATCGCCGCGCGCAACAACGCGGCGCAGCTGTTCTCCTTCGCCGCCGGCGGCTTCCGCGACTTCACGCGCATCGCCTCGAGCCATCCCGAGATGTGGCGCGACATCTGCGTCGCCAACGCGCGACCGGCTGCTGCGCCGAGGCTCGACGCGCTACGGCGAAAAGCTCGCCGCGATGAAGAAGCTGCTCGAGCGCCGCGACGGCCCGGCGCTCGAGAAACTGTTCGCCGAGGCGCGCGACGCGCGCGATCGAGCTGGCTGGAAGTCCATCGAGCTGAAGGCGCTGCTCGAGCCGCGCGCGCGCGCGGCACGGTGCGGCTGCCGGGCTCGAAGAGCATCTCCAACCGCGTGCTGCTGCTCGCCGCGCTCGCGCAGGGCGAGACCGAGATCGGCGGCCTGCTCGACGCCGACGACACCAAGGTGATGCGCGAGGCCCTGTCGCAGCTTGGCGTTGTCACTTCGAGATGGGACACGATCACGGGCGCGGGCGGAGCGTTCCCGGTACGGAAGGCCGAGCTTGTTTCTCGGCAACGCCGGCACTGCGTTCCGCCCGCTCGACCGCGGCGCTCGCGTTCTGCGGCGGCGAGTACCGCCTCTCGGGCGTGCCGCGCATGCACGAGCGGCCGATCGGCGACCTGGTCGACGCGCTGCGCGGCATCGGCGCGCGCATCGACTATGCCGGCACGCGAGGGTTTCCTCCGCTGCGCGGTGCATCCCGGCAAGATCAGCAGCGAGCAAGCTGCGGGTGAGCGGCGACGTCTCCTCGCAGTTCCTCACCGCGCTGCTCGATGGCGCTGCCGCTCGCCGGCAAGACGTCGCGCATCGAGGTGCGAAGGCGAGCTGATCTCCAAGCCCTACGTCGAGATCACGCTGAACGTGATGCGCCGCTTCGGCGTCGAGGTGAGGCGCGACGGCTGGAGGTACTTCGACGTTCCTGCGCGGGACCTATCGTCTCGCCCGGGAAGATCCTGGTCGAAGGCGACGCCTCGTCCGCTTCCTACTTCCTCGCCGCCGGCGCGATCGGCGGCGGCCCGGTGCGCGTGGAGGGCGTCGGGCGCGACAGCATCCAGGGCGACGTGCGCTTCACCGAGGTGCTGGAGAAGATGGGCGCGCAGGTCTCGCTTCGGCGACGACTGGATCGAAGCAGTCCGGAGTGGCAAGCTGCAAAGCCGATCGATCTGGACCTCAATCACATCCCGGACGCGGCGATGACCGCGGCGGTGCTGGCGCTGTTCGCCGACGGGCCGAGCACGATCCGCAACATCGGCAGCTGGCGCGTGAAGGAGACCGACCGCATCGCGGCGATGGCGACGGAGCTGCGCAAGCTCGGCGCGCAGGTCGAGGAGGGCGCGGACTTCCTGCAAGATCCACGCCCGGGAAGCTGACAGGCGACGTCGACGATCGACACCTACGACGACCACCGCATGGCGATGAGCTTCTCGCTGGTCGCGCTCGGCGGCGTGCCGGTGACGCATCAACGATCCGCGGCTGCGTCGGCCAAGACCTTCCCGGAGTTCTTCGACGCCTTCGGGCAAGTCATCGCGAGCGCGCCGGTCATCGCCATCGACGGCCCTCGGCCTCGGGCAAGGGGACGATCGCGAGCTGCGTGTCGAGGCGCTGGGCTTCCACTACCTGGAAAGCGGGGCGCTCTACCGGCTGGTCGCGCTCGTTGCGCTGCGGCAGGCGACGGCTGGAGCGACGAGGCGGCGCTGCGCGAGCCGCCGAGCACATGGACGTCGATGTTCCAGGGCGAAGGCGATGATCTTCGAGGACAAGGATGTTAGCGACGCATATCCGGCAGCGAGGCGGTCGGCAACCGCGCCTCCGAGGTGGCACGCATAGCCGGCGGTGCGCCGCGGCGCTTCTGGCGCGCCAGCGCGCCTTCCGCACGCCCCCGGCCTGGTGGCCGACGGGCGCGACATGGGGTACCGTCGTGTTTCCCGGATGCGGCGCTCAAAATCTTCTCTGACAGCCGAGCCCGGAAGTGAGGGCCGAGCGGCAGGTATAAGCAGTTGATAGAAAAAGGAATCGCTGCTAATCTGCGCGCCCTTTCCCGGGATCTGGCGGAGCGGGATGCGCGCGACAGCGAAGCGCACCGGTCGCGCCTCTGGTTCCGGCGCCCGATTCGCAGGTGCTCGATTCTTCGGCACTTTCGATCGACGAAGTGGTCGAGCGGATCGTGGGCTGGTGGCGGGAGCGAATCGGGTGGCGCAGCGCTGAACGCGTGGCCTTGTTGTTCAACTGAACCCGCGAGCCCAAGCCTGGCGGTTTGAATAGGTTTTTTCTTCAATGGTCCAGCATCGCAGCCCCCGCCCAGTCCGCTCCAGCACTCCGCCGGCGAATCGTTCGCCGCGCTGTTCGAGGAAAGCCTCACCCGCAAGGAAATGCGCATCGGCGAGGTCATCACCGCCGAGGTCGTCAGCGTCGACGACAACTTCGTGGTGGTGAACGCGGGGCTGAAGTCGGAAAGCATCATCGCGATCGAAGAATTCCGCAACGATGCGCGGCGAGGTCGAGGTCAAGCTCGGCGATTTCGTCAGCGTCGCGATCGAGGCGCTCGAGGACGGCTACGGCGCGACGCGCCTGTCGCGCGACAAGGCGAAGCGCATGGCGGCCTGGCTCGATCTGGAGAAGGCGCTCGAGACCGGCGAGAAGATCGAAGGGCATGATCACCGGCAAGGTGAAGGGCGGCCTCACGGTGATGGCCAACGGCATCCGCGCCTTCCTGCCCGGGTCGCTGGTCGACCTGCGGCCGGTGAAGGACACCACGCCGTACGAAGGCAAGGAGATGGAGTTCAAGGTCATCAAGCTCGACCGCAAGCGCAACAACGTGGTCGTGTCGCGCCGCGCGGTGCTCGAGGAGACCGCAGGCGCCGAGCGCGAGCGCCTGCTCGCCTACGCTGCAGGAAGGCGCCACCGTCAAGGGCATCGTCAAGAACATCACCGACTACGGCGCGTTCGTCGACCTGGGCGGCATCGACGGCCTGCTGCACATCACCGACCTCGCGTGGCGGCGCGTCAAGCATCCGTCCGAGGTGCTGAACGTCGGCGACGAGGTCACCGCCAAGGTGCTCAAGTTCGACTCCGAGAAGAACCGCGTGTCGCTGGGCCTGAAGCAGCTCGGCGAGGATCCCTGGGTCGGCATCGCCGCGGCGCTACCCGCAGGGCACGCGCCTGTTCGGCAAGGTCACCAACCTCACCGACTACGGCGCGTTCGTCGAGGTCGAGTCGGGCATCGAGGGCCTGGTGCACGTCTCGGAGATGGACTGGACCAACAAGAACGTGCATCCGTCGAAGGTGGTGCAGGTCGGCGACGAGGTCGAGGTGATGATCCTCGAGATCGACGAGGAGCGCCGCCGCATCTCGCTCGGCATGAAGCAGTGCATGCCCAACCCGTGGGAAGACTTCGCGCGCGAGTACAAGAAGGGCGACAAGGTCAAGGGCCAGATCAAGTCGATCACCGACTTCGGCGTGTTCGTCGGCCTGCCCGGCGGCATCGACGGCCTGGTGCACCTGTCCGACCTGTCCTGGTCGGCCGCCGGCGAGGAAGCGGTGCAAGAACTTCAAGAAGGGCGAGGAAGTCGAGGCGGTGGTGCTGTCGATCGACGTCGAGCGCGAGCGCATCTCGCTCGGCGTCAAGCAGCTCGAGGGCGACCCGTTCACCAACTTCATCGCCAGCCACGAGAAGAACAGCGTGGTGAGCGGCACGGTGAAGTCGGTCGACGCCAAGGGCGCGGTGGTCGAGCTGATCGGCGGCGTCGAGGGCTACCTGCGCGCCTCCGAGTTCTCGCGCGACCGCGATCGAGGACCTGCGCACGCGCCTCGAAGGAAGGCGACACGGTGAATGCGATGATCATCAACGTCGACCGCAAGAACCGCTCGATCAACCTGTCGGTGAAGGCGAAGGACCTGTCCGAGGAGACCGAGGCGATGAAGCAGCTGCGCACCGAGAACGCGGCGGCGAGCGCCGGCGCGACCAACCTCGGCGCGCTGCTGCGCGCCAAGCTCGACAAGGGCGGCAGCAACCCGCAGCAATAGGCAGAGCGACGACCTGACAAGGGGGAAGGGTCGCCATGACGAAGTCGGAACTGATCGCGCGGCTCGCGCAGCGCTATCCGCAGCTGGTGGCGAAGGACGCCGAGTACGCGGTGAAGATGATCCTCGACGCGATGACGCAGGCGCTGCTCGCCGGCAACCGCATCGAGATCCGCGGCTTCGGCAGCTTCGGCCTCAACTACCGCCCGCCGCGCACCGGCCGCAACCCGAAGTCGGGCGAGAAGGTGCAGGTGCCGGAGAAGTACGTGCCGCACTTCAAGGCCGGCAAGGAGCTGCGCGAGCGCGTCGACCGGCGACGCGGACGCGCCGGCCGCGCCGCAGCGAGCGCGCTTCCCAGCCCGGCGCGGTGAGGCGCCGAGCCGGGCTGATGCGCATCGTCACCTGGACGATCCGCCTGGTCGTGTTCGTGCTGCTGGTCGCGTTCGCCGCCAAGAACGCCGACCCGGTCACGCTGCGCTTCTACTTCGACCTGGCGCTGCAGACGCCGCTGGTGCTGGTCCTGTTCGGCTTCTTCGCCGCCGGCGCGCTGTTCGGCATGCTGGCGCTGCTCGGCACGGCTGCTGCGCCAGCGGCGCGAGATCTCCTGCCTGAAGAAAAGCACGTCGCGGCAGCCGCGCGGCGCCGTGCCGATGCCGCCGGCGACTCTGAGCCGATGGAATTCGAATACTGGTGGCTGCTCGGCTTTGCCGCTGTTCTTCGGCTTGGGCTGGATGGCGGCGCGCATCGACATCCGCCAGCTCGTGCATGAGTCGCGCGCGCTGCCGCGCTCGTACTTCAAGGGCCTCAACTTCCTGCTCAACGAGCAGCCCGACAAGGCGATCGAGGCCTTCATCGAGGTGGTCAAGGTCGACCCGAGACGATCGAGCTGCACTTCGCGCTGGGCAGCCTGTTCCGCCGCCGCGGCGAGTACGACCGCGCGATCCGCATGCACCAGAACCTGCTCGAGCGCCCCGGCCTCGGCGACGAGCAGAAGCTGACGGCGCTGCTCGAGCTCGGCCAGGACTACCTCAAGGCCGGCATCCTCGACCGCGCCGAGGAAGCGTTCAAGAAGCTCGAGACCGACCCGCTACGCCGGCGCGGCGCGCCGCCACCTGCTTGAGATCTACGAGCAGGAGAAGGACTGGACGCGCGCGCATCGAGATGGCGCGCAGATCGGCCCGACGGCGCCGGGCCGCGCGCAGATGGCGCAGTACCATTGCGAGCTGGCGGCGGCGCAGATCCGCGGCGCAGCCGGACGCGGCGCGCCGCCACCTGGAGACCGCGCTGGAAGCGAACCGCAAGTGCGTGCGCGCCAGCCTGCAGCTGGGCGACCTGGAGAAAAGCGGCGGCAAGCCGGAGAAGGCGATCGAGCACTGGAAGCGCATCGAATCGCAGGATCCCGCCTACCTCGCGCTGGCGGCGCAGCGGCTCGCTCGAGACCCACCGCGACGACCGGCCGCGCCGACGAGGGCGTGCGCGCTGCTCGCCGGCTATCTCGAGCGCTATCCATCGCTCGATCTGCTCGACACGGTGTTCCAGCTGACGCTCGAGGCGAAGGGCGCGGACGAAGCCTACAAGCTGGTGCGCGACGAGCTGCGGCGCAACCCGACGCTGCTCGGCCTCGACCGCCTGCTCGAAGCGCAGATCGTCGCCGCCGGCTCGCCCGGCCAGCGGCGCGACCTCGAGCTGGTGCGCAGCCTGGTGCACGGCCACACGCGGCGCCTCGCGCGCTACCGCTGCGAGGCCTGCGGCTTCAAGGCGCGGCAGTTCTACTGGCGCTGTCCCGCCTGCGGCGGCTGGGAAACCTACCCGCCGAGACGAACCGAGGAGTTCGAGCTAACCCGATGCACAGGCCGCATGAACGTCACCGTCATTGGTACGGGATACGTGGGCCTGGTCACGGGCGCCTGCCTCGCCGACGCCGGCAACAACGGTTTTCTGCCTGGATCTGAATGAAGAAAAATCAGCACAGCTGAACGAAGGCAAGATTCCCGATCTTCGAGCCCGGGCTCGAGCCGATCGTGCAAGCGCAACGAGGAAGCCGGGCGGCTGAAGTTCTCGACCGACGTCGCGGCGAGCGTCGCGCACGGCGAGATCCAGATCATCGCCGTCGGCACGCCGCCCGTGCGAGGACGGCTCGGCCGACATGCAGCACGTGCATCGCCGCGGCGCGCTCGGTCGGCCGCCTGCATGGAGGGCTACAAGGTGGTCGTCACCAAGTCGACGGTGCCGGTCGGCACCGCCGACAAGGTGAAGCACGCGATCATCGAGGAGCACAAGAAGCGCGGCCGCGGCAACGACTTCAGCGTCGTCTCCAACCCCGAGTTCCTCAAGGAGGGCGCGGCGGTCGAGGACTTCATGCGCCCCGACCGCATCGTCGTCGGCGCCGAGGACCCGCGCGCGATCGCGCTGCTGCGCCAGCTCTACGCGCCCGTTCCAGCGCAACCGCGAGCGGATCATCGTCATGGGCGTGCGCTCGGCCGAGCTCACCAAGTACGCCGCCAACGCGATGCTCGCGACGCGCATCTCGTTCATGAACGAGCTCGCCAACCTCGCCGAGGCGATCGGCGCCGACATCGAGGAGGTGCGCCGCGGCATCGGCTCCGACCCGCGCATCGGCTACCAGTTCCTCTACGCCGGCGCGGGCTTCGGCGGCTCGTGCTTCCCGAAGGACGTGAAGGCGCTGCAGCGCAGCGCGCAGCGAGGCGGGCAGGCCGCTGCGCGCTGCTGCACGCGGTCGAGGAGGTGAACGAGGCGCAGAAGCACGTGCTCGGCGGAGAAGATCACGCAAGCACTTCGGCAACAACCTGAAGGGCAAGACCATCGCGCTGTGGGGCCTCGCCTTCAAGGCGAACACCGACGACATGCGCGAGGCGCCGAGCGTGGCGCTGATCGGCGACCTGATCGGCGACGGCGCCTCGGTGCAGCGCCTACGACCCGGCGGCACGCGAGGAGGCGAGAAAGATTGTTTGCGAACAAGAAACACGTTGCTGATTGTCGACACCGCGCTGGACGCGCTGGAGGGCGCCGACGCGCTCGCCATCGTCACCGAGTGGCAGGAGTTCCGCAGCCCGGACTTCGCCGCGATCAAGGCGAAGCTCAAGACGCCGGCGATCTTCGACGGCCGCAACCTCTACGATCCGCCGGCGCTCGAAGGCGCAGGGGATCGAGTACTACCCGATCGGCAGGAAGCATCTGAAGGCGCCCGAATACATCGAAGGCGCGGCGTGCTGGTGGTCGGCGACGTGATGCTCGACCGCTACTGGTATCGGCGACGCCTCGCGCATCTCGCCCGAGGCGCCGGTGCCGGTGCTGCTGTTCCGCGAGGAGGAGTATCGGCTCGGCGGCGCAGCCAACGTCGCGGCGAACTGCGCCGCGCTCGGCGCGCGCACGCGGCTGCTCTCGGTGGTCGGCCGCGACGAGCGCCGGCAAGCGGCTGGAGAAGCTGCTCAAGGCAAAGCGCGTCGACGGCCAGCCTGCACCGCGACGCGCGCGTCCATACCACGCAGAAGCTGCGCGTCATCGCCCGGCGCCAGCAGCTGCTGCGCATCGACATGGAGAAGGCGCCGTCGACCGAGGTGCTCGCGTCCAAGCTCGCCGACTTCCGCGCACGCGCTCGCGCGACTGCGACGTGGTGCTGCTCTCCGACTACGGCAAGGGCGGCCTCGAGCACATCGCCGTCATGATCCGCGAGGCGCGCAAGGCCGGGAAGACGCGTGCTGGTCGACCCGAAGGGCGACGACTACGCGCGCTACAAGGGCGCGACGCGTGCTGACGCCGAATCTCGCCGAGCTGCGCCAGGTGCGTCGGCACGCTGGAAGAACGAGAAGGACCTCGCGGCGCGCGCCAACGCGCTGCGCGAGAAGCTCGAGCTCGATGCGCTGCTTCTCACCCGCGGCGAAGAAGGCATGAACCTGTTCCGCAAGAACAGGGTATTCCGCGTCAGCGCGGAGAAGCACGAAGTGTCCGACGTCACCGGCGCCGGCGACACCGTCATCGCGACGCTGGCGGTGATGCTCGCCGCCGGCGCAGGGCATCGAGGCGGCGGTGCGCGCCGCCAACCGCGCCGGCGGCATCAAGGTGACCAAGCTCGGCACCGCCGAAGTCACGCTGCAGGAGATTTTCGGAAAATGAGGATGAGCTACTACGTCGTCACCGGCGCCGCGGGCTTCATCGGCTCGCGGCTGGTCGCCGCGCTCAACCGCCGCGGCGTCACGCGAAATCATCGCCGTCGACAACCTCGAGCACAGCGCGCAAGTTCACGCAACCTCGCCGGCTGCGACATCGCCGACTACGTCGACCAGGCGCAGCTTCATCGCCAGCGCTGGAGCAGCTCGAGGGCGCCGTCGAAGCCGTCTTCCACCAGGGCGCGTGCTCCGACACCATGGAGAGCGACGGCCGCTTCATGATGGAGAACAACTACGAGTACTCGCGGCGGCTGCTCGACTGGTGCCAGGACGAGGAAGGCGCCGCTCATCTACGCCTCCTCGGCCTCGGTGTACGGCGCGGGCCCCGAGTTCCGCGAGGAGCGGCGCTGCGAGAAGCCGCTCAACGTCTACGGCTACTCCAAGTTCCTCTTCGACCAGTACGTGCAGAAGCATTCTCGAACGGACGAAACTGCGCAGGTCGCGGGCCTGCGCTACTTCAACGTCTACGGGCCGAACGAGACGCACAAGGGCCGCATGGCCTCGGTCGCGCTGCACGCCTGGGAGCAGCTGCACGCCGAAGGCCGGGTGAAGCTGTTCGTCGGCTCCGGCGGCTACGGCGACGGCGAGCAGCGGCGCGACTTCGTCTACGTCGACGACGTCGTCGCGGTGAACCTGTGGCTGCTCGAGCGCCGCGACGTCTCGGGCAGTCTTCAACTGCGGCACCGGCCGCGCGCAGAGCTTCAACCGCCTCGCCGTCGCGGTGATCAACGCCGTGAACGCGCACCAGCCTGACGCTGCACGAGATCGTCGCCAAGGGCCTGATCGAATACGTGCCCTTTCCGGAAGCGCTGAGCGGGAAGTACCAGAGCTTCACCGAGGCGGACATGTCACGCCTGCGCGCCGCCGGCTACCCGGGCGAGTTCATGAACGTGGAGCAGGGCGTCGCCGCCTACGTCAAGGAACTGCAAGCCCGGTGAAGCGCACCATCGAGGATTTCATCGGCAACACGCCGCTGGTCAGGCTGCAGCGCCTTCGACGCGGAATCGAGATTATGAAACAAGAATGTCGTTCTGGCGAAGCTCGAGGGCGACAACCCCGCCGGCTCGGTGAAGGACCGGCCGGCGATCTCGATGATCCGCCACGCCGAGAAGCGCGGCGACATCAAGCCCGGCGACGTGCTGATCGAGCCGACCTCGGGCAACACCGGCATCGCCCTCGCCATGGCGGCGGCGATCCGCGGCTACACGCATGATCCTGATCATGCCCGAGCACCTCTCGGTCGAGCGGCGCCAGACGATGCGCGCCTTCGGCGCCGAGATCGTCCTCACGCCGCAGAAGGGCGGCATGGAGGGCGCGCGCGATCTCGCCGAGAGGATGGTGAAGGAGGGCAAGGGCACGATGCTCGACCAGTTCGCCAACCCCGACAACCCGCGCATCCACTACGAGACCACCGGGCCGGAGATCTGGCGCGACACCGAAGGCAAGATCACGCACTTCGTCTCCAGCATGGGCACGACCGGCACGATCATGGGCTGCTCGCGCTTCTTCAAGGAGAAGAACCCGAAGATCGAGATCATCGGCTGCCAGCCGCAGGAGGGCTCGCAGATCCCCGGCATCCGCAAATGGCCCGAGGCCTACCTGCCGAAGATCTACGACAAGGCGCGGGTCGACCGCCTCGAATACGTCAGCCAGGGCGAGGCCGAGGAGATGACGCGCCGCCTGGCGCGCGAGGAGGGCATCTTCGCCGGCATCTCCTCCGGCGGCGCGATGCACGTCGCGCTGCGCGTCGCCGAAGGAGCTGAAGAACGCGGTGATCGTCACCATCGTCTGCGACCGCGGCGATCGTTACCTGACGACCGGGCGTTTTCCCGGACTGATGACGCCCGATCCTCGCCTTCGACATCGAGACGGTGCCCGGACGTCGCCGGCATCCGCAAGCTGTTCGATCTGCCTGCCGATCTGCCCGACGCCGAAGTCGCCGAGGTCGCGTTCCAGAAGCGGCGCGTCGCAGACCGGCAACGACTTCCTGCAGCCGCACCTGCAGCGCGTGGTGGTCGATCTCCTGCGTGCTGCGCGACGACGAGGGCGTGCGCGTGTTCTCGGTCGGCGAGCCAGACACCGGCGAGAAGGAGACGATCCAGCGCTTCTTCGACGGCATCAACAAGTACGTGCCGCAGATCGTCTCGTGGAACGGCCGCGGCTTCGACCTGCCGGTGCTGGTCACGCGCGGCCTGATCCACGGCGTCACCGCCGCCGTGCTTCTGGGACACCGGCGCCGACAACAAGGACTTCCGCTACAGCAACTACCTCAGCCGCTTCCACGACCGGCACCTCGACCTCATGGACGTGCTGGCGATGTACGGCTTCCGCGGCTCGCCGCTCGACGACGTGGCGCAGCTTTCCGGCTTCCCGGGCAAGATCGGCATGGACGGCAGCGAGGTGTGGCCGGCGTACCAGACGGGCGAGCTCGCGCCAGCTGCGCGACTACTGCGAGGCGGACGTCGCCAACACCTATCTGCTCTACCTGCGCTTCCAGATGATGCGCTGCGTCCACACGCCGCAGCGCTACGCCGAGGAATGCGCGCTGCTGCGCGCGCAGCTCGAGAAGCGCGCCGAGCCGCACTGGCAGAAGTTCCTGTCGCTCTGGAAAGCCTGAAGCTCCACATCGACGCCCTCGACAACGAGGGCCGCGGCGTCGCGCGCAACCGCCGAGGGCAAGGTGGTGTTCGTCGAGGGCGCGCTGCCGGGCGAGGACGCCGAGGTGCGGATCTTCAAGCAGGGCCGCAAGTTCGACGTCGGCGCGCGCCACCTCGATCAGCCATCACAGCCCGGGCCGGCGCGAGCCGCGCTGCCTGCATTTCGGCGTCTGCGGCGGCTGCGCCACGCAGCACGCCGACGAGCGCACGCAGATGGCGGCGAAGCAGCGCTGGCTGGAGGACTGCCTCGAGCGCATCGGCAAGGTGAAGCCCGAAACCCTGCTGCCGATCGTCTACGGCGAGGAGTGGGGCTACCGGCACCGCGCGCGGCTCTCGGTGCGGCGGGTGGAGAAGAAGGGCGGCGTGCTGGTCGGCTTCCGCGAGCGGCGCTCGACCTACATCGCCGACATGCGCGAATGCCCGGTGCTGCCGGACGCGGTCGTCGGGCCTCTTGCCTCACTTGAGAGCGCTGGTCGAGAACCTCTCGGTGCGAGAACGCGTGCCGCAGATCGAGGTCGCGGTCGGCGACAACGCCATCGCGCTCGTGTTCCGGCACTTGCTGCCGTTGACGGACGCTGATCACGCCGAATTCAAAGCCTTTCATGAGAAGCATGGCGTGCACGTCTGGCTGCAGCCCGCGCGGCCCGATTCCGCGCATCCCTTCGCGCCGAAGGAGAGCGACCTCTACTACACGCTTCCCGAGTTCGGCGCTGCAGCTCCATTTCCGGCCGACCGACTTCACGCAGGTCAACGCGGCGCGTGAACCGCATCCTGGTCTCGAAGGCGCGTCCAGCTTCTCGATCCGAAGCCCGGCGAGCGCGTCGGCGATCTGTTCTGCGGCATCGGCAACTTCAGCCTGCCGCTGGCGAAGCGCGGCGCGCAGGTGATCGGCCTCGAGGGCAGCCGCGAGCTGGTCGAGCGCGCCCGCGCGCAACGCGCTCGCCAACGGCGTGGTGGCGCAGTTCGAGGTCGCCGACCTCTTCAAGCACGGCCTCGGCGCCATTCGGACGCTTCGATAAGTTGCTGCTCGATCCGCCGCGCGAAGGCGCGATCGAGATCGTGAAGGCGCTGCCGCGCGACTGGCCGCGCCGCATCGTCTACGTTTCCTGCGATCCCGCCACCTTGGCGCGCGACGCGGGAGTGCTGGTTCACACCAGGGCTTCCGCCTCGCCGCTGCGGGCGTCGCCAACATGTTTCCGCACACGGCGCACGTGGAGAGCATTACACTTTTCCAACGGGAGGAAACGCCAGTGAAGAAAATGCTCGCTGCTGCTTCCTGTTCGCGTCGCCGGCGCTCGCCGCGCCCAAGATCGAGCAACCTCAGCGTGAAGGCGAACAGCAAGTCCCCGGAAGTCGAAATCGCGATCGCCGTGACCACAGAGCGGCGGCAACTGCGACGTGCAGGGTCGACTTCGGCGACGGCCGCGGGCCGCACCGTCGACTTCGGCATGGCGACGACCCGCACCCTGAAGTACACCTACGCGCAAGGGCGGAAACTTCAAGGTGTGTGGTGAAAGGCACCGGCAAGGCGCCGTGCGAGGGCGCGCGCGAAGTCGCCCTGAACGTCACCGGCGGCCGGCGGCGAAGGCGAGCCGAAGAAGGAGACGCGAGAAGAAGAGAAAGCCGAGAAGAAGAAGGCGGAAAGAAAAGGCGGACCCGAAGTCCGCCCTGAAGGAAGAGCCTAAGTAGGGTCTAGTCGCGGTCGCCGCCGAAGATGCCGAGCAGCTGCAGCAGGCTCGAGAAGATGTTGTAGATCGCGACGTAGAGCGTGAGGGTCGCCGAGATGTAGCTGGTCTCGCCGCCGCGCACGATATTGTTCACCTGCCACAGGATCACCGCCGAGCTGAACAGGATGAACGCGCCCAGCAGCACCAGGTGCAGCAGCGGCGCATCTGCAGGAAGATGTTCACCAGCACGGCGAGCATGATGACGATGAAGCCCGCCAGGCATGAACCTGCTGAGCCAAGAGAAGTCGCGCTTTGGCGACGCTGGCGACGCCGCCAGCCCGAAGAAGGTCGCCGCCGTGCCGCCGGCCGCCATCATCACCAGCTGGCACGCCGTTGCTGAGGCCGAGCACGCTTCTGGAACAGCGGCCCGAGCAGCAGGCCCAGGAACAGCGTAAAGCCGAGCAGCAGGCCGACGCCGAGGCCGCTGTTGCGGTTCTTCTCGATGGCGAAGATCCAGAGGTAGAAGATGCCCAGGACCGCGATCGACGAAACGACCGGGCTCGAGCGCATGAAGGAGAAATCGAGGTTGTAGCCGATCGCCGCGCCGAGCGCGGTCGGCACTCAGGCTGATGGCGAGCAGCAGGTAGGTGTTGCGCAGGACCCGCTGGCTGTCGCCGCAGACGGCGACTTCCTGGGCTGCCTCGTAGGGGGCCAGCGTCTCGCTCGCCCGTGCGTACTGGTTTCAGTTCCATGGATCCTCCGTTCTTATATGTATGTACCGCCTCATTAGACTACCAAAGCCGGCCTGCGGTTGCAACGGCAGGGGCCTGACTCAGGCTAAAATGCGGCCCCGACAGGGTTTTTTCAAGGGAAGTCACGAAAATGAAACGCAAATACGGATCGGCCCGCAGCCGCGAGACGGTGGCCGAGCAACGCATGCGCGAGGCCGCCAAGGCCTCAGGCGACAACAGCCACAACTACGGCTCCATCTCACGCAAGGGCTCCCCACGCGCGGGAAGAAGCGCTCCCGCTAAACTGGCGTCGGAGAGTTGGCAGAGCGGTCGAATGCGGCGGTCTTGAAAACCGTTAGCCCGCAAGGGCTCGGGGGTTCGAATCCCTCACTCTCCGCCAAGAACCGTCCAAGTACGTCCAATGCAATCCCCGGTACGGGTGGCAGATACCGGCGGCGCGGCGGGTAAATTCCCGGGAATAAACTCCTGCGCGGGCCGGTATAGCGTGTGTATATGGCCCAGATTCATGTATTTCCCGGCCTGCCGGCCCCGGCGGCAGCGCATTTCGACAAGAGATGGAGCGGAGCCTTCGCGCTTGGACGAGCAAAGCAGGGCCAGGAGATTCGAGCAGATATTCGTGGCGCATCTCGACGCGGCCTACAACTTTGCACGTTGGCTCACGCGCGACGAGCGCAACGCTGAAGACATCGTGCAGGAAGCCTGCCTGCGCGCGTTCAAGTCCCTGGACAGCTTTCACGGCGACAGCGGACGCGCCTGGCTGCTCGCGATCGTGCGCAACACCTACTACACCTGGTATGCGAAGAACAAGGCCGAGGCCGTGAACGTGCCTTTCGACGAGGACGGCACGATCGCGGGCGGGCACGAGCTCGCCGACCTCGACGGCTCGATCGGCTCGATCGATCGGATCCTGCAACAACGGGACGCCAGCCGGCTGGTGAACGCCGCGCTCGACCGGCTGCCGGAGGAGTTCCGCGAGGTCATCGTGCTGCGCGAGCTGGAAGACCTGTCGTACAAGGAAATCGCCGCCATCGCGCGCGTTCCGCTCGGCACCGTGATGTCGCGCCTGGCGCGCGCGCGCAAACTAATGCTGCAGCACCTGCAGCGCGCCCAGCGGGAGTCTTGACATGGACTGCACCGAAAGCCTCAATCGCCTGCACGCCTATCTCGACCAGGAGCTCGACCTGCCGAGCGCGGTCGCGATCGACCAGCATCTCGCGTCGTGCCCGGCGTGCAAGGCAGCCTTCGCCGCGCAGTCCGCGCTGCGCTTCGGGCATCCGCAGGCACGCGGAATATCATCGCGGCGCCCCGCAGGCGCTGGCCGACCGCATCCGCGCGCGGCTCGGCACCGCAGCCGAGGCGCCGGCGCGGACCTTCAGGCCGAGCTGGCGGTGGCCGCAGCTGCGGCAGTGGCTCCCCGTAGGCTTCGCCGCGGCGGCGGCCGCAGTCGTCTCCTGGACCGCGGCGATTCAGTACGCGAGCCTGCCGGCGGACCAGCTCATCGCCGAGCAGGTGGTCGCGGGCCATGCGCGCTCGATCCTGACTAGCCACCTGGTCGAAGTCGCGAGCTCGGACCAGCATACGGTGAAGCCGTGGCTCAGCAGCAAGCTCGATTTCTCGCCGCCGGTCACGGATCTGGCCAGCGCGGGATTCCCGCTCGCCGGCGGACGGCTGGACTATCTCGACAACCGGCCTGTGGCAGCGCTTGTCTACGGCTACCGCCAGCACGTGATCAACTTGTTCGTCTGGCCGGACGAGAAGTCCGGCCGCGTTCTGCCGCAGGCCCTGTCGAAGCACGGCTACAACGTGCTGCGCTGGAGCGACGCCGGCATGACGTTCTGGGCGATCTCGGACGTCAACGCCGCGGAGCTGAAGACCTTCGCCGAAACCTACGCCAGCGCCAGGTAGGCCGCACTCGGCTTCGGCGCAGCGCCATGCTTCATCATCTCCGGATCGCAAGACCGGTGAGCGACCTTGCGCTCACCAAAGACATGTACTGCCGCGGCCTGGGGCTTCGCGTCATCGGCAGCTTCGAGGACCACAAGGGCTTCGACGGCGTCATGCTCGGGGCGGTGGGGCCGGACTATCACTTCGAGTTCACGTGCTATCGCAAGCACCCCGTACGGCCGGCGCCGACGGTCGAAGAGCTGACGGTGTTCTATGTGCCGTCCGAGGCGGAGTGGCGGGCGGCGTGCGCCAGCATGCTGGCCGCGGGGTTCAAGCGAGTCACGGCATTCAATCCGTACTGGGAAGCTCGCGGTCGCACCTATGAGGACGGCGACGGCTATCGCATCGTCTTGCAGCGCGCCGAGTGGAGCAACTGGAAGCGATCTGAGTGGAGCAACTGGAAGCGATCTGAATAAATCCGCGGCCCTGCGGGTATGGCTTGGTATGAACGGCCGGGACATTCTGAGTTGGCTGCTCGCGCTGGCGGCGGTTGGCGCGATCATCGCAGGTGCCTTCGCGACGCTGGCGGCCTTGCGCCCGGAGGCAATCGAGTTCGAGGCGACCGAGGTCACCGGCGTGACGTGGGGCCGGGATTTCCACCTGACCGGCCACGACGGGAAGCCGTACCAGCTGGCCGATTTCCGCGGCAGAGTGGTCGCTCTCTATTTCGGCTATACGCGCTGCCCGGATGTCTGCCCGCTCACCATGGCGACGCTCGGCCAGGCAGTCCGTCTTCTGGGCGAGGACAGCGGGCGGGTGCAAGCGCTCTTCGTCACGGTCGATCCCAGGCATGACAAGCCCGGGGTGCTGATCAAGTACGTGCGCTCGTTCGGCGAAGATTTCCTCGGCCTCTACGGTGACGCCAGGGCAACGGCGCGAACCGCGGCCGAATTCAAGGTTGAGGCAGGCAAGCACCACTCGACGCCGGTCTTCCTGTTCGACCCGGGCGGACACCTCCGGCTCGTCGCTCATCCGGAGACCGGCGCCGAATCGATCGCCCACGACGTGCGCCTGCTCCTGCGAGGCTAGACAGCCAATGTCATGACGCCGAGCGCTGCAAACAGCGCCGCGGCGGCAAAGCGGATTGCCTTGAGCGGGATCGCGCGCGGCGCCATGCTCGCGAGCAGAACGGCCGGAACGTCGGCGCAGAGCATGCCGAGGGTGCTCCCGGCGACGACCGCGACGATCGCGTCGTATTTCGCCGCCAGCATCAGCGTGGCGACCTGGGTCTTGTCACCCATCTCGGCGAGGAAGAACGCGACCAGCGTCACCAGGAAGACGCCGTAGCGCGCCGCGGGGGCGAGCTCGCCATCCGCTTGGTCCGGAATCAGGGCCCATGCGGCGACGGCGAGGAACGACAGGCCGAGCACCCAGCGCAGCAATCCGGGAGCGACGCTGCCGCGCAGCCAGATGCCTGCCGCGGCGGCGATGGCGTGGTTCGCCAGGGTCGCGCACAGGATTCCGAGGATGATCGGCAGCGGCCGGCGGTACCGCGCAGCCAGGATGAGGAGAGAAGCTGCGTCTTGTCGCCGATCTCGCCGATGGCGACCACCGCTGTCGTGACGAAGAACGCTTCCATTGGCCGGATCCTATCGAGAAAAAAGACGGCGCCCGAAGGCGCCGCCGAGCTGGAAGCAACGGGGGAGGAGAGCGTCGTTGCTTCGGGCATGCGCGGCCATGAAACGGACCGTCCGTCTGCCTGTACTCCCTTCCCAATACTCCGCCGGCAGCGCCGATATTCCCGGAATAGCGACGCGAAGCCGCCGGTACATGTGGCATGACCCCTACGACAAAGTTCTTACCCGCGGCATTCACCGCGGCGGCTCTCGCCGCCACACTCCTCGCCGGCTGCGCGACCAGCGCCGTCGACTGCGGCCCTGATTGGTACAGCATTGGCCAGCGCGACGGCCGGCTCGGCGCAGTGCCGCAAGACCAGTACTACGCCTCGCGCTGCCCCGCGCCCGTCGACCGCGCGCAGTACGCGAGCGGTTGGCGAGGCCGGCTTCGCGCAGCGATCGCTCCCCGGCTGGTAGGCGCGGCGCTACCGCGCGGCCGAAGAATCTATTCCACGTGATCGAGCAGGCGAAACACCGGAAGTAACGCAGCACGCGGTCGGTATTGCCTCCTGAACACCAATACAAGGAGGCACTCCGATGGGCGCAGCGCAAGAAGTTTCCGCTTCGAAGCATCTGCTGGGCGCGATGACAATCACTGCATCACTACTGGCGGCTTGCGGCGCGGCGCGGGCCGACGAAGGCATTTCGCTCAAGGCGCCGGGCTCCGAGACGACGCTGACCATCCGCGGCTACGTGAAGCTGGACGCGATCTGGAGCGATTGCAGCGCCGGCGTCGACAGCGTCGGCGACCAGACGCTCAGCATCAATACGGTCCCCGTCGGGCCCACGGCGTGTCAGCACAAGAAGAACCAGGTGACGATGCATGCGCGCCAGTCGCGCCTCTCAGTCGCCACCAGCACGCCCACCAGCTACGGCGACCTGACCACGTTCATCGAGGGCGACTTCTTCGGCGCTGACGGCAACGAGTCGACCACCAACTCGAACGGCTTCCGCATCCGCCACGCCTACGGCGCGCTCGGCAAGCTCTCCGCCGGCCAGTACTGGACCAACTTCTTCAACGAGCAGGCCTACGTCGAGACACTGGACTTCGGTGGTCCGGTCGGCGAAATCTTCGTGCGCCAGGCGCAGCTGCGCTGGACGGAAAAGCTCGCCCGCGGCGACTGGTCGGTCTCGGCCGAGAACCCCGAATCGCTGATCGCCATTCCGGGCAGCGCGACGACATTGCGCTCCGACAGCGATCACGCGCCGGATTTCACGACACGCGTGCGACTCGGCAGCGGCGGCGCCGTCTATTCCGCCGGCGCGCTAGTGCGCAATATCCATATCGATACGGCCGCGCCAGCGGCGAACAGCGGCAGGTGGGGCGGAGGCGTCGCGCTGACCGGCATCGTTCCGGTAGGTGAGCGCGACGACCTGCGAGTCAACTTCAACGTCGGCAACGCCATCGGCCGCTATCAGAACGGCGGCTTTTTCCCCGACGGTTACCTCGACGCCAGCGGCAGCCTGCACCTCGCGCGTCAGACCAGCGGCTACGTCGCCTTCCGGCACTTCTGGACGCCGGAGCTGCGCTCGACGCTCGAGCTGTCGGCGGCGAGTTCCAACCCGCCAGCCGGCACCGCCGTCGGCATCAACAAGTCGGACCGCTCGCAGCACGTCAACCTGATCTGGAGCCCCGTCCGAGCCGTCAACCTCGGCGCGGAGTACATCCACGCGCAACGCACGGTCGTCGGCGGCGATCACGGCAGCCTAAACCGGATCCAGTTTTCCGCGCAGTACAGCTTCTGAGCGCAACACCTCAACAACCAACCAAGGAGCACCTCTCATGAAAGACATCATCGCGGCACTCTTCATCTCTAGCGCGCTTGCCGGAATCACCAGCAGTGCGTTCGCCGGTGAGGATTCGACCGATCGCTGGCACGGCGTTGGCCCCGCCTATTACGAAACCGAAGGCGGGCTGCGGCGCTTTGCCGAATGCGCAGGAACTCAGGAGCCGCAGCCTGCGGCCGTGCGCGACTGTGCGAACGCTCGGGCAAGCGTGGCCGGCAGGCCGGATTTGCATCGCAGCGCCGAGGCGGAAAAGAACAGGAGCAACGATTCCCAGCCCAAGAACCCTGCTCGCGAGGAGGGCGTATGAAATTCACCGCTTACCTGCCTTTCATCGTCTCGATGGTTCCAACGGTTTTGCTCGCCGTGGCAGCCATGGTTTCGATTGCCGAGCCCGCGACGCCGCCAGCCGCGCAGAGACGTGTGACGAACCTGGCATCGCCCAATGGCTTTTGTGCTCTGGACCAACTAGCGGAGCGGAACGTCCGCATGTAGGGATCGAAGTCCAACGCGCGGAACACCGCTCAGGTAAGGCCACGTCGGGTCGTGCGGGCGCTTGGTAATCAAGCTGCCGCTTCGCGGACTTCGACGACTTTCACGGCTACAGCGATGATCCGCCGCAGATCAGGATCTCCTGGCCGGTGATCGCGGCCGCCGCCGGAGACAGCAGGAAGCTCGCTAACGCGGCGACCTCCTCCGGACGGATGAGCCGCCCGATGGGAGGTACCTTGGGAGGCTCCGATTTCCGCGAAGGGTTGACTAAGCCCGGGGTCTGCGTGGCAGCGGGGAAACGACATTCACCGTGACCCTGGACGCGACCACTTCGCCTGCCCAGCTGCGCGCCATAGCGACCAGCGCGGCTTTCGTCGCTCCGTACTGGCTTCGGCGCGCGATGCCTTGCGCCGCACGGCTCCCGATCAGCACCGACCCGGCCGTCACCATTCGCCGCCATCGCCGGGACGAGGATGTTCGCGATGCGCGATATGGAATCGACGTGCAGCCGCCACATCAGCTCGCTGTCGGCTGCACGCTGGCTGCCGAGCGGTTCGTAGCGAAGTACGCCGGCCGCGTGAACCAGTGCCTTCGCACCGGACAACCGGGTCGCTGCTGCTTCGGCAGCAGCACCGTCGCAAAGGTTTATCTGTACTGGTTCGAACGCGGAATGCTCGATGCCCGGCGCAGCGATGTCGAGGCCGGAAACTTTCCAGCCGTCCGCGAGCAGCTGTTGCGCGATCGCCTTGCCGATGCCCGAGCTTGTTCCGGTGACGACGGCCCGGCGCTCATTCGACACGGATCTTGCCCTCGGCGATGATCTTTGCCGAGCGTGCCATATCGTCCTTCTGGAAGCGGGCGAAGTCTTCGATCGACCCCGGCGTCAGCAGCAGCCCCTGCGGAGCGAGCTTGTCCCGCATGTCGGTTGCAAGCGCCTTGTTGACCTCCGTGTTCAGTCGCTGCGCGATGTCCTTCGGCAGCTTGGCGGGACCCCACAAGCCGTACCAGCTGTAGAACTCGAAGCCGGGCAACGGTTTCGCCGACGGTCGGTACATCGGGCATGCTCGGCACACGCGCCTTTGATGTCACTGCAAGCACCTTGACCTTTCCGGCTTTGACAAAGGCCGCCGATCCGAGCATCGGGTCGATGAAGCCATCGATCCTTCCTCCGGCGAGATCCTGGTAGGCGGGCGCGGAACCCTTGTACGGAACGATCAGGTACTCGATCCCGGCTCGCGCGCCTGAGCAGCTCGGTAGACAGGTGGCCCGCCGAGGCGGTGGAGCCGATCGCGAAGGTGAGCTTGCCGGGGTTCGCTTTGGCGTGCGCGACCAGGCCTGTGATGTCCGTCACCGGGAGGGTAGCGCCAACCGCGACAGCCAGCGGAGCGAGTGCGACCAGCGAAATCGGCGCGAAATCCTTGACTACGTCATAGGGCGGGGCGCTCATTGCCATCGGCGTGGTCGTGAACGTCGAGGCGTTGAACAGCAGGGTGTAGCCATCGGGCTGCGCCTTGGCGACCGCTGACGCGCCGATGGTCCCGCCACCTCCGGGCCGGTTCTCCACGGGAAAGTTCTGGCCCAGTTGGTCGCCGAGCTTCTGCGCGAGCAGGCGGCCGACGAAGTCGAGCGTGCCGCCTGGCGGGAACGGAATGATCACCGTCACCGGCTTGCCTGGATATGCCTGGCCGAACGACGTTGCCGAGGCGACGAGGAGCGCTGCGCCGAGCGCTGCGCGCACGAGAAGTCTGATGTTCATTGATGCTCCTCCTTTTAATCCAGCTTGATTCCAGCGGCCTTGATGAGTCGGGCGTAGGTGTTCGATTCCTGCCGAATGTATTCACCGAAATCGGCGGGCGTCGAGCCGGAAACGACGAACCCGTGCTCGCCGAGAATCTCGGACACCTGTTGAGACCGGAGAGCTCTTGCAACCTCCTGCTGAACCTTCGCAGCCAACTCACGCGGCAGGTTGGCCGGTCCCCACAGGCCGTACCACGAGACCATCTCGAATCCCTCCAGGCCGGATTCCGCGACGGTGGGCACGTTCGGCAGGGAAGGAACCCGCCGCGCGCTTGTGACCGCCAGCGGCCTGAGCTTTCCACTCTTCACATGCGGCATGGTTGATGGCAGCGCGTCGACCATCGCGCTGATGTGCCCGCCCATCACATCCGCGAGCGCTGGAGCGGTTCCCTGTAAGGGACGATCGTGAAGTCGAGCTTTGCCTGGAATCTGATTGCCGCCTGGGCAAGGTGGCTGGCCGAGCCGACTGCGGATGTGCCAAAGGCGTACTTGTTCGGCTGCGCCCTGATGGCGCTCACGAATTCACGGAGATCTTTCGCCGGGATGCCCGGGAAACACGTTACGACCAGCGGCACTGCGCCGAGATTGGTAATAGGCGTGAAGTCTTTGCTGAGGTCGTAGGGCAGCTTGTCCATCAGAAGGGCGGTGGCCACGAACGTCGAGGCCTGCACCAGCAGCGTGTAGCCGTCGGGCGGCGACTTGGCCACCGCGGCGCTGCCGATGGTCCCGTTAGCACCCGGCCGGTTGTCGACGATGAATTGCTGGCCGAGATTTTCGAAAGGCGCGCTGCGGTGAGCCGCGCCACCACGTCCACGGTGCCGCCGGGCGGGTAGGGAACGACGATGTCGCACGACCTTGCTCGGATAGTCCTGCGCGCAAGCCAGCATCGGAACGCTGACCGCAAGAGCCGCCAATGCTCTGGTGAAACTAGTTCATGGCGAGTCGGTTCCTGTCAGGCTGCAGCTCTGTCGCGCGGCTCCCGCCAAGGAGACGCCGCCTAGACCCGCGGCGCGCATTGCGTTGGCGATCTCGACATCCGCGCCCGGCTCCAGAGGCAGGAGCGGCGAGCGCACCGTTGCATGCTCGAGGATTCCTCGCGCAACCAGTGCATGCTTGAGCGCGACCGTGCCTTCCATGTGCGAAGTGCGGTGATAGACCTTGCGCGTCACGGGTAGCAGCCGATCGTGGATGGCGCGCGCCTTGGCGTAGTCCCGCGCCCTGCCGGCCGCGATCAGCTCGATCAGCGGCTCGGGAGCGATGCAGCCGTACCCGACGAGCGCGCCGTCGACGTCGAACATCGTGTGCAGCAAGTATTCGTCGTGGCAGGTAAGCATCTGCAGATTGGGGCGCTCGCGCCGAATCACGGGGATCTCGGTGTCCCATCGGCGCATGTCGCGAACGCCGTTCTTCATGGCGAATACGCCGGGCTGTGCGGCGATATCGAGCTGCGTCTCGAGGTTGTAGGTCGCCTTGGTCGCCTCCGGATACTGGAAGAGGATCAGCGGCAGGCCGCTCTCCTGGTGTATGACGCGATAGCGATCCTGAGGACACGCCCTTCTGGTAGCCAAAGCGCAGCCAGCCGTGCGAGGGATAGACGAGGCCGGCGGCGGCGCCCGCCTTGACCGCTCGCTTCGCCTCGAGCGCAGCCACGTTGCGTGCCTTCCGAGCGTGATCCCGGCGATAACGGGAATCCTCCCGTTGGTCGACTTCACAAAGCTCTCGATGACGGCAGACTCTGCTCATCGGCTGAAAGGAAGGTGCCCTCCCCGGCATGGCCAAGGACCACCAGGCCCTTCACTTCCGGGAAGCTGCCGAGCCAGGCGCCGAGTCGGAGAATGGCGGCGTGGTCGACCTGCGCCATCGCGGGTGAAACGGCGTTACCGGCGCTGGAACAAGGCCTCTGAGATCAGAGCGGTTTCATCTTGTTTTCCTCTTCGCAAAAGGTGCTGGTGGCTCACTGTAGCGGGGCGTTAGGTATATCGGAAGAGGCAATTCAGGTATTCCAGATATACAATCTGGGCATGGCTACGAAAGGCAGCATGGACCATGCGGCGTGGCGGCTCTTCATCGACGCGGTCGAGGCTGGGCAGCCTGAGCAAGGTCGCGGCGGCATCACGGCATAGGACAGCCGCACGTCAGCCGCCAGATCGGTGAGCTCGAGCGCGAATGTGGAGGACGCCTGTTCCAGCGTACGGGGCGCGGCGTGGTCCTGACAGCGCTCGGGCAGCGCGTGGCGCCGAAGGTGCGATCGTGGCTAGCGAGCACCGAGCAGCTGGCCAACGACATAAAGGCTACGTCGGGCAAGCCGGTCGGCCGTGTGAGGCTGGGCATTCTGCCGTCGACTGCGCACCCGCTGGTCAGCACGCTCTACTACTCGCTCAAGGAGCGGCATCCGCTGGTGCAGCTCAACGTGCGCGAGGGTCAGGGCGCGCAGCTCGGAAACCTGGCTCGAGGATGGCAGCCTTGACCTCGCCATTCTCTACCGGCATGGTCCGACGCCGAAAAATGGCGACGTCTACCTCATCGAGGCGCCCACCTATCTCGTCTAGCGCTGCGGGCGACAAAGCGACCTCGCGGCCGACGGTACCGTTCTCGGCGTTGGACAAGTTGCCGCTGGTCCTGTTCTGCCGTCCCAGCACCTGGCGTGATCACCTCAGCGAGCTTGCCGCCGAACGCGGAATTTCGCTGAACGTTGCCGCCGAAGCCGACTCGTTGAGCCTGCAAGCACGCATTGTGGCGGACGGAGGAATGTATGCATTGCTCGGTGCGTACGCCATCAGGACCGTCGCCAGGAGTGCCGTTTAGGCTCATCAAAGCTCGTGAGCCCCGTCGTCTCGCGCCATATGGCCATCGCGATGTCACGCCATAGTGAGCTCACGCTTGCCTGCCGCGCCGTGATGTCGGAAATCCAGCGGATTGTGAAAGCAGGTGGTACCCGGCTCTCGCAGGCGAAGGGCGCGGCGACAACAGCCGGACTAACCGCCAAACTCCACAACGGGGTAGGAATGGGGGGTAGGCACGGCGGGCGTGTTGCAGTTTCACTATCATCAACAACTTGGAAGCGTTCCAGCGGACTCACTCTCGCCAGTTGATTCTCATTTCATCTGGCGGACACCGGGATAAATGAGCTCAATGGAGCGGAATGGCCGCTCTTCGACCACCACAGCGGATCATTCGAGCATAGACTGATCTGTAGCCAGGGCTTGTCCGGGCGCGCTGCCCGCGATCCCGCAGCCAAAGGGGATCAGATGAATAGGCGCCTTTAATACTGGCGCTGGTTGCTCTCGGCGCCGCGCCGGTTGCGGTGCTCGCGCAGCCAGACCGCCGCGTGCGGCGGATTGGTGGCACGGTGCGTCAAGCCCCGGGCCAACGTCACAAAGCCTCGCCGCGTTTCGCGCAGGCTGACCGAACTGGGCTGGGTCGAAGGCGCGACTACATGATCGATGCCCGCTACGCCCACGGTGTCACGCAGTCCTATTCCGGCCTAGCCGCAAGGCTGTCGCAAGCCGGCCGGACTTGCTGCTTTGCGGACGGGGCTTGCGCCTGTTCGCTCACAGGCAAGACCCCAATCGTATTTGCCAATAGTCAGGATCCGTTGGGGACAGGGTCGCGGTGAGCCTGCAACGCCCGGGAGGTAACGCAACGGGCTTATCCAGAACATTTTGGCGCGCGACCTCCCGGGCCAAGCGACTGCAGCTGGTCAGAGGCGTTCCCGAAGATGTTGCGCATGTTGTCGTGTTGTCTCAGGCGGGCAGCCCCGCCAACCTGCTCAAGTGAAGGACATCGAGGACGCAGCCGAGCTTCTGAAAATCCGCAATCACCTCGATCGAGTTGCGGAAGGCTTTTCGGGACACATCGAGCCGGCCTTTAAGCGTGGTGCAGCCACTCGGTGCCCATGCTTACTTGGTGACCTCTGGCCCGCTGCTCACCACTCATCGCCAAAGTCCATTGCCGATCGCGCATTGCGCTCCAAGGTCCCGGCTATGTTCACACGTAGCGAGTTCACGGAAGAAGGCGGATTAATGTCGTACAGCCCCTCCTACACCGACAATTTCCGCCGCGCGGCTGGCTACGTGGACAAGATCTTCAAGGGCGCAAAACCGGGCGAACTGCCGATCGAGCAGCCGACCAAGCTCGAACTGGTAATCAACCTGAAGACCGCCAAGGCCATCGGCGTCACCATTCCGCAATCGGTGCTGACGCGGGCGGATCGGGTTGAATTCGGTAGGGTCCGCGAATGACCGCTGTTGGCCGAAAGACGGTGCGGCGCGAGTTCCTAGTCGCACTGGGTGCGCTCGCAGCGGCGCCCGGATTCGCCCAATCGGTGAAGCAGGCGCGTCGGCGTGCTTTCGGCGAATAGTCCCCGGTCGGCGTCGTTTTATCGGGCGTTCGACCAGCGCCTGCGCGAGTTGGGATGGATCGAAGGAAGCAAACCTCACCGTGGAGTTCCGCACTGCAGCGGCCGACGAGAGACGGTTTGCACCGCTCGCCGCCGAGCTCGCCGGCTTGCGCTGCGACGTGATCGTCGCCGGCGGTCCGGAAGCGCTTGTTGCAGCGCTCAAGGTTGCAGCCTCGCCGATCCCGATCGTCGCAGTCGCGCTGAATTACGACCCGGTTAGACGGGGCTACGCGGCAACCCTTGCGCGCCCTGGAGAGCAATATCACTGGTGTTTCGCTTCTGGCCCTCGACGTTGAAGCTAAGCGCCTCGATCTTCTGCACGAAGCTCTACCCGGCGCGCGGAAATTCGGCCGTGCTCTGGGATGAGCACAATTTTGACCAGCGGCGCAGCGCCGAGGATGCCGCCCGCAAGCTGAGGCTGGAGCTAGTGATAATCGAGAATCGTCCCCCGCACGACTACGATGAGATTTTCGCGCGGGCGCGCAAGGCCGGCGCCGCGGGAGTCCTGGCGGTCGGATCACCGCGCGCAAACCGTGACCGCAAGCTCCTCGCGGCCGCGGCCATCAAGCACCGCATGCCTGTAATGAGCTCCCAAGCCGTCGAGCAGCTTCTTGGCTATGGACCGAACTTCAGCAAGGTTTTCGCCCGCGCGGCGGAGTACGTTGATCGCATCCTGGAAGGGCGCCAATCCAGGCGAGTTGCCGATTGACCAGCCGACCGCGTTCGAGTTGGTGATCAACCTCAAGATCGCGAAAGCGCTCGGGATCACAATTCCCAAAGAGTTGCTCCTGCGTGCCGATCGAGTGATTGGAGTAGTGACCGCTTCTGGCCGATGCGCTCTTCCGCAAAGGGAACGTGACCTCACTCCGACGCAGGCAGATCCTGCTCTCCGCAGGCGCACTCCTTGCTACCCCGCTCGCGGCGACTGCCCAGCAGCAGACCACGGTCCGCCGCATTGGTTTTCTCGCCGGGCGCTCGCGCTCGACGCCGTCAATCCCGATGTCTACTACGACGCGTTCATGCAGGGAATGCGCGAACTCGGCTACGTCGAGGGAAAGAACTTGCTCATCGAGTGGCGTTTCGCGGAGAGCAAGGCGGAGCGTCTCCCAGCCTCGCCGCCGAGCTGGTGCGGACGAAAGTCGAAGTCATCGCGACGCATGGGACGCCCGCGACCCAGGCGGCGCAGCGCGCCACCCGCAGCATTCCCATCGTGTTCGCCGCCGCGGGCGGGCCCGGTCGACAGCGGCTTTGTCGCAAGCCTGGCGCGGCCGGGCGGCAACATCACCGGGCTGTCGCTCACCACCGTGGACGTGAGCCCCAAGCATCTCGAGTTGCTGAAGATCATGAATCCCCGGTTGTCCCGAATCGCTTTTTCTCATGAATCCCGACACCTCGAGCCATCCCGCCATCCTGAAGAGCATTCAGACCGCCGCGCAAGCCATCGGCGTAAAGGGTGTTGCCGCTGCAGGCACGCAGCCGGAAGAATTCGAGCAAAGCTTCGAGGCGATGACGCGGGAACGGATCGAGGCCCTGATCCTGGCGCCGGACACTTTTTACCTCGGGCAGCGGCGGCGGTATGCGGATCTTGCACTGAAAAATCGCATGCCGACGATGTTTCCTTTCCGGGAGCAGGTCGCAGCCGGAGGCCTCGATGAGCTACGGACAGAACCTCGCTGATCACTACCGGCGCGCCGCAACCTACGTGGACAAGATTCTGAAAGGCGCCGCCGGGCGAGC
>ERZ1370068.9298-contig-8085_pt1 | contig 53508 bp, 70 predicted proteins | sample MGYA00561227_ERZ1370068 | MGnify/ENA primary metagenome ERZ1370068 (study PRJEB38410, sample SAMEA6850437) | metagenome | study: Metagenomic assessment of the ecological functions of the soil: analysis of the soil microbiota associated with the... | reverse complement strand
CGCCAGGAAAGAATGGATGCGGTTGGTCTGCCGGGCCGGATTCACCGGAGCCGCTGCCGAGCAGGTGCCAGTTGCTCGCTGGCGTAGCCGGTTTCCTCGAGCAGCTCCCGCTTGATGGCCGCCAACGGCTCTTCGCCGTCGTCGACCACGCCGGCGGGGAATTCCGTGCGCGATTCTGCCCGACGGCATGGCGCGATACTGATCGACCAGCACGATATTGAGCTCGGCCGTGAGCGCGACCACATCGACCCAGTCCGGGATACTCGAAAGATGCGTGCAGGGCGAGAGAAGCCGACCGCCGTCCGGCAGCAGCACGCTGTCGCTGCGCAGGCGAAGCCACGGATCGGCGAAGGCGTATCTCGACGTCGAGCACCTCGTGCGGCCTCTGGTCGCATGGCCTCACCGGGCCGGACCCCAGATAGAGCACGTCGGCCACGTCGGCGAACTTGTCGGCCGGCAGCGTGCGCCACAGGTCGAGCACCGTGAGGCGCTGGCCGTTGCGCTTGCACCAGGCCGGATCGATCGCCTTGTAGTCGGGCCAGCCGGTGGCGACGATCAGCAGGTCGCATTCGCGCACCGCGCCCTCGATCGAGGAGGCGCGCCACCACCTTGTCGCCCAGCACGGCCGAGCGCGGCGTCCTGCGCCAGCGGATCGTGAACGACGACGACGTAGCCCGCGTCGGCGAGCTTGGCGGCGAGCTTGACGCTGTGGCTTTCCTCGACCACCGGCGTCTGCGGCTTGTAGGACAGGCCGAGGAGGGCGATGCGCGTGCCGGCCTTGGCGAACTTGGCCGACCAGGCCGGTCAGCCGGTCGATCTGGTAGTTGTTGATGCGGTCGGTCGCCTCGGCCGACGTCGGCGCGCGCGCCGATCTTGCGGGCAAGCGCTGCGAAGGCGACGTTGTCGCGCGGGAAGCAGGGGCCGCCATAGCCCATCGCGCCCTTGAGGTACTTCGGTGCCGATGCGCGTGTCGGCGCCCAGCGCCTTGGTGACGACGTCGACGTCGGCGCCCGGCAGGCGGTCGCAGATGTCGGCCAGCATGTTGGCGTAGGAGATCTTGGTCGTGACGTAGGTGTTGACCGAGATCTTGGTGAGCTCGGCGTTGACGAAGTTCATGCGCTGCACCGGCGGCTTGTTCTCGCACATCTGCAGGTAGATGGTCTGCAGCATGTCGCCGGCCTTGGCGTCGCTCTCGCCGATCAGGATCGAGTCGGGATACAGCATGTCGCGCACGACGCTGCCCGAGCGCGATGAATTCCGGATTGTAGCAGAGGCCGAGATCGGGCCCGACCTTGCGGCCCGACGCCGCCTCGAGCGCGGCCTTGATCTCGCCGCCGGTCGTGCCGGGCATCACCGTGCTGGTGATGACCACCATGTGGTAGCCCTTCTTGTTGCGCAGCGCCTTGCCCAGCGATCTCCATGGCCTGCAGCACGAAGCGGTTGGAGAAGAAGCCCGTGCTGTCCGACGGCGTGGGCACGATCACGAAGCTGGCGTCGCTCTTCTCGACCGCCTCGTTGGCGTCCATGGTGGCCGACAGGCGCTGCCTGTTGGCGGCGATCAGCTCGTTGAGCTGCGGCTCGACGATCGGCATCTTGCCGGCGTTCAGCGCGTCGACGAGGGTCTTGCTGACGTCGAGGCCGATCACGGTGAAGCCGCGGCTGGCGAGCACCGCGGCGAGCGGCGCGCCGAGCTTGCCGAGACCGACCACGATGACGCGAGGCAGAGTTGCTGAAGTCATTTCCATGTCCCGTTTTGAGGGCCGGTACTGATACTGTCGGCGAGCGCCGGACGCCACCCCGAATTTGCAGGCTGTTGGCGGCAAATTCGCTGCTTGCGCCGTCCCGTCGCAGGGGCGAAGAATCGTCGTTTAGCGCGCCACAAGCGAGGGAACCGAATGAAAGTGGAATTTTCGGCCTTTCCGAAGGCCTTCTCGGGCAATGTGGCGGTCTTCGTCGCCGCCGACAAGCAGCTCCTGGCGAGCGCGCACGGCCATCGACAGCGAGGTCGGCGGAGCGGTCGGCCGGGCGATCGACGCCAGCCGCTTCACCGGCGCCAAGGGCCAGTCGCTGACGCGTGCTGGGCCAGTCCGGCGGCATCGCGCCGCCTGACCTGCTGCTGGGCGTCGGCAAGTCGCGCGAGCTCGACGCCCGCGCCGCCGAGGGCCTCGGCGGCATGGTCGCGGCCGAGGCCAACGCGTCGGGCCAGAAGGCCGTGACCGTGGTCGTCGATCCGGTGAAGGGCAGCCGGCTGACGCCCGGCCAGATCGCCGCCCGCATCGCGCTCGGCGCGCAGCTGCGCAACTACCGCTTCGACAAGTACAAGACCAAGGACAAGCCCGAGCAGAAGACCTCGCTCGAGCAGATCACGGTCGTCGTGGCCGGTCCGGCCGAGGCGCGGCGCGCCTACGAGCGGCTCGAGCCCACGATCGGCGCGGTGTTCTTCACCCGCGACCTGGTGAGCGAGCCCGCCAACGTGCTCTATCCGGCCGAATTCGCCCGCCGCGCCCGCGAGCTCACCAAGCTCGGCGTCAAGGTCGAGATCCTGGGCGAGGCCGAGATGAAGAAGCTCGGCATGAACGTGCTGCTGGCCGTCGGCCAGGGCAGCGACGCGCGAATCGCAGCTCCTGGTCATGCGCTGGATGAACGGGCCGCAAGTCGCAGAAGCCGGTCGCGCTGATCGGCAAGGGCGTGTGCTTCGACACCGGCGGCATCTCGCTCAAGCCGGCCGGCGGCATGGAAGACATGAAGTGGGACATGGGCGGCGCCGGCGCCGTCACCGGCGCCATGCGCCTGCTGGCCGGCCGCAAGGCCACGCGCCAACGTCGGTCGGCGTCTGCGCGCCTGGTCGAGAACATGCCGGACGGCAACGCCCAGCGGCCGGGCGACGTGGTCACAGAGCATGTCGGGCCAGACCGTCGAGGTGCATCAACACCGACGCCGAGGGCCGGCTGATCCTGTGCGACGCCATGTGGTACGCGCAGGAGAAGTTCAAGCCGCAGGCGATGGTCGAGCTCGCGACCTTGACCGGCGCCATCATCGTCGCGCTGGGCCACGAGCGCGCCGGCCTGTTCGCCAACAACGACTGCCGCTGTCCAACAGGCTGCGCGCCGCGGGCGCGGCGATCGGCGAGAAGCTGTGGCGCATGCCGCTCGGGCCGAAATACGACAAGATGATCGATCCGAGATCGCCGACATGAAGAACGTCAGCGACAGCCGCGACGCCGGCTCGATCACGGCGGCGCAGTTCCTGCAGCGCTTCGTGCAGGAGGGCGTCGCCTGGGCGCATCTCGACATCGCCGGCATGGCCTGGTCGAACAAGGGCGACAGCACGACCACGCCGAAGGGCGCCACCGGCCTACGGCGTGCGCCTGCTCGACAAGCTGGATCGCCGACAACTACGAGCGCTGACGCGCCGATGGCGACCGAGGTCAATTTCTACCATCTGACCCGATCGTCGCTCGAAGACGCCTTGCCCCGCCTGCTGGCCAAGACCCTGCAGGCGGGCGAGCGGGCGGTGGTGATGCTGGGCTCGCCCGAGCGGGTCGATGCGCTCGAACACCCATCTCTGGACCTACGATCCCAACGGCTTCCTGCCGCACGGCGCGGCGCAAGGACGGCGACGCCGACCGCCAGCCGGTGTGGCTGACCCATCTCGACGAGAATCCCAACGGCGCCGGCTTCCTGTTCGTCGCCGACCGCGCGCGCTCGGAACGGGTGGGCGACTACAAGCGCTGCTTCGAGCTGTTCGACGGCCGCGACGAGGCAGCGGTCGCCGAGTCGCGCGAGCGCTGGAAGGCCTACAAGGCGGCCGGCCACACCGTGGTCTATTGGCAGCAGACGCCGAGCGGCGGCTGGGAGAAGAAGGCCTAGGTGAGGCGCCTGTCACGCGCGGGTGCCAATAGCCGCGCCAGGCCGACGTGCAAGTCGCTCGCCAAGTCGGCACCGGCCCTCGCGGCCGGTAGAACGCGGGTGAGTCGGCCTCGAACGTCGCCAGGTAGGCGGCGATAGCTCAGCGGGTCGGCGTCGGTCGGCCTGGGTCTGGGCGGCCAGCAGGTCGAGGCCGCCTCATCGATGTCGAACAAGCGGCGCCAGAGCTCGCGCCGCTGGCCGATCAGCAGTTCGGCGGCGGCATCCGGCACGTTCCATGCCGAGAACACGGCCGCGAGCTTGGCGAGTTTCTCGACGCTCAATCGCGCGCCGGCATCGAGCGCGGTGCGGCGCCACGGACGTCGCGGGCGTAGTAGGCCTCGCCCTGGAACGGCCGGCCGACACGGTTTCAGCCGGCGTCGGCCAGATATAGCGGGCGGGCAGGGCGCGCGCGGAGCAACTGCGCACATCGAGGCCGGAACAGCGTCGAAGCCCTCGCGGCGCATGAAGCGGTCGGTGTTGTGGAAGGTGTGCTCGTCCGGCTGGCTCGGTGCCGACGAAGTTGACCTCGAGCTGCACGGCGATGACGCCGCAGCGCATCGAAGCCGTCCCGTCGAAGGATCTGCAGGATCTCGTAGTCGGTCGCCGTCGATGTCGATCTTGAGGTAGTCGAGATCGGTCCAGCCGCGTTCGCGCCAGCAGGTCGGGAACGACGACCGGCTTGCCGGGATCGGCGAGCCCCGTCATCTCCCAGGCGTTGTGGCGAAACTGTTCCTCGGTCGCGGCGTCCTTGGCGAGCCGGCCCTCGCGGATCTCCCGCGTGCGCATGAAGCTCATGCGGTCGCGGATCTTCATGATCAGGCGCTGACCGGCCTGGCCGACAGCTCGATGGGCTTGCTCGCGGCGGTCGCTGGCGAAAGCCGCGACGTAGTCGACGTCGGGATTGCGCTCGAGGCGCGGCCAGGCGCCGGCACTCGGCCTCGCTGGCGTCGATGCCCGAGCGCGCGCAAGCTGTGGCTCGAAGACGCGCCACATCGGATCGATGCCGCCCGAGCAGCCGATGTCGAGCAGCGCGAACGGCTTTCCGTCTTGAGCCCCTGGCGACGAGCGCCGGGAACGACAAGGGCCATGCCGAGATCTAGACAGTCGCCACCGGCGTCGCCGGCGAGCCGACGGCGCCGGGCAGGCGCAAGCGGCGGCGCGGTCAGCAGGAAGCGCGAGCGCTTGTTGTCGCGCAGCCAGAGCGCCAGGTCCTTCAGCCACCAGATCTCGCCGAGATTGAGGCCGAGCTTGAACAGGCAGTGGTTGTGGATCGGCAGCGAGGGATGCTCGGCATTGTCGGGGCCGGGCTTAGCCGGCACGGCCTCGACGCCGTAGTTGTCGGCGATCAGCGCCGAGATCTGGCTGTCGGTGATCCACTGCAGCAACCGCTTGTCGCGGCCGTCGAGCACGCTGCACATGGCGTGCGCGCGCGCCGGATCGACTCTTCTTGTTCATCTTGGTGATTTCGTCGGTGAAGCCGGTGTGGAGCAGCAGCATGTCGCCCGGCTCGACCACCACCTTGTCGGCGTCGAGCACGCGGCTTGAAATCGTCGTAGTTCACGTACTTGTGGTCGCGCGCCGTAGTGCTTCTCGAGATCGACCATCACGGCGCGGCCCTGGATCGCCTTGGCCGCCATGTTCTCGACGCCGAGCTTGTGGGCGTAGCTCATGTGGCCGCAGCCGTCGCGGCCGGCGTCGGGCTGCGGCCCGACGACGTCGGAGCCGGCCTTGAAGCCGTTGTAGTAGAGCGGCTCGGGCACGCCGTCGCCGTCGGCGTCGAACATGCCGCCGACATGGGCGAGCGTGTCCCACTGCGTGGAATATTGCAGCGTCAGGATCACGCGGTCGTCGCTCGCCACGTCCATGAACAGCGGGTTGATCGTGTTGGTGAGGAAGTTGAAGCGCCAGCCGTTCTCGTCGCCGGTCGGCGACAGCACCGGCGGCAGCCGGCGCGGGTTGAGCACGTTGCCGCCGGGCAGGTCGAGCGGCAGGCTGAGGCAGAAGGAGATGCCTTCCTTCACCTCGGCGATGCCTTCGCAGCACCTTCTTGGGCGTGATGAGGATTCAGCCGACCGAGCTGATCGTCGTCGCCCCAATCGCCCCAGGTCGAGCCTTCGGGGCGGTGCTTCCAGCGCTTCATTCACTTCTCCCTGTCGTCGGCGGGGAGACTACCTTGTGCACCGCCGCTGCGTCATCACGTACGCATGGCTCCTCGCGCGCAATTCCGCAAACCGCTGTCGCCGCTGGATCGTCTATCATCGCCGGCCCTGACGAGGTATTTGATGTCCGCAGCGACTGTCTCCCCTCAATCCGCGACGTCCGCGTCATCAGCCTGATCGGCGTCGCCCACGGCGTCAGCCACTACTACCAGCTCGCCTTCGTCACGATGCTGCTGATCGTGCGCCAGGAGCCGGCCTCAGCTTCACCGACGTCGGCCTGCTGGCGGGCATCTTCTACGGCGTGTCGGGCGTCTCCCAGACGGCGGCGGGCTTCGCGGTCGACCGCTTCGGCGCGCGGCCGATCCTGGCCGGCGGCCTGCGCGACCGTCGGCTGTCGCGCTGGCGCTGATATCGGTCGCGCATTCGTTCGTGGGCTTTGCCGCCATCGCCGTGATCGGCGGGCTGGGCAACTGCGTCTTCCATCCCGCGGACTTCGCGCTGCTCAACGCGTCGGTGACATCACAGCCGGCTGGGCCGCGCCTTCAGCATCCACGGCTGTCGGCGGCTCGCTCGGCTGGGCGGCCGCGCCGGTGATGTATTTCCTCGACAGCATGTTCGGCTGGGTGGGCGCGGCGCTGATCGGCGCGCTGCCGGGCCTGGTGCTGTCGGTGCTGGTATGGGCGCATCGCACGCGACCTCGTCGACCATCGCGTCAAGGCGCGCGCGTGCCGCCGCCGACGCGTGGCACGGCGCGTCGGCCATGCTACGCTCTTCCTGCAGCCCGCGATCCTGCTCTGCCTCGGCTACTTCGCCCTGCTCGCGGCCACCACCGTCGGCATCCAGCAGTTCGCCGTGCCGGCCTGCAGCCAGCATGTTCGGCGTCAGCGAAAACTACGCGGCGCTCTGCCTGATCGTCTTCATCGTCGGCTCGGCGGCCGGCGTGCTGGTCGGCGGCTTCTTCGCCGACCGCGTGCGCCACCACGACCGTGTCGCGACGCTGCGGTTTGCTGGTGGCCGGCGCGCTCACCGTGCCGATCGCCGCTGCAGAGCCGTCACGCCCGCGCTGTTGCTGCCGCTGTGCTGGCGCTTGGCCGGCTTCGCCGGCGGCATCACCAATCCGTCGCGCGACATGATCGTGCGCAACGCCACGCCGCCCGGCGCCTCGGGCAAGGTGTTCGGCTTCGTCTATTCGGGCCTCGACGTCGGCTCGTTCCTGGCGCCGCCGGTGTTCGGCTTCGCTGATGATCGCCGGCGCTGCCGAGCATCGATCTTCTGGATCGCCGTCGGTCCTCTACGTCGTCAATGCGGCGCTGGTGCTGGTGATCCGCCAGGCGCACCGTCCCGACCGTCGTCACTGCCGCGGCTGAATGACTCGCGCGGTCACGGCGCGCTTCGTAGGCTTCCTGCGCCACCAGCCACTCGTGCTCGGCGTGGGCGAGTCTCGCGCTCCAGCCGGAGCTTTTCGCGCTGCAGACTCGGCGACGTTGATCGCGCGGATCGCCGTAGATCGCGGGATCGGCCAGCCTGGCCTCGATGCTCGCCGCGCTGCTTGTTGAGCCTGGCGATGCTCTTCTCCAGCGTCTCCAGCGTCTTCTCGAGCGCGCGCGCTTCGAGCGCGTGCCGGCGCTGCTTGCGCTGCTCTCCTGGAGCGGGACGGGCGCGGGCGACCGCCGCTCGCGCTCGCGTTTGCGTTCTTGCTTCGCCTTGGCGTTCCTTGGCTGGCCGCCGTTGCGCTCGCGCAGCAGCTTGGCCTGGTAGTCGTCGATGTCGCCGTCGAACGGCGTCACCGTTGCCGTCGGCGACCAGCCAGAGCTGGTCGGCGACCATCTTCACCAGATGCGTGTCGTGGCTGACCAGCACGACGGCGCCCTCGAAGTCGTTGATGCGCCTCGACCAGCGACGCGCGCGCGTCCATGTCGAGATGGTTGGTCGGCTCGTCGAGCAGCAGCAGGTGCGGCGCGTCGCGCGTCGCCAGCGCCAGCAGCAGGCGCGTCTTCTCGCCGCCCGACAGGCACGCCGACCTTGAGGTCGGCGCGGTCGCGCGCAGAAGCCGAAGCGGCCGAGCTGGCGCGCGCACCTTGGTCTCGACCGGCGCCGGCGCCAGGGCGCTGCTCATGTGGTCGAACGGCGTCGCCTCGTAGTCGAGGCTCTTCCTCCTGGTCCTGCGAGAAGTAGCCGACGCGCAGCGCGCGGCGTGCGCTTGAGCTTGCCCTGCGCGCGGCTGCAGGCGATCCGACAGCAGCTCGGATGAAGGTCGACTTGCCGTTGCCGTTCTGGCCCGAGCAGCGCGATGCGGTCGTCCATGTCGAGCCGCAGGTCGAGCTTGCGCAGCACCGGCGGGCCGTCGCGTAGCCGACCGCGACCTCGTCGAGCGTCTCGATCGGCGGGGCGAGCTGCTCGGGCGGCGGAAAGTTGAAGGCGATCGCGCTCCTCGATCGGCACCGACGACGATCGGCCCAGCTTCTCGATCATCTTGATGCGCGACTGCGCCTGGCGCGCCTTGCTGGCCTTGGCCGTGAAGCGGTCGACGAAGGCCTGCATGTGCTTGCGCTGGGCGGCGATCTTGGCCTGCTGCGCGGCGTCGTGCTCGAGCCGCTCGGCGCGCGTGCGCTCGAAGCGGTCGTAGTTGCCGGTGTAGGTGACGAGCTTCTGCTGGTCGATGTGCACGATGTGGTCGCACACGTCGTTCAGCAGGTCGCGGTCGTGGCTGACCATCAGCAGCGTGTGGCGGAAGCGCTTGCAGGTGCTCGGTCAGCCACAGCGTGCGCCTCGAGGTCGAGATGGTTCGACGGCTCGTCGAGGATCAGCAGGTCGGGATCGCTGAACAGCGTGCCGGCCAGCGCCACGCGCATGCGCCAGCCGCCGGAGAACTCGCCGCACGGGCCGCGCCTGGGCCGTCGTTGTCGAAGCCCAGGCCGTGCAGGATCGCGGCGGCCCGCGCCGGCGCCGACGGCGGCGCCGATCTCGTCGAGCCGGGCATGGATCTCGGCGAGGCGCAGGCCGATCGTGGCAGGTCTCGGCCTCGGCCAGCAGGCGCGGTGCGCTCGACGTCGGCGGCCAGCACGGCGTCGAGCACGGTGATGTCGCCGCCCGGCGGGTCCTGCGGCACCGAGCCGATGCGGGTGCGGCCGATCAGGCTGATGCTCGCCGCCGTCGGCCTCGATGCTGGCCCTGGATCAGCGCGCAGCAGGGTCGATTTGCCCGCGCCGTTGCGGCCGACCAGGCCGACCTTCCAGCCGTCGGACAGTGGCCGCCGAGGCGCGGTCGAACAGCACGCGCTCGCCGTGGCGGAAGGAGAGGTCGTTGACGTGCAGCATGGGGCCGCGGCGTTTAGCACGCGGAAAGGCGCCGGTCCAACCGGCTTGCCGGCCGAAACCCCGCGTCTATAAGGCGCGCCCACTCGCCAAGCACACGGCCTGCAGAGGATTCATGGCCGTCGAACGCACTTTCTCGATCATCAAGCCGGACGCGACCCGCCGGAACCTGACCGGCAAGATCAACGCCCGGTTCGAGGACGAGGGCCTGCGCATCGTCGCCCAGAAGCGGCATCTGGATGAGCCGCCAGCAGGCCGAGGCAGTTCTACGGCGTGCACAAGGCGCGGCCGTTCTTCAACGACCTCTGCACCTTCATGACCTCGGGCCCGGTGGTCGTGCAGGTGCTGGAGGGCGAGGACGCCATCGCCAAGAACCGCGACGTCATGGGCGCCACCAACCCGGCCAACGCCGCCGCCGGCACCATCCGCAAGGACTTCGCCGAGTCGATCGAGGCCAACTCGGTGCACGGCTCCGGATCTCGCCGGAGAATGCCGCGATCGAGATCGCCTACTTCTTCGCCGGCTCCGAGATCGTCGGCTGAACGACGCGTCGGACATGAAAAAGCGGCCCGTCGGGCCGCTTTTCTGTCCGTCGGCGTCGGCGTCAGCCCAGGACGGCGAAGGCCACCAGCAGGGCCACAGTGCCGCCGATGCCGAGCAGCAGGGCGAAGATGTGCGACGTTGCCCACCAGGCCCAGCGCCATGCAGGCGAGCAGCAGCACGATGAACAGGATCGTGAAGCAGCACGAGCTTGCTGAACGACTGGTAGGTCTGCATGTGGGCGGAAAGTCGTCCTGCGCGTCGGCCATGTCGGTTCCTCGTTGAAAGTCGCGGGCTTTTATAGCGAACCAGGGATCGGTCGAGAAGAGCAGGGTGGCGCCCGGGGCACGCCTCTGATCGTCGACGCGGCCTGCCGGCAAGCGAGATGCGGCCCTCGGCGAACCAGCGCACGACCAGCGGGTAGAGCCGGTGTTCCTGGCGCAGGATGCGCGCCGACGAGCGTCTCCGCAGTGTCGCCCGCCAGCACCGGCACGGCAGCCTGGGCGATGATCGGGCCGCCGTCGAGGTCGGGACGTCACGAAATGCACGGTGCAGCCGTCTCAACGCCGCACGCCGGCATCGAGCGCCTGCTGCTGGACGCGCAGGCCCTTGAAGGCGGGCAGCAGGGAGGGATGAATGTTGATCATGCGGTCCGCCCAGCGCGTCGGAAACCACGGGCTGAAGATGCGCATGAAGCCTGCCAGCGCCACCAGCTCTACGCCATGCCGCTCCAGCTCGGCCGACACGGCGCGGTCGAAGGTCTCGCGGTCGGGCTAGCCGCGATGCGGAGACGACGGCCGTCGGCACGCCTGCCTTCGCGGGCGATCTGCCACGCCGGGTGCATCGGCGACGTTGCTCACCACGCAGGCGATCTCGGCGGGATAGTCGGCTGCCTTAGCGGCCTCGATCAGGGCGGCCATGTTGCTGCCGCGGCCCGAGATCAGGATGCCGACTTTCAGCTTCGCCATAGGCTCTCGGCGTGTTCGACCACGCAGTCTGGCTTCCGCCGTGGCGCGCGCTCGATCGACGCCGACCTCGCGCACGCTTTCGCCGGCGTCGGTCAGCGCCTTGGTGACCGTCGGCGGCATCGGTCTGCGCCACGACGGCGATCATGCCGAGGCCGCAGTTGAAGGTGCGCAGCATGTCGTCGGTCGGCACGCCGCCGGCTTCGCGCAGCCAGCGCGAACACGGGCGGCGCCGACCATCGCCGCGCATCGAGGCGCGCCGCATGCCGTCGGGCAGGCAGCGCGGCACGTTGCCGGGCAGGCCGCCGCCGGTGATGTGGGCCAGCGCCCTTGATCGCGCCGGTGGCGCGGATCGCCGCCAGCAGCGGCTTGCACGTAGATGCGCGTCGGCTCGAGCAGCGCCTGGCCCAGCGATCCCTTGGCGAACGGCGCGGCGCGTCGTCAGCCGAGGCCGCTGCGCTCGACGATGCGGCGCACCAGCGAATAGCCGTTGGAATGCGCGCCGCTCGACGCCAGGCCCAGCACGACGTCGCCCGCGGCGATGTCGGCGCGCGGCAGCAGGCTGTCGCGCTCGGCGGCGCCGACCGCGAAGCCGGCGAGGTCGTAGTCGCCGTCGGCGTACATGCCGGGCATCTCCGCCGTCTCGCCGCCGATCAGCGCGCAGCCGGCGCGCCGGCAGCCTTCGGCGATGCCGGCGACGACGCGCCGCGCCGCGTCCGACGTCGAGCTTGCCGGTGGCGAAGTAGTCGAGGAAGAACAGCGGCTCGGCGCCCTGGACCACGATGTCGTTGACGCACATCGCCACCAGGTCGATGCCGACCGTGTCGTGGCATGCCGGCCTCGATCGCGACCTTGAGCTTGGTGCCGACGCCGTCGGTGCCCGAGACCAGGATCGGATCGCCGAAGCCCGCCGCCTTGAGGTCGAACAAGCCGCCGAAGCCGCCCAGGCCGCCCATCGACGCCGCGCCGGTCGCGTGCTGCGGGCCAGCGGCTTGATGTGCTCGACCAGCGCGTCGCCCGCGTCGATGTCGACGCCGGCGTCCTTGTAGGTCAGGGGCGGCCGATTGTGGCCGGGGGCGTCAGGCTTCAAGCCAGGCTCATTCGTGCTAGATAGGTGGCGCGAACATAGCCAAAAACCGGACCCCCGCAATGCCGCCTCGCAGGTTTCCACGCTGGTTTTCCACGATCGTCGTCGCTCTGCTGGCGGCTCTTGCCGTCGCGCGGCGCGCGCGCGCAGGCGCGGCAGCAACGCCTACACGGTGACGCGGTGTCGACGTCGACGTGAATGCCGCCGACGCCATGCAGGCGCGCCAGCAGGTCATCGCGCGAGGCCCGCCGCAAGGCGCGCCAGGATGCTCGTCGAGCGCATGGTGGCGCCGGAGGACCGCGCCCGCGTGTCGCAGTGCTCGACGACGCCGAGGCTCGAAGGGCATGGTGCGCGGCATCGAGTTCGTGCGCGAGCGCTCGCGCGCCCAACCGCTACATCGCCACGCTCAACGTCGTCTTCAGCGCCGGACCCGGTGAAGGCCTGGCTGGGCGAGGCCGGCGTCAAGGTCGCCGAGACGGTGCTCGCGGCCGGCCCTGGTGATCCCGCTGTGGAAGGGCAAGGCGCGGCGTCGAGCCGCTCGACGACCGCAATCCCTGGCGCGAGGCCTGGCGGGCGCTCGACACGGCCGGCAGCGCGGTGCCGGTGACGGTGGTCCGCGGCGACCAGCTCGACCAGAACGCGGTTTCGGCCGAGGAGGCCTATGTCGGCGACGTCTCGGCCCTGTCGCGGCTCAACGAGCGCTATCGCGCGCCCGACCATCATCGTGGCGATCGTCGAGGGCGACAAGGAGTCCGGGCCGCTCACCGTCGGCGGCCTGCGCTACGACACCCAGACCGGCGCGCGCGAGCGAGATCCCCGAGGTGCCGGTGCCGGATGCCGGCCAGCTCGCCGACGCGGCGAAGAAGATGCACGCCAAGCTCGACGAGCAATGGCGCGGCGTCGCCGTCGTGCGCCGCGATTCGCAGGACACGCTCGACGTCTTCGTGCCGATCCGCGCGCTCGGCGACTGGGTGCAGGTGCGCCAGCGGCTGGGCGCCGTGCCGGCGGTCAAGAGCGTCGTCGTGCGCAACCTCGGAGTCGGATCGCGCCGAGCTGCGCCTGGAATATTTCGGCACCACCGAGGAGCTGCAGCGCACCCTGGCGCTGGCCGGCCTGCGCGCTCGACAAGGAAGCCGACAAGTGGCGATTGCAGGCGCGGTGATCGCGCATCGCGGGGGCTGAGGCATGACCGAGACGGCTCCGGCCGCTCGCTGGCGCTTCTGGGTGGCGGCGGCGGCCGTCTTCCTGCTGATCCTCTGGCTGTTGAACGACATCCTGCTGCCGTTCGTCGTCGGCATGGCTGTCGCCTACTTCCTCGATCCCGTCGTGGCGCGCCTGCAGCGTGCTCGGCATGTCGCGCACCTGGGCGACGACGACGGTCACGATCCTCGCCGTGCTGCTCGCGATCGGCGTGGCCATGGCGATCCTGCCGCCGCTGTTCGGCCGAGGTGCAGTCGCTGATCGTCAAGCGCACCGCAGTACATCGGTGCAGGCGGTGGCGCGGGTGCAGCCGCTGATCGAGCCGCTGCGCGAGAAGCTCGGCCTGCCGTCGCTCAGCCTGCAGGACCTGCAGACCGAAGCCACTCAGTGGGCGGGCCAGGCGCTTGCCGTCGTCGGCAGCCTCGGCCGGCGGGCTGGCGCGACGCGGCGTCGCCTTCATCAATCTGCTTGCCCTGGTGTTCCTGACGCCGGTCGTGACGTTCTATCTGCTGCGCGACTGGGAGAAGCTGATCGCCGCCATCGACGGCGCCTTGCCGCTCGACCACGCCGACACCATCCGCAAGCTCGCCCGCGAATCGAACGCCGCCATCGCCGGCTATGTGCGCGGCCAGGCGCTGGTCTGCATCTCGCTGGGCTCGATCTACGCCATCGGCCTGTCGCTGGTCGGCCTGCAGTTCGGCCTGGTCATCGGCCTGATCGCCGGCGCCATCTCCTTCATCCCCTTCGTCGGCACCTTCGTCGGCGCCGTCATGGCGCTGGGCATGGCGCTGGCGCAGTTTCCGCCGGACTGGTGGAGTGTCGGCAAGGTCGCCGCGGTGTTCCTGTTCGGCCAGGCGATGGAAGGCAACGTGCTGTCGCCCAAGCTGGTCGGCGATCGCGTCGGCCTGCATCCGGTCTGGATCATGTTCGCCCTGCTGGCCGGCGGCTCGCTGTTCGGCTTCGTCGGCATCCTGATCGCGGTGCCGACGGCGGCGGTGATCGGCGTGATCGTGCGCCACCTGCTCGGCCGCTATCGCGACAGCGGCATCTATCGCGGCGGCAGATCCGGGCTGAGCGCCGATGGCGAACCAGCTCACCTTCGACCTGGCGCTGCCGCCGCCGACCTATGCGCGCGAGGATTTCGTCGTCGCCGCCGGGCAATCGCGAGGCGCTGGCCTGGATCGATCGCTGGCCCGACTGGCCGGCGCCGGCGCTGGCGCTGGGCGGGCCGGCGGGCTGCGGCAAGACCCATCTCGGCGCGCATCTGGGCGGCGCGCGCCGGCGCGACGCTGATCGACGGGCAGCGACTCTCGAAGGCAAGAGCGTCGCCGACCTGTCGGAGCTCGCCGCCGCATCGCGCTGCGATCGTGATCGAGCATGCCGACCGCGCGCCGGAGCGCGGCGCTGTTCCATCTCTACAACCTGATGCGCGAACGGCGCGGCCATCTGCTGCTGGTCGCCGACGCGCTGCCGGCGCACTGGTCGATCGCCTTGCCCGACCTCGCCTCGCGGCTGCGCGCGGCGCCCGCGGTGACCGTGGCGCTGCCCGACGACGAGCTGCTGGGCTCGATCATCCTGAAACAGCTCGCCGATCGGCAATTGCACGCCGGCGCGGGCGTCGTGCACTATCTGGTGTCGCACATGGAGCGTTCGGCCGAAGCGGCGCGACGCGTCGTCGCCGCGCTCGACCGGCGGGCGCTGGTCGAACGGCGCGAGATCGACCGCCGCCTGGCGGCCGATGTCCTGGCCGAGCTGTCGGCCGTGCTGAGCGGCGCAGGAGGAGAAAGATGAGAGCGCTGTTCGTGGCGGCGCTGCTTGGCGTGCTTGGCGTCGACGGCATCGGCGCAGCAGTCCGTCCGTGATGGGCACCTGGCTCACCGCCTCGGGCGTGGCGCAGGTGCAGCATCGCGTCCGTGCCCCGACCCGGCGAGCGGGCCGGTCTGCGGCATCATCGTCGACCTGATCAATCCCAAGGGGCCGGACGGCAGGTCGTGGTCGCGCCGAGGCGGCGACCGACTACCGCAACCCCGATCCGGCGCTGCGCGGCCGCAAGGTGCTCGGCATGCCGCTGATCTGGGGCTTCAAGAAGACCGCCGATCCCAACACGTTCGAGGACGGCACATCTACAACGGCGAGAACGGCAAGACCTACAACGCCAACATCAGCCTGCAGCCCGACGGCACGCTGCGCCTGCGCGGCTATGTCGGCTCGCCGATGTTCGGCGAGACGCAGATTTGGACACGTGATGAAGTAGGGAGCGAAGCGATGGATCATGGGCATCAAGGGCCGCAAGGCGATCGTCTGCGCGGCGAGCAAGGGTCTGGGCAGGGGCTGCGCCATGGCGCTGGCCCAGGAGGGCGTCGATCTCGTGATCAACGCGCGCACCAAGGCCGAGCTCGAGGCGACGGCGGAGGAGATCCGCAAGAAGACCGGCGTGAAGGTGACGCGCGATCGCCGTCGACGTCACGACCGACGCCGGCCGCAAGCAGGTGCTCGCCGCCTGCCCGGAGCCCGACATCATCGTCAACAACGCCGGCGGCCCGCCGCCCGGCGACTTCCGCGACTGGAACCGCGACGACTGGATCAAGGCGATCGACGCCAACATGCTGACGCCGATCGAGTTCATCAAGGCGACGGTCGACGGCATGATGAAGCGCGGCTTCGGGCGCATCGTGAACATCACCTCGAGCTCGGTGAAGGCGCCGATCGACATCCTCGGCCTCAGCAACGGCGCGCGCAGCGGCCTCACCGGCTTCGTCGCCGGCGTGGCGCGCGTCACGGTCGCGCCACGGCGTCACCATCAACGGCCTGCTGCCCGGCCCGTTCGACACCGACCGCCTGCGCGGCACCTACTAGGCGCGCGCCGCCAAGAGCGGCAAGAGCTACGAGGAGGAATACGCGGCCGGCGCCAAGATGAATCCGGCCGGCCGCTTCGGCACGGCCGAGGAATTCGGCGCCGCCTGCGCGTTCCTGTGCAGCGTGCATGCCGGCTACATCACCGGCCAGAACCTGCTGATGGATGGCGGCCAGTACCCGGGCACGTACTAGTCAGGTCCGCGGAGCGCCCTAAGTCACCGCGAGGTCGCGCGGGCGGACGAAGGCCGTCAAGCTCGGCCGAGCCCGGCGCTGAGGTCGCGCCACGGCCGATCGGGCACGCGCAGCGTGGCGAGCGCGCCGGTGGGGAATTTCTCGCGCGAGCGCCGGCCAGGGCGTCGGCGGCCCGCTGCCGGCCAGGGCCTCGGCGAGATGGCCAGATGCCGTCGTTGTGGCCGATCAGCAGGACCGTGGCGACATCGTCTGGTCACCGCCTTGCAGGCGAGCCAGCAGGGCCTCCTCGGAGGCGAGGTAGAGGCCCTTCTCCAGCGAAATCGGCGGGGCGGGCGCGGTCCAGCCGCTTGGACCAGCGGCGCCAGCGTCTGGCGCGTCCGCATGGCCGTGGAGCACAGGATCAGGTCGGGGCGGGGCGCCTGGCGGACGATATGGTCGGCCATGGCCTCGGCGGCCTGCTCGCCGCGCCGGTTCAGGGGGCGCTCATGGTCGTCCAGCCGGGGTCGCTCCAGGCCGATTTTGCATGTCGCAGGAGGAGAATCGGTCTTCACGGCGCTGACTCCGTGAAAATCCTTGTGAAACAACTGACTTATTGAATTGCCATGACACCGTCATGCAGAGGCGGTACCGTGCCTGTGAACAATCCCGGGAGGCGCCCCCACGGGCCGACAATGGACGCCGTCAACTCGACCACCAGCCCAGGCGTCGGCCCTCGAAATAGCAGCCGACAGTCCGCGGCGCTTCATCAATCGCGAACTGTCGTGGCTGGCCTTCAACATGCGCGTGCTCGAGGAGGCCAGCAACCAGCGCCATCCGCTGCTCGAGCGCGTGCGCTTCCTGTCGATCTCGGCCGACAATCCTCGACGAGTTCTACATGGTCCGCGTGGCCGGCCTGGTCGACATGCTGCAGACCCGGTCGACGCTGCTGAGCGACGACGGCATGACGCCGGCCGAGCAGCTCGCGGCGCATCCGCGAGCGCGCCTCGATCCTGATGGCCGTCAGCAGGAGGTGTGGGCGCACCCTGCAGGGCGAGCTGCGCGAGGCCGGCATCGCCGTCCTCGACCGCCGGCGAACTCACCGAGGCCGAGCGCTCGTGGCTCGACCAGTATTTCATCGACCAGGTCTTCCCGATCCTGACGCCGCTCGCCATCGATCCGGCGCATCCGTTCCCGTTCATTCCCAACGGCGGCTTCTCGGCCATCCTCAAGCTGCAGCGCAAGGACGACCAGCCGGCCGCTGATGGCGCTGCTGCCGCTGCCGCCGCAGGTCGACCGCTTCGTCCGCCTGCCGGGTGCCGCGATCCGCTTCCTGTCGCTCGAGGAGCTGGTCGACATCTATCCTGCCGCGCCTGTTCCCGGGCTACGAGGTGATCGAGCGCGGCGTGTTCCGCCTGATCCGCGACAGCGACGTCGAGATCAACGAGGAGGCCGAGGACCTCGTGCTGCTCTACGAGAGCGCGCTCAAGCGCCGCCGCCGCGGCGACCTGATCTCGATCTCGGTCAACAGCGCCATGCCGGCCGAGCTGCGCGACTTCCTGTTCGACCAGCTCGAGATCCCGGCGCAGACCCAGACCGTGCACGTCTTCCATCTCGACCGCATGCTCAACATCGGCGACGTCGAAGGCGGTGATCGTCGACGACCGGCCCGACCTCAAGTTCGCGCCCTACAACGCCGCGCTTTCCCGAGCGCATCCGCGACTTCGGCGGCGACTGCTTCGCCGCCATCCGCGCCAAGGACATCGTCGTCCACCATCCCTACGAGAGCTTCGACGTCGTGGTGCAGTTCCTGCGCCAGGCGGCGCGCGATCCGGCCGTGGTGGCGATCAAGCAGACGCTCTACCGCACCAGCCGACGATCTGCCGATCGTCAAGGAGCTGATCGCGGCGGCCGAAGCCGGCAAGACGGTGACGGCGCTGGTCGAGCTCAAGGCGCGCTTCGACGAGGAGGCCAACATCCGCTGGGCGCGCGACCTCGAGCGCGCCGGCGTGCAGGTGGTCTACGGCTTCATCGACCTCAAGACCCACGCCAAGGTCTCGATGGTGGTGCGGCGCGAGGCGCAGGCGATCCGCACCTACGTGCATTTCGGCACCGGCAACTACCATCCGATCACGGCGCGCATCTACACCGACCTGTCGTTCTTCACCTGCGATCCGGCGATGGGCCGCGACGCCGCGCGCCTGTTCAACTACATGACCGGCTATGCCCGGCCCGAGCAGATGGAGAAGATCGCCTTCGCGCCGGTCACGCCTGCGGCCCGACGCTCTACAGCCTGATCGACGCCGAGATCGCCAACGCCGAGGCCGGCCGGCCGGCCGGCGATCTGGGCCAAGCTCAACTCGCTGGTCGACGCCGAGCTGATCGACCGCGCTCTACGCCGCCTCGCAGGCCGGCGTGCAGATCGACCTGGTGGTGCGCGGCATCTGCTGCCTGCGCCCCGGCATGCCGGGCCTGAGCGAGCAACATCCGGGTCAAGAGCATCATCGGCCGCTTCCTCGAGCATGCGCGCATCGTCTGCTTCGGCAACGGCAAGCCGCTGCCGTCGCCCGAGGCCAAGGTGTTCATCTCCTCGGCCGACTGGATGCCGCGCAACCTCGACCGCCGGGTCGAGCTGCTCGTGCCCGGTCGAGAACCCGACGGTGCACGAGCAGGTGCTCGACCAGATCATGGTCGCCAACCTCAAGGACGACGGCCAGAGCTGGATCATGGCGCCGGACGGCTCCTACCGCCGCCCGCCAGACCGGGCAAGGAACCTTTCATCGCCCACCACTATTTCATGACCAACCCGTCGCTGTCGGGCCGCGGCAGCGCGCTGCAGCTGAGCGGCGCCGTGCCCCGGCTGGTGCTGCGTCCTGAGCGCCGTCCGCGTGACGTCGGCGCGTCCGCGGCGCCTGGTCGCGCCCGAATCGCCGCTGCAATCCCGCGCGGTTTCGGCTAGAGGGAGCGCGCATGGACGGCGAAACGACCGCAGACGCCTCAGCTTCGGCAGCGGCAGCAGCCATCGGCAAGGGCCGCGTCGGCATCATCGACGTCGGCTCGAACTCGATCCGCCTCGTCGTCTACGAGCGGCGCAAGCCGCGCGCCGCTGCCGGTGTTCAACGAGAAGGTGCTGTGCGGCCTGGCCCGCGGCCTCGACGCCACCGGCCGCCTCAACCCGGAGGGCGTCGAGATGGCGCTGGCCAACATCGACCGCTTCACGACGCTCGCCCACAACATGAAGGTGACGTCGCTCGACCTGCTGGCGACGGCCGCGCGTGCGCGACGCCGCCGACGGCGCCGGACTTCATGCGCGAGCTCGAGCGGCGGCCCGGCATCAAGGCCGCATATCGTGAGCGGCCAGGACGAGGCGCGCTTCTCGGGCTACGGCGTGATCTGCGGCATGCCCGACGCGTCGGGCGTGATGGGCGATCTGGGCGGCGGCAGCCTCGAGCTGGTGGCGCTGGGCAGCGGCAGGCTCGGCGCCTCGAGCACGCTGCCGGTCGGGCCGCTGCGCCTGATGTCGTCGGGCAAGAGCGATCCCAGGCAGCGTCGTGCTCGATGCCATCGAGAGCGTGCGCTGGCTGCGCGAGGAGACCGGCAAGACCTTCTATGCCGTGGGCGGCGCCTGGCGCTCCTTCGCCCGCCTGCACATGGAGCAGGCGGGCTATCCGCTGCACATCATCCATCACTACGAGATCGCCGCCGAGGAGGCGCGCGCGGTGGCGCGCCTGATCGCGGTGCAGAGCGCCAAGTCGCTGGAGAAGATGCCGGGCGTGTCGCGCCGCCGCGTCGACACCCTGCCGCTCGCCTGCCTGGCGCTCGACCGGCTGCTGGCGGCGCTCAAGCCGCGCAACGTGGTGTTCTCCGCCTTCGGCCTGCGCGAGGGCTTCTACTATTCGCGGCTGAGCGAGGCCGAGCGGGCGCGCCATCCGCTGATCGCCTTCGCCGAGGAGCAGGGCGCGGGCTGGCGCCGCTTCGACCTCGCGCCGTCCGAGATCTTCGACTGGCTGACGCCGGTCTTCGCCGGCGAGACCGAGCCGACCGCGTGCTGCGCATCGCCGCCTGCCACCTGAGCGACATCTCGTGGAACGACCATCCCGACTATCGCGCCGAGCAGGCCTATATCCGCGTGCTGCATCTGCCGGCGCCGGGCATGAGCCATCGCGAGCGCGCCATCCTCGCGATGACGCTGGCCTATCGCTACAAGAGCGATCCCAAGTCGGCGATGCTCGACACCGCGCTGCGGCTCGTCCGACGGCAAGGGGCGGACGCTTCGCCCGCCGCCTCGGCGCCTGCCTCAGGCTCGCCTACAACCTGTCCGGCGGCGCGCCCGGCCTGCTGCCGCAGATCCAGCTGCGGCGCACCGATCGCGAGCTGCGGCTGATCGTGCCCGCCGGCGCCAAGGGCAGCCTGGGCGATGTCACCGCCCGGCGCCTCGAGAGCGCCGCCGAGGCCTTCGACCTCAAGCCGGTGATCGTGACGAGCTCTAGGCCGCCGCCGAGGCCTGGGCAGCGCGATCGGAATGAGCTTGGGCTGATCGCTCGCCAGGGACGAGCGCCAGGCGGCCTTCGATCAGGTCGACCGCGTCGTCGCCGAAGACCTCGCGGCGCCAGCCCGTGAGCGCCGGGCACGTCGCGCTTGCCGGCGGCCAGCCGGTCGAGCTCGTCGGCGCTGGCGACCAGCCGGCCGGCGACGCCGGCCTGCTCGGCCTTGAGCCGGAGCAGCGTGCGCAGCAGGTCGACGACGGCGCCGGGCGCGCGCAGCTGCTCGGGCGGCCGGTCGCGCGTCGGCAGCTCGGCATCCGGCACGTGTGCGCGCCTGCTCGATCGCCTCCAGGAGCTCGCGGCCCTGCCAGCCCTCGGCGAAGCCGCGGCCCGAGGCCGCGCGTCATGCGCGAGCTCCTCGGTCGTCTTGGGCGCGTGGCTGGCGATCTCGAGCAGCTGCTCGTCGCGCAGCAGGCGCTGGCGCGGGATGTCGATGCGCTGGGCGGTGCGCTCGCGCCAGGCGGCGACCTCCTTCAGGGTGCCGAGCAGGCGGGCGAGGCGCCGCGCGGCTTCAGCCGGCGCCAGGCCTGCTCGGGGTCGGCGCGGTAGGTCGCCGGGTCGTTCAGCACCGCCATCTCCTCGGCGATCCAGGGCAGCCGGCCGGTCTTCTCGAGCTGGCGCCGCAGCTTCTCGTAGACCACGCGCAGATGGGTGACGTCGGACAGCGCGTAGGTGATCTGGCGCTCGCTGAGCGGCCGGCGGCTCCAGTCGGTGAAGCGGCTCGACTTGTCGATCTTGGCCTTGGCGAGCTTGGTGGCGAGCGATTCGTAGGACGCCGCCTCGCCGTGGCCGCACACCATCGCCGCGACCTGGGTGTCGAACAGCGGCGTGCGGCACCTTGTTCATGCGCAGGTAGAAGATCTCGAGGTCCTGGCGGCGCGGCGTGGAAGACCTTCAGGACCTTGGGATTGGCCATCAGCTCGTCGAGCGGGGCGAGGTCGATGCCTTCGGCCAGCGCGTCGATCGCCGCGGCGTCCTCGGGGCCCGCCACCTGGGCCAGGCAGAGCTTGGGCCAGTAGGTGCGCTCGCGCATGAACTCGGTGTCGACGGCGATGAACTCGGTGTCGGCCAGGGGCTTGCAGAAGGCCGCCAGGTCGTCGGTCGTGGTGATGAGTTTCATTAAGGCTGCTCTATAGCGGGCCAGGCCGGCCGCGGCAAAGCTGCCGCAAACGAAAGGCCCAATTCGCTTGACTTGGCCGGTCAATCCGTGCCTTTTGCCGCCCCGTCACAAGCCCGGAAAATCCGTGATGTCTTCCGTCTACCGAACCCATACGTGCGGCCAGCTGCGGCCCGAGCATGTCGGCCAGCAGGCCCGCCTGTCGGGCTGGGTCCAGCGCAAGCGCGACCACGGCAACCTGCTGTTCATCGACCTGCGCGACCACTATGGCGTGACCCAGGTGCGTGGTCGACGTCTCGAGCCCGGTCTTCAAGACCGCCGAGGCGGTGCGCAACGAGAGCGTGATCACGGTGAGCGGCAAGGTGGTGGCGCGCGAGGCGGCCACGGTGAACCCCGGCTCGCCACCGGCGCAGGTCGAGCTCGACGCGGCCGAGATGGTCGTGCAGTCGATGGCCGAGCCGCTGCCGATCCCGGTCATGTCAGAGAACGACACCACGCCCGAGGAGCTGCGGCTGAAGTACCGCTTCCTCGACCTGCGCAAGGACAAGCTGCACAAGAACATCATGCTGCGCAGCCAGGTCATCGCCTGCGCTGCGCCGGCGCATGATCGAGCAGGGCTTCATCGAGTTCCAGACGCCGATCCTGACCGCCGACAGCCCGGAGGGCGCGCGCTCCTACCTCGTGCCGAGCCGGCTGCATCCCGGCAAGTTCTACGCGCTGCCGCAGGCGCCGCAGATGTTCAAGCAGCTGCTGATGGTGTCGGGCTTCGACCGCTACTTCCAGATCGCGCCCTGCTTCCGCGACGAGGACGCGCGCGCCGACCGCGCGCCCGGCGAGTTCTACCAGCTCGACTTCGAGATGAGCTTCGTCACCCAGGACGACGTGTTCGCCGCGATCGAGCCGGTGCTGCGCGGCGTGTTCGAGGAGTTCGCGGCTTCGGCCGCGAGCGCCGCGCAAGGTGACGCCGTTGCCGTTCCCGCGCATCCCCTATGCCGAGGCGCTGCTGACCTACGGCACCGACAAGCCCGACCTGCGCAACCCGCTGCGCATCGTCGACGTCGGCGAGGTCTTCGCCGGCTCGGACTTCAAGGTGTTCGCCGGCATCGTGGCCGCGGGCGGCGTCGTGCGCGCGCATCCGCGCGCCCAAGGCCGGCGAGCCAGCCGCGCAGCTTCTTCGACAAGCTGAACGCCTGGGCGCAGGGCGAGGGCAAGCCCGGCCTGGGCTACATCGTGCTCGAAGGCGGAGCGGGCAAGGGGCCGATCGCCAAGTTCGTGACCGGCGAGCGGCTGGCCAGGCTCAAGAGCGCTGACCGGCGCCGAGGACGGCGACGCGGTGTTCTTCGTCGCCGACAAGCCGGAGGCCGCCTGGAAGTTCGCCGGCCAGGCGCGCACCAAGGTCGGCCAGGAGATGGGCCTGATCGCCGAGGACGCGCTTCGAGTTCTGCTGGATCGTCGACTTCCCGATGTTCGAGTACGACGAGACCGCCAAGAAGATCGACTTCAGCCACAACCCGTTCTCGATGCCGCAGGGCGGGCTGGAGGCGCTCGGAGACCCAGGATCCGCTGACCATCAAGGCGTGGCAGTACGACATCGTCTGCAACGGCATCGAGCTCTGCTCGGGCGCGATCCGCAACCATCAGCCCGAGATCATGTTCAAGGCGCTTCGGCATCGCGGGCTACAGCCGCGAGGAGGTCGAGCGGCGCTTCGGCGGCATGCTGAACGCCTTCCGCTACGGCGCGCCGCCGCACGGCGGCGCGGCGCCCGGCGTCGACCGCATCGTCATGCTGCTGGCCGACGAGCCCAACATCCGCGAGGTCATCACCTTCCCGATGAACCAGCAGGCGGTCGACCTGATGATGGACGCGCCGACCGAGCTGCCGGCCGGAGAAGCTGCGCGGAGCTGCACATTGCCTTGCGGCTGCCACCGCCACAAAAAGGACTAGCAGACTGCCCCTCGCGCGGAGGCGGCGTCGCCTTGCCGCTCGTATGGCCTCGCTGCCAGACTCCTGTCAACGCCGGCATTCGACCGGTTGACCAAGGAGGAAGCGATGACGGACACGTTGAACAAAGGCAGGCGTGACTTTCTGACCGTTGCGTCGGTCGGAAGGAGCCGTCGCGACGCTTGGCATTCTCGGCATCAGCCCGGCGATGGCCGCCGGCGTCGCGGCCGGGCGCTCCGGAGAAGCCGCTGAAGGCCGCCTTCTCCAATGCCGGCCTGCAGGCGACCTGGTGCGCCCAGGGCAAGCAGGCGGCCGAATACTGGGGCAAGCTGTTCAACGTCGACGTGACCTGGTTCGACGGCCAGCTCGACGCCGTCAAGCAGCGCGCCGCGATCGACAACATGGCGCTCGCAGAAATGGGACTTCGTCGCCATCCAGGCCTTCGGCATCGGCACGCTGACCGCAGCCGGTGCAGAAGATGATCGATGCCGGCATGCCGGTCATCGACATGGACACGCTGATCGCGCCGCTCGACACAGATCAACGTCCACAGCTTCCTCGCGCCCGACAACGAGTTCATGGGCGCCTCGGTCACGCAGGCGCTGGTCAACGCGATCGGCGGCAAGGGCAAGGTCGTCATGACCCAGGGCGCGCTCGGCCATACCGGCGCGCAGGGCCGCGCCAAGGGCTTCGAAGCGGTCGTCAAGCAATATCCGAACATCGAGGTGCTCGACACCCAGCCGGCCGACTGGGACGTCACCAAGACGGCGCGGCTCTGGGAGACCTATCTCACCAAATATCCGCAGATCGATGCGGCCTTCTTCCACAACGACGACATGGCGCTCGCCGCCTACAACGTCATGAAGGCGCGCAACCGCACCGAACATCCTGATCGGCGGCGTCGACGCCATGCCGCCGGCGATCGCAGCCGTCGCCGGACGGCCGCATGTTCGCCACCGTGCGCAATCCGTCCTGCCGCATCCATGGCGGCGCCATCATCGCCGGCGTGGCGGCGGTCACCGGCGGCGAGAAGACCGGCACCGGCATTCCCGAAGAGCATCGTCACCGACGGCCCGGTCGTGACCAAGGACAACGCGGCCGGCATGCTGTGGATGGAAGATCACTTCCTGATCTGAGCGCAGTGTCCGTGACGTCCGCCGCGGTCGGGCGTGGACGCTGCCGGCGCCGCTGTCAATGCACGGCATCTCCAAGTCGTTCGGCGGCGTCGCGGCCCTGCGCGACGTCGATTTCGTCGCTGCGCGCGCGGCGAGATCCACGGGCTGGTCGGCGAGAACGGCGCCGGCAAGTCGACGCTGATGAAGATCATCGCCGGCGTGCACACGCAGTATCAGGGCCGCATGATGCTCGATGGACGCGCAGGTGCATTTCCGCTCGGCGCGCGATGCGCTCGCCGCCGGCATCGGCATGGTGCACCAGGAGCTGAGCGTCGTGCCTGACCTCACGGTCGCCGGAGAACGTCTATCTCGGCAAGCAGCCGATCACCGCGTCGGCATCGTCGACTGGCGCGCCATGTGCGCGCGGCGCGCGCGAGCATCTCGCCAGCCTCGGCATCGACGTCGATCCCGCGACGCCCGCATGGGCTCGCTGGCGATCGGCCTGCAGCAGCTCGATCGAGCTTGCCCGCGTGCTGTTCTCGGGCGCCCGCATCGTCATTCTCGACGAGCCGACCTCGGCGCTGTCGCCGCCCGAGGTGCAGCGCCTGTTCGAGGTCCTGCGCGGCGTGCGCGCCAGCGGCCGCAGCATCGTCTTCATCTCGCATTTCCTCGACGACGTGCTGGCGATCTCCGACACGGTGACGATCTTCCGCAACGGCCAGGCGGATCGTCACGCGAAGCCGCCGCCGGCATCGACAAGGGCTGGGTGATCGAGCGCATGATCGGCACGCGGCCACGAGGATCTCGAGGAGAGCTATACCGGCGCGATCGCGCTCGACAGCCAGCCCGGCGCGCCGGTCGTGCTTCGCAGCGCGCGGGCTCGGGCGCCGGGCGCGCCTTCGCCGACATGTCTCGCTCGACGTCAGCGCGGGCGAGGTGCTGGGCATCTACGGCTTCATGGGCTGCGGCCAGATCGAGCTGGCGCGCGCGCTGTTCGGCAAGCTCAAGCCGCGACGCCGGCGCATTCGTCGATCGACGGCAAGGCGCTGCGTTCTGCGCAGCACCGGCCGCGGCGCGACGCGCCGGCATCGCCTTCGTGCCGGAAAGCCGCCGCTCGATGCTGTTCTACCAGCGAGCCGGTCTACAAGAACATGTCGATCAGCGTGCTCGGCCGCATCGCGCGGCTGTGGCTGAGGCCGGCAGTCGAGCGGGCATCGCGCGGCGCCATGTCGAGGCGCCTGTCGATCCGGCCGCCCGACGGTCGAGCGCGCTGCTGCGGCAGCCTGTCGGGCGGCAACCAGCAGAAGGTGGCGCTGGCGAAGTGGCTGACCTGGCCGCCCGAAGTGCTGGTGCTGAGCGAGCCGACGCGCGGCATGGATGTCGGCGCCAAGGAGGACGTGGTCAAGATCGTGCGCGGCCTGCGCGACCAGGGCCTCGGCGTCGTCGTCATGTCGACCGAGCCCGAGACGGTGCTGTCGCTGGCCGACCGCATCGTGGTGATGAAGAAGGGCGCGGATCGTGCGCGAGTTCGCCGGCGAGACGGTCAGCAAGGACCGGCTGCTGGAGGCCGCATGAGGACGACGCATGAGGACCGGCAACGATGACGACGCATTCGTCGCGCAACCAGATGCGCAACATCGCGCCGTTCGTGACGCTGATCGTCCTGCTCGTCTTCTTCAGCGTGGCCAGCCAGTCGTTCGCCACGTTCGACAACGCCGCCAACATCCTGACCCAGATCTCGGTGACGGGCGTCATCGCGGTCGGCCTCACCTTCGTCATCCTGTGCGCCGAGATCGACCTGTCGGTCGCCGCCATCGCCAACGCGACCGGCATCGTGGTGGCCTATTTCACGCTGCAGGAGAACTACGTGAACATCGCCAACGTGCCGCTGCCCGGCTGCGCGGCGATCGTGCTGGCGCTCGTCGCCTGCGCCTGCCTCGGCCTGGTCAACGCCTTCGGCATGACGGTGATCGGCATTCCCTCCTTCATCATGACGCTCGCCATGATGCAGATCGGCGCCGGCATCTCGCGCGCTGCTGGTGCGCGGCCAGATCGCCTATGCCGTGCCCGACGTTCGTCAGCGACGCTGGGCGCCGGCAGTCGATCGGCCGGCGTGCCCTGGATCGTGCATCGTGCTCGCGCGTCTTCCTGCTCGTCGGCCACGTCGTGCTGACCTACACGCGCTTCGGCCGCTACGTCTACATGGTCGGCGGCAACCGCGAGGCGGCGGAATATTCCGGCGTCAACGTCAAGCTGGTCCTGGGCGCGGTGATGGTCATCTCGGCGGTCTGCTCCGGCGTCGCCGGCATGCTGGGCGTCGCCCATTTCGGCAGCGCCCAGCAGAACGAGTTCGACGGCTACCTGCTCGATGCCATCGCCGCCGTGGTGGTCGGCGGCACCAGCCTGTTCGGCGGCCGCGGCGGCATCGGCAACACCATCATCGGCCTGCTCGTGCTGGGCGTGCTCAACAACGGCCTCGACCACGTCGAGATCGACAGCTTCCTGAAGATCCTGATCCGCGGCCTGATCCTGCTCGCCGCCCTGATCATCAATGCGTCTACGTGCAGAACGTGCGCGAGAGCGAGCGCGACGGCTCGCCTGAGGCGGCGGCACATCGGCTTGCGGTCGCAGACGCCCTGGCAGGACTAGGTGGTAGGGTCGTATGCACGTTGACTGAATCTACTAAGATTCAGTATATTCAGTTAGTTATATCAATTTTATAAAGCATATTATGAGCTCTTCCCGGCTCGCTATTCATTCATTCCTGCCGCTGGTCTGGGCCTGGCGCTGCTGACCGGAGCCTGCGGTGCGCCGCTCGCGGTGACGGGCAGCGAGCTATGCGGCGCCGATGGCGTGCCTGCTGGTCGCCAGCGACAAGACCACGACCGACCATTTCGCCTCGATGGTGTCCAAGAAGGACTGCGCCATGTGGCGCGTCGTACGCAGCCAGCGGAGTCTGCACGCGAGCGCGAGGGCGACAAGGATCCCTACGAGGTCGAACTACACCGAGCCGCCGCGCATGGTGGCGGAGGACGGCGTGCACTACGCGCCGCCGCTGCGCGCCGCGCCCGATGCGCCGGCCGACGAGCTGGGACGCCGCGGCCTACAAGCCCGCGCCGCCGCCGGCAGCCGGCAGCGCCGGCCGCGCCGGTGACCGCGCCCGGTCGCCGTGGCGACGCCCGGCGCCCGACCGCGGCGCCCGCTGACGGCCGCTGCCGCCGGCCAGCAGCCCAAGCCGGCCACAAGAGCCGAAGGCCAAGACGGCGCGCTCGGTCTAAGAAGCCTTCACCGAGATCAGGCGGCGCCTGCTTCCTGAGCAGGAAGGCCTCGAGGTTGTCGAGCGCCTTGAAGCCCATGGCGTTGCGCGTCTCGATCGTCGCCGAGCCCATGTGCGGCAGCAGGAAGGCGTTCTGCAGCCCGTAATAGCCCTGGTGGATCTTGGGCTCGCCGTCGAACACGTCGATGCCCGCCGCGGCCAGGTGCCGCTTTTCAGCGCCGCGATCAGCGCCTCGTCGTCGACCACGCCGCCGCGCGCGGTGTTGACCACGATCGCGCCCTGGGCAGCTTGGCGATGCGCTCGGCATTGACCCATTTGCGCGTCGCCGGCGTCATCGGCGCGTTGATCGACAGGAAGTCGCAATGCGGCAGCATGGCGTCGGGATCGGCGTGGAAGATCGCGCCCTTCTCGAGGTCGGCCGGCAGGCGGCGTGCGGTTGCTGTAGTGGATCTGGCATGCGGAAGGCGCGCGCGCGGTCGGCCAGCGCCTGGCCGATGCGGCCCATGCCCAGGATACCGAGTCGCTTGCCGGTAACGTGCACGCCCATGAGCTGGGTCGGCGTCCAGCCGACCCAGTTGTGGGTGCGAGCATGCTGTGCGCCCTCGTGGGCGCGCCGGGCGGCGCCCAGCAGGCAGAGCATGGCGATGTCGGCGGTGGCGTCGGTCAGCACGTCGGGCGTGTTGCTGACCAGGATGCTGCGCTTGGCCGCGGCCGCCACGTCGACATGCTCGTAGCCCACCGAGAAGGTGGCGATCATGCGCACCGAGGCGGGCAGCCCGGCGATGGTCTCGGCGTTCATCGGGATCGCCCGCGGCGCACATGATGCCGTCGCAGCCCGCGGTCGCCTTGACCAGCGCCGGGCCGTCATAGAGCCGGTCCTCGCGGGTTGAGGACGGCGTCGAAATTCGCCGCCAGCCGGGCCTCGACGTCGGGCGGAAAGTGCCGGGTGGCCAGCACCCGCGGTTTGCCGGTCGTCATGGACGATCATCCTCCCTGTGCAGCCCTGCCGCAGGCGATCATTCTGGTAATCCGCGGGCATGGATATTACGCTTGGCGCGCCCGGCTACAAGGCCTAGCCCCCGCCATTGTCCGTTGACCACGCTATAGTTTTCGCCGTCCTCGCGTCCAGATTGCGGTCTCCGTTCGCCGCCGTCTGTGCCGTACTCGTTGCTGGTCCTGTGGATAACGAGGCGCCGACGCCCAGCAGCAGCAGGCCCAGCGCACAGCGTCGTCCTGGTGCCGCATCGCGCGACCTACGACATGAAGCTCTCGGTGGCGCGTCCCAACAGCGGCATCGTCGAGGTCAACGGCCACATGGTGCTGGAGACGCGTCGACGCCGTGCGACGGCTGGGAGGTCAAGCAGCGCATCAAGCTGAAATTCCTGCGCAACGACGGCGAGGAATTCGACACCGATTCGAGCTTCACCAGCTACGAGACCAAGGACGGGCTGGAGCTGCGCTTCAGCGTGCGCAACATCGCAGGACGACGAGGTCGAGGAGGAGCTGCGCGGCCAGGCCGACCTCGAGGCGGCAGGGCGGCAAGGGCCGGGCCGCGCTTCACGCTGCCCGAAGTCCGCAGCTTCGAGCTGCCGGCGGGCACGCTGTTCCCGACCACCCATCTCGCGCTGATCATCCGGCACGCGCGCAACGGCGACAAGTCGGTGTCCTACAAGCGTGTTCGACGGCGCCCGGCTCGACGGCGCCTTCCAGGTCAACGCCGTGATCGGCCGCGCCGCGCGCCGCCGGCCGGCGGCCGCCGGTGCGCGGCGACGTCGGCCTGCTGCGCAACCAGCCGGCGTGGAGCGTGCGCCTGGCCTTCTTCGCCGCCGGCGACCAGGGCAGCGCCAATCCGGAGTACGAGCTGGCGCTCGACCTGCTGGCCAACGGCATCGCCCGCTCGATGCTGCTCGACTACGGCGACTTCGCCGTCGACGCTCGTCTTGTCCAACTCCAAGCCCTGCCGAGGCCGCGATGCTGAACTGTCCGCCTGCTGTCGATCGCCGTGCTGCCTGCCGGCGCTCGCCGCCTGCCGGCGGCGGCGCAGGAACTCGCAGCCGCATCGCGCGGTCTATGCCGTCATCACGCTGGAAGGCGGCAAGCCGGTGGCGGCGCGCCCGGCACCTATGCCTACGAGCTCAAGCTCACCTGCGACGGCTACGTCATGCAGCCAGCGCCTGCGGCTGGAGATCGCAGGCGCGCGCGGCACGGTCGTGAGCGAGCAGCAGTCGCAGATGACGGAAAGCCGCGACGGCAAGAAGCTGCACTTCGAGCACCGCTCGACGACCAACGGCCGCACAGACCAGCCTGGTGCAAGGGGCGAGGCCACTGCTGGGCGATGACGGCAGCGGCCAGGCGCGCTTCAGCGAGCCCGAGGGCCAGACGGTGGCGCTGCCGGCCGGCACGCTGCTTCCCGTCGCCATCGCCGCGCGAGACGATCCGCCAGGCCAAGGCCGGCGCGAGCGGCTTCGACGCGCTGTTCTTCTACGGCGAGAAGGTGAAGCCGCCGCAGGCGGTCAACGTCGTGATCGGCAAGGTGCCCAAGCGGCTGGCCGACGCTGAAGATCCCCGACGGCGCCGAAGCAGCTGGTCGACGGCCGCACGCGCATCTACTACCGCGCCGGCTTCTTCGATGCCCAGGCCAAGGGCCAGGGCGAGCAGGCGCCGCCTTCGAGATGAGCAGCATCACGCTCGACAACGGCATCGAGCTCTACGGCACGCACGAGGAGGGCGACGGCGGCATCGAATACCGCATCAGCGCGGCTCGAAGCCGCTGCCCAAGCCGGAGTGCAAGTAGAGACATGCCGCGCGATCCCGAACCGGACGTCAGGCACTGGCAGCGATCACGTCGAGCGCGGCGAATTGACGCCCGAACAGGCGGTCGATCGCCTGGAGCAGCTCCACGCCGCCGCCAGCAACGCGCTGCGCGACGGCGCTGGCGCGCTATCACCGAATCGGGGTCGTGCCGACGCCGCAGGGAAGACGCGCCTTCCGCTATCCCGAGCTGCTGCGTCGACTGGCAGCCGTCCGGCGCCGTGCACTTCACCCGCCGCGCCTGGGCGAAGTTCCAGGCGCCCGGCCGCTATTCGACGACGGTGACGCAGCCGGCGTTCTTCCGCCAATATCTGCTCGAGCAACTGCGCCCGCTGGCCGAGGAGTTCGGCGCCACGCATCGAGGTCGGCACCAGCGACGCAGGAGATCCCTATCCCTTCGTCACCGAGGCGGGCGACGAATTCGTCCATGGCGATCTCTCGGTGGCCGAGCTGGCGCGTCATTTCCCGACGCCCGTGCTCGCCAATGTCGGCGACGAGATCGCCGACGGCACCTGGCAGTGTCCGAGGAGCGGCGAGCCGCGGCCGCTCGCCCTGTTCGACGCGCTGCGCGTCGATTTCTCGCTGCGCCGGCTGCATCCACTATACCGGCACCGACTGGCGCACGATCCAGCCCTGGATCCTGTTCACCAACTACCAGCGCTACGTCGATCAGTTCCTGACCTGGGCGATGGACGGAGCTGCGGCAAGCCGGACGGCGCCTACACGCAGCTGGCGCTGCCGGGCGGCGCGATCGTGCGGCGCGGCGACGACGCGGCGGCGGCCGACGCCGCGGTCGCCGCCGCGCCGTGGCACCGCTTCCAGATGCCGGCCTACAACCTGATGCGGTCGCGACGAGCCAGGCGGCGTCACCATCGTCAATATCGGCGTCGGCCCGTCCAACGCCAAGAACGTCGACCGACCATCTGGCGGTGCTGCGCCCGCATTGCTGGCTGATGATCGGCCATTGCGGCGGCCTGCGCGCAGTCGCAGACCATCGGCGACTACGTGCTGGCGCACGGCTACCTGCGGCGCGACCGCATCCTCGACGACCTGGTGCCGCCGGAAGTGCCGGTGCCGGCGCTGGCCGAGGTGCAGGTGGCGCTGCAGGAGGCCGCCGCGCGCGTGACCGGCGAGCGCGGCGATGCGCTGAAGCGGCGGCTGCGCACCGGCACGGTGGTGAGCTACGACGACCGCAACTGGGAGCTGCGCTGGTCGCAGGAGCGCCGGCGCATCAGCCTGGGACGCGCCATCGCCGTCGACATGGAAAGCGCCACGCTGGCGACCCAGGGCTACCGGCTGCGCGTGCCCTACGGCACGCTGCTGTGCGTCTCCGACAAGCCGCTGCACGGCGAGATCAAGCTGCCCGGCGCCGCCACGCGCTTCTACCAGCGCGCGGTCGGCGAGCACCTGCAGATCGGCCTCGAGACGCTCGACCTGCTGCGCGGCGAACTGGCCTCGCTGCATTCGCGCAAGCTGCGCAGCTTCGACGAGCCGCCGTTCCGCTGACTCACTCCGGCCACAGCCAGGCCGCACCGCGCACGCCGCTCGAATCGCCGTAGCGCGGCGGCAGCAGCCGGGTCGACGATGTGCTCGGGCTCGGAGAAGACGTAGCGCTTCCACAGCTCGGGCACGCGGTCGTAGAGCTGCGTCATGCGCGACAGCCCGCCGCCCAGCACGATGGCGTGCGGGTCGAGGATGTTGATCGACGCCGGCCAGCGCGCGCGCCAGCCGGTCGCAATAGAGCTCCATGTGCGTCGGCCGCCTCGGTATCGCCGGCGAGCGCCGCCTCGGCGATCTCGGTGGCGCGCAGCGCTGCGGCCGGTGCGCTCGTCGAACTGGCGCTGCAGGCGCGGCCCGCTCAGCCAGGTCTCGATGCAGCCGGTGCGGCCGCAGTAGCAGCGCGGGCCGGGCCGCTCGCTGTCGCGCCGGCAGGGGCAGCGGATTGTGGCCCCATTCGCCGGCGATCGCCTGCGCGCCGGTGAGCGGCCGGCCGTCGATCACCACGCCGCCGCCCACGCCGGTGCCCAGGATGACGCCGAACACGATGCGCGCAGCCGGCGGCCGCGCCGTCGCTCGCCTCGGACACGGCAAAGCAGTTGGCGTCGTTGGCCAGCCGCACCTCGCGGCCGAGCGCGCGCTCGAGGTCGCGCTTGAGCGGCCGGCCGTTCAGGCGCGTCGAGTTGGCGTTCTTGACCAGGCCGGTGGCCGGCGAGATCGCGCCGGGATGGGCGACGCCGACGCGTGCAGCGCGCGCCGGCCTGGCGCTCGAGCTCGGCGATCGACGGCCGACGATCGCCTCGACGTCGTCCTCGTAGGAGCGTGGCCGGCGTCGGCACGCGCAGGCGCTCGCGTTCGACGCCGCCGTTGTCGAGCACCAGGCCCTCGATCTTGGTGCCGCCGAGATCGATGCCGATTCGCATGGGCTCAGTTCACAGAAAACGCGCGCGGATGTCGAGGCTGCTCGTGACGCCGACCGAGTCGAACGAAGTCGGCCAGCCACGCGGTTGCGGCCTGCGCGCCCGAGATCGAACAGGTGCTTCAGGAATTCCGGCTCGATGTTGAACTTGCTGACCGCGCCCAGCGGCGCCAGCGAGGCCGGATCGGCGATCGAGTGGATCAGCATGCGCTTCAGCCGGCCGCCGAACTCGCCGGTGATGGCGCCCCTTCTCGATCAGGTCCTGGACGAAGGCGATGGCGCGCATCTCCGCCATCAGCGCGCCGCCGAAGGTGATCTCGTTCAAGCCGGTCGGCGATCTCGGCATTGGATGTCGGCACGCTCGTCGCGGAACGGCGGATCGACCTCGACCAGCACCACGTCGCGGCTCTCGCTGTTGTAGATGAACGGCCAGATCGGCGGGTTGCCGCGGAAGCCGCCGTCCCAGTAGGCACGCCGTCGATCACCACGGCGTCGTGCACGTTGGGCAGGCAGGCCGAGGCGAGCAGGGCGTCGATCGACAGCTCCTCGCGCGGTGAAGATGCGCGACCTTGCCGGTCTGCACGTTGGTGGCGGCGATGAAGACCTTGATGTCCTGGCAGGCGCGCACCGCCTTCTCGTCGAAGTGCCGGCGCAGCAGCTCGCGCAGCGGGTCGAACTTCAGCGGATTGCGCTGCCACGGCGTGAGCGTGCGCTGGATCAGGTCGGCCCACAGCGCGCCCGGCGAATCGTCGAGGTTCCAGTTGCCCTGCAGGCGGTCGAGCGGGGTGCGCTGGATCGGGCTGGCGACCGACATCGCGCCGAGTTCGCCCCAGAAGGCGCGAGTGCCGCGCGCGCGCCCGGGCCGCCGCCCTGCGACCAGCCCTGCAGCAGGATGGCGGCGTTCATGGCGCCGGCGCTGGTGCCGCTCACCGCCTCGAACTCGAGCCGGCCGTCCTCGATCAGGGCGTCGAGCACGCCCCAGGTGAAGGCGCCGTGCGAGCCACCGCCCTGCAGGGCGAGATTGACGCGCTTGGTCGAACTCATATGGCTATTCTCTCTCGTAGGCCTTCGCTACCTTCACCGTTCTGTAACGCAAGAGCGGCGAGGGCGGCGTCATTATGGCGAAGGGCGGGGCAGCAGGAGCGTGGCGAAAGCGCCCGTCGACCATCCTCTGGATGCTCTCGCTGGGCCAGCTCATCTCCTGGGGCCTGGTCTATTACACCTTCCCGCTGTTCGTCGTGCCGATGACGCAGGAGCTCGGCTGGTCGCGCAGCGCCATGTTCGGCGCGCTGTCGGCCGGCCTGCTGGTGGCCGGCCTCTGCTCGATCCCGGTCGGCGCCTGGATCGACCGCGGGCACGGCCGCATGCTGATGACCGGCGGCTCGCTGCTCGCCGCGGCGCTGCTCATGGTGTGGTCGAAGGTCGATTCGCTGCCGCTGTTCTATGCGCTGTGGATCGGGCTCGGCGCCTGCCAGGCGGTGATCCTCTACGAGCCGGCCTTCGCCGTGATCACCCGCGTCTATGGACCGCGCTACAAGCAGGCGATCCTGCTGATGACCTTCCTGGGCGGGTTGGCCAGCACCTTCGGCATCCCGTTCGCCCAGCTCCTGATCGAGCGCATCGGCTGGCGGCCGACGCTCGAGGTGCTGGCGGCGATCAACCTCGGCGTCGGCCTGCTGATCCACTGGCTGTTCATTCCCGGCCCGCAGCGAAAAGCCCGTGCCGATCGCCGAGGTCAAGCCACTGGCCGAAGGCGCGCAGAAGAAGAGGAGCCCGTTGGCCGCGGCCGTGCGGGTGCCCGCCTTCTGGGGCCTGGTCGTGGCCTTCGCCGGCTACGGCCTGGCTTTCTCGGCCATGAGCTTCCACCTGATCCCGCTGCTCGACGATCGCCATGTGCCGATCGGCGTGGTGATGGCCATCATCGCCCTGATCGGTCCCATGCAGGTGGTGGGCCGTGTGCTGCTGATGGTCGGCCAGCGCCACATCACGACCATACAGCTGGGCGCGCTGATCTACTTCGCCTTCCCGATCTCGATGGCGATGCTGGCGGCCGGCATCAGCGACGTCTACGGCCTGATCCTGTTCGCCGTGATCTACGGCGTCGCCAACGGCCTGGTGACGATCCTGCGCGGCATGGCGGTGCCGGAATTCATCGGCCCGGAAGGCTATGGCGTGGTCTCCGGCGCGCTCACCATGCCGACCAACATCATGCGCGCGGCCGGCCCGCTGCTGGCCTCGCTGGCCTGGGCCGCCTTCGGTGGCTACACGCCCGTGTTGTGGGGCCTGGCCGGCATCATGCTGATCGCGGCGATGGGCTTTGCTGCAGCGGCACTGCTATCAAAGCGCCAAGCAGGCTGACAAAACGGCGATATCCGCCTAGTCTCCGCCGCCCTTGAGGAGATATTTCATGCTGCTGCATTGCCTTCGTCTCGCCGGCTTCGTCGCTCTCCTGTGGGTTGTGCCCGCTCTGGCCCAATCGTCGCCGCCGGCTCCTGCCTGGGTTGCCGCGCTACGCGACGGCGGCCATGTCATCGTCGTGCGCCATGGCGCGACACATACCGATCAGGCCGATACCAATCCGCTCGACCCGAAGGATACGGTTCATCAGCGGCAGCTCAACGATACGGCCGCGCCGCGGCCAAGGCGATGGGCGAGGCGCTTCGCACGCTGAAGATTCCCGTCGGCAAGGTCCAGACCAGCCAGTTCCAGCGCGCCGTCGAGACCGGCACCCTGTTGGGCTTCGGCGAGGTGTCGTCGACGGCCGACCTCACCGAAGGCGGGCTCGTCGTCTCGCCGAACGAGAACAACCGCAGGATGGCTGCCCTGCGCGCGCTGGCAGCGGCGTCGCCGCCGGCCGGCACCAACATCATCCTGGTCAGCCACAAGCCCAACATCATCGACGCCTTCGGCAAGGACTGGTTCGATATCCGCGAAGGCGAGGCCTCGATCTTCCGGCCCGACGGCAAGGGCGGCTTCACCCTGGTCGCGCGCGTGCAGATCGCCGAGTGGGGCCGCCCGGCGCAGGCGGCGCCCTGAGCTCGGAGGCGGCCGGCCACTCGGCCGCCAGCTTGCGCTACGCCGGTACTGTGGAGGCTGGCAGGGATCATGCTGGTTGCGGCCGCGGGTTTCGCGCCGCGGCGGCAATGTCACGATCTAGCGCAGCGCAGCGCGAGTAAATGCGAGGCTTGCGGTCTCCAGCGCCTGGTTGGCGGTGACGAGTGCCGCATCGCGCTTCTCGATCGGTAGGTCGAGCACATCGTCGGCCAGATCCGTCGGTGCCGCATTGCGGATGACCTCGGCGATAGCGGCAAATTCCTGTAGTGTGGTTGGCGTACCCCGAGGCGCGCGACGCTCCATCGTCAGCGCCTGCATAAGTCCGTGGCGGGCCGCGCCTATCAGCTTGCCAACTTCGAGGCTGTGCGCCTGCTCCTCGCGCCGTCTGAGCACCGTCTCCATCTCGATGGGCTCGTCCCCCGCGTAACCAGGTTTGAAAGAGGATTCCAGCTTCCGCCGGGAGGCAACATAGATCTGCGACAGCCAACCACGGTCACGCCTTACCAATGCGGGGGAAGCATAGATCTCCTGTTGCAGCTTCATCATCAGGTCGTCCGCGACCGGAGAAGGTTGGCCTTTCGCCTTGATGACTTCCTGCTCGGCCTGCTCGTAGAGCTTGTGAAAGGGCAGATGAGAGACGAGCTCGAAATCCTCACTGGTAAGCGTCTCCGTGTGGCCGAATTCCAAGAGGAGGTAGTCAACATCCTCAAGGGGCTGCACCTTGGCGCCCTCGCCCTGATAGAGGATGCCGTCACGCACGGAGAGCGATCCGTTGATCCCCTTGTCGGAAGCGGCAAGCAGATAATGCCCGTTCTGACGCAGCGCGTCGCCCGTCAAGTCGTGCAAAAGGGTGTGTACTCCACCCGAGCCCAACAGCGTCTGAAGCTTGCCTGTCAAATCGCCAGCCACGCGGACGGGCGCCGCCAGTGCCTCGCCTCCGACAGCCTTTGCTGCTTCAGCAGCGAATCCCAGCAGGCCTCGTGCAACCGAATCATTCTTGAAGTGGCAGAGCGAGGTGTAGAGGGTTAGCCCAAGACCGCGCACGGGCAAGTTTTTCACGAGTGCCATGTCGTGAATCGCGAGGTTGCGGCCGGCATTCTCCGGTGTCTTGGCGCCAAGGGCGCTGCGGATCATCTCCGCGCCGATCACGAAGGGAATGGTACGCTCCGTATCGCCTGTCCCTTCCCGCAGGAAGCAGGCACACATCGGCAGGAAGTCGTTGAGGTAGGCGCCAGCCTTTGCCAGCCGCAATTCCCGGATGCGCACGGTAGCGTAGCTGCGTTCAGGGAGGAACGACTTGGGCAGCGGTTCGTCGGGTGCGGCGACACGAATATACACTTGCCGCATATTGGGACGCGTTTCGAACTTGTCCCAGACTCCGCCGATCCAGTCGGCGACTCCGCTCAATGCTTTCATGCCCGGTTCCCTCTCAACCTTCAGTCCGCAGAGAGCGCAACGGCGCTGACATATGCCGGATCCTCCGGCAACCGTGCGCGCTGGCAGGCCGAGCGGTAGGCGGCGGCCACCGACTTCCGCTCACGCAGGTGCGCCCTCATAGAAGGCGAGCACAAAATCGGGGATGCGCTGCGCCACGACCTTCCAGCGAAAGCCAACCAGGCTGCAGCCCTTGTCATAGTGGAGATGAGCGGCTGAGGAGACGGATGCGGTTTGGCAGGCAGCAAGGAACACGTGACGCACGCTGCTCGGCAGCCATTCGGCGAGCTGTTTCACCTCCAGCAGTTCGACTTGCCGCGGCTGCTCCCCGGAAGCACAAGTCTGGTTTCTGTATCCACTGGGTGATGCCGTGGCCGGCAAAGTGCAGGATGTCGATCGCCGGATCGTCGTTCCTGGGCTCGCAGAGCCGGCGCCGCACCGCTTCGAGCAAGCTGGTGCCTTCGGCACCGCGCGCTTGTTGAATTCCTCGAGCGTCAGCAGTTCGAGAGTGCACAGTCCTGTGGCACGCATGTCTTCCAGGCGTGTCCTTTGGGCTGCGGTACTGACCGCAATGGAGCGCAAGGCGCGATCCTCAGGCTCGAAGGCGCCCAGGATCGACATGGCGCCTTCTGCGGAGCCGGCATCAAGGAACAGGATGTGCGGGACGTGGGCGAGGCTGGCGAGACGCGGCCTTGTTGACGGGATGCACCGTGCCATCGGACGCAAATTGCAGAGGAAACTGTCATGACTGTCGTTGGCGACGCGAGTGATCAGCTCGAGAGGCAGGGCGAATCGACGGGCAAGTTGCACCGGCTCGATCTCAAAGCGGAACTCGACGGTCTCGCTCGGATCGTCACTGATTAGCGCCTTGCCGATGTCGCCGAACAGTGCGTTGAAGACGGTGTAGCCGCTCAACTTGTATCTCCGCCACGTTTCGCGAGAGTTGCCGGCTTCAAGTGGTTCAAAATCGGCGTTGACGACAGATTCCAGTGTCGCTCTGGCACCGGCATCGGTCAAAAGTGGCCGCTTGCGGATCACCGTAGCGCCATTCTCCTCGACGGTGAGCGTTACGGCGTCGCCTGCAAAGTTCACGGTGACGCGGAAATGTCTCGGCACCTCTGGTCGCGAGGCAGCGAGTAGCGCTTCGATCAGACGCTCCTCCGGCCCCTTTCGCCGTCGGTGGCGGCGCTGGTGTCCCACGTCCAGACGCGCGGATTGCGCACTCCCTGCGATATCGAACTCCGAGCCGGGCGCGCGCAGGGCGACAGACCGCGTGTAGTTCCTTGGCTGAAAGTTCATTGAGGAAGGCTCGTGTGTCCTGCGCGCCTTGCCTTCCCGTTTGAGGGTCGATCAGCACAGCAGTCGGCGGCGGCCGGTTCTGCGGCCGGTCCTGAGCCATGTCGTCGCGCTATCGAAGGTGGTGAAGGGGCGCAGTTCGCGTAGCGCATTGGCCCGGCTCGATCAGATCGTCGATGGTGCCGTTTACCATCAGCTGCATCTTCGAATCGTCGCAGATGAATAGCAGCGTCAGTGACCGTGTCCCCGGAACCTCGTGCCAGCGGCAGATGCAGGAGGAACCCGTCCGGGGTCGATCCTAATCCACCGCCAGGCGCGGCCAGGACCGCTCGCACGCTGTCTTGTGCGTGCGTGGCCGCCTCCAACGCTTCGGCGCGCACCACATCTTCAGGCGTTGCATTTTCGGTCGTGGGCGGGATCTCCGGAGCCGACAGGGCGAGCTTCGCCTGGCCGCCCACGTCGCGGAGATCGACACTGACGGAACCCGTGTCGCGCGCCAGCATATTGCCGACCAGCGTCCGTAGCGCGAAAGCCAGGCGGCTCCGATCACCGGTCACCATCAAAGCCCCCCGGTCTTCATACGCAGCCGGTCGGAGTCGCTCTTGGGCAGGGCCTCGTTCAGCTCCGTCAGGAGAGCACTGAGCGCCACCGCCCGATCCTCCCTCTTCGGCGTCTGCCTCGCCCCCATTGCCTCGGCAAGCCGCTCGAAGGTGATATCGGCTTTGGCGATCTCGGCGCGTGCTTGCTTCGCCATCGCCGCAGTTCGGTCCTGCGCCGCGCCTCGCCCCATCCGCCCGCAGAGCGAGGCCGCGAGCAACAGTGGGCTGCGGACCTGACGAGCCACCTCCTGCACCGTCTCCGAGATGTATCGCGTATTGACATTGTAGGTTTCCCGATCGGCACCGCTCATAAGCCAGATGATGTCGGTCGTCTCGGTCGTGTCCTCCAGTCGCCGGATACGCGCTTCCACGCCGAGCCCGCCGATCGGGCCGACAACTAGCGTCCTCTCCTCGCGGTCCGCCCGGGGCAGCTCGGCATTCTGCGGCTCGTGGACGAAATCGCTGAGACGCTGGTCCGTCCGATGATTGTCCGGCGGCAGGCCGAGCAATTCACGTGCGCGAAGGTTGGCGCGCAGGATCACGCCCGATCTGTCGGTAATGAGGATTCCTTCGTCGATCAAATGGATCAGACGGTCGTTGAGCTTGCGGTCGCGTAGTGCGGAGATACGGGCGGCCAGCCGTTGCACCAACGGCGCCACGCGAGCCCCGTCCTCCTCGATGAAGGCGCAGGAGTGCCGCGAGATGGTATCCAGCACCCAGCGGGTGCGACCGTTGATGGTGATCGCGATGGTCAGCGCCGAACGCTGGCGATGCCGACCGAGCGGAACCAGTGCGGCGGGCGGCCTGTCGCGTCGAGTTCCGCGGTATCCGGCGCGACGAGCACACCTGTTCCACCATGTCGCGCATCGCGCAACGGCTGCGCCCAGCATGCCAGACAAACGCGCCTGGGCCTCATCGAACGGTCTCGCCCGGCGCCGGGTCATAGAGCGGCTGCACGTAATCCCTCGGTATGGCCAGTGGATGCGGCTTGTCGTTCTCGATCTCGGGATACTGCGCAAAGAGGCGGAACGCCTCACCTTCCTCGACATGGTTAGCCGCGAAAACTGCAGCATGATCCCAGCCGAAGTGGTCGACCAACTGGCGCAACAGCGCGAGTGCCGCCTCAGGCACGGTTTCAGCCGACTCGATCGATGCGGCTATACTCGTGCGTGCGACTTCGTCGTCGCGGCGCGCATGCCGCAGCATTCTGGCGAGCAGCGTGTCGAGGCCAAGCCGACCCAGTATGGCAAGTGGATCGCGCGGCAGTTCCTCATCCTCCCACGCCGGTCCGGGGTCACCGGAGAACTGGAAGTGTCCGGGCTCGGCCGAAGCCAGTACCAACACGGATCCAGTTCGGCCAAACGGGCAGAACGGCATGACTGCAAAGGAGGCCATCGGTTTGCCGTTCAGCCGAGCCTCTAACAACAGCTTCAACATTGGCTCGTCTTGCCGATCCGGATTGTTTCGCAACCAGTCCGCAAGCTCGATTGCAAAGGGTGCAGGCGCGTCAAGAAGGCCGCGTTCTGACTCCGCTACGCGCCACCACATGCGCGGCCAACGTTGCTGAGGTTCGGGATGCATCAATATGGGCCGCACCCAGTCGCCGTGACTCGACACTTCCTGGATGATCGCCAGGTCGTGCGGTAACACCTCACGAAGCAGATCAAGCACGCCGCGAGCGCGGTGCTGCCAGGCAGAGGGTGCCACGCTGCCGGGTTCGGGCGATGGCTCCGTTGCCGCAATGGCGAGTGCCGCTTCCCGTAGGCCCACGCGAATCGCGTCCCAAGGCTCGCTCGCGGATTACGACCAGGCTGCGCGGCGGTGCCACCGGTGGCGAACTCCGGGCAGCATGATCAGCTGAGGCCTCGGAATCAACTGCCGGCCGCCAACTTCCAGGTGACACCGGTGGTGAACTCGATCGAGCGAGATTCCCCGGTAGCAATCACCTCGCGCAGCTTGGCTCGGATATCGTCCTGGAAGGCAGACGGAAACAGGCCGATGAAGGAACATCCCTCCATCTCCTTACCGCTCCATAACCGCTTCGCCGCAGGGTTGGCGAAACGCACATTGCCGTCGAGACCTACGCGAATGGTGCAGTAGGGAGTCGTCTCGAAGCGTTCTCCTCTGCCTTCCGCACTTCTTCAAGGCTGATTAGCAACAGCATCAACCCATCGGCTACGGTAGGCCTTGCACGAGCGTCAGCACCGTGCCGGCGGCGGCGTGGAGCGCCACCTGGCAGCGCCCGCGGTGGGCTGGCTTCGGCTGCGCTTCGCAGTTCGTCGAGCGGATGGAAAGCAGTGCGTCGAACGGCGCGCCGACGGCGGCGCGAGGCAAGAGCTTGCGCGCCGACCGCTACCTCGCGGATACGCCCATCGAAGCCGATCAACAGGGTGGGTATTGCGAGCGCTTGCAGCGCGTTGGGATCGGCGGCAACGGCCGTGCGGGCCGGTTCGGCGACGGCAGACGGAGTCACGCGCACTCTCCTGTCAAGGCAGCAGCGGGACGGGACCTCGTTTCATTGGTCTGCGAGTGCCGCTGCAATCGCTAATGGACTGCCGGGCCGGCTCCTTTACTGGAACCGTTTGATCTGCGATCCGATACGCAGATTGTAGAACCAAGAAGTGCACGACAAACCCCACTTCCCCTTGGGGTTGCGCAACGCAAATACTATCTTAGGTTGATATTCCTAGCAAACAAAACCAGTATGCAACCTTTATCACCGCGGAAGACAATAATCTGCCCCTGACGCGGCGCGAAGGACCAGCGTCTTGACTGGGAACAGGCTGCCTTCGCCCTGCCAGATCCGTCCGGAGCCGATCTTGGGCGAGCGGCTGGAGGGCGCACAGGCGGTCGGCTCGGGCAGCCGGTTCATGGGACGGCGGTAGCGGCTGCCGCTGAGGCCCAGCCGCATGCCGCGATCGGTGACGCTCTGCACGCGCCGGCCTTCATCGGCCGGCGGCCTACTGGCTTACTCGGCGGCGAGCTTCTTCGCGGCCGGCCTGAGGCATGCCGCACCTTGGGCAGCACCTCCCTGACAGCAGCTCGAGCGAGTGCCGCCAGGCCTTGCGGGTTGTCGGCATAGTCGAAGCCGAACACCAGCAACTGGCCGAAGCCGCCGACCTCGTCGTAGATCTTCTCGATCTTCTCGACGACGGTCTTGGGCGAGCCCACGATCCAGTTGTGCTTGGCGCAGTATTCCGGCGTGACGTCGGAATCGGCGGCGCTCGGGTCGTGCTTGAGATACTCGAGGAAGCCGAACTGGCCGAGCAGCGGCAGGAAATACTCGCGCATCATGCGGCCCATGTAGGAGCCGGCCGAGAGCTTCATCGCCTCGGCGTCGGTGTCGGCCACGAAGACCTCGCGCACCATGCGCCACTCGGCCGCGGTCGGGCGTGCGGCCGGTCTTGGCGGCGCCGATCTCGACGGCTTCCCAGTGGCTGCCGACATAGGCCGGGTTGAGGTTGAGGCTCATCGGCAGGTAGCCCTTCTCGCCGGCGAGCTTCAGCGTGTCGGAGCCCTTGCTGAGGCCGGCGACGCCGATCGGCGGATGCGGGCTCTGCAGCGGCTTGATGTGCGGCTTCAGGAACCCGAACATCGTGTCGGGCTTGGTGACGTGCCAGAACTTGCCCTTGTAGTCGAACGGCTCGGGCGAGCTCCACAGCTTCAGGATGATCTCGAGCGCCTCGCGCGTCATGTCGCGGTTGACGCCCGACATGCCGTCGACGTTGAACATCGCCCAGTCGCTCGGCAGGCCCGAGGCGGCGACGCCGAAATTGAGCCGGCCGCCCGAGATGTGGTCGAGCATGGCGACGCGGTTGGCGAGCTCGGCCGGGTGATGATAGGGCAGCAGGAAGCCGCCGGGGCCCGAGGCGGATGTTCTTGGTCTGCATCAGGGCCTGCGCCACCAGCAGGTCGGGCGCGGGATGGGGCTCCCAGGGCGCGGTGTGGTGCTCGCCGATCCAGGCCTCGGTGAAGCCCAGCTCGTCGAGCCAGCGGATCACCTGCAGGTCCCATTCATGGCCGTCCTTGAGCGGCCTCTCGGGCGGATGCGACGGCATGGCGAAATATCCGAACTGCATCGTTTCCTCCTGAGTTGTTGGCGGAAGTCGACTACCATCGGCCGACCGGCGCAAGAGGCAGCCACGCATGGCTGCGGACGAGCCGGGGCGCTGCAATCGCTTGAAGGAATTTTGAGCATGGCAAGGTCTCGTCGGGCGGTATTCGTGTGCTGCGACGGTCTGGGCCGCGACTGGGTGCGGCCCGACACGACGCCCGTCCTGCACGACATCGCCGGCGCCAGCCTGTGGTGCGCCGAGCACAGCGCCGTGTTCCCGTCGGTCACGCGCGTCTCGGCGGCGTCGGTCGTCGACCGGCTGCTTTCCCGCGCCGGCACGGCCTGCACGGCAACCGCATGGGGCTGATCGAGGGCGGCAGGATCGTCGTGCGCGATGTCGGCAGTCCCGACTTTCGCACGCCACATGCGCCGCGCCACCGGCGGCACGCTGCTGGTGCCGTCGCTGGCCGAGCGCGTCGCCGGCGCGGGCGGCTTCATCGCCTTTTCCAATGTCTCGCCGGGCGCCGCCTACTTCCTCGATCCGGAGCATTTCGGCCACGTCTATCACCGGGCCGGGTCGTACGCGCCGGGCGGCGAGCCGCATCGCGGGCGCCGATGCGCTCGACGTCAGCCACGATGCGGCCGGCGACTGGGCGATGACGCAACGCTTCTGCGCGCGAAGTGCTGGGCGATCGCCAGGCCGGCGCGTGGCGTTCCTGTGGCTCTGCGATCCCGACCACACGTTGCACGGCGTGCCGCTCGGTTCGCCCGCGCATGCCGATGCGCTGCGCGGCGCGGAGCGCTGCGTGGCCGAGGTCCTGCGCACCGTCGAGCGGCTGCGCGCCGAGGGCGACGAGATCCTGCTGCTCATCGGCTCCGATCACGGCCAGGAGACGATCGGCGACGGCGTCGATCTCGAAGGCTGGCTGGCAGCGCACGGTCTGGATGAGCGCGCTGGCAGCCGGCGACGTGGCGATGGCGGGGCAGGGCACGGCGGCGCTGCTCTACGCCACGGCGCGCGGACGCGCCGGACTGCTGGGCGTCCTCGACGAGATGCGACGGGCGCCGTGGGCGGCCGACGTCGTCATCGGCGAAAGCCTGGCCGACCGCGGCTTCGCCGCGCGGCGGCGTGTCGTCGCCGCGGTCAACATGGCGCGGCAGGATGAAGCGAATCCCTACGGCGTTCGCGGCCGGCGCTGGGTGGCCGTCGAGGCGGGCAAGCCTGCTGCCCATCGGCAGCGGCCAGCATGGCGGCTGGGGACCGGACGAGACGCGGCCGTTCCTGATGGCCAACGATGGCGGCCGCTCGTCGGGAACGGCCGGCCGCGCCGACCAGCCTCGTCGACATCGCGCCGACCATCGCGCGACTTTCTCGGACTTTCCACCGAAGGCTTCGACGGATCGCGTCTACCGCTCGAGGTAAGCCTTGCCGGAAGAGCACCTAGCGGTGCGCGGCCTGGTGCATCACGTCGACCTCACGGTGATCGATCTCGATCGCTCGTCGCCGTTTTACGAGACCGTGCTGGGGTTCCTGGGCTACCGACTGGTGCGCCGGGACGCGAGTGGAGTGGATTGGGATCTTTCTGCGCTGCACGGCTACTGCTCACTCGGCATCAAGCCGGCGCGCACGCTCAGGCCGCACGATCGCTACGGCGCTGGCCTGCACCATCTGGCGTAGCACGCCGACAGTCGTATCGACGTCGATCGCCTCCATGCTCTGCTGCGCGAACACGGCATCACGGTTCTCGATCCACCAGCCGAGTATCCAGCCTACGGCGCGGGCTACTACGCGCTGTTCTTCGCCGATCCCGATGGCCTGAAGTTCGAGTTCGTTCATTTTCCGTCGTCGCGCTGACGCGCATGCAGGGCGAGGATTAGCTGGGTCGCCGCTCGCGCGCGTTTCCTGATTTCCTTGGGCTCCGGCCGAGGCACGACACCCAGCAGCAGGCGGTACATCAGGTCGCCCATCAGGAGCGAGAAGTACTCTCCGGCAATGGCGGCCGGTTCGCCGGGGCCCAGCACGCCGGCGGCCTGGGCCTTGGCCAGGAGATCGATCAATGCCTTGCGGTTGGGCTCGCGGCCGGTGTCTTCCAGGATGTCGCCCATCTCGCTCGATCGGCCGGCTTCGGCGACCGCCAGACGATTGATTGCGACCACGTGCGGGCTGGTGAGCTCGCCCAGCGCCGTCGTGCCGTACTGCACCAGCGCTGCCGCAAGGCCGTCGCGATCGTGGATTTCGGCGGTTGCCAGGGAAGCTGCATGCGCGCCGCAGTGGCCGCGATCAGGGCGCGCAGGATGCCGCTCTTGCTGCCGAACTCGGCATAGAGCTCGCGCTTGGAGACGCGCGCGCGGGTGGCGATCTCGAGGCGTGCTGGCGCCGGCATAACCGCGCTCCACCAGCACGTGATAGGGCCGCCTCCAGGATGCTGCGCCGGCGCGGCTCCAGGTCGGCGAGGGCGAGGGTTGGGGGCTGGCACTGCGGTTTTGGGCACTCGATCCTCTTGACTCGGTACCGTTTGGTACCATATTTTAGCGAAATGGTACCCGATGGTACCAAAGATCGGAGGAGACGGCCATGGGCATGGTGAGTTCGAAGAGCAAGCTGGCCACCGAACATCGCACCGCGACGGAGGCGGGCTTCCATCGCTGCTGGTATCCGGTCGCGCTGGCCCGCGACCTGGCGCCGGGGTCGGTGATCGGCCGGGATCTCCTCGGCACACGGGTGGTGGCCTATCGCGATGCCGCGGGAAAACCGGTGGTGCAGAGCGCGTGGTGCCCTCATCTCGGCGCCGACCTTTCGGTCGGCCAGATCGTCGAGGCCGTTTGCGCTGCCCCTACCATCATTGGTCGTTCGATCGCGCGGGCATGTGCGCCAACATCCCAACCGGGGACAAGATTCCGTCCGCCGCCCGGATTTTCACCTATCCGAGCGAGGAAGCTTGGGGGGCTCATCTGGGCCTTCAACGGCGAATGTGCCGATTTCCCGGTGCCGCGCATCCCCGGCGCCGATGGATCGACGGTGGACTACGAAGCGCACGAACGCGGCCATCGCCCGTGGGACACCTGGGTCGCGGTGTCCAATGGCGTCGATTTCCAACACCTGCGCACCCTGCACGGGCTGCCGGCGGCGTCGATGCCCGAGCGGCTCGAGGTCGAAGCCGGCTGCCATCGAGTTTCGAGTCGAAAGCCCGCTACCATCTGCAGCACGGACGTATCAGTGGCACCAATGCCTTCGCGCAACATCTCAGGATCGGCGGCAACGACGTGTTCATGCTGTTCTGCGGCGCCCCGATCGAGGCCGGCCGCTCGTCCGGCTATTTCGTTATCGGGGTTCCCAAAGGATCAGCCGAGAAGCTGCCGCGGCGTGCATGCCATGGTCGACAAGCTGAACGAGGAGGATGCGCCGGTGCTCAGCACCATGCGCTTCCGCCGCGGCCTGCTGACCGCGTCGGACCGCCACCTCGCGTCGTATTTCAGGTATGTCGAGGCGTTCCCGTGCTTTTCGTGCCAACCGCGCGGTGAGCCGGCCGATCGCTAGGCCACCCCGTCGGTCCAGACCTTGAAGCTCACCAGCGTGTTGGGGCCGAACGTGTGGGTGATCGGCACGTCGGAGGCATCGCGCCCCCGCGCGATCAGGATGCGGCCGATGCGCGGCATGTTGTTGCGCGGATCGAAGGTGTACCAGCGGCCGCCGAGATAGGCCTCGAACCAGCCGGCGAAATCCATCGGCGCCGTAGGGCGGCGGCATGCCGATGTCGCCGAGATAGCCGGTGCAATAGCGCGCCGGAATGTTCATGCAGCGGCAGAAGGCGATGGCGAGATGGGCGTAGTCGCGGCAGACGCCCGTTGCCTTCGTTGATAGGCCTCCCACGCCGTCTTGGTCGGCGCGCGCATGCTCGTAGCCGAAGGCGATGTGGCCATGGACGTAATCGCAGATCGCCTGCACGCGCGCCCAGCCCGGCGGCGCTTGCCGAACAGCTGCCAGGCGATCTCGGACAGCCGGTCGGTCTCGCAATAGCGGCTGCCGAGCGAGATAGACGATCGTCTCCGCCGGCAGATCCTCGACCGCGTGCTGCGGCGCCGACGGGGCGACCACGTCGGGCAGGCCGCTGAATCGCGCACGACGCCGTCGCCCGACAGACGCATGCGGCCCGGCGGGCGCGACCAGGCGGCTGCACCAGTTGCCGTAGCACGTCGCGATAGGGCGAGATCGGCACGGCAGGGCTGGTGGTCAGGTAATCGGGCACGATGACGTCCGGACGCCCGCGTGAAATGGGTGCCGAGCACCATGATCATGGGCGTGGGCTGCGGGAAGTCGTAGATCAGCTCGTAGCCGACGCGGATCTTCATCGCAACTTTCCCGCGCTTGGCCGCTCTCTAGTGCGGGGCGGACCGAGGTGACGCTCACATGCACGTCCATGCCGAGCGGATCCGGAGGCGGATCCGATGAAGGTGCCGTGCAGCGGCAGCGCGTGGCTCGGATCGCGCACGACGGCGACGGTGACGAGAGCGGCCTTGCCGACGCTGCCGCTGGTCGGATCGAAATCGATCCAGCCGGCGCCCGGCAGATAGACCTGCGCCCACGCATGGGTGGCGCCATGAGCCGGGTTAACGGCGCCGTCGCGTTCCTCATCGTGCGACACGGCACGGCGAGATAGCCCGAGAGCAAACCGCGCGGCGAGGCCCAGCGCGCGCGCCGCCTCGATCATCAGCAGGGCGAAGTCGCGGCAGCTGCCGTGGCCGAGGCGCAGCGTCTCGAGCGGCTGCTGGATGCCCTTGGCCTCGCGCCGCCGGTAGCGGAAGCCGGATGGATGCCCTGCGAGAGGCGGACGAGGAGTTCCAGCGTGCCGATCGACCGCCGCTGGCGTGCAGGAATTGACGCGCCCAGCGCCCGACCTCGTCGTCCGGATCGGCATGATGGCGCTCGATGCAGTGGGCGAGGTCCGGCATCTCCTCGGCGCTGTAGTCGACGGGAAAATCTTTCGGCAGCCTCGAGAGCGAGATCGGAAGCGTCGGCGGGCGAATGCTCGAGGCTGACGATGCTCTCGAAGCTGCAGCTCCGTCGCGCTGCCGTCGAAACGCGCGATCGCCACGTGATTGCCGAAGGCGTCCTCGGACGAAGCGCAGGCTGCTCGGCTCGGGACTGATCTCGAGGCCCGCCTCGATGACTTTCTGATCGTGCGAGTCGCGCGGACGAAGCATCATGCGGTGCTCGCCGAAAGCGACCGGTTGCCGGTATCGATAGGTCGTGACGTGCCGGATGGTCAGTGACGGCATGGCGCAGCATCAAGCACGATCCGCGCCAGATTGATACGCCTGAGACCGGCGTCGCCCGGCCAGAGTCTCTGGCCGGGCGAGTCGAAGGCGCCTAAGGGCCGGAGAGCTTCCGGCACCATGTTGGGCGCCGAGCCCTCGGCGGCGCGGCGCACCGCGGTGAAGCCGGCGCCGCTCAGCACCTCGGTCAGCTTGGCTTCGCCCGCCTGCGCGCCCAGGCCTTCGCCGACTTCCTGTGGCGAGCGAGGTGGGGACGCAGATCATCGTCGAGGCGTTGTAGTAGAGCCGGCTGACGGGGTTGCCGACATTGTCGCCGGGAGCGATCGGCCGCGATGGGCTCGACGATCATCCACGCTGCCGTCGGGCTTCAGAAGCTTGCGCACGTGCGCCGCGCAGCCGCGTGGATCGCCCATGTCGTGCAGGCAATCGAACATGGTGACGAGGTCGAAGTCGCGCTCGGCGATGTCCTTGGCCGCGGCGGCCTCGAAGCGGACACGGTCGGCAAGGCCATGCGCCGTGGCGTGGGCGTTCGCCTGCTCGATCGACGGAGCGTGGAAGTCGTAGCCGATGAACGAGCTCGTTCGGGAAAGCCTCGGCCATCAGCAGCGTCGAGAAGCCGACGCCGCAGCCGACATCCGCCACCTTGCGCGCCGTGCCTGCAGTCTGCGGCATGGACGCCGTCGAGCGCCGGCAGCCATGATTGAGCGATCGCGTTGACGTAGCCCGGCCGGAAGAACGCGCCGACGGCGCAGAACAGGCAGCCGGAGCTTTCGCCCCAGGCAACACCGGCACCGGTGCGGAATGCGGCCTCGACCTTGGACTGGCCTTCGACCATGGCCGCGCTCGAGGTCGAACGCGCCTTCCAGATAACACCGGGCTGTCCTTCGACCGCGAAAACCATCGCCTGTTCCGGCGTCAGGCTGAAACTGCTCGTGCCGCCGCGTCGAACACGATATAGCCGTTGGCGGCCTGGGCCAGCGCCCATTCCCGCACGTATCGCGCTCGGCTAGTCCGGTCCGCGTCGGCGAGTTCGGCGGCCGTCGCCGGGCCGTGGCCATGAGCAGGGCATCGAACAGGCCCAGCCGGTAGCCGATGCGCACGCGTGGGCACGCTGAACGCGCCGCCGAGATCGCCGAGCATCTTGCCGACCAGGGCATTGAGGTTTGTCGTTGTCTATCGCGGCCATCGTAGCCTCCTTCAAGTGGGTGTGGGCAGCGACCGGGGTCTTGTGTTCAATCGCCGTCAGCCTATCTAATTCCGGTCGACCGACCGAGTGAGATATAAGCGATGGAGAGAGTGTCAAAGTGGGAGAAGTAGCGATCATCCAAAGCGAAACGGGGCCGGCCGATCAGCCGCCCCGTCTCACCGTTCAGTTGGCTGCGTTCAGCCAGAGCTGGATCAAGGTCGTCTTGAGCTGGGTGAACTTGTCGAAGGCGTGCAGCGACTTGTCGCGGCCGATGCCCGACTGCTTGTAGCCGCCGAACGGCGTGGTGATGTCGCCGCCGTCGTAGGTGTTGACCCACACCGAGCCGGCGCGCAGGCCCTGGCGAACTTGAAGCGCCTTGTTGATGTCGCGGTCGCAGATCGCCGAGGCGAGGCCGTAGATCGTGTCGTTGGCGACGCTGCAGCGCCTGCTCGGCGTCCTGAACGGTGATGGCCGAGCAGCACCGGCCCGAAGATCTCCTCCTGCGCGATCTTCATCTTGTTGTCGACGCCGTCGAACACGGTCGGCTCGATGAAGTAGCCGCCGGCATTGTCGACATGGACGCTTGCCGCCCATGCGCGAGCGTGGCGCCCTCCTTCTGGCCGGCCTCGATGTAGCCCATGACGCCGGTTCATCTGGGTCTCGTCGACCATCGCGCCCATCTGGGTCTTGGGATCGAGCGGATCGCCCGGCATGCATCTTCTGGCCGATCGCCATGACCTTCTCGAGCACGGCGTCCTTGATCGTGTCCTCGACGATCAGGCGCGAGCCGCGCGGTGCAGACCTCGCCCTGGTTGAAGAAGATGCCGCAGGCGGCGCGCTGCGGCGGCGGCGTCGAGGTTGGGCGCGTCGGCCAGCACGATGTTGGGCGACTTGCCGCCGCACTCGAGCCAGACCTGCTTCATGTTCGATCTCGCCGGCATAGCGCAGGAAGAGCTTGCCGACCTCGGTCGAGCCGGTGAAGGCGATCGCGTCGACATCCATGTGGCGGCCGAGCGCCTGGCCCGCCGTCTCGCCGAAGCCCGGCAGCACGTTGAACACGCCGTCGGGGATGCCGGCCTCGGCGGCCAGCTCGGCCAGGCGCAGCGCGGTCGAGCGGCGACTGCTCGGCCGGCTTCAGGATCACCGAGTTGCCGGCGGCCAGCGCCGGCGCCGATCTTCCAGCGACGCCATCAGCAGCGGGAAGTTCCACGGCACGACGGCGGCCACCACGCCGATCGGCTCGCGCGTGATCAGCGCCACGACGTCGCGGCCGGTCGGCGCGACCTCGTCGTAGATCTTGTCGATGGCCTCGGCGATACCACTGCACGGCATTGGCCGAGCGCCGGGATGTCGACCGTGGTCGAGTACGCGATCGGCTTGCCCATGTCCAGCGTCTCGAGCAGCGCCAGCTCCTCGCGGTTCTTCATCATCAGCTCGGCGAGCTTCAGCAGCGACTTGCTTGCGCTGGCGCCGGCGCCATGTCGCGCCCAGGTGCCCTTGTCGAAGGCGGCGCGCGCGGCCTGACCGCGCAGTCGACGTCGGCCTGCTCGCAGCGCCGCGACCTTGGTCAGCACCCTGCCGGTCGCCGGGTTGATGCAGTCGAAGGTCTTGCCGGTGAGCGAGGGCGCGAACTTGCCGCCGATGAAGGCCTGGTTGCGGTAGTTGAGGCCGCCGATGCGGCCTTTCCAATCGTCGCGCGAAAGCTGGGCGCTCATGTGATTCCTCCCGGTTGCTGGATTGGGCGGAGCCTAACCTACGAAAAAGCCGCCCGGAAGGCGGTGATCGGCAGGCGGCTCGGCGCCGCGCTTACTGATCTTGGATCCTTGGTGCACGACGTTCGCGCGCAACCGGGTCGTACTTTGAGCTTCGAGCTTCTCGGTCTTGGTGCGCGGGTTCTTCTTGGTGACGTAGAAGAAGCCGGTGTACGGCGCTGGAAATCATCTTGATGAGGATCGAGGTCGGCTTGGCCATGGTCTTCGTCGCCTATGCCCGGAGGGCGAACTTCTCGAAGCGCCGGCAAGGTAGTCGGCGCGGCCGCGGTGTCAAGCGGGCGAAACTGCTATTGGCGGGCGGCCTGCTGGGTCGCCGCCTGCACGGCGTGGGCATAAAGGCTGGGTCGCGCAGCAGCTGGCCGGCGATCGTCGACGTCGCGCTCCGGGCTGGTCTCGCCGGGCGGGGCAGATCTCGCGCAGGTCGGGTCACTTCCTGGTGGGTCGGGTTGCGCAGCGCGTGCCAGCGCATGAGCGGCCTGGCTCGAATCGACCGAGGAGGTGCCGAGCTGGCCGATGCTGGCGACCTTGAGGTGCAGGATGTTGGGCAGCACGCCAAGCTCGTTCCAGGTGTAACCGGAGGGCGCCTGCAGGCGCGACCAGGTGAGGATCAGCTCGCCCTCGTGCCGAGGCGCACCACGTCTGGACGGCCCTTGCCGTGCTGGTGCGAGGTGAGGCGCTGCTCGGGCTCGGGGAGGAGGGGAAAGCGGGTGGAGATGATCTGGTGCGGGAAATTTCGCGCAGCTCGAGGTCAGGAGGGAGACGGCTTCGCGGACGGCGCTGGCGACGGCGTCTCCGGCCGTAATCGACAGTACCCGGCAGGTCGATCACCGAGGCGGCGAGGACGGTCGCGGCGCCCGGGCGCACCGGAGTCCAGGCTGGCGGCGGGCGGCTCGCCGGGCGCAGGCGGGGGAGAGGACGAGCGCGGCGAGGGAAGAAGGAAGGAACGCTCGGCGGGCTTCTGTTTCGGGATGGACACGGCGGGCGGTGAGCGTAGCCGGGTCTCTCGCCCTCGCGGGTCAGGAGTCAGTCTTCGGAGTCGCGGCCACCACTCTGGACGCGGGAGCGACCGAGGATGCGAGGCCAACTCTGGGCGGCGGGAGGTCCGGGCGGGCGATGGCGGCGGCGTACCGGGGGCGTTGGTCGGGATGGGGTGTGGAGGCGGAGGCGGTTGGGGCCACGGGTCGCAGGGCCGCCGTGGCTTCCGGCGAGGAAGCCCTGTGGCAGATGAAGGCGAGGATGTCGGAGGCGATTATTGGAGGGTGCGTCGCTGAAGCGGTCGGGCAGAGCGATGGGCGGTGGGGTGATGGAGGGCGCGACGTGGGAGACGGCAAGCACCGCGCGAGCGAGGCGGAGTGCGGGAGAGGTTGGGGCAGAATGCAGTCACTCGGGGAAGACGCCCTCAGGCAGCAATACGTAACCT
>ERZ1370068.6360-contig-5347_pt1 | contig 53509 bp, 83 predicted proteins | sample MGYA00561227_ERZ1370068 | MGnify/ENA primary metagenome ERZ1370068 (study PRJEB38410, sample SAMEA6850437) | metagenome | study: Metagenomic assessment of the ecological functions of the soil: analysis of the soil microbiota associated with the... | reverse complement strand
TGTAGCGTTCAGTTACGTATTGCTGCCATTTTTTTCCCTGGTCCTGCTTTGTCTTCGGCTCGATCGCCATCGAGATGACGGGATCGGGGAAGGAAGGCGGCTCGAGCAGGATCGGAAAATCCTCATCGCAAAGTGTGTCGCCAGTCGTGATGTTCTTGATTCCGACGATCGCGGCGATGTCGCCAGAGTAGCAGGTGTCGATGTCTTCGCGCTTGTCCGCCTCGGATCTGGATGAGGCGCCGAGATGCGCTCGCGCTTCCGTTTGTGCGCGGAGTTATAAACCGTGTCCCCTTTGCTCAACGAACCGGAATAGACGCGGAAGAAGACCGAGCTTCCCAACGAATGGGTCGCTCCACAGCTTAAAGGCGAGCGAGCAGAATTTGGCGTTGTCATCTGTCGGCGCCTCCATCTTCTCGCTGCGTGTCGGGCTCCATGCCGACTGCGCGGCGGGATATCGAGCGGGCTGGGAAGATAATCGATCACCGCGTCGACCAGATACTGCACGCCCTTGTTCTTGAAGGCTGAGCCGCCGACGACCGGGACGAACCTGTTCGCGATCGTTTGCCGGCGGATGCCTGCCTTCAGCATCTCGCGGCGTCACCGGCTTCTCTCCGAGAACCGCCTGCGCGACCTCATCGTCAATGTTCGAGACGCTCGACCAGGTCGCTGTAGGCATTCTCGACCATCGGCTTTGTTCTCGTCGGGCAGATCGACGACTTCGTAGGTTCGGAACCCATCGAGTCGTTGTCGAGATAAAAACCGCCTCTTCGATTCACCACGTCGAGCTGGCCCTGAGATAATCTTCTTGCCCTAACGGAATCAGTATCGGCCAGGCATTCGCGCCGGCTTCTTGCGCATGCTGCTCACGATCAGCGCCTCAAAGTCGGCGCCGACGCGGTCCATCTTGTTGACGAAGGCGATGCGGGCACCAGATACTGTTCGCCTGACGCCAGACCGTCTCTGATTGGGGCTGCACACCGGCAACCCGCATCGAAGACGCGCGATCGCGCCGTCGAGCACGCGGAGCGAACGCTCCACCTCAGCCGTGCAAATCACGTGGCCCCGGGCGTGTCGATGATGTTGACCCGCATTTTGACGTCTTCAAACATCTTGTAAACGCCGGCCTCCGCTTTCTGCGTCCAGCGCGCAGGTCGCGTGGCGCGACGTGATCGTGATGCCGCGCTCGCGCTCCTGCTCCATCCAGTCGGTTACGGTGTGCTCTTCATGCACTTCACCGATCTTGTGGATCATGCCGGTGTAAAAGAGAATCCGCTCGGTCAGCGTCGAATTTGCTTTCGGCGGCGTATTGCCCGGCGGGATCCCGATGTTCCGCGTCCTTTCGAGCGCGGAACGCTTGCGGAGGTTCCGGCGAATTCCGGGTTCGTCGCTCTGGGTTTATCGAGAGTCGCAGAAGCCGTGGCAGGAAAATTCTTAGCACAGCGGCAGGTGAGGCGAACGCGCGGAGTTCGCCTGCGCCATCTTGTTGCGTGTCGTCGCGCTTTCTGGTCGCGTTGCCCTGGCCAGCCGCGCGTCAAGCGCGCAGCTCGTGCGCCAGGGCCTCGACCATCGGCGATCTCCGCAGCCGGTTGTCGGCGTGGTCACGATCCACCGCATCGCGCAAGCGAGATCTGGCGAAGGAAGCCGGTCACCTCCATCGGGACCCGATATGTGGCACCGCCAACCCGGCGCGATTTCACCCTCGAGCCGGGGACGGGCGGACATTCTCCAGCGCCGCTTGTTCACCACTTCGAGAGGATCGACCGCGTCGGAACCAACCCCAGCGCGACTTGTCGATCGCCGTGGCAACGATCCAGCTCGGCGAGCGACTTCTTGCCGCGCTTCATCACGGTGGAGATCAGCCGGGCAACCGCCGCTGCTCGTAGCGGAGTGCGACCTTTTCTTCTTTTTCTTGTAGGTTCCCGCGACGACGAGACATCGGGAACTTTGAGGATGCTGGCTGAGGGGTTGAGAGATTGTTGCTTCTTCACGCGCCACATATTTGCCGGCTGCGCCTCGCCAGCGGCCTGGGCGTTAATGTGGCGCCGTATCGACCCGGCGCTGGCGGCGGCCGTCCACGCCTAACAGGAGTCGAGAGCGTCCCGCGGACAATGTGGGGTACCGCGCGCCCGGCGAATCTCTTTCGCCCGGCCGCCGCGCGCGAGGACGACTGAGTGCTCACCGCAAACTATGGCCGCGCGCCCGGAATGTGAAGGCGAAATGATTTCCCCGACCGCATTTCGTTGGGCGCACTTTTTGCCACCTTGCGCAGCGTGCAGAAGTCCGGCTGGCGTCAGCAGTCGGTCATGACCTGCGTGCAGACGCCCTGCCGCTGCGGGCAAACTCTTCCCAGGGCCGGTGATTTTGATTTCACCGAGACCTTCTTCGTCCCTTGCGAATAAGCTGATTAATGGTTGGCATTTTCGCAATTCAGCCGCGAAACCGTGAAGCTTCAGACGACAAAACCGCCTCAAGCCGTGTCCACCGTCCCCATTTACCTGATACGGAGAGCGCGCAATATAGGAGGAGCAAATTATTGCGTCGCAAGATTATTTTCCGACGCCGCTGATGGAAAACGGCGGAGCGCTGCGCGCGCTTATCCGGGACGCTTACGAATCGATTCATTCTTGTCAAAGGAGAGGGGCGAGCAGCGAGCGAAGAATCCACAACTCCATCAGAAGTGCCGCTCCAAATTAAACCTGGGAATAGCGATCGAGCAATGCTCGTTGCGCCCGACTAATCTACACGCTTGCGCCTTCGAGGAGTCACTGGAGACCAGCCGCAAGGGTGCGTCAATAGTTTGCCCTCTCTTGCGTGCTGCCCAATATACAGTTGTCCGTTTTCGCAGATGCTTCGCCCCCAAACGAAACCACCGCCTTGGCTGCCTGCGGTTTCGACCGCGATTCCCGCGCTGCTTTTGCTCGTCCAGATTTTCAAAACTGGGTCAATATTCCCTACCGGGATGAGTGGGGGACTCATCGCCTCCAGCTCCACCTCGCGTTGCAAGCCGGCGCCTTGGGACCGCTCACGGGTCTGTTTGCCCAGCATAACGACAGCCGATTCTGTTCTTCACGCAGTTATTGCTCCTCCCGCTGGCGCAATTGACGCATTGTTGGGATGTGAGAGCCGACATGTACTTGGCGACCTTCACGACCGTTTGCGTGATTTCGGTGCTCCTATGGACCTTTGTTCGGCAAGATCAGAAATCTGCCTCGCCTGGGGTCGCGTCGCCTGCACCTGCTGGTCTGCTTAATTGCCTTCTCTTCTCGCCCGTTCAATTCAGCGCAGGACCTGGCTCTGGGGCATGGAACTTAGCACTGGATTGCTCCCCCGCTTCTCCTCCTCACCTATCCCTGCGGGTGAACCTCTCCGACCGTTCTCTCTCGGCCAAGATCGTGGCGAAGACATTCTCCTTTGCTTTGCCAGCACACTTTCTCCAACGCAAATGGAATGGGAAATTGGCTTCTGGCCTTTCCAGGCTTCAGTTCAGACAGAAAGCCAAAAGCCGGCTCGGCGATGGATCTGGTATGGCGCTTACATCCGCAGCCGCAACCGGAACACTCACTGCTCATGCTGCCGGGGCTATGCGACAGCCACGGAGTGCAGCCTTTCCGCGTTCAACTCGCAGCGCCGCGCTTTTGGTGCTGAAGTATTTCTTCTGCTGGCTTCCGGAGCACCGCTCGCACTGTCGCTCGGCTCGATCGGCCTGGGTCGCGGGTGTTTCTCTCTTTGCTCATCTTCAGCTGTCCTGAGCAGTGCAGAGCTTTGCGGCCCGAGATTCGGTGGACACAGAAAATCGCCTACGCCTTCACCGCCATCGGGTGCTATGCGGCACTGGCCGGTGCAGCCACCGCTTTGGGCCGAATCGAGGCAAGAAATTTGAGTGGGCACTGGAGTTCCAGGTAGCGCCACCTTCTCCGATCTATCTTCCGATCGGCGTCGTCGGCCTCGCCGCCACCTCTCCTTCCGCGCGCGCTTCGACGGGCGGAACGTTCCCGTTGGGAAACGCTGCGAGGAAGTTGGCTTCTGCGCTGGTCGTAACCGCTGATTTTCATGAGCTCGCTCAGCACCTATCGGCGGGGAATGAAAGGGATGGCCGGGACCGGCGGCATCGGCCCGCGGACGGGCGGCTCTTCTCTTCAGCGAAGTTCTACCGCATAATCCTGACCTGAAACTACTCGCCTCGACCCGATTGCGATGATCTGCCAATATCGGGCGCTCTTGCGTGCGGAATGGCGCGCGACGCCTTCCGTTTCACCGAGATCCATTCCGCCGCTCGAACCCGGCCGAAGTCGATCGAAGCCATGGTTGCCGTCACCGTCCGGCGAAGTCAGGGCGACCGCCTGATAATGAAAGGCTGGGCCGTGCGCGAACGAAGAAAACCGGCGCCCTTTTGTTCTCTTGCTGACGCGGCGCCCGACCGCTGGCGGTTCCATACCCGCGGTGTCTTCTACGGGAGACTCGACGCCGTGGCTTATCCGTCACGGCTTTCGAATTGCGGCTTCACGGTCGATCTCGAGCCCGACCTGCCATCCGGCCGCCTCGAGATTAGTGCCTGGGCGACGGATCCAGAGCAGAACAAGGCTGCCCGCCGGCGCTGGCAGCGCCGCGTCTCATTGATCTCCCGATTGATACGCCACATCGATAAGCCTTGTCGGGAAATTTGCTGCGGACGCTCGCCGCGCCAACTGTGGCCCATGTTTGAGCTGCTCGGCACTGATCCACGCTGCAAGGCGCGCCGCGGTCGCCTGACGACCGGTGCATGGCGTGATCGAGACATCAGCCTTCATGCCAGTCGGGACCCAGGGTAGTGTGGAAAGGCGTGGAGCCCCGGCACGAACTGCGCGAACTCGACAGGCCCAGGTCATTCTCGGAACACCTACCACCTTTCGTTAGGCCTGGGATCGAGGCGGTGATTAAGCATTCTCGGCGGGCTGCATCGGTTTGTCCGAACTGGGGCGGCCTGATCCTGACCATGGACAGCGGCGGTTATCCAGATTTTCTCGCTCGCGAAGCTGCGCAGATCACGGAAGAAGGTGTCCAATTCCAGAATCACCTGGACGGCACGCCCACTTCATCTCGCCGGAAATTGCGATGGAAATTCAGGGCAGCGTTTGGCGGCGACATCGCGATGATGGCTGGATGAATGCTCCGCCTATCCGCATGCGTGAGCCGAATATGGCGCGCAGCCTCGAGATGACGACTCGCGTTGGGCGCGGCGCTGCAAGGCAAAATCAGAAATGGAGCGTCAGCTCCTCTTCGGCACTGTGCAGGGCGGCGCGTTTTCGAAGATCTGGCGGCGGGCGAGCGCGGAGGCGACAGTACGGATCGGCTTCGATAGCTATGCAATCGGCGGGTGAGCGTAGGCGAGGCGGAATCGGAAATGATGCAGGCGGTGGAGTGGAGCGAGCCATTTTTGCCTCACGACAAGCCGCGCTATGCGATGGGCCCAGGCACGCCACCGCAATTGCTCGGCGCTGATCGCCCAGGGCGCGTCGACATGTTTGATCGTCCTCCCTACTCGCCTGGCGCAAGCAGCGCCACCGCCTTTACCGCCGAAGGCACGCTCAACCTGAAGAACGCCGAGTTCGCCCTGCAACAAAGCCCGATCGGAGAGGCTGTGCGTGTCCCGCATGTCGTGAGTTTACTCGCGGCTACTCTTGCGCCATTTGATCAAGGCCGAGGAGATACTCGGCCGTGCCTTGTAACGCTTCACCATTTGCATTTCTATCTCGACCTCATGAGACGCGCCGGACGTGGATCGACTCAGGTAATTTCGACGAGGCTGGCGCGACTTTGTCTCGGGATATCGACAAAGCCGAGGAATAACTGTTATCGCGCCGTGTGCGAGCGGCGCAGCCAGGTGCCCCGGCGAAGATTTTCTCCAGATCGCCGATCACCTTTTTCGGGCCGAGATATTTTCCGCCGTCGTAGCTGCTGGAGAGCAAGTGGCCTGTGGATCGAGTAGGACTAACGAGGGAATGCCATCGCCGCCCGGCTGGCTCAGGCCGGCTGATCCGGTGAGCCCCGATCGTAGTCGATCGCTTCCGGCCACGGCATCCGAGCCTCGCGCATGTAGGTTTCCCAGCTGAAGCGCGAGCGTGTCGCAACTGGCGAAAGTGATTTCCGAACTCGAGGACTGCGGCGCGACCCGATTGTAAAACTCAACCAACTGGGGCGTAAACTTACGGCACGGCCCGCACCAATGAGCGGAAAAGTAGAGTGCGATCAGTTTCTTGTTCTCGAGCTCAGAGTCGTCCGCACGACTAATCACGCCGTCCCGAAAAACGATGAGCTTGTCGCGCAAGCCCTGCATCAGCGAAGGAGCAGCAGGCGGTTGAGCGACGCTAGCCGGCGGGTTCTTCGCCGGTTGCGTTGGAGTTGTGTTCGCTGCGGCGCGCGCGTGAGCCCGCTGCGACATCAGCCTGTTGCCGTTTCACTTTTCCGGCCTCGGAGACTGCAGAGACGGCGTAGGTGTCACTTTCGAGCGCGACGATCAATTGCGGGCTCGCCCTAAACTCGAGCAGCGTTTTCCGGTCGCCGGATCGAGGGGTTCGAGCGCGCCGCGGCGGTACTTCCGCAAGAACGCTCTCGCTCGAGTAGCCGGGCGCAACATGAGCGCTATCTCTTTGTTCGACAGCGGCTGGGGCTCGCCGTGGCCGTAACAACCAGGATGACAACAAAGGGCAGAAGCCGGCGCATGCATCTTTCTGGGAAGCAGGAGATGCGCCAGCTTGGGAGGCAACAGGCGTTTCCGCTGCCGTGCATTCTCGGTCTTCCAGGTCTCGACGTCCCTTGGGATGAGCAGAGATCGCTTCTGTCCAGGTCGGAAATACACTTTTCCTCCCCATCAATCGTCGAGATTGCCGCCATCGACCATCTCCACCACGACTTGGAATTACCCGCGCTCTTCGCCCGCCGAATACAGATCAATGCCGTTAGGCCGAAAAATGACGCTCCATTTCGGCATGCCGTGATGATCGAATTGACCGTCCCCAGCGAACATGCCGGAATGCGCCTCGATCGCTATCTGGCCGTTGCGCTCCCGCAATTTTCGCGCTCCCGGCTGCAGGCGTTGATCAGGGCGGGCGAAGTAGTCCTGCAAGGAATGTCAGTTCGCACTCGCAAGACGGTGCGCGCCGGCGATGTCGTTAGGCTGATCATTCCGCCTCTTCGTGAAATTGACGCGCAGGCCGAGGAGATTCCGCTCGAGATTCTCTTCGAAGACGACGACTTGCTGGTGCTCAACAAACCTCCGGGGTTGGTCGTGCATCCTGGCGCTGGAAACCAGACGCATACTCTGGTCAACGCCTTGCTTCATCATTGCACTAAGCCTCTCCGAGATCGGCGGAAAACAGCGTCCCGGCATTGTTCATCGTCTCGACAAGGAGACGAGCGGTTGTCTCGTCGTCGCGAAAAATGACGCGGCGCACCAACAGCTCGCGCGAGCAATTCGCCGAACGCGAGGTAGAGAAAATCTATCTCGCGCTCGTTGTTGGGACCTTCAAACGCCCCCGCGGCACGATCGACGCCGCGATCGGGCGGCATCCGGTGCAACGCAAGAAAATGACGTGTCGATCTACGCCGCGGACGCGCTGCCAAAACGGAATATCGGGTCGTGCAATCCGGTGGCGGAGTCAGTCTGGTGGAATGTGCGTTGCACAGCGGGCGCACCCATCAGATTCGCGTTCACCTGCGGCATCTCGGTCACCCGCGATTATCGGCGATGCGCTTTATGGAAGAAAAGCGGCGCGCCTCGACAGATGCTGCACGCCTGGAAACTGGGATTCAGTCACCCGCGCAGCGGCGAATCGCTGTTCTTTCGAGGCGCCGATCCCTGACAGATTTTCGTTTGCTCGAGGAGAGCGTTGTTGCGTTAGGCCGAGACATTACGGCAACGCGCCACTGTTCCGACCTGCGCAAATGCACGGTTCACCCTGATCTCGTTAGGTCGACGATTTGCGCACGAGCGCCGAAGGAGCGCGGCTGCGATTGGCGGAATGAGGATGAATCCGCGCAGCCAGGGTTCCGAGTGCCAGGGCAAGGCAGAAGAGCCGTTCGTTCCAGAAAAGATAGTAGGCAAAAATCGTAACCGAAAGGACCTGCCATGCATCTACTCCGGCGCCACGCCGCCAACGGCAAAATCCAGGTGCAATACCACGGATGCAGCACCGGACTCAGAATCAACGCCGTGCCCATCACCCAGAGCAATCCGCGCTTCCATTTCCGGATGAAGAAAATTGAAACAACCAGCACTGCGACAACAATGATGACGTTGTAGTGATAGTTCTTCTGGTGCGGATTAGGCCAGAAAGTGTCCTCGACGATCCACCAAAACATGTCGTTCAAACGCGCGACATAGATAAAGCGACCCAGCGACTCCCAGATTGGGACACGCGGGAAATCCAAAGGGCAAGCTAAGGAGAGCTGGAATGATCAGGCTGATGACAAGCGCGACCAGCGCGGCGGCCCAAAGCGAAAGCGCAGACCGGCAAGAAGAGCAAGCGGGACCAGTTTGATCGAAATCGCGGCGCCCAGCGCGATCGCGCCAAAAATCGCATAGCGCCACTGGCGCACTCGGCTCTGCCGCCAGAATTGCTGCGCACGCAAAAGAAGATGCCAGCGAGCATCGGCAGGATCATCAAACTGTCGAAGTGCGCCGCCCCAGCGAAACTGTAAACGACGAGCGGATTCCAGGCATACCAGGCGGCGTCGGCGTAGCGTTCGCGACCGCCGATCAATCGCAAGCAGGACCGCGATCGGCACGAGATCGGCAGCGGCGAAGAGCAATTTATAGAGGAGCGGACTCGCCGACAGAGCGGCTGAGCCCAGCGAAAATCAGCTCCGTACCCGGCGGATAGATGGCGCTGAAATCGCGATGATTGATCTGGCTCCAATCGGGAAACTCCGCCCGGACCGTCGTGAGTTGCGCATCGTTGGGCGCGAGGACGTAGGGATTGAACCCGGCATTCTGCACTTTCCCTTCCCATTGGTAGCGCCAGATATCATCACCCGGCTCGAGCGGGAGCGCGACGATCCGCAAGAGGATCGCCACGATCCAGAAAATCACCGTCGCTGTCCGGCCAGAGGGCAGTTTGGCGAAAGAGACGCGGCCGCGAAGAAGACGATCCCGCAGAGCACCGCGGTCTCGACAAATTTGACCGGCATCGTGGCGTAATGCCAGTCGTCGAAACGGTGGAGCGCAGCGAGGAGAAGGATCTCGACGAGGATCGCAAACCAAAACCGCCTGAGTCCTAGCGGCGGCCTATGACCGCCGGGCGCGGCAACCGGGTCGTTGTCTTGCATCTGGATAACGGGATCGGCGGTCACAACCCGCCATTACGATGCTTGCTTTCTTGTGATCCGTTGCAATCCGAGCCGGAAGGCCGCGACGTCTACGATCTCCGCCACCCGCCGCTTCAAGCGCCGGGCCCGGGACGAGAAAAAGGAGAAAGAGCCCATAGGGAATCAGAATCCGCAGATCCACTCCGGCGCGGTTCAGGTCCCGGTAGAGGATCATCGCGAGAATGAGCAGATTGATGATGATCGTTGTGGTGACAAAACGGTAGCGGAGCCGCACCCTTGTCAGGCATTTTGGCCCGCCGTGGTACTTCGGTCACGGTTTGGAGGATGACGCTCCAGAAGAAATTCCCGTAGATTTGGATGTCCCATTCTTTCCAGCCGGTGTCCGCGGAGTAACTCCAGCCTTCCTCTTCGAGCAGGTGAAAGATCGATTTAAGGAGCGCATTCCGCTCAATGCCACCCTCGCTCCAATAAGTTGCGTCGCCGCAGGTTGCCCCGCCCGATTCTTCCGGAGGGCATCTTCTCGTGAGTTCCAATAACGCCACGCGGCGTGCGCTTGAATTGCAGCCAGGTGAAATAGCGGTTCCAGCCGCGGACCAGAGGCTGGGCGAAGGCCAGGAACATGACGAGCAAACGCGCGGCTACGGTATCAAACTTCGGCTCGATTCGCGCGCGCAGCATGTAGGAAAGCGCAACACAAAGGGTGCCACCCAGCATCAGGTAGGGAACAATCCGCAGCACCGGCAGGAAGATTCCGAGTCCGAAGAGAAAAGCGTGAGGACGAACCACTCGACACTGCTGACGTAGTTGGCGATTTCCGATTGCGGCGCCGGGTAGATCGACTGGAAAAAGCCTTCACCAAAGATTCCGTGATAGATGATCGGGCGATTGATGAACCAGGTGAAACGCGGCGAACCGTAAATTTGTCCACGCCATTTCGCCGTGCCGGTTGGACCGAAAAAGATGAGGTGCTTGAAACGCAGCATTGATTCCGCTTCGCCATAGCCGGCCTGTTGTTTGCGAAAGGCGCCTAACGTAAAGCGGCGATGATGCCAGACGATCGCGGTCGGACTAAACGCGATGACGTGGCCTTCCTGTTGCAGGCGCCAGCAGAAATCGACGTCGTCGCCCGCCTTGCGATATTCGATATCGAAACCGCCAACCGTGTCGAACGCCCAGCGATAGAAGGCCATGTTACAACCCTGGAATGTGCTCCGCGACCGTGTCGGTGAGGAGCACGTGGCTCGGCCGCCCGGTGCCGCCGGCGACGCAGGCCTGGACCCAGTTTTCCGCCGGCGGCGGAACGTTAGGCCCACCGACCCCGGCATAGTCACCGCTGACGAGCGTGCCGATGAGGTAATAGAGCCAGTCAGGATCCGCCATGCAGTCGGAGTCGGTGTAGGCGAGCACTTCGCCCTTGGCCGCGGCCGCACCGGCGTTGCGCGCGTAACTAAGACCGTGGTTCTCCTGCCGGATGTAGCGGATCTTCGGAAAGCGCGCGGCGATCTCCGGCGTGTTATCGGTCGAGCCGTCGTCGACCAGGATCGCCTCGTAAGCCGGATAGTTGATCTTGCCTAACGACTCGAGACACTCCGCGAGTGTTTTTCCGCCGTTGTAGGAACAGACGATGACCGAAACAAAGGGGGTCTGTGGGAGATCGCGATGCGGCAGGGAGGCATCGTCCTGTCCGAGTTTTTTTGGAGCGCGAAGAAGGATTTCTTCGGCGTGCGATCCCGCTTGACGAGCCCGAACGACCAATCGGTGATCTCCTGCTCGCCGGTGAACCATTCGTCCGTCCAGGTGAAAAAATTGTTCCGGCAAGACCACAACGCACCACGCTGTCGACATGCCAGCTGAGCATTTCGGCCTGTTCCTCTTCGCTATGCCGGATCGTGTCCATCCCGAACTCGCCGAGCATGAGCGGCTTTTCTTCCGCGAGGTTTTGCAGGCGGAGCAGGTATTTTTCGAAGTCGCGCTGGTCGTGCAGGTAAACGTTGAAACAGTAGAAATCGACGTTTTGCGGGAGGAGATACTCCGTCGGCGGATAGCTCGCGTAGGAAAAGAGCACGTTCGGATCGGCTTCCCGACCGACACGGATGAGCGTCTCGAGAAATTCCGTGACCCGGCGCACGCCGAGCCAGCGGACCATCGTGGTCGGGATCTCGTTGCCGACCAGATAACCGAAAATCGCCGGATGACCGGCATGTTCCGCCACAGACTTGCGCACCGCTCGCACGATCCCGCGCCGGTCTTTTGCCCGGACGAGGAACTCGACGTGCTTGGCCCACGGCAGCGTGATCAGGACGCGCACCCCGGCAGTCATGCAGCAATCGAGAAACCAGCGCGGCGGTAGATGATAAATGCGCGCGACGTTGATCCCGAGTTCCCGCATCTGGAGCAGATCGCGGCGGGCCTGCTCGACCGAGCCCAAGTAATGTCCGTCGGCATCCGGTCTGAACGGACCGTAGGTCACGCCTTTGACAAAGAACTTGCGCTCGCCTTCGAAGAAGAACTTGGCAACGGCACGGATGCGACCCGAAGACGGTGGACTCACAGCGAGCCTTTCCTAACCGTCAGACGACGAGGACGCAAAGATTTTGCGCGGCGATCCGCCTAACGGGCAAGTTCGCCCAGCGCTTGGCGAACGACTCTCGCCGTCTCGTCGATCTGAGAGGACTGATGCGCGGTGGAGATGAATCCGGTCTCGAACTGCGAGGGCGCAAAATAGACTCCAGCGTCGAGACAGTGGTTGAAAAAGCGCACAAACCTGGCGGGATCGCTCCGCTTCGCACTCGACAGATCGGTCACCGGACCCGCCGTAAAGAAGAGGCAGAACATAGAACCGATGCGATGAAAAACGGCGGGCGAGCTTGTATTTTCCAGCGCTTCTCGCGTCGCCTGTTCGAGCTGCGCCCCGAGTTTTTCGAGTTGGCTCCAGCCGTCGATTCGCTCCAGCTCGCGTAGTTGGGCCAACCCTGCGGCCATCGCGAGCGGATTGCCGGAAAGCGTCCCGGCCTGGTAAACCGGACCGAGCGGCGACAGTTGATCCATGATTTCCGCGCGACCACCAAACGCGCCCACCGGCAGGCCGCCGCCGATGACCTTGCCGAGCGCGGTCAGATCTGGCCGCACTCCGTAGATCTCCTGCGCGCCGCCGCGCGCGACGCGGAACCCGGTCATCACTTCGTCGAAGATCAAGAGTGCACCGTGCTCGGTGCATTCCACGCGTAACGCTTCGAGAAAGCCAGGCTGCGGAAAGTAAAGGCCGGCATTGGCCGGAATTGGCTCAAGAATGATTGCGGCGATCTCTTTCCGGATTCTTTCGAAACGCCTCGCGCACGGCCTCGATATCATTGAAAGGAAGGGCGATCGTTAGGCCGGCGAACCTTTCCGGCACCCCGGCGCTGTCGGGTTGACCGTGCGTGAGGGCGCCACTGCCCGCGTGGACGAGAAGCGAATCGACATGGCCGTGATAGCAGCCCTCGAATTTGATGAGCTTGTCGCGCCCGGTGAAACCACGCGCCAGCCGCACGCATGACATCGTCGCCTCGGTCCCGCTGTTCACCATCCGCACCTTTTCAATCGAGGGAACCCAGCTGCAAATCAGTTCCGCCATCTCAACTTCCAGAGGGTTGGGAATCCCGAAGCTCACTCCGCGACCAGCCGTCTCGCGGACAGCCTCGATCACAACGGCTGGGGCATGACCGAGAATCGCCGGACCCCAGGTGCCGACGTAGTCGATATATCTTTTCCCATCGACGTCCCAGATGTTGGCGCCGTCAGCACGATCCACGAAAAATGGTTGGCGACCGAGACCTCGGAAGGCGCGGACGGGTGAATTGACGCCACCGGGAATGCGACTGCGGGCACGCGCGAAGAGTTGAGAAGAAAGATCGGTCACTGCCTAACGTTCAACGTTCAACGTTCAACGTTCAACGTTTAACGTTTGCGAGAAGGACCGCGTCCGTTGACACCTCCAAGGCGTGCGCCTACGCTCCGATTCGCAAATCGGCGGGGTAGCCAAGTGGTAAGGTCGGGGTCTGCAAAACCTCTATTCGCGGGTTCGATTCCCGCCCCGCCTCATGTCCGAATTTTCGATTTGGGTCGCTCCTCCGCTTATTCGAACTCGGCGACCGGTTTAGACAAAAATTTGGGGTTCCCATCGAGCCAAGAAAGAGCGAAGGTACCGTTGCCGGAAAGAACCCGGTATGTTCGCATTTGGTCGACGGGCTTGGATGCACACAAAGGGTTCTTCGATGCGAACATTCCGGGTCCTGGAATCGTATTACTAGTTATGAATGATCGACCGCACTCGCCGCACGGGAAAATCAATCTCCATGGGAATGGACTCGGTGTCCCGTCTCCCGAGCTGGTCGAGAAACGCGCGAGAGAGATCGCGATGATTGATGAGCGAGATCCGAACGACTTCACCGAGACCGATTGGCATCAGGCCAAAAACGAGCTGACTGGCGTGGGAGCGTCACACGTCCCGGAAGAAGTGGACGAAGACGCAGGCGACGAAAGAAGCGAGCGCGACGAAGTGCCCGGTGCGTCCGGCCATCGTGCTCCGCGAAGCGGCTTTGAGGAGGACGAAAATGTCGGCGAGGAACTTGTCAGCGGCGGCATCGAGGAAGCGGCGCATGATCAGATGGTGGAGGCGCGGCGAGAGGAGTTGGATCAGGAACGCGACCAGCAATGAATAGCGCATCGGTCGTTGAACCGGTCGCGGCGCGGCCGCCGCAGACCGAAGAAACTCAGCGCCGCCCGACTGCTCGCGCGCTTTCGTCGAGGTCCGCGATTTTTCCGAGCGCCTCAGTGAGACGCTCGAGCCCGAAGATTGCGTCGTGCAATCGATGCCGGACGTCAGCCCGACGAAATGGCATCTCGCGCACACCAGCTGGTTTTTGAGACCTTCATTTTGAAGGTTTGGATGCCGAGCTACCGCACGGTGCGTTCCGCAGTACGCCTATCTTTTTAACTCCTACTACAATGCCGCGGGCGACATGCATCGGCGCGACCTCCGCGGGCTGATCTCGCGTCCGACCGTCGCGGAAACCTATCGCTTCCGGCAGTCGATCGACGCGCACATTCAGGAATTGCTGGAAAGTGCGGATGACGAACTGCTCGATGAAATGGAGCCCGTCTTCACAATCGGCCTGCACCACGAACAGCAGCACCAGGAACTGCTCGTCACCGACATCAAGAACGTTTTCTCGCACAACCCGCTTCATCCGGTTTTTCGGCCACGGGACGAGCGGCAGCAGCGGCGGGAGATTGCGCCGGCGAGCTATCTGAATTTCGAGGAAACGATCCTGGAGATCGGGCACGACGGCCGTGGTTTCAGCTACGATAACGAGGGCCGCGACATCGCGCGCTCGTTCCTGCGTTTTCCCTGGCGACGCGGCCGGTCACGAACGGCGAGTATCTCGCCTTCATCGAAGCGGGCGGCTATGAGCGACCGGAATACTGGCTGTCGTTAGGCTGGATGACGGTCAACGAACAGCGCTGGCAGGCACCGCTCTACTGGATGAAACGGGACGGGCGTTGGTGGAATTTCACCCTTTCCGGAATGCGCCCGATCGACGAAGCCGAGCCGGTCACGCACGTGAGCCACTTCGAAGCCGACGCGTTCGCGAACTGGAGCGGTGCACGTCTGCCGACCGAGTTTGAATGGGAACAGCGCTGCCGCCGGAGTTCCGATCGAAGGCAACTTTGTCGACACTGAGCGCTTTCATCCCGCTCCGGTCGCCGCTCAGGGTAACGGAAAGCTGCAGCAAATGTATGGAGACGTTTGGGAATGGACGCGCAGCGCCTACCTCCCTACCCCGGCTATCGCGCCGCGCCCGGCGCGCTCGGCGAGTGCAACGGCAAATTCATGAGCAACCAGATGGTGCTCCGCGGCGGATCCTGCGCGACATCGCAAAGCCACATCCGCCCGACCTACCGCAATTTCTTCCAACCGGAAAAACGCTGGCAATTCACCGGCATCCGGCTCGCGCGCGATCCGGCATGAGCGCCACTCCCAGCGGGGTCGCATTGCTCGATCTCGAGCCGGCGACTTCGGATTTTCTCGACCAGGCGGTCGCGGGACTTTCGAGCTCGCCTCGCATGCTGCCGAGCAAGTTCTTTTACGACGAACGCGGCTCGGATCTCTTCCAGCAGATTTGCGAACTGCCCGAATACTACGTCACCCGCACCGAGACGGAGATTCTGCGCCAACACGGCGCCGAGATCGCGGAATCGATCGGGGACAACGCGGAGTTGGTCGGCTTCGGCACCGGCGCTGGCGTGAAAACGCGGATGGTGCTGGATCATCTGGAGAACCTGATCGCTTATGTGCCCGTCGACATTTCAAAGCAGCGCCTGACGGAATCGGCCGAAGCGCTCAGTCGCGAAATACCCGCGCTCGAAATCCTACCGGTCTGCGCCGACTACCTGCAACCCTTCGAGCTGCCGACGCCTTCGCGAAAGCCGGCTCACATCGCAGTCTATTTTCCCGGATCGACGATTGGCAACATGCAGCCCGAAGTGGCGCGCCAATTCCTCACTCGCGTCGCGCGACTTTGCGGGCACAGCGGCGGGCTCATCATCGGAGTCGATCTGCAGAAATCGAGCAAGGTTTTGGAAGCTGCCTACAACGACAGCGCCGGCGTGACCGCCGCTCTTCAACCTCAACATTCTCGTGCGCGCCAATCGTGAATTGGGCGCAGACTTCGATCTCCCGCAGTGGCGACATCGCGCCATCTATAATCGAGGACGCGCATCGCATCGAAATGCACCTGATCAGCGAACGGGCGCAAACCGTTCACCTCGGCGAGAGCGAATTTTATTTCGCTCCCGGCGAAAAAATCATCACCGAATTTTCCTACAAGCACACCATCGAAGGCTTTAGCGCGCTCGCTGCCTCTGCCGGGTTCCAACTCGCGCGCGTCTGGACCGATCCGGAAAAGCTTTTCGCGGTTTTCCATTTTACAACGCTCTGATCTGTCACGGTGTAGTGGCGGGCGTGTCGCCCGCTGCCGCCTCGATGTGCCGCTGACACAGCCGTTCCTGCATCTGCATGCATCCGCTCATTGAATTGGTAGGCGTCAGCAAGAGTTTTGGCGGCACCGCCGCGCTGCATCCGACTGACCTTGCTTTCCCGCCCGGCCTAACGACCGCGCTGATCGGTCCGAGCGGTTGCGGAAAATCAACTCTCCTGCGTCTCATCATCGCCCTCCTCAAACCCGACACCGGCAAGGTCACATTTGATGACCTGGAAGTGACGGAGACGAGCGCCCAACAAGTGCGTCGGCGCGTCGGATACGTCATCCAGGAGGGCGGACTCTTTCCGCATTTGACGGCCCGTGCCAATGTTCTTCTGCTCTCGCGCCATCTCGGCCGCCCGGCTTCCAAAATGGAGGAGCGACTCGAGCAACTTTGCGCTCTGTCGCGGTTCCCGCGGAATGGACTCGAGCGCTATCCCGCCGAGCTTTCCGGGGACAACGCCAGCGCGTCAGCCTGATGCGTGCGCTCATGCTTTCGCCGGAAGTGCTCCTGCTCGACGAGCCGCTCGGAGCGCTCGACCCACTCGTCAGGTCGTCGTTGCAGAAAGATTTGAAGGAAATTTTCGCACGCTTAAAACAAACGGCGGTGCTGGTCACCCACGACATGGGGAAGCCGCCTATCTGGCGGACGAGATCGTGCTGATGAACGAAGGTCGTATCGTCCAGCGTGGCACCGTGGTCGATCTGCGCGATCATCCGGCCAGCGCGTTTGTTTCCGGAATTCATCAATGCTCAAAGGAGCGCTGCGTTTTGAAGGCGTGCGCACTCTTCGGCCTGTCCGTGTTGCTCACGACAACGGCGGCAGACGCGGCGAAACCCGTCGTCGTCGGCTCGAAGAAATTTACCGAATCCTACGTCCTTGGCGGAATCGCGAAAACAGTCCTCGAGCGCGCCGGGTTCCCGGTTCAGGAGCGAGCCGGGATGGGCGGCACGATCATTCTCTGGCAGGCGCTGCGCGGTGCACAGATCGATGTTTATCCGGAATACACCGGCACGATCGGCGAAGAAATTCTGAAGACGAAGCAGCCGCTTTCGCAGGACGAAATGCGAAAAGCGCTCGCGAAATTCGACGTCGGCATCTCCGCGGACCTCGGCTTCAACAACACCTACGCGCTCGTCATGCGTCGTACGGAAGCAGCAAGGCTTGGCATTCGGAGCATCAGCGATCTCCGCCGCCGCCCAGAACTCAGAGTTGGGCTGACTCACGAATTCCTCGACCGGCAGGATGGCTGGCGTCCGCTCGCCGCCGCCTACGGCCTAACGATGTCCAAAGTGAGCGGAATCGACCACGCGATCGGTTACGCGGCGCTCGCCCAGGGCTCGATCGACGTGAAGGATGCCTATTCCACTGACGCGAAGATTCAGGAAAACGATCTCGTCGTGCTGCGGGACGACTTGCATTTTTCCCGGAATACAAAGCCGTCTTTCTTTACCGGCTGGAGCTCGATCCGCGCGCGATCGACGCGCTGAACCATTTTGGCCGGATCGATGAAGAAAAAATGACCTCGCTTAACGCGGCGGCCGAGCGCTCGAAGGACTACGCCTATGCGGCATCCCTCTACTTTCACTCGACCCCTAACGACGCCGCTCCCCGACGCGATCTCGGCCCGAAACTCGTCCGCTGGATCAGCCGCCATCTGCAACTCGCGGGCATCTCGCTTCTGCTCTCAGTGCTGATCGGCTTGCCGCTGGGCATCGTCGCCAGTCGCGGCGGCGCCCATTGGCCAGGCGATTCTGGCCGTGGTCGGGATGATCCAAACCATTCCGTCGCTCGCCCTCCTCGCCTTGCTCGTGCCCGTGCCGTTTCTCGGCATCAGCGCGACGACCGCGATCGTCGCACTCTTTCTTTACGGGCTCCTGCCGATCGTGCGGAACACGGCCACCGGATTACAGGACATTCCTCCAGCGCTGCGCGATTCCGCAATCGCGCTCGGCCTCGAACCGGCAGCGCGTCTCCGCAAGATTTATTTGCCACTCGCCTCGCGCACGATTCTCGCCGGCATCAAAACCAGCGCGGTGATCAATATCGGCACCGCCACCTTGGCGGCGCTGATCGGCGCCGGCGGTCTGGGCGAACCGATCTTGAGCGGCCTGAATCTCAACGATCAATGCCACGATCCTCGGAAGGCGCAATCCCGGCCGCGCTCCTCGCGCTTTTGGTCCAGGGATTGTTCGATCTGCTCGATCGATTCCTCATCCCTCGAGGTCTACGGCTGTAGACCCCGGACGCGCGTCCAGTTCGTGTCCTCATCGTTAGGCCGAGGCAAATCGGCTCGGGACAGAATCGCGTCGCGCATCCCGTGGAGCAGCTTCTTATCGGCCGGACAGATCGTCGCCAGCGCCCCTCGCAGCATCACCTTCTCGGCCTCGACGAAATAGTCACGGACAGAGCCGCACACGTCCGTGCATCGTTTTCAATTCGCCCGTTTCGGTGTCCCAGTACGGATGGTCGAACAAGCGGCCTTTGTGAAACCGCTGCATGATCGTCGGCTCGCGCTCGAAGTTGTTCAGCGCGTCCGCGATTCGCTGCTGCCATTCCGCGTGCGGAAGATCGGCGCCGAGCGCGACGCCGCGGCTGCCCCAGCCTAACGGCGAAAATCCGCTGATCTTCAGCAACAGATCGCGCTCCTTCTGGCTGAACCGCGCTGCATCCCGCCAATCATGAATCTCGAGGCGCGGGATGACGGCATGTTGCGGCAGCGGCGTCGGGTCGAGGATCCAGGTGTAAGGGAGGATCCGTTGGAACGTGCGAAAATATTTGTCGCCCAGCTCGCGCCGCCAGAAGTTGCGCAGCGGCTGAAGCCAGAAGAGCGCAAACCACATTTTCTCCTCGAGATAGGGCTTGAACGGCGGCGTCACCGTGAACTCGCCGCGGCCCGCGGCCTCCATCAGCGCGCTGATGCCAGGCAGATTCGGCAGATCAAATAATTCGAAGAACCGGTAAACATCGCGCCCGGCTTGCGGCTGGTAATTTTCCGCGGGCACAACGTTCCAGGAGCGCTCGGAAAGCGCGCGTTCAATTGCCTAACGAGCCATTCCATCTCCGGCCGGTAGGTGGCGGATTCCTGTGACACCAGGATGTCGCCGCCCCGTGGCAGGACGGTGGCGAAGCCGTCGAGCATTCCATCCGCGTCGCCAATCACGTCGAAGCCGAGACCGGCGTAGGTTTGATTCAGCCAGCCGGTCAATCCAATCCCGCCCGGAACGGAATCGGTTTCCGCGATCGTCCACCCCTCATCGTCTAGGATAAGGTCTGGCCGGATGACGCGGGGAGCGCGTCGCGGCACACCTTCTGACGCGAATACTCGACGAGAGCCGGCGGTTTCCCGATATCGAGATAGCGCGCGACCCACTCCGGCTGCTTCCCTTTAACGCTTTGCTGGTAGAGCTGATTACAGGCGCGCTGAAAGACGAAAAGTTGGTGCCCCAGCCGCTCCAGATTGGCCCGAAGTCTTTCCTCGAGCGCGAATGGTTCCGGCGAAATCAGCCATTCTTTTTCGGCAAAGAGGCTCTCCTCTGGCCGCGCCTCGCGGATGGCAGTGAAGACGATCGATTTCCGTGAGCATGAAGCGATCTAGTATCGCACGGTCAGGCCGAGATTTCGGTTGGGGCAGTCAATTTCGGAAGGACCGCGAGTAATCGCGTCGCGATCCCGGCTCGAGCCAGGGGGCAGGACGAGCGATTCGCCAAGCGTCGCCCGGTCTTCATCGACGCCGAAACCGGGGCCATCGGTTGCGAGCTCGAACAGAACGCCGCCGGGCTCGCGGAAGTAAACCGATTTAAACCAAAACCGGTCGATCACCGGCGTCGGCTGGGCACCGCCGCGCTAACGACTTGCTCTCGCACTTCGAGTTGGTGCGCCTCGTCGTGCATTCGCCAGGCGAGATGATGAACCGAGCCCGTCCCCCAGGCGCCGCGAGCCGCCCGCGGGCATGGAACGCAAATCAACATACTGACCCGACTTCCCTTCACCCAGGCCGTAGCGCTGCCAGTCATTCTCCTCGCCGAATTTTTGAAAACCGAGGCTGTCAGTGAGGAAGGAAACGGTTGGGCCGACATCGCGCTCCACCATTCGTGCGCTTTCCAGTCCGCGGATTTGATGTTCGACTGGGATCGGGCTGCGCTCCCACGGCGTGAACGGTCGCTCTAGCGAATCCGCACTTTCCGTTAGGCTGATCCGCAGGCCGTGCGGATCGACGAGCGGCAGAACCCGTTGACCGAAGCGCGTTTCGAGGTCGAAAACCTGGACGTCATGGCGGTTCAGCCGGGCATTCCAGAATTTCAGACTGTCCGGCGGCACGGCGAGCGACACTTCCGTGCTCAGCCCGTAGCCGTCGCGGCTTGGCGCGAGCTGCGACCATGGGAAGAATGTCAGGTCGGTCCCCGGATGCCCTTCGGCGTCGGCGTAGAAAGATGGTAGGTGCCGGGATCGTCCTGGTTGACGCTCTTTTGACGAGACGCATCCGAGGACGCCAGCGTAGAAATCGAGGTTCTCCTGAGCCGGGCCCGCGATCGCGGTAATGTGATGTAGTCCGGCAACAGGTTGCATCGACTCCCCAAAATACGGCAAACCCGGCTGATTGCCCGTGCGAAAAATCGTCTCTTTTTCGCTTGACTGCGTTAATATCTATATGATATCACTATAATATTAACCATTCACCCTATGTCTGAACCAAATCGCATCGATAACACGCAATCGCGAGATTGTCCGGTCCGCCTTCAACGGCTGGTTCATGCTCGTCGTTGAACATCGTTCTTTTCTTCGGCGGACTCGCGCTCCTCGTGCGCGAGTTGCAGCGCCAGCGCCGGTGAGCTCGGTCTTAACTGGCTCATCGTTCTCGGAATCGCGCTGCCGATTCTCGCCGTCATCTTGCTGGGCGGCCTTTTCACTCTCCAGCCTAACGAAGCCCGGGTGCTGATCCTGTTCGGCGCCTATCACGGCACGGTGCGGAGCAGTGGCTTCTCCTGGGCGAATCCGTTTTACTCTCGCAGCCGCGCCGGCGGCGGAGCGCTCAGCCGATCTCGCGAAACGTCGCGGCCTGAACGCTGCCACCGCGTCGCAAACACCGAGCACCAAGATCTCGTTGCGCGCGCGGAATTTTAACAGCGACAAACTGAAGGTGAACGACAAGCGCGGAAATCCGGTCGAGATCGCGGCCGTCATCGTCTGGCGGGTCGAGGACACGGCAAAGGCGGCGTTCGATGTCGATGACTTCGAAAGCTATGTGCAAATCCAAAGCGAGTCGGCCATTCGGCACATCGCCAGTCTCTACAGCTACGATCGGGCGGAGGACGACGGCGAACCGACCTTGCGCGACAGCGCCGATGAAGTGGCGCAGGGTTTGCAGACCGAACTGCAGGTGCGCCTCGCGAAGGCCGGCGTGACCGTCGATGAAGCGCGTCTCACGCATCTCGCTTACGCGCCGGAGATCGCGCAGGCCATGCTCCGCCGTCAGCAAGCCGAAGCCGTCATCGCGGCGCGAACGAAGATCGTGCAAGGCGCGGTCAGCATGGTCGACATGGCGTTGAAGGAGCTTTCCGCGAAGGGCGTCGTGACGATGGACGAGGAACGCAAGGCCGCGATGGTGAGCAACCTGCTGGTCGTGCTTTGCGGCGAAAGCGAAGTCTCGCCCGTGGTGAACACCGGCACGCTCTACAACTGAATCGGATGGCGGGCGGCGAACGCAAACCATTCCTGCTCCGGCTCCCGCCGGAGCTGTGGAAGGAACTGGAAAAATGGGCCGCCGACGAGCTGCGCAGCGTGAACGGTCAAATCGAGTATCTTCTGCGGGAGGCGGTCGCGAAACGAAAAGCGAGCGCGAAAAAAGCCGGATGATTCTTAAACCCTTCGCGTCTATCGTTAGGCGTCCATTATCCGCGATGACCCTGCGTCTCTTCGTCTGCCTGCTTGGCTGTTTCCTCGCCGCGAGCGCAACGGCCCAACCGCCGGTGATTTTTCTCGTGCGCCACGCCGAGCGCGCCGCGATCAGCGGCCATGTCCCGTCGGATACGGGTCTCTCCGCGGCGGGACGCGAACGAGCGGAGGCTTTGGCGCGGGCGCTGCAGGACGCGCAGATCACCGCCATTTACACGACGGAATACAAGCGCACCAGGGAAACAGCCGCGCCGCTCGCGCGGTCGTTAGGCATCCAACCCGAGGTCATTCCGGGTGACGATCTCAGAGCGTTGGTCGCAAAGTTGAAAGCCAGCCCGGAAATGTGCTGGTGGTTGGGCATTCCAACACGCTGCCGCAAATCATCAGCGCGCTCGGAGTCTCCTCCGGGTCACGGTGGCTGAATCCGATTACGACAATCTTTTTCTCGTTGTCCTCGAACAGCCGCCGCGGCTGATTCATTTGCATTATCGTTAGGCTGTTGCGGGCGCTTTGCTCGGGCCGGAGCGTCGACCCCGGCTACAACTATTTCTGCTCAAAGATCGTGGAGCGCGCCACGCGCTCGCCTTTCAGCAGCACGACCGAAACCGAAGAGAGCGCGCGGACGTCCTGCAGCGGATTGCCGTCGACGATGAGCAGCGTCGCCTCTTTTCCCTTTTCGATCGTGCCGATGCGGTCGCCGGCGCGCAAGCAGTTTCGGCGGCGTTGGAGGTCGCGGCCTGCAGCGCGACTTCCGGCGGGATGCCGGCCGCGACCCAGAGCTCGATTTCACGTTGCACGGTCGGGCCATGAAAGACGAGGAAGTTGCCCGCGTCGGAGCCGGTCACCAGGAGCACGCCCGCGCGCCAGGCCTTGAGCAAATTGCGGCCGCCCAGATCCATCGACATCGGGTAACGGCCGAGCCCCTCGCGAAACGATTTCATTTCGTCGCTCGCCGCCGCGTGCTCGGTCCCGGTGAGCAACTCCTTGGTCGCGACTTGCTGGACTAACGAACGCTTGAGCAAATCAGTTTTCCCCTTGCTGAAATCCGTGAACCCTTCCACCACGCTCAAGGTCGGATCGAAGGCGATGCCCCTTCGCCGCCATTTCCGCGATGGTCGCGTCCGGGATCTCATCGCGAAACGAACCGTGTTCGATCGAGATCCGCACCGAGCGCAACCGCATCGATCACGTCGCTGGCTCTCGCCGGTGTGAATCGAGGCCGGCAGTTTTTCGCATGCGCCTCGTCGACCACGGCGCGGAGCAGATCGAGATTCATCCGGTTAAAGGCGTAGCCAGGGACGCCGGCTTCAAGGATTCCCTTGATCGCGTTCACGCCCTTCGCCGCGAGGTCATCGACCTGCTTGTCGCGCTTCCTCCGGCGTTTTCGGGATGCGCAGAAATTGCGCGTCGAAACCGGCCCGCGCGATCTCCGGCATTCTCTTCGAGTATTCGGTGCCGTGTCCCCCTTCCGCGGTAAAGAGCGGCCCGCAGAGGAAAAGTTCCGACCCGAGCATTTCGCCGCTGTTGAAGCTGCTGCCGCAGCTTCAACATATCATCCACCTTGTCGCCGGCGCTCCGGACCGCGGTGACGCCGCAGTAAAGGTAGGCTTCCAAGGCGCGCTCGTAGGCTTTCTGTCGGATCGTATTTCGACCAATCATCGTAGAATCCGCCCGGACCACCGAGGTGCACATGCATGTCGATCAAGCCCGGCAGGACCGTCTTGCCGGCGGCGTCGATGGCTTCGGCGTTGAGCTTCTTCGCGTCGGGAAAGCTGCCCTCGTAGATCTCGGCGATCTTTCCACCCATCACGAGAACCGCGCCCGACTCGATTACTTTCCCGTTGCCGACAAAGATGCGCGCGTTCTGGATCAGCCAGGTTTGTCCGCGCCGGAGATCGCGCGCCAGAATCCGCGCCTTGACCAGATCGTGCTGACTCCACGCCTGGTAAGCGCCGAGGAAGAGGAACGGGAGCAACACCACCAGCACCCAAAGTTTGGCGGAGGCGCGCAGCTTTTCCTCCTTCTCCCAGCGAAAAAGCTTCGTCGCGATAAAGGTCGCGACTGCGGTCGTGAAGGAGCGCCGCGACCGCCTGCCAGTTCGCCAGCAACCGTCTCGCCGCGCTGCATGATGCCGCCGATACCGGTCATCAGATAAGTCGCCGGGATGAACTTGCGTAATATTCTGCAGCCAGTGCGGCATGAAGGTGATCGGGATCGTCGCCCCGCTCAGGAAAAGCATCGCCATGTAGATCGGCTGAATGAGGATGTTGCTTTCCTGCGAGGAATTGACGACCGCGGCGATGATCAAGCCTAACGAGCGAAAGGCGATCGCCCGAGGCAGACGAAGAGGAGCAGCGAAACGAGCTGTCCCGGCAGCGCCATGCCCATAAAACTGGTGCGCCAGAAACAGGATCAAGACCACGCTCGGAACATAGAGAACCACTCCCGTGATCATCGACGCAGCACAGAAGCGGGACAGGCGTGATCGGCGTCACCTTGTAGCGGCGGAGCACGTTCTCCTCGCGCTCCTGCACGGCGCGCATCCCGCTCCGAAAGTCCGTTCCCGAGAATGCCGAGGACGATCACCATCGCCACCACCTGGAGAATGGCCGAGCCCTGGCGGGCATCGAACATCCTGGGCGAAGACGAAGAAGAAGATGAGCGGGAAAAAGTAGTTGAAGAAGAGGACGGCCCGATTTCGGCTCGCCAGCTTCAGGTCGATCTTGAGGAGAGCGAGAAACGCTTTCATTCGCTAGTCGCGGAGGCGTTTGCCCGTCAGCTCGATGAAGACGTCCTCGAGCGTCGGTCGATTGAGATGGACGTCGTCGAGCTCCAGACCCTGGGCATCGATCCATTTGATCAGCTCGACGAGCGTCTTCGCGGCGCGCGCCGAGCTGACCGAAATCTTGCGCCGATCGTCACTCACGATCGTGCAGAATCGCATCCGGCCAGGCAGGCAATTCGACCGTCGGCAAAGGCCGGCCTAACGAAATCTCGATGCTCGATTGGGTCGCGCTTTTTTCCTGCAACTCCCGCGGCGATCCGATCGCAATAATCACTCCGTCATCGATGATCGCCACCCGATCGCAGAGGCGCTCCGCTTCCTCGATATAATGCGTGGTCATCAGAATGGTGCGCTTTTCCGCGCGCAGCTCCTCGATCAGGTCGCGAATCTCAAGGCGCACCTGCGGATCGAGATCCGGTCGTCGGTTCGTCGAGAAAAAGCATCTGCGGATCGTTGATCAGCGCGAGAGCAAGCGCGAGGCGCTGCTTCTGTCCGCCGGAAAGCGTGGCGTAACCGGCCTCGCGTTTTTCCCAAAGCTGCAGTCGGCGCAGGAAGCGCGTCGCCATCAACCCGCTTCGAGATAGAAGGAACCAAATAGTTCGAGCGCCTCGTGCACTCTGATCTTGTCCGGCAGATTTGTCGCCTGCAGACAAACACCAATCCGATCCTTCAAAGCTTGCTTTTGCCGATCGGGATCAAAGCCAAGCACCTGCACTTCGCCGCCGCTGCGCGGACGCAGGCCTTCGAGGATTTCCGACCGTGGTGGTTTTACCGGCGCCGTTCGGACCGAGCAGACCGAAGACTTCGCCGGCGCTCACCTCGAAATCGATGCCCTTCACCGCCTCGAGTGATCCGTAGGATTTACGCAAACCACGCGCGTAGATGACGAAGTCGTTCATTCTCGTCTCGGTCTTCCCGTCGCCTAACGAGCCGCGAGGCAATTCGTAGTGAAGCAGGAAAATGCAGCGCCGACTGAGCAGCCCGCAGATTTTCGCGAAGAGCTCGCCGTGGCGGGTGTAAAAGGTTTGCTCGCCGCTGATCGGGATGTCGAGCGTTCCGGTGAGCACCCCTTCCGGTAAACTGGCTCCCTTTGGCGTCCGAGCAGCACTTGCGTGACCCGGCCGAAGCGATTGACGAAACAGGTCACGCCGGTGTTCGCCGCGCGCACCATCGGACGCCGGGTTTCGACACAGCGAAAGATCGCGTTCGCAAGATGCTGCTCGCCCGCCCGCCGAGTGCGCAGGAACCAGCCGTCGTTCGTCACGTTGGCGAGCAAGTTCGCGCCGCGCAGAACAAACTGCCGGGTCAGCTCGCCGAGCGTGTCCTCGAAGCAGATGAGTGGCGCGACCTTCACCTGGTCGGTCGTTAGGCTAAATACCGACCGGCTCTTTCCCGCGCGTGAAATCGCCCGGCACCTGGTCGCCGACAATCTTTGCAATGAAGGGCACGGTGTGCCGGCCGGGAACGTATTCGCCGAAGGGCACGAGATGCAGCTTGCGATAGACCTGAATGTTCTCTCCGCCGTTCGAGACGAGCAAGGCCGCGTTGTAGTCGCCGTTCTGGTCTCGATCGATCGTGCCGAGGAGCAAGTCCGTCTTGATCGAAGCGGAGAGATCCATCACAAACCGGTAATTTTCCTCGTCGAGCAGCGCTGGCGCAGGCGTTGAGCTTTCCGGCCAGACGATCAATTGCGGAGGCGGCTGGGTAGCGAGGGCCAGGCGCGTCAGCCGGTCAAATTGGGCAAACGTTTTCTCCTGGAATGCGCGGCTGAATTTTCGTCCCGCGGCACATTGGCCTGCACCGCTGCGATTCGGAGCGGTTCCGTCGCCACCGGCACTTGCAGACCGCCGGATGCCGTAACCGCAAAGGCCGACAATCGCCGCCAGGGTAAGGGTGAAATCGTAATGCGGCCGGCGCACCCGCACCTTGCTCTCGATCGTGAACCGCCGCACCGTTGCGACCCCGATCACGTTGGCAAACGCCACCACGAAAGAAAGCCCGGCCACACCGGTGATCTCCGCGACCTGAATGATCGGCAAGATGTCGTGCAAGGGACTCCGAGACCGTTCCAGCCCCAGCCGCTGAACATCCAGCTGCGCACCCACTCTCGAGTCCGGCCCAGCCGGCGGCGAGAATGAACGCGAGCCAGAGATTATGAAAGCGAGCTCAGCCACGGCGAGCGCGCCTCCGGCTGGCGACTCGTTAGGCTGAACTGTCGGCCAGGCATTCCGGCGCGACGTCCGGCGCGGGCAACGGTCTAGCGCGGACGCAGCAGGCCGGCGAGCCAGCTCCAAATCGCCAAAATAAACGCCCATGTAGAGTCCGACCAGAATCAGGCCTGGGACCGTCACGGTATGCAGCCACGAGAAGACACCCCAGAAGAAAACCACGCCCGCGACGTAGCCGAGGAGCAGATCGCGCAGCCAGCGGCGTTTCGTCCCTCGCCCGAGAACCAGACCGCCGCGAGCAGCGGCGTGAGGGCGATCCAGCAGAGCCAGGTTTGCTCGAAGGCGCGAAGCAAAGCGTCGTGAGCACGCCGGTTAAGACCGCGGCAAGCCACGGCCACAGCTTGAGCCAGCTTCGGATGCGCGAGTCTTCGCTCACTCGATAATCAGGACCGCCGCCGGCGCCGTACCCGTATCCGGCTTGCACCTGCCGGGACGGATAGACCGCTCTCGCGCAATTCGCGGGAAATGGCCGCATTGACGCGAAAGGAGGCCGCCTTGACTGAATCCATGGTGCGAATATTGACCCTGTTCGCAACAACGTAGTCCAGCGCGATCAAGCCGGTCGAGGGTATCGAGAAACTCCGCGCCCTCCATCTCTTCGCGATACGATCCACCAACTGCGTGCCCGCCATCTGTGCTCCAGCTGAGGCCGAGCGTTTTCAGGATCGTGATCTCGCCGCCGCTAAGTTTGATTTCGCTCACGCGTGGAATTGTGGCTGTGGACGGCCGGATGTCGAGCAGCGGCTGGGAGAATTTGCGGTAATCGCGCGGCGCAAGGTTCCGGTCTGACGTCGGAACCGATCTCGACTCGCGGCATCTTCCCGCAGCCACGCCCAAAGCGCCTCCAGCTTTTCGCCCACCTGCGGTTTGATGGCCTCGAGCTCCTGCGCGCGTAAACTCCGACCCATCCGGACGCCGCTGGGCGAAGAGGTAATATTTGATCTTCGGCTCTGTGCCGGAACCGCGCACGGCCACCCGCGTCTGGTCTGCCAATTCGAAGATCAGCATCTTTTCCCTGCGGGATTTCGTCGCCCTCGACATCGCGAGATCGTATCGGTCTCGAAATTCTTGACGCGCAATCACTTTGCTCCCCAGCATTTCGTCAGGCGGATTGCTCACGTAGAGTGGCGAGCAGCCGCTGGATTTTCGCCGCGCCTTCCGCGCCCTCGAAAGTGAGCGCGCCGTTTTTTCCAGGTAGTAGCCGAACTGCGCGTAAACCTGGTCGAGCAACCCGTCGATCGTGAGACCGCGTGATTTTGCGTAGGCCGCAACTTCGCAAAACATGATCGCCGCGCCGTTGCCGTCTTTGTCCCTGACGAAATCCGCTCCGCTGTAGCCGTAGCTTTCTTCGCCGCCAAAGATGTAAAACGACGAGTCCACAAGCCGCAGCCGGCGCGTTTCTTCTTCCGGCAGGTCGCGATAATTTTCATCCTCCGGCAGCGGCACGGCACGCTCGTATTTCTCGAGCTTCGCGCCGATGTATTTGAAGCCGGTCAGCGTCTCGACACAGCGCAGACCAAACTTTTCCGCGATCGCTTTCTGCAGATCGGTCGTGACGAACGTCTTGATGATCACGCCGCGCGACGCGTTCTCGGAGTTGAGCACGCCCTGATCGAAGAGCGTCTTCGCCCGGTAATAGGCGAGCAGCGAACCGATCTGGTTGCCGGTCAGCAATTTCATTTCGCCGCCAGCGCTCCGCACCGCCACGCCCATCCGGTCGCAATCCGGATCGGTCGCGATAACCAGGATCGGCGTTGTTCTTTTTCGCCAGCTCGATCCCGAGCTTCAGGGCCTCGGCGTTTTCCGGGTTGGGCGATTCCACCGTCGGAAAACGCCCATCGAAGTCGATCCTGTTCCGCCACGACATCAAACGTGAAACCGAGCCGCTCGCAGCAGTCGGCTTGATGATCACGGCTGCCGGTTCCGTGAATCGGGGTGAAGACGATGCGCAGATCGCGTTGCGCTCCGCACCAGCGCCGGGTCGAGGACGAGGGTCTCGAGGCGCGCCATGTAGGCTTCGTCGACTTCGCGCGCCGAGCGTGATGATTTCGCCGCGCAGTTCGTCAGGCGGCGCGTGCACCAGCGGCGTCGACCCGAGCGATGATCCCACTGGCGTGCGGCTCGATCACCTGCGCGCCGTCGCTAAAGTAAACTTTGTAACCGTTGTCGTGCGGCGGATTGTGGCTCGCCGTGATCACGACGCCTGCGCTCGCGCGCAAATGGCGGACGGCGAAGGAAAGCTCCGGCGTCGAGCGCGGTCCGTCGAAGATGCAGGCGTCGCAGCCGTTTTTCGCCGCGATCTCGGCCGCGAGCTTCGTGAAATCCGTCGAGAAGAAGCGCGTGTCGTGCGCGATGACCAGCTTCGGCCTGCCGCTCAGCTTTTCGCGGACAAACCAGATCGCGCAAATAGTCGACCAGGCCCTGAGTCGCGCGACTAACGCTGTCGAAAGTTCATCGCGTTGGTGCCGACGCAGGGAAACTCCGGCCGGCCGAGTTCGTTAGGCGTACCACGTTCGGCTGTGGTCACGATCCTGCCGATCGTCCGACCGCGGATCCCGCCCGTGCCAAAAGCGAGCGAACGATAAGAAGCGGTCGTTCAACTCTGTCCACTCGCCCGCCTCGACCAGCTCCCCGATCGATTGCGAAACGACTGGCGAGTTCGCGCTCTCGAGCACTCGCCGGATGTTGGTGGCACTCGATTCAAGGAGCGTGCCGGCCGGCTACCGCATTCTCGATCTTCGCCATTTCGTCCATTGCGCCACCCTTCCGGCGCCGGCTCTCGTTTGCAAGCTGTAGCGGCGCTCCATCACCGCGTATCTGTTTCGCGTCGCCTGCAGGAGCCGCCCCAGAGGGACGCAACAACGAAATAGCCCGGCGCTTCAGGGCCGGGGTTTCTCGAATGGAGGTTTCCTAGTCGCGGCGCGACGGCTGACGAGCTGGCGTGTGCCTTCAACCGTCGCTCCGCGACGCGGGACTTTGGCTAGGGCAGGCCCGGCACTCGAAGTGCCGGGCTGATATGCCCAGATCGCCTACGCGGACTCGTTCCCACGGTCTGGCGCCAGGCGGGAGTTACCGGGCCGCGAATGACGTCATCGCTTACGCCTGGCGGTCAGCGCCGTCGCGATCAGGCTGCGCACTCCTCCGCGGTCGGGTGTACTGGCGCACGCCTGACGGCCTCAAGCTGGCTGCCGGAGTTCCGTCGGCGGCGGATCTTTCGCGCCAGAGCCGGCATTGGCGGCGACGTTTTCCCAAGCATGCCGGAGGATGGGCCGGAGGGCGGCCGCAGTGATGGCGGAGAGAATTACGATCGCGCTACCGCTCCTGCCCCAGTGCACCGGCAGGCCGCACGAAATGACTTCGGCGCGCGGGCGCGGACAAGGTCTTGCTCTGCTCCTTGGGAGTGAGTCCTGACCATCCCGTAGCGGGGATCGGGATAGCTGAGCGTAGCGAAATCTCTGTTTCGGACGCGAAGTCCGGATGAGAGAAGTGCGGAGCTTCGCAGCTTCAGCGGGCAGGCTGAGGGCGAGACGGCGAAATTAAGCGGCGGTCATCGGCAGCGCAACGTGAAGCGATTGTTAGGCGTCTCCCAGAGGCGCAGGCGCGTCAGGCGATCGTCCAACCGCGTGCACTAAACTTCGGCCAGAACGCGCACGATGTTTTCGCCGGTCGAAGGGGTCGCTGCGAAATTCCTCACGGTCTCGATATCCAGATGCTTGTCCTGCCACGGCCAGAAGTGCTCCTTCGATGCCGTCGAGCAGCGCCGCAAAACTGTAAAGCGTTCCGCTCCGCTCCTCGTAAGGGCCACCGATCGTCGCCTCCGTCAGGTAATGAGTGGCCATGACCGCGCGGGTTGTTGCACTTGCCGTAAAGAGAGGTTGCTCCGGCCTCGGAGAGACTGGCAGCGTGCAGGCGGTGCGCGGCGCTAAATGGCCGCTGCATTCCAGGAAAAAACCGCCGTCGTCCCAGTATCTCGGCAAAGAAATCGATCCGCTCATGCAAGTCGCACGCGGTGAATCGAAGCTACGGCCGCGACGCGTTCGTGGAGATATTGCGCCAGGCTTTCCGTCGTCTTCGGCCTCTTCGTTAGGCCGAGGAACTTGGTGATTCAGGTTCTTGTGATCGAGTTCCGCACGGAGCGAGGCGGGCATCGTGCCACGCTCGGCCTCCGGCACGAGCGGCCCTGCAGGCCGCCTCGCCACCACGGAAAGTCAGCGCGCGCGGTAATGATGCCCATGCCCGTGCGGCGAGCGACTGCAACGCCGAAGAGCGCTTCATTCTCCGCCGCGCTCAAATGCGGCGACATCGTTTGGCGCGCAGCCGAAAATTCGAGCCAGTAATTCGCTTCGCAAACGCCCCCGGCGTAAAACGTCGCGCTCCGCTCCGGCGTCTCGACCAGATGGCAGGCGGCGGGCTGGCCTCTAAGTCGCCAAACAGCGGCGCGACCTCGACGAAAAGCTGGCGGGCGACGTTTTCCGCAGTCGGCGGCTGGTCGCGGAAAATCGGATGATCTTCGTTCAAGAACTTGCTGATCGAAGCGCGCGTGCAGAACCTCCTCCACCCGCGATTTGATTTCGCTGATGTTGACCAGCATGCCGTTGCCGGGATTGATCTCGCCGCTGAAAACGAAGTAGGCGACGTAGTTCCGTCCGGTCCCGTAACGAGCCGCAGTCTCCGGACCAAAGGCGGCCACGTTTTCGCGCGTCCGACCAGGACGGTAACGAAAAAGGCGGCGCGAGGCGGAAAATTCCAAGCGCTTGCTGACCGTCAGCAGCATGCCGGTAACGTCATGGCCGAGCAGCGCGAGGAACTCGGATCGGGTGCGCGCGTCCTCCTTGAAGACGCCGAGGAGGCACGAAGTCTTCATGACGGAGTTCTGCTTCTCCACGCCGCGCATCATCATGCAGAGATGCTTCGGCCTCGATCACGACCGCCACCCCGCTGGATGCAGCGCTTCGCATGAGCGCGTCGGCGATCTGGGTGGTGAGTTGTTCCTGGATCTGCAGCCGGCGCGCGAAGACGTCGACGATGCGCGCGACCTTGGAGAGGCCGATCACTTTGCCATTGGGGATGTAGGCGACGTGCGCTTCGCCGATGAAGGGCAGCAGATGATGTTCGCACATCGAATAAAGCTCGATGTCTTTCACCATCACGATCTCGCTCGCGTCGGAATCGAAGATCGCGCCGTTGACCACGTCCTCGACGCATTGCCGATAACCCTGGGTGAGAAACTCGAACGAGCGCGCGGCGCGTCCCGGTGTTCTTCGCGAGACCCTGCCGGTGACGATCTTCGCCCGACCGCATCGAGGAGATCGCCGAAGACGCGCTTCCAGCTCGGTCAATGCGGTTTGCGCGCGAGGCGGTTGCGCGTCGATCGTTAGGTGCTCGGACAGTGTCGAGTTCGTTATCCTGCACGGCGGGAGTTTAGCGGCACGGGCGCCGGAGGACAAATCGGGTTACCCTAAGCCGCGCAGAGGGCGAAGCCGACGCTAGTCGAGCCAGCTAAGCGGATAGTTCTCGGATCGTCGAGCGCGAGCGATTCCTCCGGTTAGTTCGAGCGTATGCGCGGTATCGAACATCACAGCCAGCTCTTCCGTGCGAAGCGCATCCTTGCTCGCCATGATCGTGCCCGGGTGCGGCCCGTGCGGAATTCCGCGCGGATGCAGTGTGATCGAACCGCTCTCGATGCCGCGCCGCGAACCGAAATTTCCGCGGACGTAAAACAGAACCTCATCCGCTTCGACGTTATCATGCACCCACGGAATCTTGACCGCTTCCGGATGCGTATCGAGGAAGCGCGGCGCGAACGTGCAGACGACGTAACCGCGAACTTCAAAGGTTTGATGGATCGGCGGCGGCTGATGCACCGTGCCGGTAATCGGTTCGAAATCCTGCGCGTTGAAAGTGAACGGATAGAGATAGCCATCCCAGCCGACCGCATCGAACGGATGCTGCGCCAGCGTCACGCGCGTGAAACGCGAGCCGTCTTTAACCAGAACATCGACGTCTTCCTCTTTGTCGATGGTGATGATCTCCGCCGGTCCATGCAGATCACGCTCCGGAATAGGGCGCGCCCATCTTGATCTGGCCCTCGTGATTGAGATAGCGCTGTGGAATTCGAACCGGACCGGCCGATTCGAGGATGAGATAATCTTCCTCTTCAACCTTATCGGGAACGAGCCGGTAAGTGATCCCGCGCGGAATGACGATGTAATCCTCCGCACGATAAGGCAGTTTGCCGAAAACGGTCTCGACTGTGCCGCCGCCCTTAAAGACGAAGATAACTTCGTCCGCGCCGCCATTCTTGTAATACTCGAACTTGTCGTAGGCTTTTGCCGGCCGCGCGCGATACGCCGTGATGTCCTGATTGAACAACATCGGAATGCGGCTCGGTGTAGAGATCGCCGCGGCGCGGAATGTTCGCTGTCTTAAGATGATGATGACGCAGCGGACTATCGGTGACTTTTTCGGCTCCCAATGTTTGATCAGCTCGACATTGCGCACGCGCGTGGGCGGTCGCAGGTGATACACGATTGAATATGCTTCATCGAATCCTTCCGTGGTGAAGACGTGCTCGTAGGCGATGCCTTCGTTCTTGTAGCTTGGCCCCGCGCCGTTGCGATGAAACCAAATGTGATGCTTCTTCGGCATCTGACCGAGCTTCTGATAATACGGCATGTCGTTATCTTCCTTAGAGATTGCCTCGCGCGTTCCTGCTCTTTCTCCAAGGCTTCAAAGAGCGCCTTGAAGTTTCCTTTCCCGAAACTCTTGCGCGCCCTTGCGCTGGATGATTTCGAAAAGTAGCGTCGGCCGGTCTTCCACCGGCTTGGTAAAGATCTGCAGGAGATAGCCTTCGTTATCACGATCAACCAGGATGCCGAGCCGCTTGAGCGGCTCGAGATCCTCATCGATGTGACCGACGCGATCCAGCACCGTATCGTAGTAAGTGGTCGGGATATTCAAGAACTCGACGCCACGCTTCTGCAGATCGGTTACGGTGGCCACGATATCCTTGGTCGCGATCGCGACGTGCTGCACGCCTTCGCCGTTGTAGAAATCGAGATATTCCTCGACCTGCGATTTCTTCTTTCCTTCGGCCGGCTCATTGATCGGAAATTTGACGAAACCGTTGCCGTTACTCATGACTTTGCTCATGAGCGCTGAGTATTCGGTCGAGATATCCTTGTCGTCGAAGCTCAGGATGTTGCGGAAGCCCATCACATCTTCGTAAAACTTCACCCACGGATTCATCTGGTTCCAGCCGACGTTGCCGACGCAATGATCGACATACTGCAGGCCGGTCTCGGCGGGTTGTAGGTCGACTCCCACTTGCGGAAGCCCGGCATGAAAGCGCCGGTGTAATCGCTCGCGCTCGATGAAGAGATGAACCGTGTCGCCGTAGGTGTGAATGCCGCTCATCACGACTTCGCCGTTTTCATCGGTCAGCGTCTTCGGCTTCATGTAACTCTTGCCGCCGCGTTTGGTCGTTTCCTTCCATGCGGAAGTCGCGTCCTCAACCTTCAGCGCGAGCACTTTCACCCCGTCGCCGTGTTTGCGAATGTGATCCGCAATCGGATTGCTCCGGACGCAACGGCGTGGTCAGGACGAAGGTCAGCTTGTTCTGCCGAATGACATAACTGGCGCGGTCCTTGATGTCCGGTTTCCGGTCCGGCATAGGCGAGGCTCTGGAAACCGAAGGCCGTTTTGTAAAAATGCGCCGCCTGCTTGGCGTTGCCCGACGTAGAACTCGACGTAGTCGCGTCCCCTGCAAGGGAAGAAAATCAGGTTCGGGCGGCGAGGATTTTTGCGGTGCGGAGATGGTTGTTTCCATAAAAAGAAGTTTGTTTCCGAATCGATAGGCGGCAGACGACGGACGTTCGCTAACCCAAGTCTAATCATAAATCGTCCGAGCCGTATGGGCAAGATCGCGATGGCTCGGCTGGCCTGGAAAAATTTTTCGCCGACGCCCACGCTGGCTATGATATTGTCCACTCATGAGGCGGTGGCTCATTATGCTGGGCATGATCGTCGCGGCTGCGCCCGCCTTCTCTCCGGTGAACCGGAGCTCCCCGGACAAAGCGATAGCCTTCCATCGGATATCGAGCCGCCGCTCTTGTTGCAAAACCTCGCGTCGGACGATTCCACTCTCGATCCGCGGAGTCCGTCGGCGATCGAGAACGACCTGGCGCAGGCGCGCAAACGGGCGGCAAGCGCGGATCGCCTTTCCGTGCCGGCATCATCGCCAAAGTAGGAAGCGGAGCAGCGTGTGCTGAGAGTTGTGCAACTCGAGGCAATGCTGGCCGAGGCGCAGTTGGAAGAAGCGCGGAAAGCCGCGGCGGAAACGGGCAAATCCGAAAGCGAGATCGCCGACATCGCGGAAGCAGCTCGGATCGCGAGGGAACGGTGTCACCGCGCCGAGATCGAGGCGGCGTTTGCGCAACCTGCAGCGGCAGAAAAAGCTCCTCGCCCTGGGTAGCGCCCATAAATCTGACGTCAACCGCGCAGAAGAGAAGCTCGCGGAGTTACAGCGCCCTGCGAACTAGGGCGCGGTCCCCGCTGCCGTGTTACCCAATAGTGGTCCAAGCCTCCACTCAAAATGCGAAACCAAAGCTGAAATGGAAGGCGCCGCGCGCCTCGTCCTTGCGCGGATTCGGATTGACCCCGTAATCGAGACGGATCGGCCCGATCGGCAAGTTGTAGCGCAAACCCGGGCCGATGCCGTAACGCATGTCGTCCAAGCTCGGATTGCTCGCCTCTGGCAGAAGATTACCGGCATCGACAAAGACCGCGCCTAACAATTCCCCATAAATCGGGAAGGTGTATTCCACATTGAAGACCGTGAAAAACTCGCCCCCAAGCGGATTGCCGCGCCCGTTGTGAGGACCAAGATCGCGCTCGGCGAAGCTCCGCACCGTCGTGCTTCCGCCGTTGAAGAAACGCTCATCGATCGGGAGCGCATAAGCAGAATTGAGTCCGCTGGTGTCGAGCGGATAGACGACGCCGGCGCGTCCCCCAAAGGCGAGCAGGCTGTGTTCGAACCATTTCTGGAACGACGATTTCTGCAAATCCTCTCCGGCCAATTGCGGTTCGTCCGGCGCAAACGAGAGATAATAGCTCGCCCGACCGGTGGTGCGGAACAGATCGATCTCGCTGCCGATCGCACTCGAGGCGAAATCCAGGGTGTTGTCGAAAACAAACCCGCGCGGCGCGACGAGCGGGTTCTTGCGCAGGTCGAGCGTCTGGGTAAAACCGATTGCGCTAACGAAATATGAAGTGGGGCCGAGCAATGGTTGTTTGATGCTCGCGTCGGTAATTTCCACGTGCCGGGCGGAGTAGACGAAACCAATCGAGTATTTATCCGTGACCTGACGGCTGAGGGCGACCCGGCCGGCGACCTCGAATTTTGAATAGCCGACGAAGTCGAAGGTCAGCGCCGCCAGTCGTAACTGGAGAGCGAAATCGGTGTTAAAGAGATAAGGATCTTCATACAGGATTTCCCCCTTGCAACTGCGCTGCGTATATTCGACCGAGGTCGTGATCGGTCGGCCGTAGCCGAAAGGGTCGCGATTCGCATAGGAAGCGCCGACGATCGCGCCCTCATAGGAACCGTAACCAATCGAGAACCCAAACTCCTGCGGCTTCGCTTCCTCGACGTTGACGTCGAGCCGCAAACGGTTGCTGTCGACCGGCGTCGGATTAATCCGAATGATGTTAAACAAACCGGTCCGCGTGAGCTCGCGGAACCTTTTGTCGAGCGTCTCCGGACTGTAGGGCTGGCCGCGGAATTTCTTAAGACGATTGACCAGATAACTCGGGCGCAGTTTCGCGTACCTTTCACCGTCACGCCGTCGAAGTAATAGACCTGGCCTGGATCAACCGTGACCCGCAGCGGGACATGTCCGTTGATTGCCAGCTTCGGATCCCCGACGGCGTCGACCTTGACCGCAAAATAACCGCGCGTTTTGTAGTAAGCCTGGAGCCGCCGTGGGATATCAGCCAGCCGCGCCTCGGTGTAAGGAAGCCTGAGTAAATCAAGAATCTGCCCGCCGCAAAGCTTCCCCGCCGTAGATCGTCGGCCCGACAAAATTGACCTGGCCGAAAAAGTATTTCTGCCCTTCGTGAATGACGATCTGCACGTCGACCAGATCTGGCTGCACGTAGCGGTAGGTTGGCGGCTCGACCATCGCCTCGACGAAACCTTCCGAGACGTAATAGCGGTCCACGAGCGCGGCCCCTTCCACGATGTCGGATGGAACGAAAGGCAGGCGCTTGGTCGCCCTGAGTAAACGGGACTGCGTCGGCCCGATCAGCATACCTGGAAGAGTTTATCCGACGGCAACTGGCGGTTGCCGATGAACTGGATCGTGCCGAGATGAACCAGCGGCCCCTCCGAGATATCGAGCCGGAAATGGCTTCCGGAGATGATCGTGTAACGGACTTCAACCTTGGCGTAGCCGTGTTTCTTGTAAAAAGCCCGAGGAAAAAGCGCGGCGTCATCTGCTCGCGCATTCGTCAGACCGCTTTGCGCGATGAAGGTCAGCTGCTCTTTGAGCTGCGAGCGCAACGTCTTGTCGTCGAAGGCGGTGTTGCCCCGGATTTCAAGATTCGCCTGCTGGGCAATCTGCTCCTGCTCTTTGGAGACGAGCTTCCTTCTTTTTGCTTCTGCTCCTCCTCCGGGAGTTTGACCGCGCCTTGACCCAGGACCAAGTGACTCGTTAGGCAAAGGAACAGGAAACCGGCAAGCCTATTTCAAACCGGACTCGCGCCGTCGCAGGGTTCCTCTCCTCACGTCGTTAGCGGAACCGGATGACATACTTGACCAGTCCGCGAAAATCTCCCGCCAGCCCAATCTCCCCGATCAAAATAACGTGCTCGCTGGCCCTGTATGTCGCGGTCGCCTTCTGCTCCCCGGTCCTCGGATCTGCACCGCTGTGAGTCGACGTGTCGAGGCGGTTGAAAACCGAATCGGTTTCGGCGACTCGTCGCCGCCTTTTTGAAAATCTTCCGGTAAAGCTCTTTCCACGAGAAGCAAAATGGCGCAGGCTCGCGAGGACATTACTTCCCGACAGGTTTTCGCGCGTTACTCCGGTGGCGAGAAGAGAAATGATATCTTCCCGCGGCAAAGGCGGCTCGCTGCTGAAAATCGCCTGGGGCGCCTTCGCTGTTCCATAGACGAAAACGCGGACCGTGTAGTCCTGAATCAACGAGTTCACCCTGCAATTCAATCCTTGGATTGAGTGGATCGTCCGGATCGAAATAGAGGAAGCCGAGCCGAATCGTCAGGGTGCTGAAAGGCAGGGTTGCGTCGAAATTTTCCATCCGCACCTGTCCCTGCAGTTGCGGGTGCAAACCGGTGCCGGCCAGTTTCATGTCGACGATCGCATTCCCGGTCGCAAGATTCCCGCGGATCAAAAAGGGATCTTTGCTCTTGATCACGATGTCGAATTTGCAATCGCGCAAGGGCGGTTCCGGGAAGGAGAGCATCGGTGCTAAGGGCGGCTCGGGGAGTGGCGCGGGCCGGCCGGGCAAACTGATCGGGATGATATCGATGTTTTTCAGGAAGCGGCTGTTCGTCGTCAGCACCTGACCGCTCACACTCGCGCTTGCGAGCGGGCCTTCGACCTTGATATCGGCATCGACGCGCGCGGTCAGGTCGTCGTTCCGCGCCACGAGCACGCTGTTGGCTTTCAAACGCAGATCGAACTTCGGTTCGGTCAATTTCGGCAAATCGATCGAGCCGCTGACGGTGAACGGGCCGCCGGCGAGATCCCCGCCGAAGCGGTCAAAAGTCAGCCGGTTTTGCCTGAAGTTGAGCAGCGCCTTAAAATTCGTCAGGGCGGGCAGGGTCGCGTTCTCGAATCGCGCCAGGTTGATGTTCGTATCGGCCGAGCCGCTCAAATCGGGCTTCGCGATCGTGCCGCCTATTTTGACGTCGAGCGCGACCGTGCCGTCGAGCTGGTTGAGCGCGGGCACAAATTGCCGGACGAAATTGATCGAGCTGCGCGGCATCTGGATTCTGCGCGTTGACCGGCGTTTGCTCGTCCAGCTTCTTCTCCGCGATTAGCTTGAAAGATTGAGCGGCAGTTGCGCGTCTATCTGCACCGGCTGGATCGCGCGGCTGCTGAACTTTTCCAGCCACTTTGAGTTCGTTATTCTCTGGAGGCGCAGCCCGAAATTAATCGTCGCCGGCTCCAACTGTTTGACGGCATCCGAGCGCAGGCTGAGCAACTGCAAATCAAGGTTTGCCACGAGTTGATCAAGCGGCCCTTTGGGCGTCCAGCTTTACGCTCAACTGCCCGGCTACCGGCGGTTCTTTCCCGAGATCCTTGAAGAGCTTGGTCAGATCGAGATTTTCCGTCTGCAGATTAATCGCCACCTTCCGTTAGGCGGGGAAGAGCGGCCTTCGCTCCCGAGATTGCTCCAGGTAAACGGGAGCGAGGCGTAGGCGCTGGCGTATTTCGCCGTCCCCTGGTCGATCTGGATCTTGCTGATCTCGAGCGTCGAATCCTTCGCCTGCAGGATGGCCTGGAAAACCAGCTTGTTGCTCGCCAGATAAACGATCGGGACCTGCAATTCCTGCGGCGTGTAATGCGCCTCGACCTTGGCCTGCAGATTTTGCAAATCGCCGTAGCGGCCTTTTCCAGTTTGAGGTTGAGGTCGCCATTATTCTTGAAAGTGGCGGCCTCTCCCTGCCCGTTCCAATTCAAGACTAACGAACCAGCAAGCGGCGTCTCTCTTCTTCGCGACTGTAGCTGGGGCCGCTGACCCCAGCCCTCCTGCCGAACTCGCCAGCCAGCAACGGCTCGAATTTCGAAAGATCCGCCAGATTCGCCGTCGCCACGCCGGTGTAAGCGAACGGCTTTTGCAATTTCACCGTCCCATGCGCGTTGACGTAAGTCCTTGTCGTTCAAGGTCGCGGTCAGATCGTTCAAATAGACGGTGTTGTTCGCGATCGCCGTTTGCACGCTGAGTTGTTTCACGACCAGCTTCTGCGCGGCGATTTCCTCGGCCGGAGAAATTAATCTGTCCGCTCGTCACGCCACCGCGGATGGCGATGTTGCCGTCCGCCTGCAGTCTCGCCGGTGACCTTTCTCGGCGCATCGTCCTGCCAGTAATCAGCCAATTGCGGAGCGCGGAAACTGAGAGCTGCAAATCGGCCGGTTGCTCGAGCGCCTTCCCGTTGAGGCGGCGGGAGCTGATAATTTCCCCTAACGAGAAGCAGGTTGTTGCGGCGTTGCGCCGAGACCGGCCCGAACGAGACCTTCGCGTCCTTGCTCGTGATTTGCGCCCGCACGCTGTCGATCACGTATTGGTCGTAGCGCACGTCGCTCAGTTCCGCTTGAACCGACGAATCAAGGTTGGCATAGAACGGTTCCTCGGTCGCGTCCGTCGCCGGCAATTTCTTGGTCGCGGAAATTCTCGCGCTCAGCGTGTTCACCGCCGCCTTGTCGTAACCGATCAAATTACCCCGCCGCCGTCAGCTCCAGGTGCGCGATCGAGTTGTCGGTCTTGATCGTGCCGCTCGGCCTGCAGGCTGCCGGTGACAGAAGCGGCAGGAACGCCGTCAGCTCCCGCAAATTCGGAGCGTCAATCTTCAGTTTAAGATCGCCCGGCGTGCGGCGAAAGCCTGCGGTCGTTTTCGGCAACTGCACCGTGCCGTCCAAGGTCACGTGATTTGTGCCGCGATCGATCCGCGCTTCGCGGACCGTCGCAGTGCCTTTATCCGCCACGACGTCCAACCTCGACGTGATCGAGCGCGATTCCGCCCTGTCGCACATCGTCGATCTTGGCCGTGATCGTGCCCTGCCAGCTCTGCGGCGCATCGAGCGCGCCTTCCAATCCATCTTGAAATCCTTCACGTCGCCCGCCAGAGCGCCCGCCGGTCGCCCGAAATACTCGCTAAGCTGGCCTAAGGAAATATTGGCAGCGCTTACCTTCGTCGTCGTATCGAAGGACGACTTGGTCGCGCTCAGCCCGACGTTGCCCTCCGATCGTCCTGCCTTCGCCGACTGAGCCTGTTACCTCCACCGTCAGCTTGCCTCCGCCCGCCTTCGACAAGTCGATATTGACCGTCTGGAAATGATGCCCGTCATCGAGGGTCAGGTTGCGCAGATACAGGTTCTTGTTCGCGTAAGTCGTCGTCGCCGTGATGTCCGTCCAATCGTGCACGTTCGGGACCTGCAGTTTGTCGATCCGCAGCGCCCCTTCTCTATCGGGATAAAGTCCGATGATTGAAATTGCGCACCACCGTATCCTGCGGTTGGCCGCGCAAAGTCAGGTTGGCATTCGTCACTTCCAGCCGGTCGGGGAAAAAGGCCGGCAGACTAATCTTCGCGTCCTTCGGCGGTGGAGTCGGCGTCGGGATCAGCGCCTTCGAAGGATCGAGCACCGCAGTCAGGTTGCGCACTTCCACGTCCTTGAGAAAATCGGACATCCCGTGGAGAGCCAGATCCGTCAGGCTGTAATCCGCCCGGACCAGATCGGCATCGAGCGATTGCACCGCGGAAGGGCCGGTCGCGGTCGCGTGGACATTGCGCAGCGCAATCCCGCCCGAGCACACCGCCCTCGATGCGAAAATCGAGTTTGAGATTCTCCTTCGCCGCGAAACGGATGGCTAACGAATGAACAACCGAGCGCAGGATCGGCCCATGAAACAGACGAGCAGCAGGAAAATGGTCGGCCAACCCGATGACGAGCCGAGCGAATCCAACTTCTGCTGCGGCGCGGTTTGGATCAGTCGCTCTGCATCATCGCCCACGAGGCGGCTATTCTAGGGAAAAGCATCAAAGCTCAACCGAACCGCGCCTGGAATCGACGGACTCTGACTAACTGTTGCGCCGGTTTAGTTTGCCGTCCGTTTCGCCCACCATACGACTCACGATGACGCCCGAAAAATTCTTCGATTACCTGAAGGCAAACTGCCGCCGGCCGAGCGGGAACGCCTCGAGCGCGCCCTCATTTCCGACCCGGAATTGCAGCGGCAATTCGTCGCCGCTCGCCAGATTCATCGCGGCCTGGAACGCGCCGCCCGACGAATCCGCCGCCACCACCCGAGCCGGTTCGCGCGGGCGCCAGCTCGCCGCGGCCTTCGCCGTGCTCGTGGCCGATGAACGTCGCGCTCGGCCTCTTCTACATCTTTCACGTCGAACCAACCGTCCGCCGAGGTGCGCAAGGCACAGGAAGAAAGATTCTATCAACAGGTGCAAGGCTCGGCTCGAAAAAGCGGCCGCTGCTGCGTTCACTCCCACCCAGTCTCGGCCGGAACAGATTGCTCTGGTCGTGCCGCGGAAAAGCAGGATGCGGTGGCCCAATCGATTGTCGAAGCCGCGACCGAAGGCCGGCGGCTCCGGCTCGAAGGATTTGCCTAACGACAAAGGCATGAAAGTGCTCGTTCTCGTTCCGGCTTCGGCCGAGGCACAGTCCTCGGCAAACGCTCGCTGCGCTCGGCGCCCTGCGCCCGCTTCCGCCGCGACCCCGGGCGCGCCTTCGCCTAACGAACCGATCGATCTGGAGATCGTCCTCTCCAGCCCGCGCTGAACGATCGCGCCGATGATTGCGGTTACGTTTGCGCTCCCGAGCGAAAGCAGCGACTTCCGGAGGCTGCTCGGCGGGCGCCATCGAGAGGTAAACATCCTGCACACCGGCGTGGGCGCAGACCATCGCGCCGCGCTCGCCTCGAACCGTTTCTCGATTCCCAGCGCTTCGACTTGCTTATCAGCAGCGGATTCGCCGGCGGAACGGACCCGTCGTTAGCGTCCGGGCGATCTCTCTCCTGGCGGAAAACTTCTCCGATCCGCAGCTGCTGGTCCGCGCCCGTGACGCTCGTCATCAGTCGCGTCGGAAAACTTGTGACCGTCGATCGAGTGATCGAAGGCGAGGCGGAACGCGCCCGTTTCGTCGCGCGATCACGGCGCCGCGGCGATCGATATGGAGACAGAATGGATCGCGCGCGCCTGCACTGCGAAAAACGTTCCCATGCTTTCCCTGCGCGCGATCAGCGACACCGCGGCGGCGCCGTTTCCGGCACCGCCCAATGTGCTGTTCGATCTCGAGCGACAACAAACCGAGCGCGACTCGCCTCGCGCGGCATCTCTTCACCCATCCGTCCGCCGTCGTTAGGCTGATGCGTTTCGCGCGCCAGATCGCATCGGCACGCGCCAGCCTGGCTGCCGCACTCAAGACGCTCGTGGAAAGCCTCGACTAAATCGCAGTCGCGCACCGGCCGGCCGGCTCGACGTGCACGAGCACATCCGCAATTCGCGGATTCGGTCTGCCGGATTGCGTCCTTCACCGCGTGCGCCAGATCGTGTCCGGCGCGCACGGAAATCCGCTTCGTCCACCCCGACGTGCAGATCGACGTAAAATTCCAGCCCCATTTTCCGCACGAAACACTTGTCGATTTCGAGCACTCCCGGCACCGTGGCCGCCGCCGCGCGCACCGCGCTCCACGATTTCGCCGCGCGGCGCCGTATCCAGCACTTCGCGCAACGCCGGATAAAGCAGGCGCCAGCCGTTGGCCGCGATCAGCACGCAGGCAAAAGCGCCGCCCACGCATCGGCGCTCTGCCAGCGCGATCCGCCGATGAGCGCGACCGAGATGCCAATGAAAGCTGCGATCGAAGTCAGCGCGTCGGTGCGATGATGCCAGGCATCGGTTTGAATCGCCGTGCTCTCGGCATCCTTTCCCAGACGATCGACGGCGCGAAAGAGCAGTTCTTTGATCACGACGACGGCCACCAACACCGACGAGCGTGAATGGCCTGGGCGCGTGATGCGGTTGAAAATCTCGTGCACGCTGCGCGCCGCGATGACGAGAGCGGCGGCCAGCACGCCTAACGAGACAATAATCGCCGCCACCGGCTCGGCCTTGCCATGGCCGTAGGGATGCGTCTCGTCAGGCGGGCGCGCGGCAAACTTTAACCCGCCCCAGATGATGCGCCGAGCCCGCAATATCGAGCGCTGATTCGATTCCGTCGGCAATCAGGACATAGGAATGCCCGAGCGCGCCGGCGAGGATTTTCGCCGTCGCCGAGGACCACGTTCGCGCCCATCCCGACCAGGGCGACCCGGGCGCCTGATCGAAGATTGCCGGCCGGAGTGTTCGTTGTAGGATGCTGCGCCATCGAAATGAGCCGGAGTATTAAAGCCATTGTCTACCAGGCGCACGGAAAACCCGAGGAGGTTTTGCGTTTGGAAGAGCAGAAACTTCCGGCGCCCGCAGCCGATGAAGCGCTCGTCCGCGTCCTCGCCGCGCCGATCAACCCGGCCGACCTCAACCAGATCGAAGGGAAATATCCGATCCGCGCGCGCACTGCCCGCCACGCCCGGCTTCGAGGGCGCAGGCGTCGTGGAAGAAATTGGAGGGTCGGTGCAAGACCTCGCCGTCGGGACGACAGGTTATTTTGCCGCACGACCTCGGAACCTGGCGAGAAGCGTGCGTGGTGAAGGCCGACAAACTGGTCGCCGTGCCTGACGAAATCGAACCGGAACAGGCCGCGATGCTGAAGATCAATCCGCTCACCGCCTGGCGCATGCTGCATGATTTCGTGGTCTTGCAGCCGGGCGACTGGGTCATTCAAAACGCGGCCAACTCCGCCGCCGGACGGGCTGCTATTCAGATTTCGCGCGAACTCGGTTACAGAACCGTCAACGTCGTTAGGCGAGCAGAGCTGATCGAAGAGCTGCGCGCCGAGGGCGGCGACGTCGTCCTCCTCGACAACGAGGACCTGCGCGAAGCCGTCGCGGCGGCGACCGACGGTGCACTTGATCCGGCTCGCCCTGAATGCGGTCGGAGGCGAGAGCGCACTGCGTCTGGCCAAGATCGTCGCCCCGGAAGCCACCATCGTCACCTACGGCGCGATGAGTCTGCGGCCGCTGACTTTGCCTAACGGATTACTGATCTTCAAGAATCTGCACTTCACCGGTTTCTGGGTGAACAAGTGGCACGAGCAGGCGACGGCGACGCAGCGCTCGGAAACGTTTGCGCGGATTTTCGAGCTCGCGCAGCGCGGATTGCTGGAGACGAAAGTGGAACGCGCCTATTCGTTAGGCGAGTTTGCCGAGGCAGTGGCGCGTGCCAGCGAGGGCAAGCGCGACGGTAAAGTCGTCTTCCGAATGTAGATGCGTCCTTCCGGCAGACGCCTTGCGCGCGGTGACGCATCAATCCGGCAGCGCACCAATCGAACGCAGGCCTTGTCCCAGCGCATTCGAAGTGCTGACGGCGAGGGTTCTCTTGAGCATGAAACTCGCCAGCGCGTAATTCTCCTCGGCCTGCTGCTCGGCAGTCTCACGCTTCTCAACGCCGCAGACTCAAGCTGCCGCCGAACCGGGTGATTTGCGCGAGCGCCGGGACGGTGGATTTCACAGTGACGTGCAGCGCCGTCGGCGCAGCCCGGATTTCAATCGCGCGGTCGCGTTGCTCCATTCGTTTTTCTACGAAGAGGCGCGCCGGATTTTCACCGGCATCGCCGAGAAGGATCCCAACTGCGCGATGGCACAATGGGGAATCGCCATGACCTGGTGGCACCCGATCTGGACCCCGCCCAGGCCCGACGAAATGAGCGCCGGCAAGGCAGCCGTGGCCAAGGCAATGGCAATGAAGTCCGGATCTGATCGCGAACGGCGTTTCATTACCGCTCTCAACGCCTACTACAACACGCCGGATGGGGCGCCCGCCGCCGCGACCGGACAGTCCTGCCACGGTCCAGTGGGACCGCGCGATCGCGTGGTCGCGCACGAAAAAGCGATGCGCGAACTGCATGAACGGCTATCCCGACGATTTCGAAGCGCGCGTCTTCTACGCGCCTCGCGGTCCTGGCTGTTGGGTATGCCACGCCGACTGACACGACTTTGTCGAACCAACTGCAAGCGGCTGCGATTCTGGAAAACTGTGGGCGACGAACCGCAATCATCCCGGCGCCGCGCACTATCTCATCCATTGTTACGATTATCCCGCGCTCGCGCAGCACGCGAGCTCTGGCGGCAGCCAAAGCGTATGGCTCGATCGCGCCGTGGGTTCCGCACGCCCTGCACATGCCCTCGCACATCTTCACCCGCCTCGGCATGTGGGACGAATCGATCGCGGCGAATCGCTCCGCGGCCGACGCGGCGCAGGCCTACGCAGCCGCGCGTCATCGCACCGCGACCGAAGCCGAAGAACTTCACGCGCGCGATTACATGGCCTACTCCTACCTGCAGGAAGCGCGCGATACCGAAGCGAAGAAGATCGTTGATTTTGCCGCCACGGTCCGCAAAACGAACCCGGAACTGGAATTTAGCGGAGCCTACGCTTTGGCCGCGATCCCCGCGCGTTATGCGCTCGAACGCAATGCCTGGAGCGAAGCGGCGGCGTTGCCCATTCCGGATGTGCCGCACTGGAGGTCCTTCCCGTTCATGGAGGCGCTGATCGAATATGCTCACGCTCTCGGGCGAGCGCACAGCGGAGATCTCGATGGTGCGCGCCAGGCAATCGAGCGGATGCGCGAGCTGCGTGATGCAACGACCGATCCAAAGTTTGATTATTTCAAGCGACACCTCGACTTACAAATGCAGACCGCATCCGCCTGGATCGCCTATGACGAGGGCAGGAAAGAGGAGGCCGTGGATCTCTCCGGCGCGCCGCGGAAGCGGAGGACATCCTTGGCAAGCACCCTGTTTCGCCCGGAGCGCTGGTCCCGGCCCGCGAGCAACTGGGCGATCTGCTCCTGGAGCTGGGCCGGCCGCAGGAAGCGCGAGTGGAGTTTGAGGCGGCGTTGAAGATTTACCCCAACCGCTTTCGCGGATTGTATGGCGCTGCGCTGTCCGCGGAGCGAAGCCAGGACCGGGAAGGCGCGCGCCGTTACTATGCGACGCTGGCCGCGCGAACCGCGCAGGCCGACGACTCGCGCAGCGAGCTCGGCCACATCCGCGAATATCGCGCCGTCGCGGACGCTGACCGGCCCGCGGAGACGTCTCGTTAGGCCGAAACAGCTTTCTACTCCGGGTCACCGGCCGCAAGATCGGAAGAGCCTCACGGCCCTTCGCAGGGCGGAGGCGCTACAACTGGTTGCCGACCATTCGGAAGCAGCGTTCTGTAGTATCATGAAACCTTCGCGTCTTGTTTTTGGGCTGCTTGTCGCAGCATTCAGCACTGGAACGACTCGCCCAGGATTGGGCGAAGGAGCGGCTGGAAAAGTCCCCGCGCCATCACGAGTGGGTCGATCTGAAGCATGGCGACCGCGCACGGTCAAGGCGTTCGTTGTTTATCCCGAAGTGAAAACGAAGGCGGCGGTGGTGCTCGTTATTCCATGAAATTTTTGGCTCTAACGGATTGGGCGAAAAATCTCGCCGATGAACTGGCCGCGGCTGGTTACATCGCGATCGCGCCTGATCTGCTCATCCGCAGCCGGGCAAGGACACGAGCAGCTATCCCGACCAGGACGCGGCTGTCAAAGCCATCTCGGCGCTCCCGGCGGCGCAGGTCTTCGCCGATCTGGATGGCGGCGGCGGATGATGCCGCCAAATTGCCCGCTGGCAACGGCTCTCTGGCGGTGACGGGGTTTCTGCTGGGGCGGCGGTAAGGCCTTCGGTTATGCCAACCACAATCCGAAACTCAGGGCGGCCTGTGTCTTTACGGCACTCGGGCCCGAAATACGCCGCTGGATGCGAAGAAGATTGCCTGCCCAGTCTATGGGTTCGCTGGCGAAGATGATGCGCGGATCGACGCCACGATCCCGAAGACAAAAGAGATCATGCAAGGAGCGGGCAAGACATTACGAGCCGGTGATCTATCCGGGCGCGGGCCACGGCTTCATGCGCGCGGGAGAAGCACCGGATGCGTCGGAAGCCAATCGCAAGGCACACGACTCAGCCTGGGAACGCTGGAAGGCGTTATCGAGAAAAGCTGAACGGCGGGCGTGGCATATTGCCCGCCAAGGCTTCGATACGCGCTCGCTCGGTCTCAGCGGCCGACACAGCCAGCTCTCCGCCTCGCCTCAGCTCGTCAGGCGCGGGGTTTGTAGAGGGCGGCGTCGAGAATCGACCAAAGGTGAACAAGCCAGCCAAGCAGGATGAACCAGAGCACGCCGCGAGAACAAATTGAAAGATCGCCATCAGCAGCCGGCCCTGGAGCAACTGGCCCGAGCCCCGGGATGAAGAAACTGCAGAGCGCCGCGATAACGTTGCCAGTGGAACCTTGACCTGCCATGGAAACAATTTCTCCGGTCGAGCGAGAGCTCCGCAACCGGCGAAATTCGCAGAGCAAGCGCCCTGCGAGGATTCGAACCTCAAACCTTCTGATCCGTAGTTTCAGTGCTCCCAGTTTGAGACGGTTGTCTCTTGGTTGAAAATGGGCTTATCACGAGTGAAATGCGAGGGTAATTTTGCGATCTGCGTTCGCATCCGTGTGCAACCAGAAACATGCTAGTTCAACCCGAAAAGTGGCGCTACGGCTGCCGAGTTCTTCTGGGGTGGGCTTTTGCTTCCAGGATAGTGGTCACAGTTCCCGATATGCGGAGATAGCTGCGCTGGAAGATCCGGATTTGGAGCCGCTGTTGGCATCGCTGGCTCGTTAATGGCGCATGAGAATCATTGCGTTATCTATCGATTTGGTGCTTTAATTCCCACACCCGCACCGCGGCCAAGATCAAGCTTATTATGCGTTCCTGTTCTCCCCGGCCTTGAATGTTGTGACGTTCTCTTCTAGGGACGTTTTTCTCGCCGACATGGTCTGTCGAGCGGTTCCTCGGCGTTTTTTAGGTGCTCTTGGTAACATCTCTGGAGAAGACTGACTCCATCGTTCCTGAATAGTCATGTGCCGAGCAGTTCCGACGACGCGCGCCTCGTAAGAATCACAGATCCTCCAGATCACGTTAAGTGATGCCTCAGCGAAGATTAGGCTCCCGCAACCAGTTTTTTGGCCCGTCGGAAACCGCGTTGGTGCGTTGAGACGTCGGATGACGTAATCGAGAGTGATTTACCAGCACTCCAGACAGCAGTCTATTGACTCTTAGTCCAATGCGCTTAGGAACCGCAAAGGCGGCAAGGGAATCGGCAACGTGTGCAGCCGCTTTGGCGGTGGCGCAGGCGAGGTGCACGTATATGGCGACGACGCTGGCACCAACATCGAGCGCAGCATCGTGACTCGACGGTCGCGGGCAAATAATCCGCAGGTCGGTGGTCCCCTAAGTTCATGAGAGTATGCGCGAAGCCTGTTTCATCGAGCATTCGCGACGTAGATCGTGCGCCCCGGTCCGGTCGAGTGTGCGCCGCGGGGAACGCAAAACCCAACCTTCACGGTTCTCTGCCAAACTCCGCCCTCGGGCGAGATGCGAGGGAATCATGGCTCAGCGCCGGTGCCGCTGGAGCGTAGCTGATTGACGTCGGCGCAAACGAGCAACCGCTGCAAGGGTCAACTCCCTCACGGCGGGTTGTCTCTGACGGAATCTTCGACCGAAATTACCGCAGCAATTCTCGAGCGTGAGGATCGGCGAGTGCTGCCAGCCAGCGACCGCCAGATGCCGCCGCAACCGCAGGAGCGTGCGGATTGAGATCGCGCATCTGGTCGGCGATCCACCGCCGGCCGCGAACGCGGCGCGGCATCTCTTCGAACTTGAACTGGCACTTCATCTGGAAATCGTTTTCCACGCTTGAGGTTTACCATGGTGTAAACCGCGATCAGCCAAGCAAATTCGGCTATGACCTGGGAAAATCCGGCACCTAACACGATGCGCACCGGGAAATATGGAGTGCAAAAGAACAGCTATATTGCTGGCAGGAAATTATGCCCTCACTGGTAACCTCAAAGCGCAGGCCGCACAAATCTCAAGAGGAGCAACCGGCTTACGGCACAGGCCTGCCCGCGTGTGGTGGCAAATGATTGATCTTCTGAAAAGCAGTCAGAAGTTCGGTGGACGCTCTCCCGTAGAACTTCAAACGTCACTTGGCCGACGCGCATGGCAGGCCGATGAAATTCGCGCTCCAGAGCAAGTTCGACCGCGTGTTGGACAAAGGATTTTCAAATTTCTTCTAAACTTGTCGTTTTCCGGGAATGCTATCGCTCGGTTGACGGAGGATGCGTGAGTTCCGGGAACAGCCGTGGAGACCATCTATTTTCTCCCAGCCTTCTCCTTCTCGAACTGGCGCGATGGACAGCCTTTCGAAGAACTTATCCAACGCCGCTTCGCGTTCCTAAGCCAGCGGAGGCGAGCACAATCTTCCTCTTCCACAGCGTAGCCGTCTTCGCGCAGCCTGCTCCCGCTCGGCTCGATCGCTCCCTAGCCTAGACATGACATGTCATGACTAGTCACTTACATGGCTGGCTAGTATATGCTCAAGGCTAGTAAGATACCAAGTTGCCCAAGTGCTGGCTTAGTCGTCCCCTCTTACTAGAACAATAAATCCGTGCGCTTTGCCGTCAGGAGAATCGTATTTGCCGCAGATCTGTCCGTGACTATTAATGTCGGTAAATTCGGTGAAGATCGCGCCGGGATAAACAAAGAAGGCAAATCGATGTGAGGGGCGCAAAAAAACCGCCTGGGTGTGGGCATCGAGACTCGTGACAAATCCTACCATGCGTCCCTTATCGTCCACGCCGAACATACCCGTGTTAGCGAATCCTGGTGCCCGAATCGGCCAGACGAGTTTGCCATCGGCGTCGCGACGGAAGCTGTATTCGATCTCAGACCCATGGACTGCGCCGCCCACCACCCGGTTCAGGTTGTTTATCCCGTAGGCGTCTGATTATCGCTTGCCTCGGAATAGCAAACATGGTTAGGATTCCGTCGATGCTGACGAAAGCTTGGTCGATTGTAGTTCCGGCAGAAGTTCCCGGCGTCGTTCACTCCCCTCAGGTAAGTGTTGGGGGCATGGAGATCAAAGTTGGTGAAGGTGGAACCTGAGAGAAGAATCCGTGAAATGTGCCATCTCCAGAGTATAACTGCCGCACATTGTTCCAGTGTTGTTGATGTCTGAGAGGTAGTGCTCTGGGCAGTGGGGTAGACAATGGGGTCGCTGAAGGTGCCGTCGGCAAAACGGACGAAGCCCTGGGTCTGAGTGAGTCCATTCACAAAATGACCCGACCACATCCCCGCTCTCGTTGATCCCGCTAGGGGAGGTATCAAGGCCTCGGGATAGTCGAAGCTAGCCAGGATCTCAAAGGTCACCTCTTGTTCGGCCAGCATTTGCCGGCCGAAGAACAAGACACATGCCGCCAGAAGTAAAACAGACTGTTGTCTCGATCTCATGCTCATTCCACTAGAGATTTTACCGTCGCATGTCAAGCCTGGTTGCTTTGTGATGCAGCTTTTTGGCAGTCAAATCCACCTTGCCTCCGGTCTTAAAGAAAAAGTTAGCCATTTCGTCGCTTCAGGCCTGGGCACTTAGGTGGGCCGCGGCGCATTTTTGCTACCGCCATACCAGGAAGGCCCAAATTTGGGTCACCTGCGCGCTAAAATCTGACTCCCGGATGCACTTCCGGAGCCGCGCTAACCTTGGCGCGTTTGTCGATTTCGCGAACCGTGCTCGACGCGCGAGGTCGGCCCTCGTTAGAGCACGCCCCAAACGTCGATTAGCGGGCCAAGCTGAGCACGCCGCGGACTATAGTGAGCTCGTGGTAAATATTCGGCGCAGACCCGCCAGGATCTCATTAGGACGTGGTTCCCGGATGATTTCAAGCTTCAGCTGGCTGGCAGTGACTCCCCGCCGGTGCGCACGCGCCCGAAGTTGCACGTCCCGATTATTGATGTGGGCTGCCAGCTGTTGATGTCATCGCGGAAATTACTGTCATCGGTGATCTGACCCACGCGTCCCTGAATGTTATTGATGTCGCCATTCCCGACGTGACCATCGCCATCCACGTCGCCGATCAAGAAGCATCCGCGGTCGCCCTCGGCGGAGGCCAGAGTGTTACCCTGATCGTCATGCAATGCGTCGGTGAGCGAAACGGTCACCTTCTGCTGCGCATTGCAGGTTTGACCGTTGAACGTCACCAGGAGCGTGTGCGCATCATTTGGATCAACACTCACGCTGCCGATTGTTCCGCAACTGGTGGTTGCGCTGTCGGCACCAGTCACGTTGTTGTTGAAGGTGAAGCCAATCACAAAGCGTTTCCCGTCACTGCGATCTTCAACGCCCGGGAGCGGGACATCGAAGGAATTGTGCCGGTCCGTCTTTCTGTGAGAACGAGCGTCGCCAGCGTGAGTTCCGCCGCCCCCGTCGCTTACGTAGGAGTTCCGCGCTCGCGAGAGTACGGGGAAGTCAAAGTTTAGCCTGCCTGCGACGAGCACCTTGCCATCGGGCAGCAACGTCGCCGTGTGACTGTCGCGTGCGTTGGCGAGGCTGCCGGTGGCCGTCCAGGTCCCGCTCGCCGGATCGTAGAGTTCCGCGCTCGCGAGATTGCCGCCGTGCTAGTTATAACCGCCTGCGACGAGCACCTTGCCGTTGGGCAGCAACGTCGCCGTGTGACTATGGCGTGCGGTGGCGAGGCTGCCGGTGGCCGTCCAGGTCCCGCTCGCCGGATCGTAGAGTTCCGCGCTCGCGAGATAGTCGCTGCCAGCAACACCGCCTGCGACGAGCACCTTGCCGTTGGGCAGCAACGTCGCCGTGTGACTATCGCGTGCGGTGGCGAGGCTGCCGGTGGCCGTCCAGGTCCCGCTCGCCGGATCGTAGAGTTCCGCGCTCGCGAGAGAGCCGACGCCGTTGTAACCGCCTGCGACGAGCACCTTGCCGTTGGGCAGCAACGTCGCCGTGTGAAACTCGCGTGCCGGTGGCGAGGCTGCCGGTGGCCGTCCAGGTCCCGCTCGCCGGATCGTAGAGTTCCGCGCTCGCGAGATAGCCGAAGTTGTAAATCCGCCTGCGACGAGCACCTTGCCGTTGGGCAGCAACGTCGCCGTGTGATAAGACGCGTCCGGTGGCGAGGCTGCCGGTGGCCGTCCAGGTCCCGCTCGCCGGATCGTAGAGTTCCGCGCTCGCGAGAGGGTTGGAGTCGCCTGGGCATATCCGCCTGCTACGAGCACCTTGCCGTTAGGCAGCAACGTCGCAGTGGCATTCGCGCGTCCGTTGGCGATGCGCTGCCGGTGGCCGCCCAGGTGCCGCCTCGCCGGATCGTAGAGTTCCGCCTGCGTGGCAGTGCCGTCGGAGGCCAAAGCCGCCTGCGACCTGGGCACCTTGCCGTCGGCCAGCAACGTGGCTGTGTGGTCCTCGCGCAGCAGTGACGAGGCTTCCGGTGAATTTCAACTGCTGCTTCTGGCCTGCGCACACGTCAACGATACCAGTGCAGCAATACGTAACTGAACGAAGCACAT
>ERZ1370068.4991-contig-4036_pt1 | contig 53519 bp, 90 predicted proteins | sample MGYA00561227_ERZ1370068 | MGnify/ENA primary metagenome ERZ1370068 (study PRJEB38410, sample SAMEA6850437) | metagenome | study: Metagenomic assessment of the ecological functions of the soil: analysis of the soil microbiota associated with the... | reverse complement strand
GTTGTACTTCGTTCAGTTACGTATTGCCCGCTCCCCGCTTGCCTCAGTCAAACCTTGTATCGACGCGATGCCAGCAACGGGTGTGCGTATCATTCAATATCCAGGCGAGGTTGGGGTTGGGTTGCAGCATCTCGGAATACTGGTCGGGCGCCAGGCACGCGCACACGTCTGGCCAGAAATCATCTCCTGGATCAAGACTCATAGCTAAAGGCACGTATGGGTCCGGTCCTACGGCGCGCCATCACGCCATGTCCGCAAATGGCACCTAGCGGACATCGCCACTCCGCACTGACGAATGTCCGCTATCGGGGGATAAAGCGGACATCCCCTAATTTCGCTCGCTAATCAGCCACTTCAATACCTCACCGGACATTCGAAGAATCTGCCCGGTCGTGTGACAACGCGTAAGCATCGCAGGCAGCCGAACGCTCGCCTGCGATTGCATTCATGGCACCCGGTCGGCTCGCACTTAACCCTGTCATAAGGCTGCGCAGACAGCCTTCTTCTGGGTGTAGAGATCAAGGGCGTCGTGTCCCATCTCACGTCCCCAGCCGGACTGCTTGTAGCCGCCAAAGGGCAGCGCCGCATCGAAGATGTTATAGCAGTTGATCCAGACGGTGCCCGCCTTCAGCTTCCCTGCCAGAGAATGGGCCTTGCTGATATCCTTGGTCCAGACCCCGGCTGCCAGGCCGTAGATCGGTGTCATTGGCGGCCCTGACCAGATCATCATCCAGTTCCTTGAATGGAATGGCCGCAACCACTGGACCGAAAATCTCTTCCCGAATGACCTTCATGTCCGGCTTGGTGTCCACCAGCACGGTCGGTTCGACAAAATAACCCTTTGCCACCGAGCTTCCCGCCGCCCGCGACGGCCTTCGCGCCTTCTGCAAGGCCGGACTCGAGATAACCGCACACGCGGTTGAACTGGCTCTCGGAGACCATCGGGCCCATCTGCGTGTTGGGATCGAGCCCCGGACCGACCTTGATCTTCTTGGCCCTCGTCGGCGACGCCCCCAACAAGCTTGTCAAAGATACTCTCTTGCACGAACAACCGTGACCCGGCGCAACAGCACTGACCGTGATTGAAGAAGATGGCACTCGCCGTGCCCGTTGATGGCGAGATCCAGATCGGCATCACGCAGGACGACGTTCGGAGACTTGCCCCCAGCTCAAGCGATACCTTCTTCAGGTCGTTGGCGGCGGCCTGTAGGATGAGCTTGCCGACTTCGGTTGAGCCGGTGAACGCCACCTTGTCGACCCCGGGTGCGCTGCCAGTGCCGCACCGGCCGTCTCACCAAACCCGGTAACGATGTTCACCACGCCATTGGGAATCCCGCCTCCTGAATCAGCTCCCCTAGCCGTAGTGCCGATAGCGGCGTCTCCTCGGCCGGCTTCAACACCACGGTGCAGCCGGTGGCGAGCGCAGGCCCGAGTTTCCATGCCGCCATCAAAAACGGGAAGTTCCACGGGATGATCTGGCCCACCACGCCAACCGGCTCACGCAGTGTATAGGCATGGAACTTCACCCCTGGTGCGTAGGGCACCGAGAGTTGGGATGGTGTTGCCCTCAATCTTGGTGGCCCATCCGGCCATGTAATGGAAGAGATCCGCCGCCAGCGGCACGTCAGCTGCGCGGGCAACGGTAACGGGCTTCCCATTGTCCAGGGACTCCAGTTCCGCCAACTCCTCCAGATGCTCCAGGATGAGATCACCGAGCTTCCAGACCAGCCGGCCTCGTTCTGACGGGCTCAATCGTGGCCAGGGCCCGCTCTCAAACGCCCGGCGGGCCGCCTTGACGGCACGGTCGATGTCTTTCTTGTCGCCCTCCGCCGCCTGCGCAATCACCTCGCCGGTGGCGGGGTTCTCGACGGGAAAGGTCTTGCCCGAGGCGGCATCGACCCATTGCCCATCGATCAAGAGCTTGCGGCGTTCCTTTACAGAAACTTGTAACCCTTTATCGGGAAGAATTTCTGCTGCTGCGATACTCATAGCTTAGCCTCCTGATTGTTCCGCAATTTGTGGCAAGTGACGCTCGCGTTTCCGGTCACGTGACAGCGCGGTGCGAGGTCTGAATGGCTCTTCCATCGCGCGCGTCGTTGCGCCAAGAGGCCGCAGGTTAGGAAGGGCGATGGCTCAGCGCTATCACGCTGAAAGCGGCTGAATTATACCCCCGGAGGTGCTCTCCAGCAAAGCCGAACAAAGCGCTATACTGCTCCTTCAGATCCAGTTGCGATGTTGCGTGAGGGGCATGGAAGCGATCAGACCAGCCTCACGTTCACACGCGTTCGACGCGGCAACCATTGGTGCGCTCGCGCATCTCTATAGGGGAGGTTTACCGAAGTACCATCTGGCGCACGCGGCTTGACAATACGACAAACTGGGCTGTGGTCATTCTTGGCATCGCCCTCTCGGTAACCTTCTCGAGCAGAGAAGCCTCGCCGCTGCCACTCCTCCTTGCAGGCGTTCTATCATTGTCTTCCTGATTTTCCAGGCGCAGCGCTACCGCTATTTCAATGTTTGGCGGGCGGCGCGAGCCCGCTGGCTAAACGAAATTTCTATGCCCCTATGCTGCGCGGGGAAGAGCTCAAGGCCGATAATCATTGGACCAAGGTTCTCGCCAACGATTACTGCGAGCCGCGCCATCATATCCAGCCTGGCTCGCGCCATCAGGCGAAGGCTGCGCCGCAATTACATTTGAATTCTTGGCATTCAGACCGTTGCCTATTACCCGGGAAGATCGTGATTCACCCGGTCAGTATCAAGCCTTTCGGAGTTGGTCCAGCGTGCCAATCTCGGCCCAATCCCAGAGCAGAGCTAATGTTGCTAGCCGGCATCTTATTCACCGGAGGCTGGATCAGCACAATGATTACGTTGTTTCTGATCGCGCGAAACACGGACCAGGCGCGGGTTACAATGGGGTAACGGCATGAGTTGCTCACGAGCTGATCGCGTTAAGAGCTGATTGTTTGCTGATGGGTAAATCCGGGCGGCGCCCCGCAGAACGCCAAGCTGGCAAACGCCGAGAGCCGAGCAGACGCGATTTTGGTCGCCGCTGTCGTCGACTGACCCTAAATGGACATCACTGGAGCAAAGCATGATGGGTTATCGTGGCTTAGAAATCCCCATCTGGTCAGAGCAATCCAGCTGCCCCTGTTCCCGCGCGGCCTTGAGCGCTCGAACCAGAGCGGCAAAGAAGCTCTCCATGTTGGTGACCTTGTGATCGGGGCCAAGGTAATGCTGGATCAGATTGCGCGCGCCGTTTCACGCGCCTCGGCCTCCATGCCGTCAAGCATGGGTTCGAATTGGGCGATCGTCGTGCGATAGGCTTCGCGCGCCCTTTCGGCGGCAATATAGGGATCGAACGTGTTCATCGGTCTTATCCCGCTGCACCCGAGTGAGTTCAGTTGGCCAGAAAGAGAACCGGGAGCGAAGGCCCCTTATAGTCGATTGCATTGTGCAATGCAACATAAATGTTGCGATGCACAATTTGCTCAAAAGGTGGCCTGCTTGGTCGGATCGAAGCCGAATGGCCAACAATTCACGGGCGACTTCGCCTGTGAAATAAGGAGTTCAGCCTTATTGAGCTAGGCGAAATTCATCGAGAATGACCGCGGAAGAGACCAGGTCAGAGGCCGAAGCCGAGCAAGGGGCGAGTCCGTTTGCGGCGCCGGCCTACGCCATTCGGGAAGTGCCCTTCGATGCGCCCTATAGCTGGCTCGCGGTCGGCTGGCGCGACATGTGGCGCGTGCCGCGCGTCAGCCTCGCTTATGGCGCGATCTTCGCCGTTACCGGCCTTGTCCTGGCGGTCGGACTGACGCAGGTCGGCCTGCAATCGCTGATCCTCGTGCTCGCGGGCGGCTTCATTCTCGTCGGCCCCATGCTCGCGGCCGGTCTCTACGAGACCAGCCGCCGCCTCGAAAAGGGCGAGCCTGTGAGCCTGGCGAGCACGTTGCGTGCCGGCTTCTCCGGGGGAGGGCAGCTCGCCCACATGGGGCTTCTCTTGATGCTGATCTACCTTGCCTGGGTCGAGATTGCGCTGCTGCTCTTCATGCTGTTCCTGGGGACGAAGCCAATGCCGCCACTGGAGGCGTTCGTTCCGAACCTATTGCTCACGCCGCCGGGATTGGGTCTCTTGATCGTCGGCACCGGGGGTCGGGATGGCGTTGGCGGCGACGGTCTTCGCAATTTCGGCGGTTGCCGTGCCGCTGCTGATGGTCGAGCGTGTCGACGTCGTGACGGCGGCGTTGACGAGCATTAGGGCCTGCCGCAAGAATCCGAAGGCCATGGCGCTGTGGGCAGCGCTGATTGCCGGCGCGATGCTACTTCGGCTTTGTGACGCTCTTCTTTGGCCTTGTGATCATGTTCCCGTTAATCGGTCACGCGACCTGGCATGCCTTCCGTGATCTGGTAGAGCGCGGCGACGGATCCTAAGCCGATCAGAGCCTTAGTGCGAAAACAGCATTCGCTTCAGAAGCGCTAGAGCCGCCCATGTTCAAGAAAATCCTGATCGCTAATGATGGATCCGAAGGGGCCTTCAAGGCCCTGGTCGTGGCGTTGCGGCTCGCCCATTCCCATAAGGCGGAAGCGCACATGATCTGCGTCGAGGAAATCCCCTGGTTGCACGCGGGCTCACGCGAGGAGGTCGTCAGCGAGAAAGAGGTGGCTGATCGCAAATTCGCGGACGTGGTGGCAAAGGCGGAAGCCGAAGCAAAGCATCACCGCGTAAAGCTCGTGAGCCACATCGTCATCGGGCGTCCGGCCCCTGCCATTGTCGCCTTCATCGCGCGGGACGACTTCGATCTCCTCGTAACCGGGTTCAAGGGCCATTCGGCGCTCTACCACAGGATCCTAGGCAAAACCACCGACCGGCTCGTCGACCTCGCCCCCTGCGCCGTGCTGGTCGTTAAATGACTGGCGCAAACGCTCGGGGTGCTTACAAGCACTGCAATCGACCATATACGATGTCAGGAAGTGGCACAAAGCGGGACCAGAAGTCGCGCTGTCGGCCAAACGTCGGCGAATGACCCAAAGCAGACCAAGGATTAGGCGTGGGATCATTGGCTCAGGGTCGGGTTTCCATTAAGCCCGCCGGGAGCGGCCCCAATCTGAGCGATTGGAACCCTCCTACCGCTCGATTAGGACCGCCAGGACCGGAGGGAAGGTGTCAAGCTCCGATGGCACCCATAGCGCCGCCAACGTGCTTAGGAGCATTGAGCGAGGTCAAGAAGCACCCCACGGCACTCTCGCGCCTCGCCGGGGCGAACCTGCGTGCATACGCCCGGGGGTAGAAAGCCAGCCCCCACAAGGTTCGTTGAGTGAACGTGGAATGTCCGTTTATGGCACCAAGCAGACGAGTGTGACCCTGCCGACAGATGTCGGCTAGTGACCCCAAAGAGCCAGACATTCAACTTGGCCTCGCCAAAGGTGCGGCATAGTGCAGGGGTATTGATCCGGCTCAAAGTGGCGATAGGGGTAATCGTCTAGGTGCGAGTGCGGAATTCGCCTGATTGCCCCCCGCGTTCAAGCCCAAAAATATGAATAGACCGCCGCAATGGTTATCTGAGTCGGCCAACGTCGCACTTCCCTTGGCCTTCGTTTCCATTGTCGCGGCGTCGTGGCCGGCATCACGCTCTGCCCTTTTTTTCGCGATGACTGTTATCAGCCGGTCTTGTCATCGTCGTCGTTCGAGCACTCTTCCCTGCAGCGCGTCTCGTTCCCAGTCGCCTTCGCGAGTTTGATTGCGGTCTACGCCGCTATTTTCTCTCTGTTTGTCGAAGAGATATTCCGCGGAATTGATCCCGCGTTTTTGGTTGTTGGCTTCTGCCTACCGATCTTTTCTTTGTGGTTGGGTGTTGGCTTCGGCGGGATCAGGTCAGAGCCGGTAGTTGCCCATCCAGCGATACGCAGTGAGCGGCGGGTCATGAGGGCGGCCGTTTGGCTTGTGCCCGTTTTCTTCGTCGGCGCATGCTGTCATTGCTGCTATCTCGCACTGTCGGGGACGGTTGCACAATATGGACATGGTGTTCCTTGCAGCCATGTCCATTATTGGATTGATCGTGCTCGACCGTCAGCCAGGGACGTCGCCATCTTCTTGGTTGATGCTGGTCTCCTCTTCGAGGAGTTTTCCTCGCGTGTGTCGCGGCTCGTCATTCCAGCCTTTGCCTTTGTCACATTCTATTCGCTTATCGTAATCCTCTTCGCCTCGGCTTACCGGCTTATCTCGGTATACACACCCGAACGCGCATTTCTATGTTGGGGTGCTCCCGCATGCCTTGAGCTTTTCGGAGTCGATCTATTTCTCGATCGGCACCATCAGCACGGTCGGCTACGGGGACATTATCTCCGTACAGCAGCTCTCGCCCGTGTGCTGGCGTCCCTTGAGGTCTTCTGCGGCATCATGCTGTTGTTATTCGGTGTGTCGGAGCTGCTGGAGTACGCGAGGGAACATCGTCAAGGTCGGAGTAACAAATAGAAGGCGGGCGCGGGGCGGCACTGCGCGATATGCTGGGCCTTCTTTGCAAGGGAGATGCAACGATGCGCATGTGGCTCGTCGTCGGCCTAGGGATTGTGCTCGGCCTTGCCACTTGGCCCAAGCTCAGGACGTCGGAGACGTGCCAATGGGCGAGATCGGCGATCCCCAAGCAGGGCTTTGAATATGCTCCACGCGGTCTGTGCCGGCGTGCCACGCCATCTCGGAAGAGAAGTCGCCCGATCCGAAGGCACCAAGGTTCGAAGGACGTCGCAAATACACCGGGAATGACACCAACGGCACTTATGGTATGGCTGCAAGACGCGCAAACCATCCGACGATGCCCAACATCAGTCGATCCGAGGTCAGGAGCTACGACAGACGTGGCGGCCTATGTCCTCAGCCTCAAAGACTAGGGCTCCGTGCCAAATTGCGCATCTAAGGGTCTGACGCTTGGCAAGGCCATGAACGAAGCACCTGACAAGCGGACAGGCTCGCCACTGCTAAGCCTGTGGCGACGGCTAGGTCCTGGCCTGGTAACCGGAGCGGCAGACGACGATCCCAGTGGGATCGGCACGCATAGCCAAATCGGCGCACAATTTGGCTTTGGGCTTTCGTGGACCTTTCTGTTCAGTTTCCCGTTAATGGTCGTTATCCAGCAGGTTGCAGCCGAAATCGGATGCGTCACCGGGCGCGGCATCGCGCACAATCTTAGGCGGCATTATTCGCCCTGGCTGCTGCGGGGCGTGGTGACATTGCTGCTCGTCGCAAACATCATCAACCTCGGGGCCGATCTTGGCGCGATGGGGGCCGCACTTGAACTGCTGATCGGCGGGCCGGGGCAGGTTTACACGTTGCTGTTCGGCGTCGTTTGTATCGTGCTCGAAGTCTGGCTCAGCTATCCGCGCTATGCTGCGATCCTAAAATGGACGACGCTTTCGCTGTTCTCTTATGTCGCTGTTGTGTTTGTGGCCGATGTACCATGGGGTACTGCGCTGAAGTCCTTATTCGTTCCCAGCATCGAGCTGACCGGAGCGTACGCGATGGCCATGGTGGCGATCCTCGGTACGACCATTAGCCCTTATCTGTTCTTCTGGCAGGCAGGGCAGGAAGTCGAGGAGGAACACCGCCACCACACCAAGCCGCTTTGCGTGTCGCCGAAGCAGGCGGGCCCGGAACTTGCCCGGATCCGCATCGATACGATTATCGGCATGGCGTTCAGTTCGCTGGTGTCGCTGGCGATCGTTTTCGCAACCGCGGCGACACTGCACGCGCACGGAATTACTGACATCGCCACCTCGGCGCAGGCCGCCGAGGCGTTGCGGCCGATCGCGGGTGAGTTCGCGTTTGTGCTGTTCGCCGCCGGGATCATCGGCACCGGGCTGCTGGCAGTACCGGTGCTGGCAGGATCGGCGGCCTATGCAGTTAGCGAGATGTTCGGCTGGGCTGGCAGCCTCGACGCCCGACCCAACGATGCACGTGCCTTCTATGCGACGATAGCGGTTGCCACGCTGCTCGGCGCGGCTCTTAGCTTAGTTGGACTTGATCCGGTGCGCGCGCTCTATTGGGCAGCGGTGGTCAACGGGGTGCTCGCAGCCCCGCTTATGGCCGTGATGATGCTGATCGTCCGCAATCCGAGGGTCATGGGGCGACTGACGCTGTCACGGTCGATGGCGATCTGGGGCTGGGCGGCAACTGCCGTAATGGCCGCGGCATCTCTTGCGCTTTTCATTCTGCCATAGGGTGAGGGCTTGGATCATGACCAACCGAAAGCTCGCGTACATTGTCAAAGACCAGAAGCCGCTTGTGTTGGCGACCCACGACACGGTGCAGCATGCCTGCCGGTGCATGAGGGAGCGTCGCGCCGGCTCGGTGCTGGTGATCGACGAGCAGCAGCGCTTGAGCGGCATCTTCACCGGCCGCGATGCGGTGCGTACGCTCGCCGAAGGCAAGGATGCCGCAGTGACCACCTTGGCGCAGGCGATGACGCCGAATCCCGTCACGATCACGCCGGAGAGCCGCGCAATCGACGCGCTGCGGAGGATGGGCGATGGCGGCTTTCGTCATCTTCCGGTCGTCGAGAATGAAAGGATCTGGGGTATCGTCTCGCGCGGTGATTTCAAGGGGACGGAGATCGATCAACTAGACGAGGAAGACCACCTGTGGGAATGCATACGCTGATGATACTTTCAGCGAAGAGAGAGCTCGACGTCCGGAAATGGCACCACGCTGACCTGCTGTGGGGTTCATATCGCTGCCCTTGGTAGGCGTCAGCCCACCTTGCCCCTGCCAGACGTACCATGCCCTACAAGGAATGACTTCACCGCTCTCGCGACCTTCATCAGGGAATTCCTCATGAACGCCCAGCTTGCCGCTGGGCAGCTCGACGGAGCAGACATTCGGGAGAATCGCGAGGGCCTGCATTTCTGCTCTTCGATCTTCTCGGCGTTGCCGCTCCGTACAGCACGAGAATGGGCTCTTTGAATTGCCGCGCTGCTTCGAGGAAATCGGAGCGGCTCGTCATCAGGTCGAGCATGCCGGTGACAAAGCGAATCGATGCGTGTCGTGCCCCGGTTGCACGGACGACTGTCATTTTCTGAGCTAAGCGCTCGCCTTGGAGCCAGTCTGGGTCGACGTAAACGTGCCCACGCGCCATCATACGCACGACTGGAGGATTGACATTCAGCCGATAAAGAAGCTGGCCCAGCACAGGCAGATCACCAACTCGGGCGATCCATTCTCCCAACTTACGTTTTCCTCCCATCATTGTCGGCAAGGGGCCGCGCCACGTTGGCGCGATCAGACACAGGCGGGCCGGTGGAGTTCGGAGCAGCAGCACCAACGGCGAGGGCATAGCTCGCCGCGTGTCCAGCAGCCACGGTTGCGATTGGTCGAGGTACTGCCTCGGTGAGGATGGTAGCGGACAAAAGCAAGGTAGGCGTCAGGTCGCCAGTGGATTGCCGGGCGTGGCTCGTCCCCAAAGCCTGGCCAGTCGACCGCCACGGTAGTGAAATTCGATGCAAGCCGTTCCTGAAGTGGACGCATTTCGCGCCTGGTGGAGATCGAGCTTAAGGCAGGCAGCAGAAGAACCGTTGGTCCTACACCGAGACGGTCAACTCCGACCCGAACCGCTTGGCTCTTCCAATTCCACACAATGTGATCGGGTGGACACGGTATTCATCGTAAGCGGCCCATCGCATTGCCCCCTAGAACTCATCCCGCACCATCCCAGCGCCGATTGTCCGGCGTCAAGCCAGAAGGAGCCTCGAAGATCATGCGCTTCGGCTTCTTGTTAGGCGACTCCGAAGGGGCGATGCTCGTGCTCGAATGAGCCTTCGCATTCAATATGAAAAAGGGCGAAGCGTGAGGCGGCTTGCGTAGCTGACCTAGACAATGATGAATGAACGCATAGCGAGACGTGCGCTGATCATTATCCGCTTTTCCGGGCCTTTGCCCCAGTGGGTGCGGCGGCCTCACGAAAGCGGCAAGTGGGCTCCGCGCATCCCCATGGCCCGGACGAGACCTAGCCCTTCGGGCTCTAGGTGGAGTCCGCCGGATAGAACCGATGACGTCGGAACATGAAACGGCAACGATAGCTCGGCTCATGGCTGCCTTTGCACGGCGAACGGGCCTTTCGCCTGCTGCCGACAATCCGCAAAGGTATCTTTGGACTGATGCATTTGCCGTCTGCAATTTCCTTGAGCTCTTTGAGCGGACAGGCGACCAAGAATATCGCCGCGCGGCAACAGCCTTAATCGAGCAGGTGCATCGGGTTCTTGGCCGTTTTCGCCATGATGAGGATCGTAAGGGCTGGATCAGCGGCCTCGATGAGGAGGCGGGACGCCGCCACCCCACATTGGGCGGTCTCAGGATCGGCAAGCCTCTAAAAGAGCGCGGTGCCGATGAAATCATTGATGAACGGCTGGAGTGGGATCGGGACGGTCAATATTTTCACTATCTGACCAAATGGATGCACGCCCTGTGTCGGACGGCCTTCCTCATGCGCAGCCACGAATGCGCACAATGGGCAGGTGAGCTGGCGCAGACCGCGTTTAAAGCCTTTGCGCGCAGGCTCGGATCCGGGAAGCTTATCGGCGTCTGTTGGAAAATGAGCACAGACCTCTCGAGGCCACTCGTTCCCGCGATGGGGCTGCATGACGCTCTTGATGGTTTCATCACTTTTCGCGAAGTGCAGCATGCGATCGTAAAGATCTCAGGCGATGCCGCGGTGAGCGGGCTCAGCCATGCCACCGAAGCTCTATTCGCATTATGTGAACATGGACAATGGGCGACGGACGATCCGCTCGGAGTTGGTGGGCTACTGTTTGATGCTTGCCGTCTCTGCCAGCTCCTGGGCCAGGAAAACCGTCGCGAACTTCGCCTCCTGGAAGACGTGATGCAGGGATCCGGTGACGGCTTAATGATCATGCTAAAGACAGGGTACCTGAAGCGGCCGGCCGAGCACCGGTTGGCCTTTCGAGAACTCGGCTTGGCCATAGGCCTAAGAGCAGTACCGATTATTGCCAATGAGTTTCAGAATGAGAGGAATGCGTTTGGAAGCAGACCTTCTGCGCTTCGATTAATCGATCTGCTCCTGCCCCACGAACGCCTAAGCGACGAGATTATCGATTTTTGGCTCCCGTATGCAGAAGATCCGGATGAGAGCTGGAAAGCCCATCAAGACATCAACGAGGTAATGCTCGCTACCGCAATAGCTCCGAGCACATTTTTGTCTGTCGGAGAGCGAGATCCCAATGCAGGTGTGTCCTGACCCTGTAGCGTGGGAGGATCCCGTAACCGCTGGAGTGCGCACCGCCGGAGGCGCACGCACCATTGGTGACCTCTGAAGGGCTCTCGATTTTTCACTTGTCCTTCGCGCGTATTGGCAAGGCGGAGGCTATCGACGGCTCACGGACGCCTCCAGCCGCGCGTCGCGCTGATTAACTTTGCAGCGTCTGCCTACTTGTGGCACAAAGCAGACATGCTCAATGCGCTGACAGAATGTCCGCTTTTGGGGGCAAAGCGGACATTGACCAACCGCTGCTTACCAACCTCGATTTATGGGTACACGGCCTAGTTCAAAGCCAACATCTATTGCATGGTCGTTGCGCTCCGAGTCTCCCGCCGTCGGCGCTTCCGATTAGCTTCCGCCGAGCATCCGTGCATTTTTCATCCCCAGGCTCGCCAAGAGATCATCGGACAACTCGCACTGCTCTTGAAGTGATGCAGGCGCAGGAGGCGCCCCCTTCCATCCTGGCGGCGCACCATACTTGCGCCAGGCGTAACAGAGAGGATCGCCGTCCAACTTTCCCGGCCGCCAGTGTTTCAGGAAGATCGCGCCGCAGCGATCCCAAGCCTCTCGCTCGCTGCACCTATAATCGGGATCAATCTCGAACAGCCTAGCGAGCCCGCCGAAATAATCATTCTTGTGCGCGAACACCTCCCACCATCCCACGCCTCACGTTGAGGTGATCCTCACCTCGCGCCGCCGCGCTCGTCAGTCTTGGGCGACGCGAGCGTACGCGGATCGTCTTGGAGTTGGACCGCCCGCGCCGCCACCGGCCCTATTCTCATCGCCGCCCCACTCAGCCCAGCCGAGCGATTTTAAGCAGGCTTTAAGTTTAGCCGTAGAGATCATGATCGTATGACTCAGCGCCGAGTTCGACGACCAGAGAACTCCCCGGTCCGGTAGTTCTTACTGAACGCCTTGCAGGGGAGCCTCCCGAGGTAGCTCGGCCGCCATGGCTTGAAGTAGAGTGCGTCAACAAGTGGCACTATCGAACTCGCACCAGCTGGCTTGAGCATGTCCGTCAGAGACCAAGGGTCCTTACGGTTGCCGTTGGTGTCGATGCCAGCAGCTCTTATCGGTGTGACCAAGGTCTTCGCGCGCGTGAGACGTTGGGGAAAGTCGACCAGGCACCCGCCACGATACTCGACGGGCTTCATGTTGAACCGCCTGATCCAACCACGTCAAAAGCCGCCATGTTGCAGAGGACGCGCGTTCCGTCTTCGACAGGCTCGGCACCTTCGCGCTCTATACCACTTTCCCTTACTGAACTTCACCAGTCGCCTTCGAAGACCGCGCCTTCCGTTTCGTTGGCGCGCGCTTCCACATGGGGATATTTGATGATCAGTTTTCGTATCAGTTCATTCATGTTCATTCACCTTTTCAGTTTTGGGGTTTTGGGGTTTACGGGGTTTTTACGCGGGGTACTAACGATGCCGCTTCTCGAGGTCGGCGGCGGACTTTCAGTGAGGAAAAATTTGCAGGATGGCATCGCGCCGATCCGGCTTCGGCTTCGAGCGCACCACTTCAAATGGGCTAGTGAGGTTCGGGCCTCCGGCAGCCTTGCCCGAGTGAAGCTTGCCCTTCTTACGCAAGCGCCAGATCGTGACCTTCGAGCACTTCCACCGCGCTTGGCTAGTTCGTCATCGGTGAAGTGGGCCGTGCCGCAGATAAAGTGATTGCGAAAATGGGGCTGCTGATCCACAGTTTGTCAGCAGCAGCCGCATCTGGATCGAACGTTTCATTGGCCGCATTCATGCTTGCCATCTTTCAGGGTGCAAACATGCCTAGAGCCCAAGCGGTTAAAATCAGGGCAGCAATTCCCGCCGCTTTTTTTTATTTTCGCTTGCCAAGCAAGATGATGGCCACTCTATCCGGCCCTTGGCGCGAGGCCACGCGATAAGGAGGACAAAGACGGCGGCGGGGTCGAGCTCTCACAGTCTTGTCGAGTTGGGTTTCGAGCATCCGATCTGTTGCCGCTGGGCGGGCGTCTTCGTTGCGCCGCTTTTTCACTCGCCTGAAAATGCGCTCCGTGGTGTCCCACCGGATCTTCTCCTCGCGCATGACTTTCCCCGGCGGTCTACAATGATGCCGTCCTCTGTCTCGCAAAGCCGCCTGCTGATTGCCGCCGCCCACCTGGGGCCTTTACCTGTGGTAAACCCATGTTAAGGAAGCTCCGCCCGCGACCACATGGATCATTTCATTTTGCCTTGAAACCGGCACGTCCGCCTCTCTTTTTTGGGCGCAGTATCCGCATCGACGGCTCTATGAACCGCTGCCGGTCCATACTTGCCCAATAACTCATCAGCGTCAGCGTCTTGCTTCGGTCAGCTTTGGTAACGCGCTTCATGGCGCATCGCCACCACCTGGGCAGGAGGCTCGCGGCTCCTGCGCGCTTCGACCGGGGCAGGGACTCGCCGTGCCCCCGCTTGTCCAGGGCCTCGGCCTTCTCCTCCGCATAGTCGTGACGCTGATAGTGCAATTACACCGGCCCGCGACCCGCTGGTGTGCCGAGACGCTGAGTTTACCTCAAGCGCGACTCTCAACCGCTGAAGGCCAGTAGCCGTGGTGCGCCGAAGGTCATGAACGACCCAAAGGTTAGCCAGGGCCGCCAACTCGTCCAGCTTGCGCTTCACCCGCGACCACGAGTTCAAGGGGCGTCTTGCCGGGTAAAAACGAACTCGCGCTGATCCGGGGCACCTCGGCCAGGATCGATCGCGCCGCAGACAGCGGAATGATGTGCGGCTCACCGTTCTTGGTGCGCTTTCCGCTTAGGTGGATTGTGCCGTCATGGACCTCTGACCAACGGAGCTGCCCTATATTTTCCTCGCGGCGCGCGCCCAGTGAGGACAGAAGCCTTATGGCGGGCCGCGCTAGGGATAGCCCAACGCTTTCCGCTGCCTGCCACACCTTGATCAACTCGGCATCGGTAAGGACGCGGTCGCGCGCTGGGCGTCTCGCTTCCAGGCTTCGGCAGATCGGCCGGGGATTTGTCGATGATTCTCGCCCTATCGCGCCCGGCGGAAAGCCGATGCAAATGTGGCGTGCAGCTACTACCGTCGCGCCGAAATGACCGCGCCTCGATCAGCCACGCGGTCAATGGCGTCCATCATCGCGGCGTCAATATCGGCGATGCTTCGGTTGCCCATGGCGGCGGCACCTCGCGTTCGATGCGGTGACACAGTTGAAATCCCTGCGGAACGATGCCCCTCCCTTCCTGATCGCGCGCCATCCACTCCTCAAAAAACACCTCCAGATCTGTCGCCTTCTCTTGCGGCCTGGACGGATCACTTCCTGCGCGGACCGTGTCCCATCGCCTTTGCTCCATCCGTCGTGCGCCTGGGCGACACTCATCACCGGGTACAAATTCCCAGGTCATGCAGCTCCTGGCCGTGGAAGCGGAGACCTTGGAGTCATACCTTCCGGCCTCCGCAACTCACGCGAAGAACCAAGCCTGAAGAATCAGGGTCGAAGTAATCCTTGCCCCTTCGTCCGGGGCCCTGATAACAAGCGACGGCGTCGGTCATTCCTCTGATTGTTGGCATCAATCCCTCTATAGGGGCCTCGTAGGGGGCACCCTAGGGAGTGATATGCCATATGAAAGAAGGTGACGCTCAATACCTGGGCGTTTAGGGGCTCAAAGGCCTGCCCAACAAGGATCTCCTTCATGTCAGAGAATTAATGTGAAAAGCGATGAAAGGCTCCTGGCGTTGCCGTTCTTGCGGCATCGGGCGTCTTTTTCCTATATAAGGGACAAACTTCAGGATCCCCTCGCGGCTGCAATGGACGGGACTCGTCCCACTGTTCGCGCCCTCAAACCAGCGAAGTAACGCCCGTGTCCCCCATCGACCCTACGCATTCTCACGGCTGATGGCCATCTGCCTCGCCGGTCTCGGCCTCGTCGCGGCTCCCGCGGTTGCGGCGAAAAAGCCCTTCAAGCGCGATCTGAGCAAAGAGTTCGACGATCTCACCCCGAGCGAGAAGATCTCCATCCGCGCGGCCGCGAAGGCCGCCTACAAGGCGAAGCAGATCGATCGCGCTCGTCGTCTGCGCCGATCCCGGCAACATGCCGTTCTCCAACATCAAGCAGGAGGGCCTGGAGAACAAGATCGCCAATGTTCTCGGCGAGGCCATGGGCGCGCAGGTGAGCTTCTATTGGCGTCCGATGCTCGAGCGCGCGCTCAATCGCGAGACCTTCGACGCGCGAATGTGCGACGTGATGATCGATGTGCCCGCCAATTACGGGTCGCAGCTCACCACCACGCCGGTCTATCGCACCACTTACGTGCTCGCCTATCGCAACGACAAGGGCTTCGACTTTAACGAGCTTCGACGATCCCAAGCTCAAGCAGCTGAAGATCGGTGTGTTCCAGACCTCGGGCATTCGCGAGGCGCTGGTGAAGCACGGCATCGTCGACAATCTCAAGCTTCACGTCATTACCCATGACGCAGACCTGAAGCCGGAAAATCAGCCCTGGTATCAGGTGCAGCAAGTCGTCGACGGCGATCTCGACGTCGCGGCGGTTTGGGGGCCGTTTGCCGGCTGGGTCAAGTCGAAGGGCGAGCCGATCACCATTCAGCCGGTGAATCTTTGGGAAGACACGCGTACCGCTCGAGTTCGATCTCGCCATCGGTGTGCGCAAGACCGACGTGCATGCTGAAATACGCCCTCGAATTCGCCCTTGAGGACAAGAAGGACGAGATCGAGAAGATCTTGCAGGAGCTACGGCGTCCCGCTCGTGCAATGCAGCCGCTGCCTGATCGCCGGCGACCTGCCTGCGCACGGTTAGCTACAACACGCGTCTGCGCAGCAGGACTTTCAAGGCGCGGCCCGACCTCGCTTCGCCCGACCAGGTCGTCACCCAGCAGAAGGTCGAAGGCTGGCTCGCAGCAAGGCGCCGACATCACCCAGGAGCTGAGCAACGCGGTCATTGCCAACGATACGGCTCGCGTGAAGTTCCTGGTCGGCAAGGGCGCCGACGTCAACAAGGTCGACAATCAGGGCGCAACGCCGCTCACCAGCGCCGCCCGCGATCGTCATCCGGAAGATGGTGGAGTTCCTCTATTGGGCTCGGCGCCGATCCCAATCTGACGAACAATGACGGCATCGACCCCGCTGATTGCCGCCGTGTTGCGCGACCACGTGCCGACGGTCAAAGGCCCTGCTCGCCAACGGCGCCGACATCGAAAAGCCCGGGCCTGAAGGTTTCCGGCCGCTCGCTGTCGCCATCGCCGAGGACAGATACGAAGTGGCCAAGGCGCTGATGGAGGCCGGCGCCGACGTGAACGTGCCGGCCGGTGCCGACGGCCTTACACCGCTGATGGTCGCGGTGGCGCAGAGCTCGCCGGGGAAGGCGCCGTGTTCTTGCCCTCGAGCACTCGCCCCTCGATATCGCCAAGGGTCTGCTCTGGAGCGCGGCGCCGACGTGAACGCCAAATCGAAGGCGGGCGTCACGGCGCTGATGGTGGCCGCGGCCCACAACAATCCGCCCATGATCGGGCTTCTGATCGAGGTCGGCGCCGACACCGCCGCCAAGAACAATCAAGGCAAGACCGCCGAGGATGTCGCGGAGCTGAACAAAAACATGGAGGCCGCCCAAGCCATCAGGGTGCTCGCCACGGCAAAGTCGGCGAGCGCTCCTGAGGCTGGCACCAAGCCTGGGACCTCGAGCCAATGACCTCGGCTCGTTTGCGAGCAGCCTTTGCGATCGATTGCGCAAGCCACGGCCATCGCCGTGGTTTTGTGCTTTGGGCTGCCTGCGCCTCTGTCGCAGTTCGTGCCGTTCTTGGCGGCTTCCACCGCTGCCGCGACGTCGGAACGCGACTTCACCGAGGACGACGTCAACGCCGCGGTGAAGAAGGTGATCGACGAGCGCACCAAGGACGGCGCCTTCGTGTTCCGCGATCCGAAGCTCAACGCCGACCTCCATCTCGTCTTCGACGCAGATCAAGATCGTGCGCGGCATGGAAGGCTATGGCTGGTTCCCGAACGTTATCTTTCACGACAAGGACGAGCCGAAGAAGCAATACGCCATCGACTTCTGGTTCAAGCCTGAGGGACAAGACCTCAAATTGATGGACATCCGCGTGCAGAAAGGCCCGAAGCAGGAGGGCGACAGCTGGGTCATGATCACGCGCTCGCCGCAGGCCTGGTGGTGGCTGCCGGCAGGCGAGCACCCTGGCGACATGGAAGTGACCCGCGCCTGGCAGGTGATGAGCGCCATCCACGGCTACATCGCCACCCATAAGGACAAGGACGGCAACCTTCCGATCAAGGACGACAAGACCGGCGAGACCTTGCCGCTCGAATTCGTCGAGATCCACCAGCCGGTGCGCCACCTCAAGAAAGAGGGGAATATTTCGCCTGCACCGACTTCCGCAAGCCTGGCAGCCAGGACGAATATTACGACATCGACTTTTGGGTGAACCAGAAGACCGGCAAGCTCCAAGTCGACAACGTCAAGGTGCACAAGGTGCCGGTGCAGGAAGACGGCGTGTGGACGCAAGTGCCGCGCTACACGCTTTGATAGTAAGACTTTCGAAGTCACCAATTGATCGAAGGCTCTTAGTCAGCGGGCTGCAAGACCATGTCGAGATTTGGCCAGGCTCTTCTGCCCCGCGCAGCCCAGCTCCGAGCAAGACCTTATCGCCGCGACATTGAATCCCGAGACTCCGGCAATCAAGGACGTTACCGAAGAGGCCGCCGCGAGGGCCGTTAAGCCTATCGTGGCCAAACGCTCGCAAGATGGCGTGTTTTCGGTAGAGGAGTTTTGGGCCGTTACCAGTTGCGGAACGCGCGGCGCCGGCGAGGCTAATGCTCGTTTTGCAACGTTGTTTTCCATGACAAGGCCGCCTCCGGGACGCAGTATGCGCGCGATCTTGGGGATGGCTCCTTCAACGTGCTCACCTGAAGACGTTCAATCAAAGGCAACTAGGGTAAGGAAGCGAAACAGTGCGCAAGATCATCATTGGACTATTGGCGGTGGGATTTGTTTCTGCCGGCGCTTGGATGGGCTGCTCCCAGGCGGCCGATGAGGCCGCGCCCGCGGCGACGCCGCCGCGGCCCCGGCAGCACCGCCGCGGCGAGCCCCGCGGCGCCCGGCAGCCAGGCGGAGCAGCCGCGGCGCCGGCCGCTGGCTGCAAGGCCGCCGCGGCGCGACGCCGCCGCTTGAGGCCCTGCGTCACGCGGCCACGCCCAAGCGTGAACTCGGTCGCCAGCACGCCGAAAGGGAGCTGAAAATCCCTACAACGGCCAACATCGCCGCCATCGCCGAAGAAGGTCACCACAGATACCTGTCCGCCGGCTGCAATGGCTGCCATGGCGGCGGCGGCGGCGGCGGCATGTGCCCGCCGCTCACCAACGACACCTGGGTCTATGGCGCCGCCGACGACACGCTGTTCCGCCTCATCGCCCTCGGCACCGACGGGCTGACCAAGGCGGGGTATACCGCGCCTCAAGCACGAGGTCGTGGTCGGGCCGATGCCGCCCTTCGGCGGATCATCAAGACCAGCGACGATTTGTGGAGGATCATCGCCTTCATCCGCTCGGTGAACCCGAACTCGATCGAAACTGGTCGACGTACCTTACGCACCAAACCCTTACTAAGCGTCTCGCCACTTTAGTCGGACTAAGCCGCCAAGCTGCTCGGTCAGCTTGGCGGTCCTTCCCTGCGAGGACGTGCGACAAGCGTGCCCGCTGCGACCGCCGTTTCGCGCGACCCTCCTGGCCGCATCTTCCATTTCGCACCGCGCCCATCGCTAAGGTTGACATTGTTTAACTTGGCAAAAAGATTGCCATGCTGTTCGGTGCGCATTGCCATAAATCCGTATCTCTGGAAGATACATTTCCAAAGCCGGTGACCACTCTGCGAGCAGGGTGGAATAGCGGAGGCCGATGTTGCGTTTGTCCGTGTCTTGTCTGCGTCATAGGCGCCAAGCTCTTTGCCCCTTGGCGGCCTTCGCTTCTGACGGTTTGCCTGGTCGCCGGCCACGTGCTGGCCGAAACCCCTCAGGCAAGTCCCGCGCCTGCTCCGGCCCTGCCGCGGCCCCCGCGCCGCGCCGCTGCGAACCCGCAAGCGCCTGCCGCCGCTGCCCGCCGCCTGGCGCCCTGGCGCTGCCGCAGACCAAGCCGATGCGCATCTATCTATCTCGGCAAGGAGTATGAGGAGCCGCTGCCGCTCTCCTACGCCGAGAAGCCGATCACCGACAAAGGCATCCAGGGCGCGCGCCTGATGCTGAAAGAGGCGAACCAGGCAGGCGCCTTGGTCGGCTCCTCCTTCGAGCTGGTCGAGGCCATCGTTCCGCAAGACGGCGACGTCGTCGCCAAGGCCAAGGAAATCTTGAAGAACGGCGACGCCTTCATCATCGCCGATCTGGAGCCTGCCGATCTCGTCGCCGTGGCCGATCTGCCGGAGGCCAAGAACTCGGTGATCATGAACATCCGTTCGAGCGCCACCGCGCTCCGGCAGGAGCTCTGCCGCCAGAACGTCTTCCACATCATTCCCGACTATGCGATGCGCGCCGACGCGCTCGCGCAATATCTCATCTGGAAGAAATGGCCGCGCTGGTTCGTGATCCGCCGCGACACGCCGCAGGATCAGGACTATCTCGCCATGGTGAAGCGTTCCGCCGCGCGCTTCGGCGGCAAGGTTGTCGACGACAAGGTCTATGACCTGCCGCCAGGCGCCCGCAATCTCGACTCTGGCCACCAGCAGATCCAGGCGCAGATCCCGATGGAGACTGAGCAGGCTCCAGACCACGACGTGGTGTGGGTCATCAACAGCGACGACGATTTCGGCGACTACCTCGCTTACCGCACCTATATCCCGCGCCCGGTGGTCGGCACCCAGGGGCTGCAGGCGGTCGCTTGGGACAAGTCCTATACCGAATCCGGCGCCATGCATTTCCAGAACGCCATCCCGCGCCTCGCCAAGCGCCAGCCGGTCGAGCGCGACTACACCGCCTGGCTTGCGTTCCGCGTCGCTCTCCGATTCGGCGATGAAGTCCGGCAAGACCACGCCGCAGGACTTGAAGGCCTATCTGCTCTCCGATCAGTTCAAGATCGAGGGCTTCAAGGGCCAGGCGCTCAGCTTCCGCACCTGGGACCACCAGATGCGCCAGCCGATCATTCTCGGCGGCGGCACCCGCGTTCCAGTCTCCACCTCGCCGCAGGAAGGCTTCCTGCACGAGAAGTTTCTCACCGACACGCTTGGCTTCGACGAGCCGGAGACCAAGTGCAAGTTCTAATAGACGCAATCCGAGGAAACCCCATGATCTCGATTTTCCGTCATCGCCACCCTTGCGGCACTTTCGATGCTCACCGCGACGCCGTCGCTTTGCCGTGACCATCTTCGTCTCCAACGAGAAGGACAACACCGTCACCGTGATCGACGGCGATACGCTCGAGGTGAAGAAGACCATCAAGGTGGCGCGGCGTCCGCGCGGCATCATCCTCAGCCCCGACAACAAGGAGCTGTTCGTCGCCGCCGGTGACGGCGACATCATGGATGTGGTGGACACCGGCGAAGCTCGAAGTCAGCCGCCAGCTCGAGATCAGGGCCCGACCCCGAGCTCATGGCGGTCGATCCCAAGGGCGAGGTCATCTACATCGCCAATGAGGACGACAGCCTGGTCACCATCATGGACATCAAGAGCGGCGACGTGCTGGCCGAGGTGCCGGTCGGCGTCGAGCCTGAAGGCATGACCGTGAGCCCCGACGGGAAATACACCGTCGCCACCTCGGAGAGCACGAGCATGGCGCATGTCATCGACAACGCCAAGCGCAAGCTGATCGCCAACGTGCTCGTCGACTCTCGCCCGCGCGAGGCGAAGTTCACCCATGACGGCAAGGAGCTTTGGGTTTCCTCGGAGGTCGGCGGCTCGATTTCGGTGATCGATCCCGCGACCTGGAAGGTGGTCAAGAAGATCACCTTCGAGGTGCCCGGCGTCGCGGCCTGAGGCGCTGCAGCCGGTCGGCATGGACTTCACCAAGGACGGCAAGCTGCTCTTCGTGGCGCTCGGCCCCGCCAATCGCATCGGCGTCATCGACGCCGCGACCAAGGAGGTCAAGGACTACATCCTCGTCGGCCAGCGCCCCTGGCATGGGGAGATGAGCCCTGACGGCAAGAAATATTATGTCGCCAACGGCCTCACCAACGACATGACCGTCATCGACGTCGACAGCCTGAAAGCTGAGAAGTCCGTGCCGGTCGGGCGTCTGCCCTGGGGCTTGGCACGTCATGCCCTGACCGGAGGGAGAATCGTCATGCCTGGACTTGATCCGGGCATCCATGCCGTTACGGCTCAGCGAGTTGCAGCGTCATTGATTGCATTGCCGGGTCAAGCCCGGCAATGACGCGTTGTAAAAATCCTTGCATCAAGCTCAGTCGGCGCGGTTTCGCCGCTGCACGTGCCTGACGAACGCCTCGGAAGCGAGGACGGCGCCGAGCGAGATCGCGACCGAGATCAGCGTCAGCCTGAGCGCGCCGGCCTCGCCGCCGGGGACTTGCGTCGAAGGTATAGATCAGGGTCGGCAGCGTCTGCGTCTCGCCGGGGATGTTGGAGACGAAGGTGATGGTGGCGCCGAACTCGCCCATGGCGCGGGCGAAGCAGAGGATAGCGCCGGCGATCACGCCTGGCAGGATCAGCGGCAGCGTCACGGTGAAAAACACGAACAGCGGATTGGCGCCGAGCGTGCCGCCGCCTGCTCGAGCCTGCGGTCGACCGCCTCGACCGAAAGCTGGATCGCCCGCACCATGCAGCGGAAAGCCCATGACCGCACAGGCGAGCGCCGCCCCGGTCCAGCGAAAGGCGATCACGATGCCGAGCTGCTCGTCGAGAAAGCGCGCCGATCGGCCCCTGCCGCCCGAACAGCAGCAGCAGCACATAGCCGGTGACCACCGGCGGCAGCACCAGCGGCAAGAGCACGAGCGCATTGAGGAGCGCGCGGCCGAAGAAGCGCGTCCGCGTCAGAAGCATGGCGATGGCGATGCCGAAGGGGAGGCTCGCTGCCGTGGCGAGCGCCGCGACGCGCAAGGAGAGCTTGATCGCGTCAAGCTCTTCTTGGGTCAGCGTGAGCAAGACGGTGTCGGTTAGAGGTCCGCTGTGTCATGGCCGGGCTTGACCCGGCCATCCACGTCTTGATCGCCGGGCCGGGTAATTCGTGGATGCCGGGACTGCGCCCCGGGCATGACGCACACTCTAGTAGTTCAATAGCACCTTGAAGCCCTGCGCCTCAAACACGCTCTGCGCCGCCGCGGTCTTGAGATAGGCGAGGAAAGCCGGCGCCTCCTTGTTGGTCGAGGAGCGCGGTGATGGCGATCGGATAGATGATCGGCGCGTGCGTGCTCTCCGGGAACGTGTCGAGCACCTTGACCTTTGGGTCGGCCTTGGCGTCGGTGGCGTAGACGATGCCGAGCGGCGCCTCGCCGCGCGACACGAGCGCGAGCGCCGCCCGCACGTTCTCGGCCTGGGCTATTCTGTCCTTTACGCCATCCCACACGCCGAGCTTCTCGAGCGCCGCCTTGCCGTATTTTCCGGCCGGCACCGACGCGGTATCGGCCATGGCGAGATGCCCGTCGCCGAGGAGAGAAGCGAGCGGGAAACCTGACGCGATGGTGGCGGTGAGCTTCAGATCCTTGGGCGCGATCAGCACGAGCTTGTTGCCGACGAGATCGAAGCGCGTCTCAGGCTTGATCAACTTGCGCGTCGGCGAGATAGTCCATCCAGTCCTCGTCCGCCGAGACGAAAATATCCGCCGGCGCGCCTTGCTCGATCTGCTTGGCGAGCGCCGAGGACGCGGCATAGGAGATCGTGGCCTTCAATGCCGCTCTCCTTCTTCCACTCGGCGTTGACGGCATCGAGCGCGTCCTTGAGGCTCGCCGCCGCGAACACCATTGGCCCTTTGTCTTCGGCGCGGGCAGGAAGGGGAGGATGACAGCGCCGATCGCCATAGCAGCGACCAGCGCACGAAGCAGCTCTCTTCGCGTCGCAACTCTCATGATGTGCACCCTGACTATGTTCCTTGGAAACTCGATCGCTCGTCGAGGCTCGCCTTGGTCCTGTGCCCCGCGGCCTTGAGCTTGTCGAGCGCCTCGCGCACCGGCGGGTCGATGCCTTCACCGCCGGCATCCATGTACGCGAAGATCGCATCGCGCATGCGCGGGTCCCAGAACTTCTTGATGTGGTTGGCGATCCCCGGCACCACCTCGTCGGCGCGCTGCGCCTCGAAGAACTTGCCGATCTGGTTCGCCATATAGACGAGGCGGTCCGGGCGACATGGGTTTCGCCTACTCCGCCGCGATCAGGGGCTCGGCGATGCGCCGCGCCTGCCGGGTCAGCTCCTCATATTCCTCCTGCCACTCCGACGGCCCGTTCGACGGCATGACCTGCACCGCCGTCACCTTGTATTCCGGGCAGTTGGTGGCCCAGTCGGAGAACTCGGTGGTCACCACGTTCACCTGGGTGTTGGGATGGTGGAAGGTGGTGTAGACCACGCCGGGCGCCACGCGCTCGGTGATCATGCGCGCGCAAGCGTCGTCTCGCCGGCGCGGCTCGTGAGCTTCACCCAGTCGCCGTCGCGCACGCCGCGCTGCTCGGCGTCGTGCGGATGGATCTCGAGCACGTCCTCCTCGTGCCAGATCACGTTGGCGGTGCGCCGCGTCTGCGCGCCGACATTGTACTGGCTGAGGATGCGCCCGGTGGTGAGCAGCAGCGGGATAGCGCGGTCCGGTCTTCTCGTCGGTCGCCACATATTCGGTGATGACGAACTTGCCCTTGCCGCGCACGAAGCCGTTGATGTGCATCACCGGCGTGCCTTCCGGCGCCGCTTCGTTGCACGGCCACTGCACCGAGCCGAGCTCGTCGAGCTTGTCGTAGGAGACGCCGGCGAAGGTGGGCGTGAGCGCGCGCGATCTCGTCCATGATCTCGGACGGGTGGTTGTAGTGCATCGGATAGCCGAGCGCGTTGGACGAGCAGCTCGGTGATCTGCCAGTCCTCATAGCCGTTCCTCGGCTGCCATCACCTTGCGCACCATCTGGATGCGCCGCTCGGCGTTGGTGAAGGTGCCGTTCTTCTCGAGGAACGTCGAGCCCGGCAGGAACACATGGGCGTAGTTCGCGGTCTCGATCAGGAACAGGTCCTGCACCACCACGCATTCCATGGCCGACAGTCCCGCCGCCACGTGCTGGGTGTTGGGGTCGGACTGCAGGATGTCCTCGCCCTGGATGTAGAGGCCCTTGAACGAGCCGTCGAGCGCGGCGTCGATCATGTTGGGAATGCGCAGGCCTGGCTCCTCGTCGAGCGGCCGGCCCCACAGCGCCTCGAACATGGCGCGGGTGGCGTCGTCCGGAGACGTGCCGGTAGCCCGACACCTCGTGCGGGAACGAGCCCATGTCGCAGGAGCCCTGCACGTTGTTCTGGCCACGCAGCGGGTTCACGCCGACGCCGTCGCGGCCGATATTGCCGGTGGCCATGGCGAGATTGGCGATGGCCATCACCGTGGTCGAGCCCTGGCTGTGCTCGGTGACGCCGAGGCCGTAATAGATCGCGCCGTTGCCGCCGGTGGCGTAGAGCCGCGCCGCGCCGCGGATCGACTCGGCGGGAACGCCGGTGAGCTTCTCAACTTCCTCCGGGCTGTGGCGCGTGCTCGGACGACGAACGCGGCCCAATCCTGGAACTCGTCCCAGTCGCAGCGCTCGCGCACGAATTTCTCGTTCGACCAGGCCTTCGGTGACGATGACATGGGCGAGCGAGGTGACGACGGCGACGTTGGTGCCCGGCTTGAGCGGCAGATGGTAGTCGGCCTCGACATGCGGCGTGCGCACGAGGTCGATGCGGCGCGGATCGAGGACGATCAGCCTGGCGCCCTGGCGCAGCCGCTTCTTCATGCGCGAGGCGAACACCGGATGGCCGTCGGTCGGATTGGCGCCGATGATCATGATCACGTCGGCCTGCTCGACCGAGTCGAAGTCCTGCGTGCCGGCCGAGGTGCCGTAGGTGGTCTTCAGGCCATAGCCGGTCGGCGAGTGGCACACGCGCGCGCAGGTGTCGACATTGTTGTTGCCGAAGGCCGCGCGCACGAGCTTCTGCACCAGGAAGGTCTCCTCGTTGGTGCAGCGCGACGAGGTGATGCCGCCGACCGAGCTGCGGCCATATTTCGCCTGGATGCGCTTGAACTCGGAGGCGCGCGTAGTCGATCGCCTCTTCCCAGGACACTTCGCGCCACGGATCGGTGATCTTCGTCGCGGATCATCGGCTTCAGCATGCGGTCGCTGGTGGGTGGCGTAGCCGCAGGCGAAGCGGCCCTTGACGCAGGAATGGCCGCGATTGGCCTTGCCGTCTTTGTAGGGCAGCATGCGCACGACTTCGTCGCCGCGCATCTCGGCCTTGAAGGTGCAGCCGACGCCGCAATAGGCGCACGTGGTGACCACGGAATGCTCCGGCGTTCCGATCTCGATCACCGACTTCTCGTTGAGCGTCGCGGTCGGGCAGGCCTGCACGCAGGCGCCGCAAGACACGCATTCCGACTCGAGGAACGGCTCGGCCATGCTCGGCGACACGCACGGAGCTCGAAGCCGCGGCCGGCGATGGTCAGCGCGAAGGTGCCTTGCACCTCCTCGCAGGCCCGCACGCAGCGCGAGCAGACGATGCATTTCGAAGGCTCGTAGGTGAAATAAGGATTGGAATCGTCGATGCCTGGATTGGGGTGCTTCCTGCCGTCATAACCGTAGCGCACCTCGCGCAAGCCGACGGCGCCGGCCATGTCCTGCAGCTCGCAGTCGCCATTGGCCGAGCAGGTGAGGCAGTCGAGCGGGTGCTCGGAGATGTAGAGCTCCATCACGCCCTTGCGCAGCCGCTTCAGCCGGTCGGTCTGGGTCATGCACCACCATGCCCTCGGCGACCGGCGTGGTGCAGGAGGCGGGCGTGCCGGCGCGGCCCTGGATCTCGACCAGGCAAAGCCGGCAGGAGCCGAAGGCCTCGACCATGTCGGTGGCGCACAGCTTGGGATCTCCGTGCCGAGCTCGACGGCCGCGCGCATGATCGGAGGTGCCTTCCGGCACCGTGACCGCCACGCCGTCGATGGTGAGCGTCGACCGTCTTCTCCGCCTTGGAGCGCGGGGTGCCGAAGTCGATTTCGTGGATCAGCGACATTTGCGAGGTCCTCATTCAGCAGCTTCAAGGCGCTTTGGCGAAGCGCCGAAATCTTCGGGGAAATGGGTGAGCGCGCTCATCACGGGGTAGGGCGTGAAGCCGCCGAGCGCGCAGAGCGAACCGAACTTCATGGTGTTGCAGAGGTCTTCGAGCACGGTGATGTTCGCCGCGCGATCCTCGCCGGCCATGATCTTGTCGACCAGCTCGACGCCGCGCGCCGAGCCGATGCGGCAGGGCGTGCACTTGCCGCAGGATCTCGATGGCGCAGAACTCCATGGCGAAGCGGGCCTGCTTGGCCATGTTCACGGTGTCGTCGAACACCACGATGCCGCCATGGCCGATCAGCCCGTCGGCGCGCGGTGAAGGCTTCGTAGTCGAACGGCGTGTCGAACAGCGCCCGCGGGAAATAGGCGCCGAGCGGTCCGCCGACCTGCACCGGCGCGCACCGGGCGGCCTGTCCGCGTGCCGCCGCCGATATCGTCGACGAGCTCGCCCAGGCTCATGCCGAAGGCGGTCTCGAACAATCCGCCATGCTTGATGTTGCCGGCGAGCTGGATCGGCATGGTGCCGCGCGAGCGGCCCATGCCGAAATCGCGGTAATGGGTGGCGCCGTCGCTCATGATGATCGGCACGCTAGCAAGCGACAGTACATTGTTGATGACGGTCGGCTTGCCGAACAGGCCGACATGAGCCGGCAGCGGAGGCTTGGCGCGCACCTCGCCGCGCTTGCCTTCGAGGCTTTCGAGCAGCGAGGTCTCCTCGCCGCACACATAGGCCCCGGCGCCGACCCGCACCTCCATGTCGAAGGCATATTTGGAGCCGGCGACGTTCGCCCCGAGCATGCCGCCCTCGCGGGCGCGCCTGAATGGCGATCTCCATGGCCTCGACGGCATGGGGATATTCTGAGCGGATATAGACGTAGCCGTAGGTGGCGCCGACGGCGATGCCGGCGATGGTCATGCCCTCGATGAGCACGAGGGGATCGCCTTCCATGATCATGCGGTCGGCGAAGGTGCCTGAATCGCCCTCATCGGCGTTGCAGACGATGTATTTCTGCTGCGGCCGGGTCTGGGCGACGGTGCGCCATTTGATGCCGGTGGGGAAGCCGCGCCGCCGCGGCCGCGCAAGCCTGAATTCACCACCTCCTCGACGATCGCCTCAGGGCCGACGGCAGATCGCCTTGTCCAGTCCCTTGTAGCCGCCATGGGCCTTGTAGTCCTCGAGCGAGCGCGGATCGACGATGCCGACGCGGGCGAAGGTGAGCCGTGGTCTGGCGTTTGAAGAACGGGATGTCCTCGACGAGGCCGAGGGAGAGGGGATGCTTGCCGCCGTCCAGCATGCCGGCATCGAGCAGGCTGTCGATATCGGAGGGTTTCACCGGCCCATAGCCGATACGGCCCTCAGGGCGCGCAACTTCGATGGTCGGCTCGAGCCAGTACATGCCGCGCGAGCCGGTGCGCACGATCTCGACGTCGAGGCCGCGCTTCTCGGCGGCCTTGAACAGAGCGCGCGGCAACCTCGTCGGCGCCGACGCAGAGCGCGCCTGAGTCCCGCGAGATGAACACCCGCGCGCCTCATGCCTGCGCCTCTTTCAGCAGAGCGTCGAGCTTTGCCTCATCGAGCATGCCGACCACATGATCGTGATCGAGCAGCGCTGCCGGGGAGCTATGGCAAAGCCCGAGGCAATAGACGGCCTCGAGCGTGACGCGGGCGTCTGGGGTGGTCTCGCCGAACTTCACGCCGAGCTTTTCCTCGGCGCGCGCTGCGAGCGCATCGCCGCCCGCGGCCTGGCAGGATCTCGGCGCGGCAAAGCTTGAGCACGCGCCGGCCGGGGGGCTCGTTGCGGAAGTCGTGATAGAAGGTCACCGTCCCGTAGATCTCGGCGCGGGACAGGTTGAGCGCCTCTGCCACCATGCGGCACGGCGGCTTCCGGCACGCAGCCAAAGACGTGCTGCAGCGCATGCAAAATGGGCAGCGCCGCGCCCTCGCGATGCCTTGTTCGCCGTCGATAATCATTTGGGCGCGCTCGGCGCTCCATGGCTCATATCTCGGCATGCGCAGGCAGCATCCCTTGTGATAACAAAAATCGACAGCCACCCCGTTCCCCAGCGGAGGGCTTTGATCCTCATGCAAAGATATTATGCCGTCCCTTGCATCGCAAGCGCGCAGACGCCAGATTTCCCTTTGATTACAAAGTTCTATCGCCCGATCGGGTTTTCATATCACGCTTGCGCCGCGGCTTCGGCGGACTGTCGCTGCCCAAAATCGGGGCAAGCTGCTTGGCCTCGCTGACCAGCGCATTGATGAGCGGTGTCAAGGGATTGCGGTGAGGGACGACGAGACCGATCGAATGGGTCACCTCAGGCTTGACGATGGGAATGGCCCGTACCGTATCGGTCAGGCCGAGCACCGCGGCAAGCTTGGCCGGCATGACGCTGGCCCAGCGCCCGGTGCGCACATGGGCGAACAGCACGAGGATCGAGTCGGATCTCGAGCGTCGGGGCCGACCTCGGCGCCGGCCTCGCGCAGCAGGCCGTCGATGATCTGCCGGTTCTGCATATCGGGGGTAAGCAGGCAAAGCGGCACGTTGCCCACCTCAGCCCAGGTGACGCTGTCGCGATTGCCGAGCGGCGCATCGGAGGAGGTCAGGAGCCGGTACTCCTCGCTGTAGAGGGGCACCGTCTGCACCCGGCCGAGAGGCTCGTTGTCGAGATAGGTGAGGCCGGCGTCGATCTCCAAATTCTCAAGCAGTCCAAGCACCTCGATGGAATTGCGCGACCAGATGGTGAAGCTTACGTCGGGATGCTTGGCGCGGTAGGGCGTGGTGAGCAGCTCGACCATGGCAAGCGCGGTGGGGATGGCGGCGATGCGGATATGGCCGGCAAGGCCCCGTTTCAGCGCGTCGATCTCCTGATGCATGGCGCGGGTATCGCCGACGATGCGGCGCGCCCAGTCGAGCACCCGCTCGCCTTCCGGGGTGAAGCCTTGGAAGCGTGAGCCGCGCTGCACCAGCAGAACCCCGAAGGAATCCTCGAGCTGCTTGATGCCGGCGGACAGCGTCGGCTGGCTCACGCCGCAGGCCTCGGCGGCATGGCCGAAATGCCGCTCGCGGGCGAGCGCGATGATGAATTCAAGTTTCTCGATCATGTTATGGGTCCCGGCAGGACCCTTATCTTGGCAAGAAGAAGCGACAAGCGCCATAAGCAAGAGGGAGGGGAGGGACGTCCGTATTGTGACAGCTTGCGCCGACGCGGCCGGTCGCCATGAAGCGATCGTCGCTGTGATCGATCGAAGCCCGCGAGCGTCGCGCGAACGTCTCGTCATGCGATGGGCCTCGTCGCGGGACGATCCCAGGGCAAATTCCGCCTGCGTCATAGTGGCTCGCCGACCGGTGCTGGCGAATCGACCGCGTCAATGCGCGCGAGCCTTTCCGCCAGTTCGTTAGCTCATGCACAAGCGCGCAACTATTCCCTTGTGCAGTTTTCACTTCATGCAGGGCAACCCGAGGACATAGCTTGGCAAAAGGCCTCGTCCCAGCATTCCGGAGAGATTCATGGGTATTCGCCACCCTCTGCCCCTTCTTGCTTTGGCCGCTTCGCCTCGCCTTTCCGGCGGTGGCGAAGGCCGAGCCGGCGATCGACGTGACGATCAAGGATCACCGCTTCACGCCCGCCGAAATCCATGTGCCGGCGGGTAAGCCCGTGACGCTCAACGTCAAGAACGAGGATGAAACGGCCGAGGAATTCGAATCCCATGACCTTAAGATCGAGAAGGTCATCGCCGGAGGCACGTCAGGCACTGTGCGTCTCAGGCCGCTCGATCCCGGCAAATATTCCCTTCATCGGCGAATATCACGAAGACACCGCCAAAGGCGTGATCGTCGCCGAGTAGCCAATGCTTGCAACGCTCCTCATCGTCTTTCGCGAAGTCCTCGAGGCTGGACCCATCGTCGAGCATCGTGCTCGCCGCGACCAAAGGCGTGCCGGCGAGGGAGTCTGGGTTGCCTTCGGCGTCGTCGCTGGACTTGCCGGCGCCTGCATCGTTGCCGCCTTTGCAAGCGAGATCGGCGCATTGTTTGCGGGCTCCGGCCAAGAGCTGTTCAATGCCTGCGTCCTCATCCTCGCTGTGGGCATGCTCACCTGGCACAATGTCTGGATGGCAAGCCACGGCCGCGAGATCGCCCAGGACATGAAGAGGGTCGGCAGTGAGGTTGCTGCGGGCGAGAGGCCTCGCTGGCGCTCGCCGTGGTCTGCGGTCTGGCTGTCCTGCGCGAGGGCTCAGAGGTCGTGCTTTTTCTCTATGGGGTCTTCGCCTCAGGCGGAACGTCGGTGCCCGGCATGATCCTCGGCGGCATCCGTCGGGGTTCTTGCGGGCGCGGGCGTCGTCGGCGCTGCTTTATCTCGGCCTGCTCGCCATTCCTACGCGCCGGCTCTTTCTCGGTGACCTCTGGTCTGATCACGCTGCTCGCGGCGGACTTGCAGCCCAGGCGGTCGCCTTCCTGCAACAGGGCGGTTATGTCGAGATCCTCACCTCGACCGTGTGGGACACGTCGTGGCTTCTTCCGGAAGATAGCCTGGCCGGCCGGCTGCTGCACACCTTGATCGGCTATACCGACCGGCCGAGTGCAGCCCAGCTCGTGGTCTACCTCTTCACCGTCGCGCTGATCCTCACCCTGATGTATTCCCAGCGGCGCTCTCGCGCCGCGACGCCGAGACCAGCCGTCGCCGAGATCACCTCACGCTCTTAGGTCCAGGCCACGGGGCATCGCCGCCATATTTGTGCCGGTCAGACCGCTGTTGCTTGGTCACGATGCGGTCGAAGCCTTCCTGCGCGCTTTCGAGCTTCGATTGGCGTCGAGCATGCTAGCCGCAAACGTGGCAGCGTCTGAATCTTGAATGGTCTTTGGTAGTCCAATAGCAGTGATAAACCCGCCGGCAGTGCACTGAAGGTCAAGTGCGACTTCACCAGTGCGTGTAGATTGGCTCCTGGTGTCGTCGCTTGAGCAGATGTGAAACTGATTGCCGCTATGGACACCAAAACGGTTGCCGCCAAGAAGTAGACCGATCTTTTCATTGCTTGCCTCCTCGACTCGAGGACGTAGTGACCGGCGCAGCCCTTATTTGTGTCGGTCAGACCGCTGTTGCTCGGTCGTGATGCGGTCGAAACCTTCCCTTGCGCTTTCGAGCTTCGGATTGGCGTCGAGCGCGGCGCGGAAATCGTCGAGCGCTTCGCTCTTCCGGCCAAGCGCCTCATAGGCTTGGGCGCGCCGGGTCAAGGCGAACGGGTCGTCGTGCCGTCTCTCCCAGCGCTTCGGTGAGATCGCTGATCGCCTTCTGGTACTCGCCGAGGGTCGAGGTACAGGCTGCCGCGATTGAAATAGCAATAAGAGAGCTTCGGATCGCGGTCGATGGCGACGACGTAATCCACCAGAGCCTCGTCATAACGGCCGAGTTCCATATTGGCTAAGCCGCGATTGCAATAGGCGAGCGCGAAATCTGGCTTCAGCCTGATGGCCTCGGTGAAATCGGCGATGGCGCTTTCGAAGCGGCGGATATGGGTGAAGGTAGTGCCGCGGTTGTACCAGGCCTCGACGAGATCTGGATCGAGGTTGATGGCCACGCTGAAATCGCCGAGCGCCAGCGCCAACTCTCCCGCGGCTGCCTGCGCGCTGCCGCGGTTGAGATAGGCGACAGCGTCGGTCGGGTCGCTCTTGATGATTTGGCTGATCAGGGCGACCGCTTGCAGCGGCTTCCTCGCCGTTCACGCAAGCCTTGGCTTGCTGATAGACCACCTGGCGCTGCGCCTATCGCTGCCAAGAGTTTCGATCGGCATGCCACTTTCCGGGCAGCGAACATCGCTCTCGGCCCGGGCCACGTTCATGGGGCTCACCACACCGAGCGCCAACACGCCCACGCATGTCAGACATATGGTCGAGCGGCTGGTCATGTGCCTTTGTCGATCCTCGTAACGGTCAGTCTATTGTTGGGGTTGGTCATCGTGGTCATGGCCTGTCGTCCATCTTCATTTCGTGCATCATCTCGTCGTGAGACTTTGGAGCGCTCTTTACGAGCGTTTGGTATTGGTCGGCGGTGAGGTCCGGCAGCTTCCGCAGGAATGCCACGACGTCCCACAGAAGCTCATCGTCGTGCGTCACGCCCCAGGCCGGCATGCCGGTCATTTTGAGTCCGTGTTTCACCACCCAGAACTGCTCCGCCGGAGTGAGCTCGCTCTTGCGGCGGAGTTCCGGCGCTCTCGGATAGAGGCCCCGACTGATCTCGGTCCGCTTCATCCCGGGGCGAGATGGCAGAGGCTGCACATCTCGTCATATTGCGCGGCACCTGAGGCGATGCGTTTGCATCGGCCAGGTCGCTCGGGCACAGCTATGTCAGCCGCGCGAATGGCGACCGACCTTTCCCTAACCGTGTCCATCAGCCAAAAACTGGCTGGGAGTGCGGCTTGTCCGCCGCGACGTCGAAGGACCCCATGTGGACGAGCACAGCGGCAACGACGGCGATCAGCAGTGCACCGGCCGCCAAGGCTAGCGATCAACCAGCGCGTCGCCGTCCGGGAAGCTGCTAAATCGGACATGCCTTTAGCCCGCCTGAATTGACCGGGAAGCGCATCTACTTCTCCGTGGCCTCCATTGCGTTGTGCATGTGGGTCGCACAGGCCTTCATGTCCTTCTTGGCCATCATGTCTTCGGCCATTTGCATCTCCTTCATGGCCGTGGTCTTGGCCTCTCCGTCGTTCATCGCCTGAATGTCGGCGTGCATCGCGTTCATGCCGGTCTCGTTGCATTCCATCGTGATGTTCCTCATGGGCGACGGCGAAGCTCAGCGGGAACACTTGCCAGAACGAGGGTACCGAATACGAGGTTCGAAAAATCAACTTGCGCATGCTGCGTTCTCCTTTCGGGTTGAGGGTGTGATTGGCGCCGATGCCGTGATTGCTCCTGGATTAGTGGTGATCGTGATGTCCGCCGGATTTCATGCCCGGCATGTCCATCCCTGGCATGTCCATTCCAGGCATCTCCATTCCCGGAGCCTCTGCTTCGCGTCCGGCTGCCGCGCCGGCTCGCCGGCCTCAGCGACATTCACCTCATAGGCGACGGTTCCGGGTGGATTCTGTAAGGGCCAGGATCCTTGTAGTCGTCCGGCCGCGAGCCCCTCGCGCACCTTCATCACCGTGAACATGCCGCCCATCTCGATCGGACCGAACTGACCGAACCCGGTCATCATCGGCAGCGTGTTGTCGGGAAGCGGCATTTCCATCTCGGCCATCATGCCCATGCCGTCCGTGCCCATCGCCATGGCGTTCGGCGCCGCGCTCTTTGACCGCCTTCGCCAGAACCCGCTCCTGAGCGCCGATCAGGTTCACCACATTGTGGCCCATGGCATTCATGGTGTGGTGCGACTTGTGGCAGTGAAACGCCCAGTCGCCAGGAGCGTCGGCGACGAAGTCGATGGCGCGTACGGCACCCACCGGCACGTCGGTGGTCGCCTCCGGGAATTGCGCGGTCTCCGGCACCCAGCCGCCATCGGTACAGCTCACCGCAAAGTGGTGCCCGTGCAGATGCATCGGGTGGGCGGTCATGGTGAGATTGCCCATCCTGATGCGCACGCGGTCGCTGAGCCGCACCGGCATGACATCAATGCCAGGAAAGACCCGCGCGTTGAAGCGTCCAGATATTGAAGTCAGTCATCTCGGCGACCTTCGGCAAGGCGGTGCCGGGGTCGAACCGGTAGGCGCTCATGACGAAGACGAAGTCCCGATCGACGCGGCGGAAGTTCGGGTCCTTCGGGTGCACGACGACCATGCCCATCATGCCCATGGCCATCTGCACCATCTCGTCGGAATGCGGGTGGTACATGAAGGTGCCGCTGCCCTTCGAGCACGAACTCGTAGACGAAGGTCTTGCCCACCGGGATGTGCGGCTGGGTCAGCCCGCCGACGCCGTCCATGCCGTTCGGCAGCAGCATGCCGTGCCAATGGATCGTCGTCTTCTCCGGCAGCTTGTTGGTGACGAAGATGCGGATCTTGTCGCCTTCGACCGCCTCGATGGTCGGGCCCGGCGTCTGGCCGTTATAGCCCCACAGATTCGCCTTCATGCCGGGCGCGATTTCGCGCACCACCGGCTCGGCCACGAGATGGAACTCCTTCCACTCGCCGTTCATGCGCCAGGGCAGAGTCCAGCCGTTCAGCGTCACCACCGGCTGGTAGTCCTGGCCAGAGGGCGGCGCGACCGGCGGCTGCATGAGCGGGCGAGTCCGTGGTCGGCGCCTCCGGGATGGTGGCGGCCTGGGCGCGGCCGCCGATGGCGGCGACGCTTACGAGCGCCACGGCCGAGCCGCCGAGAAAACTCCGTCGTGAAAGCTTCATGACGCTTCGTCCTTGTCTACTCTGCATTCGTTGCGCTGCTCGTCGCCGCGATCACCGCGCCTGGCTCGGAAGCGATGCTGCCGCCACCGAGCATGGCCACGCTGAGATCGGTCGAGGCGAGCCAGAAGTTCCGCTTGGCTTCGATGCCCGCGACCTTGGCTCTGATCTGCTCCCGCGCCGCTTCGAGCAGCGCGAAGGCGTCGATCTGCATGGCGTTATATTGCAGCTCGGTTTCGGCCGAGATGGTCTGGTGCAAGGGCAGCACCTCGGCCTCGTATTTTTGGCGACGGCATAGGTGGCGCGGTAGGCGCCATAGGCCTCGCGCGCCTCAGACGCCGCATTCACGCCCAACTGACCGAGGCGATTGGCGGCTTCGAGATAACGCTGCTCGGCCTCGCGCACATTGGCCTTGCCGAAATCGAACAGCGGCACTTCCAGCACGAGCTCGTAACCGCCGCCGTCGGCGCGCTTCTCGCCGCGATCCTTCTGCGTCTTGGAGATGCCTGCGGCGTCGAGCACATTGAGGAAGTGCGTCTTGCGCGTAAGCCCATAGGACTTTGCCATCGCCTCCATCTCTGCCCTCGCCATTTGCACGTCGACGCGGGCGTTGAGCGCATCCTGCTCGATCGCCCTGACGCTTGCGCGTCGAGCCCGGCAACGCCGGCAACGCGCTTGGCAGATAGGCGTCGAGATCTGACTGCCAGAGCCCCATGAGCCGCGTGAGCTTCTCGCGCGCCGCTGTCGCCTGCTGCCGGGCGCCGACGCAGCTCGGCGTCCGATCTCGGTGGCGAACACCTGCCGGCGCGCCTGGTCGAGCTTGTTCACCGCGCCGGTCTGCTTGAGCTGCCCGGCCAAGCTCCGCCGAGGCTTCGGCGTTCGCCTTCGCCTCGCCGAGCGCCGCCACGATCTGGCGCGCCGCGACCGCGCGCAGATAAGCGCGCCGCGTCTCCGCCGCCACCCGCAACGTCTCCTCCGCGGCGCGAAGCTCGGCCTGCGCGAACTGATCGGCGGCGATCCTGGTGCGCGCCGGCATGGTCAGCGAGCGACAGCAGGCTGCCGATGATCTTGCCGCTCGATGTCGAGCTCGACCGGAGTCGAGACATCGGAGAAGGCAAAGCTCAAGGCGGGGGCCTGCTCGCCTTGACGGCGAGCGCCTCGGCGATGCCGAGCCGGTTATAGGCCGCCTGCAGGCCGAGATTGTTGAGAAGCGCGATCTGAACCGCGGCGTCGGCGCCGAGCGGCCGGTGCAGCAGTCTCGTCACCCGCGCACGCACCGCCGCGGCATCCTCCGCCGAGCGGATTTGCACGACGTCCTTGTTCAGGCCGGTGCCCGCGACCGCGGCCACCATGTCCATCCCGCCGTCCGGCGAGAAGGTCCGGCACGCGCCGAGCGATGCCGCTGCGGCGATGAGGACCGCGAGGCGCACGCCCCAAAGATGAGAGAACATGGATCATCCCTCGTCTGTCGTTGATGAAGTCCTCGGCATCGGGACCTCGGTCCCGCCGAAGACGCTCTAGACTGACAGGAGAGGGAATCGGAGGCCGGTCGAGGCGACCCGGTACGCGACCGAACAGGCGAAGCCTCCGCCGGCGGCGACAGCGCCGGGGCAAGCAACAGGCCTCTCAACCAGAGGGCCTGAGGCGAGGGGAAGCGCGCTCAGGCAATAGAGCCCGCAGCAGCCGGGATGGGTCCCCGGCAGCGTCCCGTGATCGGCGCCATGCTTTTGCGCAAAGCCGCTAAGCGCCGCATGCATGCCGTGATCCACGGCATCGGCATGGGCGAGGCAATGCATCGTGTTCTCGCCATGGCCGAAGGCCATGACCCGCCGGCGGCGCCACGAGGCAAAGCGCGGCGAAGGCGGCGATCGCCATCGCCACGCGGAAGCCAAGCCCGGTGCGGAGTGCCCTCAGCATGGGTCGAGCCTAGTTGGCCGGGGCGCCCCCGCAACCCTCGCTACCGATCACAAATTGCGTTACCAACCGCCGATTATGGGAAAACCCGCAAACCCGGGCGCCCGCGCCCTCGTTGCCGATATCGGCGGCACCAATGCCCGCTTCGCCTTCGCCGATCTCGAAACCCTCGATGCTGTCGGAGATCGGGCAATTTCTCTGTGCCGAGCACACGAGCATCGAAAGCTGCCGCCCAGATCTATCTTGCCGGGCTGAAAGAGCGCCCATGCCGAGGCGCCGTCGCCGTGGCGGCGCCGCTCGCTGGCGGTGAGATCAAGCTCACCAATTCCGTTTGGTCCTTCACCGCCGAGAGCCTGGCCCGCGCCGCGCAGCCTCGACGACATCCTTCTCCTCAACGACTTTGAGGCGCTCAGCTCTGTCGCTGCCGCATTTGCGCGCGGAGGAGCTGCATCAGATCGGTGGGGGCGCGCCTGCACCGCAAGCCACCAAGGTGGTGCTCGGCCCCGGCACCGGCATCGGCGTCGCCGGCCTCGTCTGGTCTGGCGCCGACTGGATCGCGGTGCCGAGCGAGGGCGGTCACATTTCGCTCGCCGCCCATACGCGGCACGAGTTCGAGCTCATCGAGCGGCTTCGCGGCAGCCACGATCATCTTTCCGCGGAGCGCGTGCTGTCAGGGCCGGGGCTTGCCAACCTCTATCGCGCCATTGCCGACTCTCATGGCGTGGCCGCCCAGCCGCTTCAGCCCAACGATGTGCTGACGCGAGGCGTGGCCGGCAGCGATCCGCTCGCCGTGGAAGCGCTTCGCACTGTTCGTCACCTGGCTCGGAGCCTTTGCCGGCGACGTCGCCTTGGCCTTCTGCGCCCGTGGCGGCGTCTATCTCGGCGGCGGCATCGCGCCGAAAATCGTAAGCGCCCTGTCGCAAGGCGCTTTCCGTCAGGCCTTCGAGGCGAAGGGCCGCATGCGGAGCCTGCTCGCTCCCATTCCGGCCTCTGTAATCCTTGCCGAATTTGCCACGCTGCGCGGGGCGGCGGCAGGTTTGCGGGCGAACGCGCTTGCAGCGCGGCGAGACCTTTGACCTAGAACTTTATCCTCCGCCGCACTAACCTGTTGGCAATACGCAAAGCATGGGCCGAAGGGGAGGGGCGCGGACCGCAGATGGGGCAGGCGCTTCCGGAAATTCTAGCGCGCGGCGCGGCACGGCAGCTTTACCGCCTGCTGCGCATCTCCGCGCCTCTGCTGCGGCCGATCTATCAGCATATCGGGCTTGAGAACCGCGCCCGCGCGGTGACGGCGCTCGTGCGCATCGGCTGGAACGGCGCCACCGTCACCCCTGCGCTCGTCAAGGAGTCCGAGATCGTCGCGCCTGAGCGACTTGAGCCCCGGCGTCGCCTGCATCGGACATCCTGCCGCCGAGTCAGGCGTGGGCGAAGCGCTTCGCGCCACGGCCCGCGCGCTTGAAGCTGCCGAGCGTGCCCTTCACGCTGTTCGGCCTCGACGAATACACCACGGCGCGGCTTCAGGACCGCAGCATGGCCAAGCATGAGAGCCCGCGTCTTGGCAGCAAGGCGAACCTCGTCTGCGACGGCCTGATCGGCGCCGACATTGCGGTCCGCGCGCTGGGGCCCGCCGCGTTTGCCGGCCGCACCAACATCCTCCGCCCGTTCTGGGAGCTCTCCAAGGTTCCGCCGCGCTTTGCGATGAGCCTGTCGCGCTTTCAGGAGATCTGGGCGCCGTCTGAGTTCGTGCGCGCTTCTTTCGCGGAGGCCGTCGACGTTCCCGTGCTGCGCATGCCGGTTCCGGTCGAGCTTGGCGAGATCGCGCCGGTCAGCCGCGCGGGCCTCAGGCTCCCCGAAGAGGCGACCCTGTTCCTCTTCGCCTTCGACCCTTGCTCGTTCTTCGTGCGCAAGAACCCGATCGCCGTGGTCCGACGCCTTCCATAAAGCCTTCGGCGAGCGGGGCCGCTCCGATGTCGGCCTCATCGTCAAGACGCTCGATGCCGGGCCCCATGCCGGCGTGCTCAAGCCGCTGAAGGCCGCGATCGGCGGCGATCCGCGCATTCATCTTGATCGAAGGCACGGTGAGCCGCGCCGAGATGAACGGGCTGCTCGCTGCGGCCGATGTCTTCGTCTCGCTGCACCGATCGGAAGGCTTCGGCTTCGGGCTGGCCGAGGCCATGCTGCTCGGCAAGCAGGCGATCGGCACGGACTATTCGGGCAATACCGACTTCCTCAACACCGAGACGGGTTATCTCGTCCCTTACAGGCTCGTGCGCCGTCGGGGCCGGCGAATATCCCGATCACCAGGGCCAAGTCTGGGCCGAGCCCGATGTCGCCGTCGCGGCGGCGCACATGGCATCGATCGTCGACGATCCGGCCGCCGCCGAGGCCCGGCGCTCGCGCCGGCCAGGCCTTCATCAAGACCCATCACAGCCTTGCCGCGGTGGGCAAGCAGATGCGCGACCGCCTGGCCGCTCTCGGCCTCCTCGATGGGAAAGCGGGAGCCTGAGCCGGTGGCGAAGACCGCGCTGATCACCGGCATCTCTGGTCAAGACGGAGCCTATCTCGCCAGGGCGCTGCTCGCGCGCGGCTATCGCGTCGTCGGCGCCTTTCGCCGTACCTCCGGCACCAGTGTTGGCAGGCTCGAGGAGCTCGGCATTTCCGGCGACGTGGAGCTGGTTGACATGGAGCTGCTTGAAGCAAGCAACCTCCGCCACGTGCTCAACAAGCTCAAGCCTGACGAGATCTACAATCTCGCGGCGCAGAGCTTCGTCGGCCTCTCCTTCGAGCAGCCGCTCTACACCTCCGGACATCGACGCGCTTGGCGTGCTGCGCCTGCTCGAAGCCATGCGCGAGGTCTGCCCCGGCGCGCGCTTCTATCAGGCTTCGACCTCCGAGATGTTCGGCAAGGCGCTGGAGACGCCGCAGAACGAAAAGACGCCCTTCTACCCGCGCAGCCCCTACGGGGTGGCGAAGCTCTTCGCCCATTGGAGCGTGGTGAACTACCGCGAGGCGCACGGCCTCTACGCCTGCTCCGGCATCCTGTTCAATCACGAGAGCCCGTTGCGCGGACGCGACTTTGTCACCCGCAAGGTCACGTCGGCCTCGCCCGCGTGGCGCTCGGGCAGGAGGAGATGGTGCATGTCGGCAACCTCGAGGCCAAGCGCGATTGGGGCTTTGCCGGCGAATATGTCGAAGGCATGTGGATGATGCTGCAGCAGGAGAAGCCCGGCGACTACGTGATTGCCACCGGGCGCAGCAGCTCGGTGCGCGATTTCATCGATGGCGCCGCCACCGGCTTCGGTTTCGATATCGAATGGACCGGCAACGGCATCGACGCCCGCGCCGTCGACCGGCGGAGCGGCCGCACCGTGGTCGCCGTCGATCCAAAACTCTACCGGCCTGCCGAGGTCGACGCGCTGGTTGGCGATGCGCGCAAGGCCGAGGCCGAGCTTGGCTGGGAAGCAAAGACCAGCCTCGAAGGCCTCATCCAGATGATGGTCAAGGCCGACTACGACCGCGTGAAGACCGGCATCATCCGCTGCTGAGCTGACTTACGGGCCGTCATTCCGGCGAACGCCGGAATCCAGCTCGCGCGGGACGCGCGAAGAAAAACTGGACCCCGGCTTTCGCCGGGGTGACGAGGCCACCCAAACTGTCACCTACAAGAAATGAAACCGGATGCGGTCCTTGCCGCATTCCTTCGCGATCCTGTGCTCGAGCTGCGCAAACAGCACCGGATCGTAATAGAGCGTGCTGCATCGGGTCGCGCACGCTGCCGGCGCCGCCGTTGGTCGCCGACCGGCACCTGCGCAAGCGCCCGCGCGAGCGCCGCCTGGTCGACGCTTCGAGTCACCTTGGATGAAGCTCACCACCGCGGCAAGCGTCCGCGCCTGCTCGCCAATCAGGTCCTCATAGGCGACGGCAAGCGCGTTCAGGCGCGGCTCCGCCACCCATTTTCGGTAGAAGTTGATGAAGTACACCGTCTCGCGCTCGGCGAAGCTGGCGAAGGCCTCCTTGCTCTGCCCGACCGTCCCGCGCGCGAGAGCGAGATCGTAGTTTGATTGCAGGCGCGGGATCGGCGAGCGGTACTGGATCAGATACTTGCCGTTGAGCCTTGCAGGAATCGCGGAAGCCGAAATCGTGGCTCTTCTGCATGAAATAGCGGTTGGCCTTTCCGGCCCCATGCGGGTGGGCGCAGGGAATGCGGTGGCAGCATCCCGGCCGGTAGAAGCCGCAATAGTGCAGCTCCGGCCCGAAATAATGGGTGAGGCATTCGGTGAGGAAGCGATGCCCGCTCCGCGGCATCGACTTCGAGAAGATGAAGACGACGTCGTTCGCCTGAAGCAGCGAGCGGAGCCGCGACTGCGCGCTCCGCAAACGGCCTTCGATCGCCCAGGGGTATTCGTAGTACTCGACCGGGCGTCCGAGCAGCGCGTTCAGGCTAATCACTCGAAGCGCTCCTCGCCGACGCCACGCGACAAATCAATGGCAGAGAGCGTCGCCGTGCAACGGACCGGGTGTCACCGGCCTATTTGAACTCGACCTTGAGCACCTTGTAGGACTTGCCGCCGCCCGGAGTCGACACCTCGACGATGTTGTTCTTGCGCTTGCCGAGCAAGCGCGCGGGCGAGCGGCGAGGTGATCGAGATCTTGCCCTTCTTCACGTCGGCCTCGATCTCGCCCACCACCCGGTACTTCACCTTTTCGTCGGTATCCTCGTCGAGCAGGGTGACGGTCGCCCCGAACATCACCTGGTCGCCCTTGAGCCTGGAGACGTCGATAATGTCGGCCCTGGAGAGCTTGTCCTCGAGGTCGGCCATGCGCGCCTCGGTGATGCCTTGCTGCTCCTTGGCGGCGTGGTATTCGGCGTTCTCGGAAAGGTCTCCATGCGTGCGCGCATCGGCGATTGCCTTGATGATGCGCGGGCGCTCGACGGTCTTGAGATGCTTGATCTCAGCCTCGAGCGCTGCATAGCCTTCCGCGGTCATCGGCACCTTGTCCATCATCAGTTCAAAGCTCCTCTGGGCCCAGCCGGATACTGTCCGGGAATTGCCCAGTCTAAGTCAAGATCTGGGTAAAGTCGCCTGCTAAGCGAGCGGTTAAGCCGGTTTCAGGCCCGCATAGCTTTGCAGGGGCGCTACGGTGAGGTTGCCGGCCCGCAGGGCCTTGATCGCCTCGGTGACGGCAAGAGCGCCAGCCACGGTTGTATAATAGGGGATGTGGTAGAGCAAGGCCGAGCGCCGGATGGAGAACGAATCGGCGAGCGCTTTCGCCCCTTCCGTGGTGTTGAACACGATGTCGACCTCGCCATTGGTGATGGCGTCGACGATATGCGGCCGCCCCTCCAAGACTTTGTTAACCTTTTCGCACTCGATGCCGTGAGCGTCGAGGTGGCGCTTGGTGCCGCGCGTGGCGATGATGCGGAAGCCCATGGCGGCAAGCTCGCGGATCGGCGGCACGATCTTGTCCTTGTCCGAGTCCTTGACCGACACGAACACCGTGCCGGTAAGCGGCAGCTTGGATCCGCCGCCGAGCTGGCTCTTGGCAAAGGCGATGGCGTAGTCGCGGTCGATGCCCATCACCTCGCCGGTCGAGCGCATCTCGGGTCCGAGCACGGTATCGACGCCCGGGAAGCGGGCGAACGGGAACACCGCCTCCTTCACCGCGATATGGTCGAGGCGCGGACGCTTGCAGCCGAACGAGGCGAGCGGCTTCCCCGCCATCACCTGGGCGGCGATGCCGGCGATGGGTAGGCCGATCACCTTGGCGACGAAGGGCACCGTGCGCGAGGCGCGCGGGTTCACCTCGAGCACGTAGATCTCGTCGTTCTGAATGGCGAACTGCACATTCATCAGCCCCACCACGTTGAGCGCGCGGGCAAGCTCTACCGTCTGCCGCTCGAGCTCCGTCCACGATCTTGGGCTTCAGCGAGTGCGGCGGCAGCGAGCAGGCCGAGTCGCCGGAATGCACGCCGGCCTCCTCGATATGCTCCATCACCCCGCAGATGAAGACGTCCGTGCCGTCGGCGATGGCGTCGACGTCGACTTCGATGGCGTCGCGGAGATAAGTGTCGATCAGCACCGGGCTCTTGCCTGAGACCACCACGGCCTCGGAGATGTAGCGGGCAAGCTGCGCATCGTCGTGCACGATCTCCATGGCCCTGCCGCCGAGCACATAAGACGGGCGAATGACCGAGCGGAAAGCCGAGCGTGCCGGCGATGGCGATGGCTTCGCTCGGCGAGCGGGCGATGCCGCTTTTCGGCTGGCGCAGACCCAAGCCGATCGATCAGCGCCTTGAACCTGTCGCGGTCTTCGGCCAAGTCGATGGCGTCGGGCGAGGTGCCGAGGATCGGCACCTTTGCCGCCTCGAGCGCCTGGGCGAGTTTCAGCGGCGTCTGGCCGCCGAACTGCACGATGACGCCCTTGACTCTGCCGTTCGTCTCCTCCTTGCGCACGATCTCGAGCACGTCCTCTTCGGTGAGCGGCTCGAAATAGAGGCGGTCCGGAGGTGTCGTAGTCGGTCGACACCGTCTCCGGATTGCAATTGACCATGATGGTCTCGTAGCCCGCGCCGGACAGCGAGAAGGCGGCGTGGCAGCAGCAATAGTCGAACTCGATGCCCTGGCCGATCCGGTTCGGGCCGCCGCCGAGAATGATGATCTTCTCGGCCGCCGACGGCCGCGCCTCGCATTGCGGCGAGTCCGGCGAAGCCCGCACTCGTAGGTCGAGTACATATAGGCGGTTGGCGAGGCGAACTCTGCCGCGCAGGTGTCGATGCGCTTGTAGACCGGGTGGATGTCGAGCGCCCGGCGTTTCGCGGCAACCTCGCTCGGCTCGAGCCCGGCAAGCGTCGCCAGCCGCTCGTCGGAAAAGCCCATGGCCTTCAGCATGCGGAATTGGGCGGCGCTCGGCGGCAGGCCGTGCTCACGCACGCGCGCCTCCATATCGACGATGTCCTTGATCTGGCGGATGAACCACGGGTCGATCCTGCACGCCTCGTAAATCTGCTCCTCGTCGAAGCCGAGCCTGATCGCCTGCGCCACTTTGAGGATGCGGTCGGGGAGGGGGTGCCGAGCCTGCGCGGATCGCGTTCTTGTCGTCGCCCTCGCCGAGGCCTTGAAACGTGATGTCGTTGAGACCGGTCAAGTCCGGTCTCCATCGAGCGCAGCGCCTTCTGCAGCGACTCAGGGAAGGTGCGGCCGATGGCCATGGCCTCGCCGACCGACTTCATCGAGGTGGTGAGCACCGGCTTGGCCCCAGGGAACTTCTCGAAGGCGAAGCGCGGGATCTTGGTCACCACGTAGTCGATGGTCGGCTCGAAGGAGGCCGGCGTCGCGCCGCCGGTGATGTCGTTGGCGAGCTCGTCGAGCGTGTAGCCGACGGCGAGCTTGGCCGCGATCTTGGCGATGGGAAAGCCTGTGGCCTTCGAGGCGAGCGCGGAGGAGCGCGACACGCGCGGGTTCATCTCGATGATGACGAGCCGCCCGTCCGCCGGGTTCACCGCGAATTGCACGTTAGACCCGCCGGTCTCGACCCCGATCTCGCGCAACACCGCGATCGAGGCGTTGCGCATGATCTGATATTCCTTGTCGGTGAGCGTCAGCGCCGGCGCCACGGTGATCGAGTCGCCGGTGTGCACGCCCATGGGATCGATGTTCTCGATCGAGCAGACGATGATGCAGTTGTCGTCCTTGTCGCGGACGACCTCCATCTCGTATTCCTTCCAGCCGAGCACCGATTCCTCGATCAGCACCTCGCAGGTCGGCGAGGCGTCGAGCCCGCGCTCCACGATCTCCAGGAACTCCTCGCGGTTATAGGCGACGCCGCCTCCGGTGCCGCCAAGGGTGAAGGAGGGGCGGATGATGGCGGGAAGGCCGATATCGGACAGCGCCTCGAGCGCCTCGATCAGGCCCTTCTCCACATAGCGCCGCCGCCGCGCTCCTTCGCCTTGCGCCCAGCGAATGCTCGAACGCGGCGAGCGCAGCAGCCCGCTCGTCGGGATCGGTGATCGTGTCGGCTGATGCGCTTGATCTCGGTCTTGTACTTCTTGCGGTCGGCGCGCTTCAGCGTGGCGGCGTCGGCGAGCCGCGAGCGCGGCGTCTCAAGCCCGATCTTGGTCATCGCCTCGCGGAACAGCTCGCGGTCCTCGGCCTTGTCGATCACCTCGGCGCGGGCGCCGATCATCTCCACACCGTATTTGTCGAGCACGCCGGAGCGCTGCAGGCTGAGCGCGGTATTGAGCGCGGTCTGGCCGCCCATGGTGGGCAGAAGCGCATCGGGGCGCTCCTTCTCGATGATCTTGGTGACGAACTCCGGCGTGATCGGCTCGACGTAGGTGGCGTCGGCGACGTCAGGGTCGGTCATGATCGTGGCCGGGTTGGAGTTCACCAGCACGATGCGATAGCCCTCTTCTTTCAGGGCCTTGCAGGCTTGCGTGCCGGAATAGTCGAACTCGCAGGCCTGGCCGATGACGATCGGGCCGGCTCCGATGATCAGGATCGACTTTATGTCTGTGCGTCTTGGGCATTGGTACCGCGCTAGCTCTTTGCCCTTCTTCGCTTCCATCAGCGCGACGAAGCGCGTGAAGAGATAGTGGCTGTCCTGCGGGCCCGGCGACGCCTCGGGGTGGTACTGCACCGAGAACACCGGCTTGTCCTTCACCTTCAGCCCGCAATTCGAGCCGTCGAACAGCGAGACGTGGGTCTCCTCGACTGATCCCGGAAGGCTGTCGCGGTCGACGGCGAAGCCGTGATTCATCGAGGTGATCTCGACCTTGCCCGTGGTGAAGTCCTTCACCGGATGGTTCGCGCCGTGATGGCCCTGATGCATCTTGCGCGTGGTGCCGCCGAGCGCGAGCCCGAGCATCTGATGGCCGAGGCAGATGCCGAACACCGGGAGCCCTGAATCGACGAGCTTCCTGATCTCCGGCACGGCGTAGACTCCGGTCGCCGCCGGATCGCCCGGCCCGTTCGACAGGAACACGCCGTCAGGCTTGCGCGCGAGCACCTCTTCCGCGGTCGCCGTCGCCGGCAGCACCGTGAGCTTGCAGCCCGCGCGTGGCGAGCTCGCGCAGGATGTTGCGCTTCAAGCCGTAGTCGATGGCGACGACATGGAAGCGGGGGCTGCTCTCGTGCCCATAGCCCTCGTTCCAGCGCCACTCGGTCTCGTCCCAGGAATAGCTCTGGCCGCTGGTCACATCCTTGGCGAGGTCGAGCCCGACCATGCCGGGGAAGGCGGCGACGCTCGCGCTTCAGCGCTTCGAAATCGAACTTGCCGTCTGGCGCGTGCGCGATCACCGCGTTCGGCATGCCCTTCTCGCGGATCAGCGCCGTGAGCGCGCGGGTGTCGACGCCGGTGATGGCGATGATGCCGCGCGCTTTCAGCCAGTCGTCGAATTCCTGCGCCGCGCGGTAGTTCGAGGCGCGGCGTGATCGGCGCCTTCAGCACGCAGCCGCGCACGCCCGAGGCTGCCGCGAGGCTCGCCGTCTCGATGTCCTCGGTGTTGGTGCCGACATTGCCGATATGCGGGAAGGTGAAGGTGATGATCTGCCCGGCATAAGACGGGTCGGTCAGGATCTCCTGATAGCCGGTCATGGCGGTGTTGAAGCAGACCTCGCCCACGGCGATGCCGACAGCGCCAGCGCCCTTGCCCTCGATGATTGTGCCGTCGGCAAGCACGAGCAGCGCGGTGGCGCGCTCCTCGCCCCAGGGGGCAGTCGCCCGCGCGCGTGGGTTCAGGCCTCTGCGGCCGGCATCTCGGGAGTGTCGTTCATCGGCTTTCGTTGCGCCGCCAAAGGCGAGGCGGCCAGGGCTTGAAGTCGGTGCACGTCTCGTCGGCGTCAAGACCGACACTTCTGCCACGCATCCAACGAGCCCAACTCTTAAGTTACGCGTTCCCGCGCGGTCAAGTTGGCGCAGAGAAATATTTTCATGTGAAAACAATGAGTTATCTGGACGAAATCCCTTGCCTGATATCGGGCGCTCAATTACTTTCGAAACTTCTTCCTGATTCACCGCTTCACACCCATGCGCGAGACCATCACCGCCGCACTGAAAACTGCGACCAAGGCTCAAGACAAGCGCCGCATCTCGACGCTGCGCCTCGTCTCTGCCGCCATCAAGGATCGCGACATCGCCGCGCGAACTGCAGGCAAGGGCGAGGCGACCGACGCCGAGCTGCTCGAGCTGTTCGCCAAGATGATCAAGCAGCGGGAAGAGTCGGAGAAGATCTACCGCGACGCCGGCCGCGCCGAGCTCGCCACGCAAGAGGCTGAGGAGATCGCCATCATCCGCGAGTTCTTGCCCGCAGCAGCTCTCAGACGCCGACGCGCAGAAGGCGATCGCCGACGCCATCGCCGAAGCAGGTGCCTCGAGCGTAAAGGACATGGGCAAGGTGATGGCGCGCCTCGAAAGCGCGCTACGCCGGCCAGATGGACTTTCGCCAAGGCGAGCGCGCTGGGTGAAGCGCAAAGCTCGGATGATCTTCGCGGCCGGCGATCGCGCCTGCCGTTAGCTTCGTTCCCTGACGAAAGAATTCGTCGGTCGTAATCAAGTTCAGCAGAACCTGCTTGTGCGCCTGAAGGAAAGCGAAGGCTTCCATCGGGTCGTCGCGCTTGCTGCGCCAGTCTCCGAGAAGCTCAGCGCCGGCAGCCGTCGCGCTCTCAGGAGATGGCTCGGCGAGCTTGCGGATCACGCCGCAACCATAGTCGGTGTCGACCGTGTAAACCGCGAGATCGTGCCGCTGGCTGATAAAATCGACATAGGCTTGATAGCTGACGCCGCACCATTCACCCTGGATGTAATTCGGCACGGCGATCTCCGACCTTGGCGGCAAGCAATCATGCACGACCGAGCGTGCCGCCTTGCGCGGATCAGCCGGAAGCCCTCCACGAGATCCCGCCACGACGTCTCGTATTCGTGCCAGGAATCGACGAGCGCGATGTCGAAGCGGCGGTCCTCGTCGCTGATCTTCGTCGAGGCTTTCGCCAATGTCGACAGTATTGCTGCGATAGTCCGTTGGCAGGCCATCGTCGAAACCGTCTGGGCAACGATACATCAGCCGGCTGCAGGTCTGGAGTTGTCGACCGGTCGATCTCTGTCGTAGCGCCTCCCGGTCAGAACGTGCACAGCTCGAGATAGTGACGATAGCCGTGCACCCCGGCCAAATGATTGATGAGGTGCGCCTTGTTCCACTCTAGAGACAACGGCAGGCCCCCAAGCCAAGCCGTGGGCACAGCATGCGCGGGAATCGACGGCTGGCGCGAGCCGCCATTGGAGTCAATCCAACCTACTTACAGAAATACTACCATGAGCCCTCTACCGTGACGATGCCCTCCAGGGCAGACAATGGCTGTGACACGCTCTCTGCACAAAAATCTTGCATCAACGATGCGCACTGCACATGCACGCGCTCTCTCACCGCCGCCATCATCTGAAAATCAAATCGCTCCTTCGGAAAAATCCTGCGGCAGCCGGCCACGCGGCCTTTTGTCTTGCACTGCAACATAGTTCTGTCACTGCACTGCAATAGGAAAGTTTGCAATGCAGCACGTGATCTGTTTGCGGCGCATCAAACGTCAATAGGAGGCCAATAATGACCCCACGTACCCAACTGAAGCTCTTAACCGCCGCTGCGCCCTGACCACTATCGCTTTAGCCGCCGGCAGCCCAGCGCGCGCCGAGGAGCCGCTGAACAATCTCGGCCCAGTCGGCCCGCATGAGCCGATCGTCATCGCCGCCGGCAATCAGCGCGTGCTCGCCTTCTATGAGCCTGAGCGCGGCGGATGCGCGGTGAGCGCGGTCACCTGGAAGGATGTCGCACCGGATGCGCCTTTCCCGTGTCCGCGCTCAGCCTGAAGCCGGGTCAGATGTTCCACCCTCGATGGCGCCGATCGCCAGTCGGTCGGCCTGCTGTGCGGGGCCGACGCTTCGACGCTTGCCGCCGTTGCTCCAGCCGAGCTGATCCTCACCGGCGCGACCGGCAGGAACTAGCGACAGCTATCGTTATGGCCGGGCAAGACCCGGCGATCTCAAAGCGCACCGCCTCTTCCATCACCGGGGAGGGCGTTGTTGCATAAGCAATGTCACGTGCTGCGTTATGCTCTGGGCTTGGCTCGCGCCTGCTCCATGAAGTGGCGGAGCACAGCGTTGATCCGCGTCGATAGCCAGACCTTGCGTCCAAGAAGGCGAGCACATCCTCATCGAGCCCGGGATCGAGATCGCCTTTCCGTCGCGGCATTTACGAGGACGGCTTTGACCAGTCGATGTCGAGCAGCCCTCCATCTGGGACCGGTCAAGGCGCCGCGGCCTCAATCCTCCTCGGTTGAGCCGCCCTGAGGCTCGCCCAGTCTGTCTTGCTCTTCGGCCCGCCCAAGCGCCGTCTGCGTGCTCGATAATGCTGCTGGTGCCATCATCCAACGTAGCACTCAGGCGAACGATGTCTCCTTTCTCGATCAGTTGCCAGCGCGCCTTCGTTCCGAAATTCGCGACCTGCGCTGCCGAGATGATTCGAATCCGGCTCCCCACGAAGCGTGAATACGACGGTTAATAGAGCCCATTGACTGATCCGATCGCAAGCCGCCTTGTTTCCCGCCGTGGCTATTTTGAGTCGACTATGACCACACTTGATCGGGAGAACACCCTCAAGGCGTCCGTAAAGTCGATCCCACGCTTTTTTTCGCGTTGATGGTACCCTTGTTCGCGTCCCATTCGAAGCCGTGGAAATCGAGGGAACTGCTTTTCGTTTATCATCCCGATGTCCCCAACACCGCTGCGCCAGCATAATACAAAAATGTATACGCGCCGCAACCGGCTCGCAACCAAGTTCTTATTTTGTTCTATAGTGATAGTGGTAATGGAGGCAACGGTCTTATGGCCTTTATGCGTGGCGCTAGCGCTCACTGACCTAATGAAATTCTCCGATTCGTTTCTCGATGAGATCAGGGCGCGGCTGCCGGTCTCGACCGTGGTTTCGCGCCGCGTGCCGTTGAAGCGGGCGGGGCGCGAATGGAAAGGGCTGTCGCCCTTCAATCAGGAGAAGACCCCGTCCTTCACGGTCAACGACCAGAAGGGCTTCTATCACTGCTTCTCCTCAGGCAAGCACGGCGACATTTTCGGCTTCGTCATGGACACCGAGGGCCTGAGCTTCCCGGAAGCGGTGAGAAGCTCGCGAGGCGAGGCCGGCCTGCCGCTGCCGAAGCCCGACCCGCAATACGAGCGCGCGGCGAAAGAACGCTTGGGCCTTTACGATGCGCTCGAGGCGGCGACGCGTCTATTTCGAAGAGCAGCTCGCAACGCGCGACGGCCGCGAGGCGCTGCGACTACGCCGAGCGGCGCGGGATCTCCCCGCAGACGCTGAAAGAGTTTCGCATCGGCTTCGCACCGAACGCGAAGGAGGCGCTGAAAGCGGACTCTCATCAAACGCGGATTCAGCGAAGCGCAGCTCCTCGACGCCGGTCTTCTCATCAAGCCCGACGACGGCCGCGCGCCCTACGATCGCTTCCGCCACCGGCTCACCATTCCCATCGTCAATGCCGCGTGGCCGCATCATCGCCTTCGGCGCCCGCGCGCTCGACGCCGCGACCGAGCCGAAATATCTGAACTCGCCCGGAGACCAAGCTGTTCGACAAGGGCTCGACCGTGTTCAATTTCGCCCGCGCGCGCGCGGGACCGCCTTCGACAAGGGGCGAGCTCGTCGTGGTCGAAGGCTACATGGACGTCATCGCGCTGCATCAGGCAGGCTTCCATCACGTGGTGGCGACGCTCGGCACGGCCTTCACCGAGCGCCAGATGGATCAGCTTTGGCTGCTCGCGCCGGAGCCGATCATCTGCTTCGACGGCGACCGCGCCGGCGAAGCTGCCGCTGCGCGCGCCATCGACCGCATGCTGCCCAGTTTGCGCGAGGGCCACTCCTTCCGCTTCGCCTTCCTGCCGCAAGGCTCTGACCCCGACGATCTCGTGCGCAATCGAGGGCGCTGGCGCTCTCGCACGCTGTCTCGCCGAGGCGCGGCCGCTCGATCGATATTCTGTGGCAGCGCGAATGCGCCGGCTCACAATCTCGATACGCCCGAGCGGCGCGCCGCGCTCGAAGAGCGGCTTGAGCAGCTGCTTGCCACCATCGCCAATGCGCGGGTGCGGGATCACTACCGCCGCGACATCAAGTCGAGGCTGTTTGCTCTGTGGCGCGACATCGGCAAGCGGAGCGGCGTTTCCGGCGAAGCCGTCGTCGCCGCCAACTCCGCAGGCAAGAGCGAGGCGAAGCCGCTTCCCTCAGCCCACGGCTTCGCCATCACCATCATCCTCGCGCTCGCCCATCACCCTTCGCTGCTCGATCATTTCGCCGAAGAGGTGGCGCATCTCGACATCAGGCAGAAGCAGCTCGCCGAGCTTCTCGGCTTCCTCACCGAGGCGATCTTCCACGACCATGGCATCACGCGCGAGCGCCTCGCCGAGCTGCATGCGCGGCAGCCGCCACGCCAAGCTCTTCGACACGCTCTGATCGGTCGAGCGCCTTCAAGCGCATCGCCTTCCTGCAGCCTGAGACCCCTCAGGCCGAGGTCGAGGAGCATTTCGCCGAGCTCATCTACCGCTGGACCACGCTCAAGAGCCTCGACAAGGAGGTGCAGGATCAAGCGCCTCGACCTCGCCGATCTGTCGGAAGCCGACTTTGAGCATTTTGCCGAGTTGCAGCGCCAGGTTGCCAATGCCGGGCCGCCGCCATGCCGCCGACGACGCCGGCGACCGCGACAGCGCCAAGCGGTTCCAGGAGACCATCGCCAGGCTGAAAGGCGAGAATATCGGCGGCCAGCGGGGGCGCCGTCCCGACCGGCGCCCGATCAGCGCTGCGGTGACCTCCAACCGGCACCGTTATTGCATTGCGAACATGATGTGAACGTAACCACGCCTCACATGGCTAAGAATTATGCTTTTGAAGGGCTTTGCGGCCTTGACACATCGCCTTAGTCTCGCCAATTCCATGCCAGGAACTTGATCGGCCGGAGGCGCCGCCAGGAGTCCGTTGGAGAGGGGCTTGACCGCTTCCACGAGGCGTTGGTTGTTTGAATGGCAGGCGCCGGCCGGCGTTCGCGTCTCGCTCGACGGGCTCTCGCGTCGGGCATTCGGGCGGATTGCCCGCGAAAGACATTCGGTCCGGAACGTTGAGTTCCAATCCTTCTGCCCGGAAGGCGCAAGCTTGATTGGGGAGAACGAAGTCGGCCAGGGCTCGACCAGTCAGTCTTAGCGATGCTGGCGGCGAGCCAAGGCGCGAGGTCATGTTTAATCGTCGATTAACGGTGCGTGCCGCTAATCGTCAGAGGTAATTGCGAACAGGCGCGCCGGAGAGAGCGCGCCTCGGCCACGCGCTTCATCCCGAAAGGGCAAGCGCCTCGGAGTACAATGAATGGCAACCAAGACCGCTGAAGCCGAGGATCAAGAGCAGCCGCAGGCGGAAGCTCGCCGACGGTCCGGTGCTCGACATGTCTGATGCCGCGGTCAAGAAGCTGATCAAGACCGCGAAGGCGCGCGGCTTCGTCACCTATGACGAGCTGAACGAGGTGCTGCCCGTCCGAGGAAGTCTCCTCCGAGCAGATCGAGGACACCATGTCGATGCTCTCCGACATGGGCATCAACGTCATCGACACCGACGAGGCCGAGGAGCGCCGCGCCGGCGAGGGCGCCGCCAGCGCGGAAGCCGCCGCGCGCGTGGTCGCCGCCGCGACCCCATCGCCGACAGGCCGAGACCACCACCAGGAGCCCACCGAGCGCACCGACGATCCGGTGCGCATGTATCTGCGCGAGATGGGCTCGGTCGAGCTTCTCTCCCGCGAGGGCGAGATCGCCATCGCCAAGCGCATCGAGGCCGGCCGCGAGGCCATGATCGCCGGGCTGTGCGAGAGCCCGCTCACCTTCCAGGCCATCATCATCTGGCGCGACGAGCTGAACGAAGGCAAGATTCTGCTGCGCGACATCATCGATCTCGAAGCCACCTATCAGGGCCCTGACGCCAAGCCCGCGCCGATCGCAGCCGCTGCCCGGCGAGGCACGGCGCGACGGCGAGGCCGTCGCCATGAGCGGCAACGGCCAGGCGCAGCCGCAATGCCGGCGCGCGATAGCACGCTCGGCGATGACGAAGAGGAGCGAGCGAGCCGCGCGCCCGGAGGAATTCGAGGACGACGAGGACGATCTCGAGAACTCGCTCTCGCTCGCCGCCATGGAGGCCGAGCTCAAGCCCAAGGTGCTCGGAGACCTTCGACCTCGTCGCCACCAACTACAAGAAGCTGCGCAAGCTGCAAGACCAGGAGGTCGAGCGCGCGCTGCAGAACGACCAGCTCTCCTCCGGCCAGGAGAAGCGCTACAAGGTCCTGAAGGACGAGATCGTCGCCGAGATCAAGTCGCTCTCGCTCAACGCCAACCGCATCGAGAGCCTGGTCGAGACGCTCTACGACATCAACAAGAAGCTGATCGGCTATGAGGGCGCCTGCTCCGCCTGGCCGAGAGCTATGGCGTGAAGCGCGAGGACTTCCTCGACGGAATATCAGGGCGACCGAGCTCGACCCCAGCTGGCTGCGCCGCGTCGGCCGCCTGAAGAAGAAGGGCTGGGGCCGAATTCATCGCGCGACGAGCGCAGGGCATGATCAAGGAGCTCCGCGCGCGAGATCCAGAACCTCGCCGCCGAGACCGGGCTGCAGATCTCCGAGTTCCGCCAGCATCGTGCACATCGTGCAGAAGGGCGAGCGCGAGGCGCGCCAGGCGAAGAAAAGTGGTCGAGCGAACTTGCGCCTCGTGATCTCCATCGCCAGCCCGGTGCTCAGTGCCGTAGGCGACAG
>ERZ1370068.11120-contig-9763_pt1 | contig 53555 bp, 85 predicted proteins | sample MGYA00561227_ERZ1370068 | MGnify/ENA primary metagenome ERZ1370068 (study PRJEB38410, sample SAMEA6850437) | metagenome | study: Metagenomic assessment of the ecological functions of the soil: analysis of the soil microbiota associated with the... | reverse complement strand
TTCTTCCGTTCAGTTACGTATTGCTCGAAGATTGTGTAGAAGACAGACTCGGTAAAAGTGAAAACGCGCGGCCAAATTTCACCGTGATCGAAAAATTCGCTCCCTCGCCTCCATCCGCGCTTCGTTGCGATCGCTATCCGGTCATCGGTCTGGTCGCGCTTTTCGTGGGACTGGGCACGAGGCGCTTCGCCCGAAAACCGAAGACATCAAGAAGCGTTCCTCGGCGTTTTCACCAACCTCTGCGTCGCCATCGGTTTTTATTTTTCTGGGTAAGATTGTTTTTCGCCTGCTCGGATCACCGTTTCCGATTACCGCAGTCGCCGGCGGCGGTTTGCTTTAGTCTCGCAGTCCGCGGATCGGTCGCCTTCGGTCCGCACGGTCGCGGCGCCCGCGACTGAGTTCGGAATTGTCCCGCTCGGTCCATGCCGCTCATTGCTGGTCGGCCTTGCTGACTGCTCTGCTCATTTTGATCGACAGTGTCGGTCTCATCTACACTCTCGTCTCACTGTTGGTGAATCTGGCGATTGTTGCCTTCGCACTTTGCAGCACGCCGAGCGTTTCACGCGCTGGATGGGCGCAAGCAAGGATTGCGCAGCGTTTCAAAATTAATCGCACTTCTCTTGGCCGCGATCGCGATCAGCTTAATTCGCCGCGGCTGGCAAACGCACTAAAATGTGCCGCTTCCCAACATCACCAGCGTGCCACGACTTCGATGCCGTGCTTGCGCGCTTTCGCGGCAGATCATCATTTTCTGCGCCCGGATTCATGATAATACGTGCCGTGGTGCCGATTTTTTGGCGATAATCTGCGCTGAGCAGATCGGAACGCGCTTTACCGAGATACATCGTGATCGTATTGGTCAGTTCAGGAACTGACCCGACGGTCGGATAGCATTTTGCGCCTTCAATCTCATCGAAGGCTGGATTGATCGGGATCGCATGATGACCGTGTTGCGCCAGCAGTCGCATCGCTGGATTCGCGTAGCGCTCCGGTTTTGGCGAAGCACCGACCACAACGATGGTTTGATGCTTTCGATCGGACGACATTGTTGCAAATAAATCGCGAGCCGGTGTTGCGCGACGTTTTCTCGCTTACAGTATTGGGATTCATGGATTAAACTTGCTGCCGACGACCCACCTGCGCCGGAAAATTGTCGTTTGCGCGATCGTCCTGCGCTTTTAAGCTATGTGCGCCAGTGAGGCGTCATGCTCGCCAGGATTGTTGTTTGCCCTCCCCGGCGACCGAAGCCGACCAAGCCGCTTATTTGGCAGAGGCGAGTAAGATGCGCGTAGGGATTACGATTACGGAGGCGGCCGCAATCTCATGCCGGCCTACGGCGCTGTTCTGCGCTCGCTTATGCGGACGGACTGACGAAGGATGAATTTCTGAATCGCGCACAGATTTTCAACGTCAATATGTCAATCGTTTTTGCTGCTCGGTCTGCTTCGTCATATTGCGGAAATTTCTTCGACAATCTTTACAGCTTCGCCCTCCTACTCCCAACGGCCTTCGCCGTCTTCTTGCCATCTCGCCGTTTTCCGCGCAGGCCGAAGTGATGTATTACTTTACCTTCTTCTGCTCGTTTCTCCTCTTCTTGAAGATGTTGGTAAAGCCGACATGGTTCGTGGCGATTGGGGCGGGGCTGCTCGCTGGTCTCGCCTATCTGACGAAGGCGGCGGCGTTGCCCGCGCTCGCGATTTTTCCGTCGTTTATGCGGCATCGATTTTCTGGAAGGCTCGCGGGGGAGCACCAAACAGCGAAACCCACGGGCATGCGAAGGATTGCATTGCTGACGCTTCTGCTCGCCTCCTTTTTCGCGGCCATTTTTCCCTACATTCAAGGCAAACAAAGAAATCTACGGCGCTTATTTTACAATGTGAACTCATCCTTTACGCCTGGTGCGATTCCCGGCCGGAAGCGTGAGGCCCTCACTAAAGCTCATCGGGACCGCACTGGGTTGGCCGCAAATGCCTCCCGAACAAACCCATCCCCTGGGAAATATTGGCGCGAGCACACGGTGGCTCAGCATCGCCGGTCGCTTGTTCGGTGGCACTGCGCGCGTGCTGACGCATGGCTTTGGATTAATCGGCTATTATAAATACGTGGCAATTTTTTCAGTGACAGCGGCTGTGCTCATCCTTCGCGATCGCTCGCACTTTCTTGAAGTGGTCCGACCTCTGGTCTTTCCGGCGATTTTTGCGGCGCGCTCTTCGGTATCTATCTTCTCATGTTTGCCTGGTGGGAACCAATCTCCAACGCCAGCCGCTACCCTCTCTCCTTGCTTCTTCCGCCATGTTCGTGACCTTCACAGGTAATTGTACGGCTCGGGAAAACCGGGCACATCGCGCTTGGTGGAAAGCGCCGGGCGTTTCTGACTGTGTTCGCAATCGCGATTGTCTGCCTCTCGCTTTTTCGATGTGGTGGTCGAAGGAGCGCGTCTTTGGTATGCCGAGGCGCAAGCGGCGCCGCTTACGCGAAAATCGCGTCGTTTTCTTAACGGCGGGTCGTTATTCGGATTGGGGTCGCCCCATTGACAGCAACCCTCGGCTTGTTACTATCCCGCTCTTATGAGATTCCCGCTCGCCTTAACGACTAAAATCGCCGCCTACATTGTCGCGCCACAAGCTCCGTGGCACGAAGCAGTTTCGCCACCGTTCTCGCAGCTCGAGCCGCTGCATACCTGCAATCTCACCTGCACCGGTTGCGGCCGCATCCGCGGAATATTCCACCTCGCTCAAAGACATCATGAGCCTCGAGGATTGCCTGGACGCGGCGGCGGAATGCAACGCGCCGATGATCTCGATCTGCGGCGGCGAGCCCCTGATTTATCCGCAAATCGAAGCGCTCGTCGAAGGGCCTGCTCGAGCAGAAGCGGATCGTTTACATCTGCACGAACGCGATGTTCATGCGCAAAAAATGCGCGAATGGCTCGCCGCGCGAATTCGCGAAGCGCGGCCGCATTCGTTAAGGCAGAAAATCGAGATTGCTCGTCGAGCTGGTTTGTTGAGTGAGAAAGATGCCGGCGACATTCGGAGAGGTCCGAAAGATCCGGCCAAGCCAACGATCGGGCCGAAGCAAATGGATGTATTGGAACGTGCACCTCGACGGGCTCGAACGAACGCACGACCTGATCGTCGAGCGCGAAGGCGTCTTCAAGGAATGCGTGCTGCGCGATCAAGATGGCGAAACGTGCTCGGCTACCAGGTCGCGACCAATACCACCATTTACAAGGAAACCGACATGGAGGAAATCGAGCAGATGTTCGATTTTCTCTCCGATCTCGGCGTGGACGGTCACACCATTTCGCCCGGCTACGAATACGACGCCGCGAAGAAGGACATGATCAAGCGGCTCAACTTGCAGCCGGAGAATTTCTTCTCTCACGCGTCAGATGACAATCGAAAAGTTTCGAGAAGATCGAGGAGTGGATGAAGCAACTATACACTCTTTGGCACGCCGATTTATTTCGAATTTCTCGCCGGGAAAGCGCGATCTGACCTGCTCGGCGTGGGCGATTCCGACGCGCAACATCCGCGGCTGGAAAGGCCCCTGTTATCTGATGACCGACGCGCACTATTCGAGCTACGCGGAGCTGCTCGAGAAAGTGCAGTGGGACGAAATACGGGTGTCGAGAACGGCGTCGCGAAAGACAGCCGTTGCGAGAATTGCATGGTCCATTGCGGCTACGAGCCGACTGGCGAGCCTCGGCCTTCAACGCGCAACGCGGCGACACTTGGAAGAACAGTGCGGTTCAACTTCGGTCCCAAAACCGAAACCGACCGGCCAGCGGCAACGAAATTGCAGCGTACAACGGCGTCAGCTCCGGAAACGGCCATCTCACCGGCAAGAAGGCGGAGCTTGCCGCGCAGGCTTCGTAGCGGCCAGAAATGCTTAGCTCGCCGCGAACATCATCGACGCTGCCGAGCGTTCTCCCGAAGACGAGCCGCTGCATAACGGCACGAGACGAAGAGACTCGCGGAGTGCGATCGCGCGCGCGCAGGAGAACCTCCTCCGGCAGCAGAAGCCCGGACGGTCATTGGGTCGGCGAGCTGATGGTCGATAGCACGCTTTGCTCCGATTACGTGCTCTTCATGCATTGGCTCGGCGAGGTGGACGAGACGCTCCAGCGGCGTTGCGTCAGTCACATTCTGAAACGCCAACTCCCCGATGGCGGTTGGAATATTTATTACGGCGGGCCGAGCGAAATCAACGCCTCGGTCAAAGCCTATTTCGCGCTCAAGCTCGCGGGCCACGGTCCCGACGCGCCCTTCATGCAGGAAGCGCGCGCGAACATCCTGCGCCTCGGCGGCATCCCGCGGATGAACACCTTCAGCAAGCTCTACCTGGCGCTTGCTCGGGCAATTTCCGTGGCAATATCTGCCGGCCATTCCGGTGGAAATGATTCTGCTGCCCGAGCTGGTCGTTTTTTAACATTCTACAAAATGTCGTCGTGGAGCCGGGCCATGCTCATCCCGCTCGCGATCATCAATCATTTCAAGCCGACGCGCGAGCTGCCGGCACGAGAAACAGCTGCACGAGCTTTATCCGGTCGGCACCGAGCACAACGACTTTACCCTGCCGCGTGACCAGCGCTTCCTGACCTGGCGCAATTTCTTCCTGCGCGCCGATCGCGTCCTGAAATTCCTCGACGCGCTTCGATAGTCGCCCGTTGCGTCAGCGCGCGCTCGAAGAAGCGGAACGCTGGATGCTGGAACGCATCGGCGAGGGGAGCGATGGGTTGGCCGCGGTCTTTCCGGCGATGCTCAACTCGCATCATCGCGCTTGCGCGCGCTCGGTTATTCGAAACGACACCCGCTTTATCAAGAAGGCGCTCGAAGGATTTCGCCGGTCTTTTCGTTGACGACCCGAAGGATTTTCGCATTCAACCTTGTCTTTCGCCGGTCTGGGATACGGCGATCAACATCATCGCCCTGGCCGAATCCGGCTTCCCGGCGCAGCATCCGGCGCTGCAAAAGCGGCGCAGTGGCTGGTCGACAAGGAGGTGCGCGTCCGCTGCGATTGGACGGTCAACAACCCGCATCCGGAAGCGAGCGGCTGGGCCTTCGAATACAACAACGTTTATTATCCGGACACGGACGACACCGCGATGGTGCTTGATGGCGTTGCGTCTCGTTCGGCCTAACGAGCAAGCGGAGCTCGGCGAAGATTTTTCGAGCGCGCGCTCGCCTGGCAGCTGAGCTTCCAATGTCGCGACGGTGGCTGGGCGGCCTTCGATAAGGATGTCACGCGCCATTGGCTGGAGGACATGCCATTCGCCGACCACAATGCCATCCTCGATCCGACCTGCAGCGACCTGACCGCGCGCACGCTCGAATTGCTTAGGCTACATCGGCTTCAATCCCGGCCGCACGTTGCGTGCGACAGGCGATCCAGTATCTGATCGATACGCAGGAGGACGATGGCTCGTGGTACGGCCGCTGGGGCGTGAACTACATCTACGGCACGTGGCAGGTGCTTGCGCGGATTGCGCGCGATCGGCGAAAACATGACCGCAGGATTGGATCCTGCGCGGCCGCGATTGGCTGGAGAGTTGCCAGAACGACGACGGCGGCTGGGGTGAAACGTGCGCCTCCTACGAAAATCCGACCTCAAAGGCAAAGGCGAGAGCACCGCTTCGCAAACCGCCTGGGCGTTGATGGGCATTGTGCGCCTGTGGCGATCTTGATCGGCCGAGCGTGCAGCGCGGTCTGCGTTACCTGCTCGATCACGCAGAAGCACGATGGCGCTTGGGACGAACCGCGAAATTACCGGCACAGGATTCCCGCGCGTCTTCTATTTGAAGTACGACATGTATCGGCAGAATTTTCCGCTGCTCGCGCTCGCGACCTACATCAATTACCGCACCGGCATCGGCCATTACCAGAGCTTCTATCGCTGGGTGGGCAAGTGAACTCTGGGCGCAAGTGCGCAAAAAAGCTGTTTTTCGGCCCGATCCGAGCTAACATGTTAAACCATTATGGCATACGAATTACCGAAATTACCCTACGCATATGATGCACTCGAGCCGCACATCGACGCGCGCACGATGGAGATCCATCACACCAAACACCATCAGAGCGTACATCACCAACATTAACAAAGCGATCAAACGCATCGGCAACGCCGAGCTCGAATCGAAACCGATCGAAGCGCTAATCGGCGATCTGAACGCGCTTCCGGAGAAATTCGCGCGGCCGTGCGCAACAACGGCGGCGGCCACGCCAATCATTCGTTTTTCTGGAAAATCATGGGCCCGAAAGCCGGCGGCGAACCGAAAGGCAAACTCGCCGACGACATCAAATCCACCTTTGGAAGCTTCGCTGCGTTCAAGGAAAGATTTACGGACGCCGGCATTAAGCGTTTCGGCAGCGGCTGGGCGTGGCTGGTCAAGAATAAGCAAGGCAGAACTCGCAATTACTTCCACTCCGAGCCAGAACAACCCATTGATGCAAGGCGACAACACCGGTGCTCGGACGTCGACGTCTGGGAGCACGCTTATTACCTCAATTACCAGAACCGCCGACCTGATTACATCAAGGCCTGGTGGAACGTGGTCAACTGGGACGCGGTCGCGAAGAACTACTAACGCGGCCCACCCAATTTGGAGGGACGACCTCCGTGTCGTCCCATGGTCGGAGGACGCGACGGAGCGCGTCCACTATATTTTTGCGGTTCTCATGGCGTACCTCAATGAAAATTATCTCAAGCTTCAGGCTGGCTATTTGTTTCCCGAGATTGCGGGGCGGGTCAAAGCCTTCTGCGCCGCGAACCCCGGTGTAGCAGAGCGCGTCATTCGCTGCGGCATCGGCGACGTGACGGAACCGCTTCCGGCAGCGGTGATCGCGGCGATGCATCAAGCAGTCGAGGAGCTCGGGCATCGCGAAACCTTTCGCGGTTACGGTCACGAGCAAGGTTACGAATTTCTGCGCAGCAACGATCGCGCAGCACGATTATCGCGATCGAGGAATCGAGATCGCTGACGATGAAATTTTCATGTCAGACGGTTCGAAGCCTGACTGCGGATACATCCTCGACGTGCTCGGCGATCAAAACAAAATCGCGATCGCCGATCCGGTCTATCCGGTTTACGTAGACACCAACGTGATGGCCGGACACACGGGACTGGTGAATAGCACGGGCGGTTACGACGGCATTACCTACCTGCCATGCTTCGCCGAAAATCAATTCGTCCCCCAGCCGCCGTCAGGGCACGTCGACATTGTCTATCTCTGTTTTCCAAACAATCCGACTGGAGCCGTCGCGTCGCGCGCGCAACTCGAAGATTGGGTGGCTTACGCGAAGGAGCATGGAGCGATTTTGCTATATGATGCGGCCTACGAAGCTTACATCCACGACCCGGATATCCCGCGCTCAATCTTTCGAGATCCCGGGCGCGCGCGAATGCGCGGTTGAATTTCGCAGCTTCTCCAAGACTGGCGGCTTCACTGGTGTTCGCTGTGGGTTTGTGGTCATGCCAAAGGCGCTGCTTGCCAGCACAAAGGATAACCGGAAGCTTCCATTGCATTCGCTTTGGCATCGGCGTTGGAGCACGAAAGCAAACGGCGTCAGTTATCCGGTGCAACGGGGTGCGGAAGCGATCTACAGTCCGGAAGGCCGTGCGCAAGTCAGGGCGTTAATCGATCATTACATGGGCAACGCGAAAATCCTGCGGCAAGCGGCCGAAGGCGCGGGTTTGCTCGTTTATGGCGGGGTCAATGCGCCTTATATCTGGGTGAAAACACCAGCTGGCCTAACGAGTTGGCAAATGTTCGATCGAATGCTGACAGAGCTGAACGTCGTTGTCACTCCCGGGAGCGGGTTCGGCTCAAGAGGTGAAGGCTACTTCCGAATTTCCGCCTTTAACAGCCGGGAAAATGCAGTCGAAGCAGCAACCCGGTTGCACTCCCTTGCAGCCTAACGAAGATATTACGTGGCGCGGAGCAGCTGATGATTTTCGCGATCTCTTTTAAGTCCTATTTTGCAAAAGAAACCTCTCCCTGGCTTTAGCGAGACTCTTCCCCAGCTTTATCGCTTCTGTTTTTTAATGACGCGCGATGCAGACAAAGCGCGGGAGGCTTTTTCAAAGCACCGTTCGCGAAGCCGCTTTTCCGCTCGTCGCACGGCGAGCTCCCTAACGATCGGCTTTGGTTCTTTGCGGAATCGCGGCGCCGGTGCCTTTATGCCATGAAGGATGACGCGCAGCCGGAGCCCGCGCCCCTGGCCGAAGAAGTTCTCTCGACCGATGCGAGCGCCCGCATCGCGCAACTGGAACCTGCGCAGCTGGCCACCTGGATTTCGGCCGTGCCAGAACCGCAGCGGAGTGCGCTGCGCGTTGTTTTATCTGAATGAATTTACTTATCGCGAAATCTTAAGTTTGCTCGATCTAAAGGTGAATGAACTTGCGACGTTAATTGCCCGCGGACGTTCTCTATTCCAAGCCTGGTTGAAGACAACGACGGACGCTGAATGAAACAGTCCCGGATCTCGCGTCGCAGGCGTGCGCTGATCGAGTGCGCGCCGATCACGGAAGCCGTCGATAACGATCGCGCCATGCTTTCGGCGCTGAAACGCGCCAAGACGGTCAATGCGGAGGAGCTGGAGCGACAGCAAAATTTTGATCGGGCAATCGCTGAGCTCGTCGGCAAGATTCCGATTCCTCCGGAGATTGAACAATGGTTCGGCACTGAAAACCTGTTCGCGGGGAGAAACGCAACTGGATTAAGACCGCCCTGCAGCCAGCGATCCTGGCGATCGGTTTAGCTTTGCTCGTGATGGCTGCAATCTTTGTTTTCACTTTCATGGAGCACCTGCACGATTTTCCCGGCGCGGCGATCGCGAAAAAATTGCTCGTTGTGGCGAAATCCGCGCGGCGTTCGCAGTTCGAGACTCTCAATACAGACGCCATCAATCTCGGCGATTATTTTTTCATGAAGTATCAGCTCGAACATTTCCGAAATCCCGATGGGCTTCGCGGATTTTCGCGCGACGGGCGCCCGCATTTTTGAGGACGAAGACGGTCACCGCATCGCCCAAGTCGAATTAGCGGAAAGCGGGATGCAATTTTCCTTTTCGCTGCGGAGCGCGGTCCGAGCGCCCGCTCGCCGGCTCCGGAATTTTTCGGTTGGCAATACGTCGAGGGCGAAGGTTGGACAGGCGCCGTGCAGGAACACAATGGCGTTTACTTTATGGTAGCAATGCGAGGCGCCAAACAAGACCTTGAGCCCTATCTATCGCTGGGCAAGAAGTAAGCCGCGTCGCCGGATTTCACCGGGATCGTTGACACGGGGCCGCCTGCCATTCAATCTTGTCGGCTCCGACCAAGATCGCTCAGCGGCAAAAACTGCAGGCATTGGAGTTGATGAAAACCTGGGCGGAAACAAGAGCCAGGGTAGCTCAGCGGTAGAGCAGGGGACTCATAAGCCCTTGGTCGGGAGTTCAATTCTCCCCCTGGCAGACTTCGCCTGATAAGAAGGATAACCTGCAAACCACTATTCAGTTCTCGTTCTGACCGGGACTTGACAATGAATGAACGTTCATTCACTGTCCAGTCTCCATGGCTCAACCGCAGATAGACAGCGGCTTAGATCGACCGGCACCCAAATTCTCGATGCGGCTTTGGTCTGCTTTGCCAAGCGCGGATTTCATCAGGCCAGCATGCACGATATCAGTGCAGAGGCTGGGATTAGCGTTGGTCTGATCTATCGCTACTTTCAAAACAAGGACGCGGTCATTTCCGCGATGGCGGATCGGCATAAGAAACAGATTCACGAAATTCTGGAACGCGCCCGACAAGCTCCGAGTCTGCTTGAATCACTCGAAATCCTTTTACCGCGCACTGCTGCGAAAATGAGCCGCGTGTCACGTCGGCGTTCGTTGTCGATCTTTTCGCCGAAGCATCGCGCAACCCACGCGTGGCTGGATTGGTGCGCGATGTTTGCGAAACAACGATGGAGCGGCGTGACCGATCTGATCGCGCGCTCGCCGGAAGCGAAAGCTAAGTGGTCTGACGCCGCGCGAACTGGCGGAGTTAATTTTTGCGGTGAGCGACGGGACGTTAATGCGCGATGTGCTCTTGCCAGACAGCGCCACGGCGCCGCATCGCCGTGAACGCCATCTCGATATTATGCGCCGACTCTGGCGTCTCTTATTCAAGCGAACCAGCTTATGCATGACGTTGCACAAACCCGGTCGTCCAAATTTTTACGATGAAGCCGGCGAGCAAAAGTCATTAAGGCCATCTTGGCCGTGTTTGCGCTGTTTGTAATCCTCGCGGCGATCAAGGGCTTGCAGATTTTCACGATGATCTCGGCGAAGCCGCCCATGCCGGTCGGAAACCGTGACGAGCGCGGTGGTGAAAGAAGAAGATTGGGCGCCGATGTTGTCGGCGGTGGGAAGCGTCAGTGCCGTTCAAGGCGCTGTCGTGTCGACCGAGTTGGGCGGCATGGTCAGCGAAATCGGATTTGAAAACGGTACTCTGGCAAAGAAAGGGGATCTGCTCGTCAAATTAGACGCCTCGCAGGAGGAAGCACTTTTGCGATCGGCGGAAGCAGAAGTAGAACTAGCACGCACGGACTTGGAGCGAAGCTCGCGACCTTGCCGCAAAAAAGGTAGTTTCGAATTCTGATCTCGACGCCGCCCAATCAAAGTTTCGAAGACTGACTGCCGTCGTCGACCAGATGGGGTCCAATATTAGGAAGAAGGCGATTGTGGCGCCGTTTGATGGGCAGCTCGGGATTCGGCAGGTGAACATTGGTCAGATGATCAACTCCGGCCAGCCAGTGGTTCCGCTGCAATCGCTCGATCCGGTCTTTGCTGACTTTGCGCTTCCGCAGCAGTATTTCGCAAAGTTGTCTCAAGGTCTTGAAATTCGCGTGACGACAGATGCAATGCCGGGTCGTGTATTCAATGGAAAGTTGACGGCGGTGAATTCGATGGTCGATGTAGCGACGCGAAATGTTTTGGTGCAGGCAACTCTGGCTAATCCAGATCACGTGTTGCGACCGGGAATGTTCGCGAAAGTCGAAGTGGTGTTACCGGAGAAAGAGCGCGCGCTCGTCATTCCCGGTTCGGCTATTTCCTACGCGCCATTCGGCGATTCGGTCTTTGTGATCGATAAGACGAAGGACCCGAAAACCGGCAAGGAATCGCAAACGATCCGCCAGCAATTTGTGCGCGTGGGTGAAGCGCGCGGCGATCTAGTTTCGATCACGAAGGGGCTGAAGGCGGGCGATACGGTCGTGGGCACGGGCGTCTTCAAATTGCGCAACGGTATGGCCGTGACGATCAATAACGATCTCGCGCCGAGACCGCAGATTGCACCAACGCCGGCCGATACCTGACGCCAAGATCGATAATGATTAGATCGACATGAAGTCTTTCACTGATCTTTTCATTCGCCGTCCAGTGCTGGCACTGGTTGTCAGTTTCGTGATTCTCATCGCCGGTTTGCAGGCGATGAAGACGATCAACGTGCGGCAATATCCGCGCAGCGACATCGCCGCAATCACTGTCAACACGGTCTACGTTGGCGCGGACGCTGAACTGGTGCGCGGATTTATCACTACACCGCTGGAACGCGCGATCGCGGCAGCCGACGGCATTGATTACATCCAATCGCAAAGCAAACAAGGCAGTCTCGCTCATTACCGCGCGTCTGAAACTGAATTACGACGCGAACAAAGCGCTTGTCCGATATCAGCTCGAAAGTCGACGCGATCCGACGCGATTTGCCGCCCGGAAGCGGAAATTCCGGTCATCAGCTATCGAGGCGGCGGATTCGCAATTCGCTTCGGCGTATCTGAGTTTTACTTCGGACATTCTCGCAGCCTAACGAGGTCACCGATTATCTCGTTCGTCTAGTGCAACCGCGCCTGACCGCGCTCGGCGGCGTGCAAAAGGCCGACATTCTCGGTGGGCGCACGCTTCGCCATGCGCATCTGGATGAAGCCAGACCGGATGGCGGCGTTAAACATTAGCTCCGGCGCAAGTGCGCAGCGCGCTTTGCGCGGAACAATTATCTCTCGGCGGTCGGCAGCACGAAAGGTTCGCTGCTTGCAGGTCAACCTGACCGCGAACACCGATCTGCATACGGCCGACGATTTCAAAAACTGGTCGTGCGCGCAGGACAAAGGAAATCTCGTTAGGCTGAGCGACATCGCCGACGTTGTGCTCGGCGCGGAAGATTACAACACCGAGGTGCGTTTCTCCGGTCAGAGGGCCGTGTTCATGGGCATCTGGGTTTTGCCGAACGCGAACTCGATCGACGTGATCAAGCGCGTGCGCGTCAGAGATGGAGCAAATTCAAAAGGAACTTGCCGACCGGCATGACTGGAGAGCATCGCTTACGACGCGACCGCTTACATCAACGACGCGATCCACGAAGTCGTGAAAACTTTGATCGACACGCTACTCATCGTGATGGTCGTGATTCTTTTGTTCCTCGGATCGCTCCGGTCGGTGATCGTGCCGGTGGTCGCCATTCCGATCTCGCTCATTGGCGCGCTGTTCCTCATGCAAGTGTTCGGCTTCACGCTGAACCTGCTGACGCTGCTGGCCATTGTGCTTTCGGTCGGGTTGGTGGTGGATGACGCGATCGTGGTCGTCGAAAATGTCGAACGACATATGCGCGAAGGGATGTCGCGCATGAACGCCGCGCTCCAGGGCGCGCGTGAACTGATCGGACCAATCATCGCGATGACGATCACGCTCGCGGCCGTTTACACACCGATTGCGCTGCAAGGTGGATTGACTGGAGCGCTGTTCCGCGAATTCGCGCTGACGCTTGCTGGCGCTGTCTTCATCTCCGGCGTCGTTGCGCTCACACTCTCGCCGATGATGTCGGCGCATCTTACTGCGCGCTGAGCACGTCGACAAAGGATTCAGCGGCGTGGTCAACCGCACGTTCGATCGATTTCGCGATTGGTATGGACAGCCATCTCGATCGCACACTGTGCCGCGCGTCCCGCCGTTTATGCCGTGTGGATTGGATTGTCGGTCTTGGCGGTCATGTTCGTCATGATAAGATGTCGCCGAACGAAGCTGGCGCCGACGGAAGATCAGGGCGTCATCTTCGGCATCATGACCGCGCCGGCTAACGCGACGATCGACGACACGATCCGTTATGCCGACGCGGCCGGCAAAATTTTCAGGACATTCCCGGACACGCGGTTTACCTTTCAAATTACATTCCTGACAGCGGATTCGGCGGAATGGTGCTTGAAGCCGTGGGGCATTCGCAAAACACCGACGGCCGCCTATCTGCCGCAGGTGCAAGCAAAACTCGCAGCCATTCCCGGCATTCAAATGTTTCCGGTGATGCCATCGGCGCTTCCGGGCAGCGACAATTTCCCGGTCAGTTTCATCATTGCATCCACCGCCGGATCCGGAACGCATTCTCGAGTTCGCGAAGCAAATTCATTCGAAGGCGATGCAGGCGGCATGTTTTCCATTTCGGCGCACATCGATACGAAGATCGATCAGCCGCAGTCGGAGATCGTTTTCGATCACGACAAGGTGGCGGCGCATCGGTCTCGACATGCAGCAAGTCGGCGCCGATCTCTCGGCCAGCATCGGTGGCAATTTTGTCAATCGGTTCAACATCGCAGGACGCAGTTACAAAGTGATTCCGCAGATCAAACGGATCGATCGTTTGAATCCGGAGCAATTGGAAAACATTTACGTCACCGGGCCGAACAATCAGCTGATTCCGCTCAGCACGGTGGCAACGATTCAGCACAAAACGGTCGCGCGCTCTCTCAATCGCATGCAGCAGCTCAACGCTGTGACCGATCAGCGGCGTGTCCGGCCGGTTCGCTCGATACTGCGCTCAAGTTTCTCGAGAACGAGGCGCACAAGATTCTGCCGAAAGGCTATGTCCTCGATTACACCGGCGACTCGCGTCAGTTGCGGACCGAGGGCAGCAAATTTCTGCCGGCGTTCGTTCTCGCGGTCGTGTTGATCTTTCTCGTCCTCGCCGCGCAATTCAATAGTTTCCGCGATCCATTCATTATTCTGCTCGGCTCAGTCCCGCTGGCCATGTTTGGCGCGCTCCTCTTCACTTTTCTGAAGATGCCGTTCGGAAAATTCTTCACGGACAGGCTGGACAACAACGTTGAACATCTACTCTCAGGTCGGTCTCGTCACGCTGGTCGGTCTCGTGTCGAAAAACGGAATTCTGATCGTGCAGTTCGCCAACGAATTGCAGCGGCAAGGCCTGGACAAACTTGCAGCAGTCGCGCAAGCGGCCCGCATTCGTTTGCGTCCGATCATGATGACGAGCGTCGCAACCGTCGCCGGTCACTTTCCGCTGACGCTCGTCAGCGGGCGCGGCGCGGCCGCGCGAAATTCAATCGGTCTCGTGCTCGTCGGCGGGCATGACCATTGGAACGATCTTCACTTTGTTCATAGTGCCATCGCTCTACATGCTCATCGCGAAAGAGCATCATGAAGGACGGCTCGATGAGAACGAAGCTGAGATCGAACCATCCGCCTCGAACCGGAGCCAGTTCCGGAATACGCGATATCCGCGTTGGTGCGGGAATCGTAGTTCTAGACCGGAGTCGCCGCGAGTTGCTGGCACCGTTTTAAGTCCAGCTTTCCCGAAGCGAGCACAGGGATCGCGTCTACCGGACGAATCGTTTTCGGAATCCAGAGATTCGGGACGCCCGCGTCTTTTAACTGCGCGCGCAGTTTCGGCAAGTCGATCTGCATTGCGCTGAGCAAAACAAGCGCTTCCCTTTTACTTCATCGGGCACACCCACGATCGCGAGGCAACGTTCATTTTGAGAATCAAGCTGAAGTGCTCCCGCGATCTTCTCTTCGATCAATTCGTGCGGCACCATCTCGCCAGCGATTTTAGAAAGCGCGAAAGCCGGCCTTCGATGTAAAGAAATCCATCCTCATCGAAACGGCCGATGTCGCCGGTCTTGAACCATCCACCTCGCAGGACTTCGGCGGTTCTCGCCGGATCGTCGAGATAACCTTCGAAAATATTGGGACCGCGCAGCCAGGGAATTCCGCTATCGTGCAGGAAAGTTTTTCGTCGGTTTCCGGCTCGCGAATCTCGGCTGCGATGCCCGCTGCCATCTTCCCGACCGAGCCTGACCGGCTCGAAGGCTGCACGGGATCGCCGGGATTTTTCGGTTCTGGTTCGGGTAAATTGACGCTCACGACCGGCGCCGTTTCGGTCAATCCATAGCCCTCGAAAACGCGCATGCCGAAGCGTTCCTGAAACTACTCGCCAGATCGAGCGGCAGCTTTCTCCGCACCCGTGATGACGAGCCGAGGCTGCGTAATTGCAGCGGCTCGGTTTTGCGCAAATGACCGCGCAGAAAAGTGGGCGTAGCCAGCATCACCGTGACCCGGTGTCGCTTGACCAGGGCTGCGATTTTCGCGCTCTCCAGCGGATTCGGATACGTCACGATCGGGACACCGTGAATGAGCGGATACCAAAGCGTCACGGTTGCGCCGAAGCTGTGAAAGAATGGCAGCGAAGCGAAAATCATGTCGTCCGGCCCCGCGTCGAGCATGACGCTGAATTGCGAGACGTTGCCGATGATGTTGCGATGGCTCAGCACGACGCCCTTCGGTTCGCCCGAGCTTCCGCTGGTAAAGGAGGATGGCTTCTTCCCTTCCGCCGGTCTGCGGAATCTGGAGCGTGCGCTGCGAGCAAACGCCACGGCAAAACGAGACTGGCGATCCACCACAGCAAGATATTCCTTTCAGTTTTGGCAAGAGTTTATCGAGAAGCACCACATTTTCCGGCCATGGAAACACGGGAAAACGATTTTGAAATGCCGTCGCCGAAATGGCGGTGTGAATGCAGGCGCGCTTTTCCGCGAACGCGATCGCTGCCTCGCCCGCGGTAAAGTTTAACCCAACGGGAATTTTTCCCGCGAGCAGGACGGCGAGGTTCGCGACGACTCCACCCTTGCTCGCGGGTAAAAGGATGGCGATCCGCTCTTCCGGAAAATTCTTCTTCAAATAACAGCCAAGCGCTGCGGAAACCCCGAGCAGTTTGCCGCGACTCAGTTTCGTTCCGTCGGCGCCGTCGATGATCGCCGTGGAGAAGGGCGAGCGCTTCAAACCCTGCGCACGCTTCCGCCAGATGCCGCTTGAGTGCTGGCCGCAGGCCGCAGCATTTTCTCCGAGCTTGAGCAGTTCTTCACGCACGGTCGCGATCGTGGCGTCCCTGGCCGCAAGCGGTTCGCCGAAGGCCACGATGACGCGGTAGGAATTCGTTGCGGCCACTTCGTGAAAAAGCGACCGCCCTGATAGGAGAAGATCGATCCCCAGAGTTGATCCAGCCAAACAGGAACCACCGGAGCATCCGCGTGGCGCGCGATTAATTCGTAACCCCGTTTCAATCGCAGCAGCGTGCCCGACCGCGTCAGTTCGCCTTCCGGAAAAAGGCAGACAATTTCGCCGGCCTGGATTCGTTCCGCCGCCTCACGGACGCCATCCTTTGCGCGCCGCGCGGAAATTGGAATGCACCTCGCCAAACGAAATATCGGATGCAGGACCCGGTTCCGATAGATTGTATCGTCAATGATGTAACGAATCGGTCGGGGAGTCACGAGTTGCAGCACGATCGCGTCGACCCAACTGATGTGGTTCGGAAGGAGAAGAAAGCCGCCGCGCTGGCAGTCGTTCGCGTCCGGTGGCGGTGACGCGATAAACGCAGCGCGCGATCGTCAAGGCGAACAGATAAAGCGCGCGTTCGCCCAAAGATCGGTGCTGCATCGTTTATGGTTTACAAAAAGCGCGATCGCCATCTGCAATCGGCAATTCGATGGCGAGCGAAATTGATCGCAAACCCGGAGCGCGCACCGCGCTGGCATTGTTGCTCGGCATCAATCTGTTTAATTACATTGACCGCCAGATTCTGGCGGCGGTCGAGCCGCAGATTCGCGAGGCATTTTCGCGGCGAATAATCCCAATGCGATGGCGATCACAGGTACGCTGGGCACTGCGTTTCTCGTTACCTACATGCTCTCTGCTCCAGCCTTGGGCTGGCTCGCGGATCGCTTCTCGCGCTGGATTATCATCGGGCTGGCGGTGGTGCTTTGGAGTCTTGCCAGCGGCGCCTCCGGTCTGGCTGTGACATTCGTTGCCCTTTTCGTTACGCGCGTCTTCGTTGGAATTGGCGAAGGCGGCTATGGACCGGCGGCGCCGACTCTTCTGGCTGATCTCTTCCCGTTGCAAACGCGCGGACGCGTGATGGCCGTTTTTGCGCGGCCATTCCTGTGGGCAGCGCGCTGGGTTACGTTCTCGGTGGATGGATCAGTGAGCACCTGGGATGGCGCTGGGCATTTTATCTCGTCACCCCGCCCGGATTATTGCTGGGGCTTCTGCTTTTTCCAGCGCGACCCGCGTGCGCGCGGGATCGTTCGTCCGGAATTGCAGCGCGCCAGGCGCGAAGATTACCTGACGCTGTTTCGGACGCCGTCCTACGTTTTCAATTGTGCCGCGCAAACCGCAATGACATTTGCAATCGGTGGAATTGGATTTTGGGTGGCGGCGTATCTCAAGTTTCGGGGAGAGCCAGCATCTTCCACGAAATTTTTCGGCGTGATCATCGTTGTTGCCGGATTAGTTTCCACACTGCTCGGCGGTTGGGCCGGGGATCGACTGCGCAAGAAGTACTGGATCCTACTTTCTCGTCTCAGGGGTTGGGATGATCGTCGCCTTCCCTTTATTCGTCGCGATGTTATTTACCCCATTTCCGGCCGCCTGGTTCCTAATGTTCGGCTCAGTGTTTTTCATGTTCCTGAACACAGGGCCCTCAAACACCGCGCTCGCCAATGTTGCCCTGCCCAAAGTCCGGGCGACCGCCTTCGCCCTCAATATTTTGATCATTCACACGCTCGGCGATGCGGCCGCTTTTCCGACGATTGGCTTTATCGCCGGTCACACCAGCATGACAATCGCCTTCCTTTTCGTTTCCGGAATGATGCTGCTCTCCGGAGTCATCTGGTTAAGCGGGATGAAATTCCTGGGCCACGATACCGCCCTCGTTGAGCGTGCGGCGTCCGCCTAACGAAAGAATGACACGACAGTGTTGCAGGGCACCGGCCACAACTGGGCTGAATTCTCATTCACGAAGGCGCGCGTGAGAATATTCCTTTCTCGTCATCCCGAGCGGAGTCGAGGGATCCCGTCGTGGAGCCGTGAAGATCGGCCTCGCGGGCTCCGAGTGGGACTCTTTCAGGTAATCTCCACGGATCCCTCGGCTTCGCCTCGGGATGACTCTGCGAGCTTGCGCAGCATCCTTCGAATCTCGAAAACTTGCTGCGATGAACACCGCACGAGTATCTCGAAAAATATTTTGGTTTTCGCGAATTCCTCGATGCGCAGGAAGAAGTAATCAACGCCATCGTCGATGGCGCGGACGCGCTCGTGGTAATGCCGACTGGCGGCGGTAAATCGCTCTGCTACCAACTTCCTGCGCTGATTCTTGAGGGAACTACGGTGGTCGTTTCACCGCTCATTGCGCTGATGAAAGATCAGGTGGATGCGCTCGAGCGGCGCGGAATTGCCGCCACGCTGATCAACAGCTCGCTCAGCTCTGCTGAGCAGCAGGAGCGGATTCGCCGCTTGTCGCGCGGCGATTACAAACTCGTTTACATCGCGCCGGAGCGTTTCCGCCACCGATCGTTCGTGGAGGCGCTCGGCCAGGCGACCATCGGCCTCTTCGCTGTGGACGAAGCGCATTGCCTGTCGATGTGGGGTCACGATTTTCGACCCGATTACTTCCGACTCAACGTCGTCCTGGAAAAATTGGGACGCCCGCAGGTGGCGGCGTTCACGGCCACCGCCACACCTGTGGTTCGGCAGGATATTCTCACTCACCTCGCCCTGCGTGAGCCGCGGGAATTTGTGGCGGGTTTCTCGCGACCAAATCTCAAATTGCTCATCACGCCTGTCGCGAACGAGGCGCAGAAATACGAGCGCTTGAACGCGCTCATCCGCGAGCACAAGACCGGCATTGTTTATTGTGCGACGCGGAAGCGCGCTGGAAGCCGTGTGCGAGACGCTCAAGCTCGGGAAAATCTCCAGCATTCTTTATCACGGCGGGATGAAGGAGGAAGAGCGGACTGCGGCGCAGGACTTATTCATGCAGGGGAAGCGCGATGTCGTCGTCGCGACTAATGCCTTCGGTATGGGGATTGATCGGCCGGACATTCGGTTCGTCGCGCACTTTGAAATCCCGGGAGCATCGAAGCTTATTATCAGGAAGCGGGCCGGGCGGGCCGCGATGGCGAACCGGCGACGTGCCAACTGCTCTTCAATCACGCCGATACTCGTGTGCAGGAATTTTTCATCGATGGGAGCAATCCATCCGCCGCATTTATCGGGCAAACGTGGGAGATGCTGCGCCGCGAAAGGACGCGAACAACGAGCTCCAGATTTCGGTCAAGGATATGTCGGAGCGAGCGAGCTCGGACGGCAATGACATGATGCTAAGCTCGGCATTGCATGTTCTCGATCGCGAAGGCTACATCGAACGATTCGATATCGCGGGCCGGCGCGTTCGGGGAACCCGGTGCTTCGGCCGGAATTGCGCGGTTCGGAATTAAAATTGGATACGGCCAAGCTGGCGGAAAAAGAGCGGCGGGACCGGGCGAAATTGAAGATGGTGATCGATTTCGCTTACAGCCGCATTTGTCGGCAGGAAACGATCCTGCGGTACTCTGGCGAATCCGATCCGACGCGCTGCGGGAATTGCGACATCTGCAACGATACCGCCGGGCCGGCGCGAGCGCCGACCGAAGCCGAAGCGCTCATCGTGCGCAAAGCGTTGAGTGGCGTTGCCCGCATGTCGCGCCGGACGGCCGAAGGATGGCAAGCGCAATTTGGAAGGGGACGCGTCGTGCAAACGCTGGTCGGCAGCCGGTCGCGCGAAATTATCGACGCACGGCTCGATCAACTTTCCACCTACGGCCTGCTGAAAGCGGAAGGTGTGGCCTACCTGAACCAGATCATGCGTGAATTGCAGGATCGCGGGATGGTGATTTCGATGGGCGGACAATATCCGACGATCACGTTGACGACCCGCGGCGAGGCGATCATGAAGGGAGCGACCGATTAGCGCTGCGCTGGCCGCAACGTTCAGCTGCGCCAGACGCGGGCCGCGCGCGCAAAAAAGAAAACAGCTGCGGTTGGCGAGATAGTTCCGTTCGATGAAGCGTTATTCGATCGCTTGAAAAAGTTCGGCTCGAGCTCGCGCGCAGGAACGGCAATCTCCCGCCTACATGATTTTCTCCGATGAGACGCTGCGCGCCTTTGCTCGATTGAAACCGCGGTCAGTGGAGGCAGGTCGAAAGATTCGTGGAGTCGGCGACTTGAAAGCCGAGCGCTACTTGCCTTCGTTTATCACTGCCATTCGGAATAGCAACGAAGCCGAATCGACATGATAAATTGCAAGACCAGTGGCCGTGCGCATAAACGGCTTCGATCATCAGCAAAGGGAAAAAAGTGGCCAATTTTTTTCAGGGCGGAATCAGTTGGACAGAATAAATAAAATGCGCGTTTAGATTTGAGAATGTTTGTCGCGCGGCCCTCCTGCCTTTTACTAGTGATGCTTTCCCTTATGACAGGCAGCGGACATGCCGCGGGTCTTCCAGATGATTGCACGCAGGTGATCGTCGCAAGCGCTCCGAATTGGAATTCGATGCACGGCCAAGCACAGCTTTTTGAACGCGCAACCGGCGGCAAATGGAAGCCTGCGAGCATGCTGTCTCGGTTCTCTTTGGAAAAAAGGTCTTGCTTGGGGCAGTGGCCTGGCGGGTCAGGACGAAGTTGGATTGCACAAGACAGAGCGCGACGGACGCGCACCGGCCGGCATTTTCCGGATCGGCAAGATCTACACTTACGACGCCACATTGCCGCCCGGCGCTGATTTCCCCTTCCATCAGGTGACCACTGCAGACGCGTGGATCGATGATGTAAACAGTCCGCAAGCACGACCGCTTTGTTACGATCGACGATCCAGCGAATCCGCCGGGCTTGGTTTGAAAAAGAGAAAATGCGGCACCACGATTTTGCTTACCGTTGGCTGGTAGAGATACGGCACAATTCCGATCCTCCAGTTCCCGGGGCGGGCAGCGCGATTTTTTTCCATATCCGGCGTGGGGTTGATCGACCAACGGCGGGCTGCCACACGATGGAAGAACCGAATCTCGTGAAATTGATCACCTGGCTTCGTGCGGACCGTCATCCTTGTTACGCGGCAATGCCGCAAAGCGCGTACGAGAAAAATTGGAAACGCTGGGATTTGCCACCGCCTGCGCTCTAATTCCGGCCGCGGAATATGAGGGCCGATCTTCGTTTGCTTAAGACGGTCCTTGCCTTTACCCAGAATTCGGTTAGGCTATTGCTATGAGGAAACGACCAAATCCTGATTCCGAACAAAATATCAAACGTATCGATACAAAACCGCGCGCGAAGAAACAAACGCACGGATTTCAAGTGCATTTCGTGCGAGGCGAAAATGGGGTCACGAAGATGTTCAGCGACTCAGTTTACGGCGGCAAGGAAGCGGCGCGGCGAGCGGCGAGGAAATTCAAACGTTCGGCGCTCGGGGACTTGCCTCGCGCGCGCACCGCGTCGTTCCGCGCGCCGCAAAGCTAAAGCGGTTTCGCGGAAGGGCCAGCGCCGGCGACAATCGAAGTCAAGACGCTGAGCGAATCTCAACCTTCGGGCTCTGGTTTCGTGAGCCGAAATGGTTGAAATGCGCTCCAGCATTCGAGAAAGCCGGGTGCGAAATCGTGTGGGCGATTCGGCGATCCATTCTTCGACGACGTCGGGCGGAAAGAACGCGCCGTATTCGATTTCGGATCGTGCTATCTGAAACGGACCACCGTGTTGGCCTCGGTAGAGCCAGATGAATTCCTGCCCGGTTCTATCGGACGCGGGCAACTTTAACAAGCGCTCCAGTTCCGTGGAAATCCCAAGTTCTTCCATGAGCTCACGTTTGGCCGTCTCATCGCAGTTTCACCAGCATTAACGTGCCCGGCCGCGCTCGAATCCCAGAGGAAGGGATGCCGGTCCTTCCGACGCGAGCGTTTTTGCAGAAAAAGCTCTTTGGCCGGATTGAAAATGAAGAGATGAACCGCCCGGTGGAGCAAGTTATTCCCATGGACCTCCGCGCGAGCAGCGCTTCACCAATTACGTCATCTTCTTCGTTCACGATCGCGAACCGCTCTTGGAGGCCAGACGAACTTGTCGGAGGGCTGAATGGCCGGAGTAGATTTGTAAAGCGTGATCCATTGCTCGAGGCTCAGATCCTCAGCTCGCGCCTTCAGATTAATGCCAAGCCGAGGGGCGACTTCATCCCAAGTCGGGAGATCAGAGCGGATCAGCTTCCCGAGTTGTTTTCGACGCTGCGAAAATCCCTGCCTCACGAGCGTTCTGAACGTCTCAGCATCATACTCCGGCAGCTCATCCGGATCACGCGGAGTCAACCGCACGAAGGCAGAATCGACTTCGGGCTGCGGCAGAAAAGCCGTCGCGGAAACGGTCCTGAGATATTCCACGCGGCATTGCGCCTGGACCATCAAAGTCAGAATGCCGTGATCTTCGGTCCCCGGAGATGCTGCCAGGCGAAGCGCAACTTCCTTCTGTAACATCAACAACGCAAATGCAATGGGAGATGGCTGATCGATGAATCGCGTACATAAACTGGTGGAAACGTAATACGGCAGATTTGCCAGGACCTTCACTTTTCCCTTCGCGAAAAGTTTCCGGACATCGAACTGGAGCGCATCGGCATGCATCACTTCGAAGCGCTCGTTAGAAAATCGCTCCCGAAGAAATTGAACAGAGCCGCGCATCCTTCTCGATTGCGAGAACTCGCGCACCGGATACCAGAATATGTTCGGTCAACGCACCAAGACCGGGCCCAATTTCGACGACGTAATCGTGCGGACGCAACTCCGCTTTGGCCACGATCCAGCGTGCAAGATTCTGGTCATGCAAGAAATTTTGTCCGAGCGTTTTTATCGGTGTGACTCGAATCTGGCGCAGCGTTTCCGCGATCTCCGAAAGCTTCATTGAAATTGTTAAACCGGCGTCAGTTTTTGGCGGCTTTCAGCAATTTGTTCACAAAACCTGGTGAATAAATTCCGCCCACGCCGCGGCTCTTATTCACAACTTATTCAACAGGTCACCGCAATCCCAGCTCGGGCCGAAGGCGAGCGCGCGCGGCGGGAAGAGGCGGGAGCGGGATATTTCGTTTGTCGCGGCCCCGCCGAAAGGTGCGGCGGGCATCTTGCAAGGAAGCGCCTTCAAGAAATAGACCGACGCCGCACGGCCGACGGCATAGGTACGGCGCCGGCGACCATTCCACAAACGACGTTTCCCCAGCCCGGGAAAAATTTCAGGACTGCGCGCGCGCCTTCCCGCAAAGATCATGCCGGCGCCGACATTCGCGCCGAGCGCGGCGATAAATTCTGTGGCGGCTCGCATGCTTCGCTCACGTCCGCTGATGTCATGATGCCGGAAACCATCACGAGCTGAAGAGTGGTGAGAACCGGAAGATCAGCCAGTGGGATGGGTTGTGCGCCGATGGCGGTGCAGATCGCGGTGGTTGATTTTACGAGCACTTGCGCGACCTGCATCTGCGCCTCGCGATCGTGCGAAAGGCGCACCATCTCGACGCGAGCTGCGTTCGGCAACTCACGCGCAAGAAGGCGGAGGAGAGACTGGATCTCCGCAACCGTTAATTCAGAAGCTGGATGCAGAAAGGGAAAGAGAGATTAATGGTCCGCAGAAGCCGATTTTGCATGCCTCCGAGTTGATTCAGCTTCTCTTGAAAATCTGATGAAGAGGCGGTCGAACTGATCTTGGCCGAGCGAGGCTTCGCGTCCCCGGAGGAAAAACGAACCGGTTCAACCAGAGTGAAGGGCGATCACGCGCGCGGGCGGTCCCGGCCGCGTCGTTCGCCTGCATAGAAGGATGGCGAGGAAGTATCCAGTTCGCGTCGCGTGGCGCGCGGGGAATCGGTATTCGAATGAAGAAAAAAAATATATCTGCTGGCTGCGATTTCAGTTCCTCGTGAATTTGCGAGAGCGCGGCATCATCCGCTCCCCGAGCATCGAGCCACGAAATCGTCCCATGTTTTTCGAATGTAATCTGCTGCCAGCGAAAGAGGGACAACGCCGCGGTCATCATCTCCCCAGTCTCCGGAGGACGAAAAATGGTTGCGGCGAGATCGGCGACAGAAACTTTGTTCGAACCGAGGAGCAGGAAGCGCGGTGAGCGCTGCTGCAGAAACAATTCTTTCAGCGGCGTGAGATCGTTCAATATCGGCCTCTGAATTGACGCAGGCAATTTGCCGAGAAAACCCTCCAGCCGTTCGACAATATGGAGAAGGACGGGCTGGTTCATCGCTCGATTTTCACGGTTCAAGATGAACCGATTCGTCGCAACTTGCGAATCGCCGATCCCTCGGACAGTCGATTTGCCGAAGGCCAGCAGCAACAAAACGAGAGGTTCCAATTCTTGATCGATCTGCTTATAAAAGCCGGATGAGCTTGAATCTTGAAATTCTTTCGCGCGCGGCTGACGAGGCGCGCGGGTTGTGCATGGATGCGGTGCAGGCGTCTCAATCGGGACACTTGGGGCTTCCGCTGGGCTGCGCGGAAATGGGCGCCGTCCTTTACGGCTACGCGTTGCGGCATAATCCCGACAAGCCGCGCTGGATCGGCCGCGATTACTTCGTTCTCTCCGCCGGGCACGGCAGCATGTTCCTTTACGCCTGGCTGCAATCTGAGCGGTTACGATTTGCCGATGGAGGAAATCAAACGCTTCCGGCAACTGCACTCCAAAACGCCAGGTCATCCGGAATTTCTAGAAACCCCGGGCGTGGAATGCACCACCGGGCCGCTCGGGCAGGGCGTTGGCAATGCCGTGGGCATCGCCGATCGCAGCAAAAATGGCGGCGGCGCGTTTCAACACCGCGGAGCACAGAATCTTTGATCAACATGTCATTTGTCTGGCGGGCGATGGCTGCATGCAGGAAGGCGTCGCCTCGGAAGCGAGCGCTTTCGCGGGGCATTTTGGTCTCGATAATTTGATCCTGATCTACGATTCCAACGCCGTCACGCTCGATGCGATGGCGAAGGAGACGCAGAGCGAGGACACCGGCAAACGTTTCGAAGCCTACGGATTCGACATTCAGAAAATCGACGGGCAGGACATGCAGCAATTTCTCGACGCGCTGAATGTCGCGAAAGAGCGCGACAACGGGAAACCGCAGTTCATCATCGCGCACACCCTCATCGGCAAGGGCATTCCGGAAGTGGCAGGAACGCACAAGGCGCACGGGGAAGCGGGCGCAAAGTTTGTCGACGCGGCACGCAAAGGACTCGGCCTGCCGGACGAACATTATTTCGTCTCGAAAGACGTGCGCGATTATTTCGCCGAGCACAAGAAGAAGCTGCTCGCCGATTACGATCGCTGGGAAAAAATTTACAACGAATGGCGCGAGAAAAATCCCGAACTGGCGACAATGCTTGATGACGGAATCGAGAGAAAGATTCCTGCCGATCTTTTATCGAAGATCCCGGAGTTTCCAAAGATTCGAAATTGGCGACGCGCAAAGCGGGCAGCGAAGCCTTGCAACCGATTGCAGCAAGCGATGCCGTTGCTCATGAGCGGCAGCGCCGATTTGCATGGATCGACCTTGAATTACATCAAGGACGGCGGCGATTTCACGCGCGACAATCCCAAGGGCGCAACATCCACTTTGGCATTCGCGAGCACGGCATGTGCGCCATCATGAACGGCATTTCCTATCACGGAATCTTTCGCGCGTCGGGCGCAACGTTTCTCGTTTTCACCGATTACTGCCGCGCTTCCATTCGCCTTGGCTGCGCTTTCTTGTCTGCCGAACATCTACATCTTCACGCACGATTCGATTGGCGTTGGCGAGGATGGTCCGACGCATCAACCGGTGGAGACGGTGAGCTCAGTTCGTTTGATGCCACAACATCGACGTAATTCGTCCCGCCGATCCCGAAGAAACGGCGGGTGCGTTTGTTGCCGCTGTTCAGCGGACAGACGGGCCAACTCTGCATCGCGCTTACGCGGCAGGTGGTTCCAATATTGAACGATGTCGATGTAAAACTGCGGCGCGAAGGCGTGGCGCGCGGCGGTTACATCGCGAAAAAGAAAAAGGCAAACTCGATCTCATCATCATGTCGTGCGGGAGCGAGTTGCAGCATGCGCTGGCCGCCGCGAAAGAGCTGGGAGATGGCGTGCGCGTTGTTTCGATGCCCTGTTTCGAGCGATTCGAGCGACAGTCGGAAAAATATCGCGAAGAAGTCTTGCCTGCTTCATGCCGCCAGCGCGTGGCGATTGAGGCCGGAGTGCCTGCCGTTTGGTATCAATACGTTGGTCTCGATGGAAAAGTGATCGGCATCCGACGCTTCGGTCTTAGCGCGGCCCGGCGCCGAGGTGATGAAAGAACTGCGGCATTGACGCCGCGCACGTTGTCGAAGCCGCGAAGTCGTTAGGCAGGTAGCGGAACACAGTGCGTCTCGCCCGCCTGAGGCGGGGAAAACAGGCATCCTGCCTGTTTCGAACTTGCTGTTGAGCAGGCGGGACGCGCTGCTGTAGCTCGCTTAGAGCGAGTCCCGGTTTCATGCGGGACTCCTCGCGAAGCTGCAGCGCCTTTCGAATCAACGTTCCACGTTCAGCCGCGTCGCGGTCAGCGTGCCGTCGTTTTCGAAGAGGAAGTTTCCATTCACATCATAGAACTTCTGGGCAAAGGTGCCCGAGTAACTCTGGCCGTCGGCACTAACAGTGACAACCAGGTCTTCGTCCCAGTAGCCGCTCGGCGCGCCCGTAGAATCGAAGGTCCACGCGACATGGTAGTTATGATAGCTCCCATCGGACGCCTGCTTGTATGTGCCCTGACACAGGACGCCCGGAGCCAAATTCGCGGCTTCGAACTCCAGCCCATCACCATGCCATTGATCAAAAGTGAAGACCTCCGGACCGCCGGTGGTACTCACGTAATGAACGCTCCACATGCCGACGATGGAGCGATGACCGGCTGCTTGCGCCGCTGAGGAAGCGCAAAACAGCCAAGCGCCAGCAGAATTATGCCCGAATGTAATGCTTAATTTTTCCATCTTAATTTTCCTTTTGTTTGTTGTTCGCCTTCTTTGACACCCGTCATGGGAAGTCATTTGTGGCCGTTCACCCGTATAACACGGAAATCCGGCGAAGGTTACGCGGAAAAAGGTTGGAATTTTTCAACAGAAGAAAAGGAGAAGACAGCGAAAGAATCCATTTGGTTCCACCGAGAGAACAGTCTTTGTTTTCTTCGTTGCCTTCATGTTGAAAGCCGACCATCCTGGCGCCTTAGCCGGGCGAATAGGTCAATCGCCCCTACCGATTTGCTATTTCTCTGGGCGCGAGGGAGGCGACAATTTTCTCGAACCTGGGATCGTCCGTAACAGATCCCAAAAGGATCGAGGCAAAGCTCGCCATAGGTTACACCCGCCGGGATTTCCGCGAGAATTTCCAGCTGCTCGATAGCCATGTCGCCAGTCTGCGCACAGACGAGGCTTTTACCGATTGATAAGCTTCACCATTTGCCGGCTGTTGGGTTTACTCTCGCTTCAACCTGGGCGCTCACCTTCTGAAGTTGCGTTGCTTGCTCTTTCACGGTTGCAGCGGGTGACTCTAACCTCCTTCTTTAGCCTCCCGCACGCGTTTGCGATGCTCTTTCAGTGAACTCGTTGAGCAACATCGCGTTCACCGCTTCGTAGCGCACGGTGTAAGGCTTGCCTTGGTCGTCGCGAGCCACCAGATCGGGGTTGACCTTTTCCACTTGCTCGGCCACGAGGCCGAACTGCGGGATGCCGTCGGGGTCAAGCTCGTGCTTGTAGCGGAAGGTCACCGGCTTGAGCGCGAGGATCGCTTCGCTCGCCTTGTCCATCGGTTTGATCTCGTCCTTGAAACGCGCCGAGGAGACGACCGTGCCGAGGTGACCGTTGGTATCTATAATTACCCCTACGCCTCCGGCCACGGTGACTCCGCTAATGCCGGCGATAATAGGCGTTCTTGTGAGTTCCATTCGTGCCGATGCGGATTACTGTTGGACTCGCCAGCAGCACCAGCGTTGCCGATATCGATATTGTTACTGCCCGTGGTGAGATTTGTAGCCGGCATTAAGACCCAATGCGATGTTGCTGCTGCCGGTTGTGTTGAACAGGAGCGCATCAGCACCGTTGGCCGTGTTGTTGTTGCCGGTTGTGTTGCTAAAGAGCGCGTAAGCACCGTTGTCCGTGTTGTAGCGGCCGTTTGTGTTGGAAGGGAGCGCTTGAGCACCGTTGGCCGTGTTGTAGCTGCCGGTTGTGTTGCTAAAGGCGCATCGTAACCGGTGGCGGTGTTGTTGTCAGCTGTTGCATTGAGCGCATCCCCACCGTTAGCCGTGTTGTAGATGCCGGTTGTGTTGCGTAGAGCGCATCAACACCATTGGCCGTGTTGCCGCTGCCGGTTGTGTTGAAATAGAGCGCACCCTTACCGTTGGCCGTGTTTTGCCGCCGCCTGTGTTGCTGTAGAGCGCATCAAAACCGATGGCCGTGTTGTCGGTGCCGGTTGTGAGGCTAAAGGCGCATCGTCACCCTCAGCGGTGTTGTTGCCGGGATAGCCTCCGTCCGGTGCTGGGGTCACCGCTTGAGCCCTTTGTGAAACGCATAGCAGACGAGCACCAGCAGAATTGTTGTGAAGGTAATGTTTCGATTTTCATACTTTGATTTCCTTTTTTGTCGTTTTGATCTTCGTTGGCTTCCCACCGTGGGAGAGTCATTTCACAACCGTTCACCATGTACTAGCACCGGAAATCCGGCGCGAGGTTACGCGGAAGGATTGGGGAAATCGTTGAAGCGATGATCCGTTAAGTCGTTGAAGCCGGAACCGACGTAACTCCCAGAGCTGCAGGCTGAGTCGCCGCCGCGGTGATGCGCTCCGCAGAGCAAAGCAGCCGTTACTTCGAGACTAGTTGTTTAGCGCAGGTCTTTTGGGCGCGAGGAGGCGACGATTTTTCGAAGCGTGGATCGCCGCGCAGAGGATCCCAATCGGGATTGAGACGAATATCGCCGTAGGATGGACCTGCCGGGATTTTCGCGAGAGTTTCCAGTTGCTCGACCGCCAAGTCGCGCTCGCCGGTCCACGCACAGATCACGGCATAAACATAAAGGACGTCCACGCCATCCAGGGAGTCCTTCGCCATAGGCGCAAGCTTCGAGTGCCCGGCGGCCCTCCCGCAGCGCCTCTTCTTTTCGCCCAAGTGCGGCATCAATCAGGCCCAGGACGCCGAGAAATGGGCCGTAATCAGGCCGTGCGCGCGAACCGCTTCCTCCTGTTGCGCACGCGCGACAGTAAAGGCGGCGTGCGCCGCGGCGTGCATCTCCCTTCATCCGAGCTACCGAACCTTGCAGGTAAGCTCGGCTAAATTGCACTTCGCCGCCTGCATCAAAAGTATCCTCGCCCAGTGCAGCCAGCGCCGCCAACGCGTGATCGGCGGCGACAGCGTCGCGCTCATACAAAGCGAGATCAAGGCGCGAGCCCGCCGATTCAGGGTTATCCGCGAGAATCTTTTCGAGAACAGCATGCACCGCTCGGGTATCGGCTCGCTCCCTTACGTCGATCCAAGCACGTCCCAGCCGGTGGCCAATGTTGTTTGGTTCGAGGGCGATGAGACGATCAATAGTCCGCCTTTCTTGTCCATAGTTTCGCATCAGGTGGTGAGTCACCGCGGCACTAGTGAGGATTTTTACGTTTCGCGGATCCAGCGCGGTTGCCCGCTCGAAGTTGCGCACGGCATCATGCCAACGGCTCTGACGACGGTCGATGAATCCAGTCCATTCAAAAATTCGTGCGTTGTTGGGCAAGGTGCGGACGGCGATGGCGAGCTCGTTACGGGCGTGGTCGTAATCGAAGTAGCCGTGGTAAAAGTGCCTTGCCAGGGCAAGGTGCGCTTCGCCCGAATCCGGTTTCAGTCGAAAAGCGGAATTGATTGCGGATTTCGCCAGACTCCAGGCGACTCGGCGTGTGATCGAACCTGTTAAAGTAGAGCTCATCGTGTGCCTCAGCCAGCCTGCAATATGCGAGAAAGAAAGCAGGATCCCGCGCGATCGCCTGATTGAGCAACTCTATCGCTTGGAAATAATCCTTCTCTTTCTCTTTCACGTGATTCATAGGCGGCCTTGTCGATCAAAGATGTCGCTTGGACATAAAGGTCGTAGGCAACAAGGTCCTTGGTCGGCCACTCTTGCATGGCTACCTTTTCGCGAGCTGAAACTTTGGCTCTAAGTCGATTTGCGATTGATTGGGCCACTTCCGTTTCAATGGCGAACACGTCATTCAAATCCCGGTCGTATTCCTCCGCCCAGATGCCCGCGTCGGTGCGAGCGTCCACCAACTGCGCATTTACGTGCACCTTCCCGCCAGAACGCCGCACCGTTCCCTCCAGCACATGGGAGACACGCAGCGCATCGCCGATCTGGCGCACATCCTGTTTACCGCGATATTGCATGACGCTCGTGCGGCTGATCACCTTCAGGTCGGCGATTTTCGCCAGTTTGATCAAAATGTCGTCCTGGACGCCGTCGGCAAAGAACGCGTGCTCTTTCTCGTCGCTCAGATTTTCAAATGGCAGCACGGCGATGCCAGTTGTTACCGGTTGCCGGATAAATTCAGTTTTCCAAACAATCCAGCCGGCGGCCGCCGCCAAGGCAACCAGAGATGCTGCTAAGAGCGCGCTGGTTGGATTGCGTCGCACCCACTTTCCGTCCGCGGGTGAAGAGTCCAGTGCGGCGGGCCAGAATCGGCTCGTGCTTTAGCCAGCGTTCAAGATCTTCAGCCAGCGCGAGAGCGGAGGAGTAGCGGCGCTTTGGATCTTTCTCGAGACACTTGAGGCAGATTGTTGACAGGTCGCGATCAATTTTCGGATTCCACAGGCGCGGTTGCCGCGGCTCGGTATCCAGCAGTAACTCGGATGGTCTCGTAGGTTGTTCCGCCAGCGAAAGGCGGATGACCGGTCAGCAATTGGTAAAGCACCGCGCCAAGTCCATATACATCCGTCGCGCTCGTGAGCTGGGCGTTGTTTCCTACCGCCTGTTCTGGCGCCATGTAACTGGGCGTGCCCAGCACTTCCATCGTGCGCGTGACGGTGCTCTCTGTCTCGACCAGTCGCGCCAGCCCGAAGTCGGTGAGATGCGGTTCACCTTTTTGATCAAGCAGGATGTTTCCCGGTTTGATGTCGCGATGCAGAATGTGGTGCTCGTGCGCGTAATGAACGGTGCGCGCCACTTTGGCGATTAGTTCCACGGCGCGCCGGATTGGCATCGGCTCGCGCCTGACCACTTCGTCGAGTTGGCCGCCTTCGATAAGTTTCATGCTGAAGTAGCAGGAGCCATCGCGCTCGCCGACTTCGTAAATGGGAACAATGCATGGATGCTCGAGGCTGGCGGCGGCTTCGGCTTCGCGACGGAATCGCTTCAGATGCGCTTCCGTGGCCCAATGTCCCAGACCGATCACTTTGAGAGCTACTGTGCGGTTGAGACTTTTCTGTCGCGCGCGATAAACGACGCCCTGACCGCCGCGACCGATTTCCTCCAGCAACTCGTAGTCGCCAAAGTCCGCCAGCATCTTTGCCGCCCGCGCAGCTCGGCCTCTGCCGCGGCATCCAGCATTGGATCGACATCGGGTCTCATCGCCAGTTCGCGAGGCAGACCAAGGCCAGTCTCAAGCAGACAGGCCGGGCAAACTGCCCTGCGGCAGCGTCCGGAGAAAATTTTCGCGCCGCACTTTGCACAAACTTTGGTGGCAATCGTCATGTAGCCGGTCGGACGATACGTCGCTCCCAATATAATACTGCAGGAAAATCTTCGCGCAGGGTTACGCCCGCAACACGGCAATCAGATGGCGCAGCTCATCGTCGATATCGCCCGGCACCATGACGGTGATGGGCGATTTCCTCGCGCAACAGTTGCCGGTAACGCTGACGCAACCGGTGGAACGCTTGCTTCACCGCGTTCTCAGTCATGCCCAATTCCTGCGCAGTGTCTACCTGCGAAGGACGATCTGGTTCGTCGGCAGAGCGACTTCTGTAAGCAGCCAAATAATCCGGCAGCTGCCGGACCAGCGGCAACGATACTCGTCTCCCAACCGCCTCATTACTTGTTCCAGCAACGCCAACGCCCAACGACGTTCGTAAATTTGGTCGGCAGTCGATGCATCCGCCGGCTCAAAACCGGCGCGCTCACGCTCGCGTCAAATCTTCCAGTGGAATCAACCGCTGGCCTTCGCCGCGCTTGATGGCCATGGCGCGCTGGCGCTCGTTCGTCAGGAAATGTTTGAGCGATGTAAGCGAGATAAGAACGCAGCCGTCCTTTCTCCTTGCGGACACTATCCAGATCCCGCCGCTCCAGCAGCAGTGCAAAAAAACCTTGGGTGAGATCTTCGGCTTCCTCTGGGCCAGCACCCTGTCGCCTAACGAAGCCATAAATCGGTCGCCAATAAGTGCGGCAAAGTTTTTCGAGCGCTTCCTTTGCCGCCGGCGATGGACCTTGCGCCGCGAGCACTACACTCAATGCGTTGTGGCAAACGCGGCGCCGCCGGCGTGCAGCGTTTCTGAAACGGCGTTCACCGTTTCGCAGGGTATCGCTTGCGGGTGGTAAAATGGCAAGGTTATTGCTCCGTCACAACGACTCGCGCTCTTCGCGGGCACGATCTTCGAAGCGGGTGAACCCCTTCCGGAACGTTGGGGAATATCACCTGTCGGACCGTTGCGCTGTTTCGCGATGATTAATTCAGCTTCGCCCGCTTTCTCCGTTTCGGGTGCGCCCGCAACCAACGCGTGTAGCGGTCATGAGATTACGATGACGCTTACTTTCGCGTAACAATTGTATCCGAGCGCGTCCGCTCGAAAGCAATCGTCGCAGCGGCATCGTCCGGATTCGTAATCCCGCAAATTTTGACGCGAACTTTTCGCGTCGGCTCGTGCTCAAGATGATCAGCGGAAGCCACGACGCACGACCCTCACGCAGCGGTCGCAAACCCTGGAGCCAGTGTGCTGAAATCAATCGAGGGCATTTGATTGACGAGCGTGACAATTCCATCCTGCCATTTCTGCCCGATTTCCTGGAGATAACGATCGTCTTCTTCGAGCCGCGCCCGCATTTTCACCTGTAAAGAATCCGTTTCATAACAGAGAATGTCGATGGGCGGCCCGACCGCGACGTTGCTCTTCATGGTCGCGTCGATCGAGATGATCCCGAGCAAGCGCATCCATGAGGTTGGTGTCATGGGTAAACCCGCGATCCAGGATCGGTTTGCCATATTTGAATTCGCCGATTTGCAGAAACGGGGACTCCCGGCTCGCGTGGATGCTGTTGCCCTGCGGATAAATCATATGCACCTCGGGCGCGAGCCCGGCGATCTGGCCGCCGACGATCAGGCGGATGTTGAAATCATATCCGTCCGCCTCGAGCGCTTCGCGATCGCGATGTTCCACTTCGCGCACTTTCGAGCCGACGTAGCGAACGGTTTCGTAAAGGGTTTGGCGATTCATGATATGCTCGCGTTCCGGATCGTTTCCTCCGAGGTGAAGATCGTCATCGATCAGTGCCATCGTCCCCTGCGTGAGCGAAAGATTCCCAGAGCTTAGAATACAAAGAACGCGATCGCCCGGCTTCTCGTAAATGCGCATTTTGCTACGCATCGTGATGTTGTCCATTCCAGCGCTGGTCCGGGAATCCGACAGAAAGACCGCGCCTGCGCGGCAAAGCATTCCCAGGCAATAGGTCATGGCTGCTCGGGCTTGCGGCTCGCGATCACGCGGCCTTGCACCCGGCGCATTTGGGTGTGGTGCGTCAGCACATGCACGTGACCGTCGCTTCCTCGAAAAAACGCGCTGAGTAACCAGCTTACCAAGCCGATTAAAATCGCGCCCCAGAATGCGCTTCCGAAGCCGTCGACATGAAAACCGTGCACCAGGCTGGGCACCCAAAGCAACATTAGTCCATTAACGACAAGGATAAAAAAACCGAGGGTCACCAAGATGAGCGGCGCCGTCAGAATGAGCAGAACAGGGCGAACAAAAGCGTTCAGAATTCCCAAGAGAAGGGCAGCTCAATGAGCGAGCCGGTGCTGTCATAATGAATACCGTTCAGGAAAGAGGCCGCCACCATCACCGCTACGGTGGTGATGATCCAACGGAAGACGAAATGTTTCATGGCAAACCTTACTCGGTGTTAGGCTCCCGGCGCAAACGCTTTGAGATTTTGCTTGCGGAAGTGAACGGACAATGGTTAAAGGCTTGGCCGGTTTAGAGGACATGTAAATGGGAAAAGCTCAAAAAGTCGATCGGGACGGAAAGGTTGTGGAGCGGAAAGGGAAGCACTGCGGCGGCAGGATCGTTTTGTGCCGATGTCTCGGGCAGCGCACCTCCCGGAAGTTTCGCGGTAGCAAAAGCAAAGAAACCTGGCGTAAAGAGAAAAATATCTTCCGTTCGCCAAACGGGGCCGAAACCGCGTAAAGAAACCGGCCGACCTTCTCGCGACATCTCCGACGACGATATTCGGATTCGCGCTTATCTGATTTCGCAGCGTCGCCTCAATCTCTCGATTCCAGGCGATACGATCACCGATTGGTTTGAGGCCCGACGGCAGTTGCTCGAAGAAGCCGCGCGGTTCGCAGTCCACGAGGCCATCGGCCTTCCTGACATCAGGCGCGGCTTTCGATTTCCGGCAGGGCTTCCTTCACCTTTTCGACGTATCCGCTTCGCGTTTGAGTAGACTCATCAGAGACTCGCGAACCCGTCGCGGGATACTGATGTCATCATCTACGGCCAAGAATCCGCTTCCCTTCTTCGCCGCTCATTCACAGGAGGGTTGCGCGAAAACGACGATGGTTTCAAGCTTTAGTTGACCGAAGCGGAAAATACTGCTTCGGAATTGCTGGAATGAACGATCTCTACACACCTCTCGCGGCGGCGTTGCGCGATCGACTGGCCCTCATCGCCAGATCAGGCAAGCCGGCAGGATGCCGATGCGCACCTCGACCGCTCTCAAAGGGTCTCCAACAAAATCACGGCGTTACAATGCCAGTTACCGCAGCCGATCCATCCACAGCTGGCGCATTATCTTCAGCGATACAGTTACGAAAAAGCGCTCGCATTTCTCGAAGCGCCAGCTCCTCTGCCAAAAGGGTAAACCGGAGGTCGCTTCCGCTCGGGCGCCACGCACTAACGCGAATAGAGCTCGACGATCAGCTGCTCGTTCACCATCGGCTGCATTCGTCGCGTGATGGAATGCGCGCGACCTTGCCGCTGAAGCGCGTCGCGATCTGCAGTCAGCCAATCGGGCACAGGAGCGATTTGAGTAAGCTCAAGATTCCGGAGTGCAAGCTGACGGGATTTTGGCTTGTCCTTGATCATAATATCGTCGCCGGCCTTAACGTTGTAAGAAGCGATATTGACGCTCCGTCCATTGACCAGGACGTGACCATGCGAGAAACGAGCTGGCGAGCGGCGCTGCGCGTGTTCGCGAGGCCGAGCCGAAAGATGACATTGTCGAGACGCGTCTCGAGCAGCTGAAGAAGCGTTTCTCCCGTCACGCCGCGTTTGCGCAGCGCGCTTTGGAAGATACGGCGGAATTGACTGCTCCAGCAGACCATATTGGTAACGTAGCTTCTGTTTTTCGCCGAGCGCGACTGCGTAATCCGATTGCTTGCGGCGCGAGCCTTTTGGTCCATGCATCCCTGGAGGATAATTCTTGCGCTCAAGTGATTTCGAAGGTCCAAAAGCGGCACACCATAACGGCGCGCTAACTTTTGTTTTTGGTCCGGTGTATCTAGCCCATGAGTAATTACAGGATAAGAGATCAGACACGCCGTTGTTTGGGTGGTCGACAGCCATTGTGTGGAACCGGCGTCACGTCGCGGATGACCGTTAGATCGAGCCCGATCGCCTGGAGCGCGCGCACCGCGGATTCACGACCGGCACCCGGTCCTTTCACGAGAACTTCAACTTCTTTAAGTCCGTGGCCCATTGCCTGGCGGGATGCGTCCTGCGCAACCATCTGCGCTGCATAAGCCGTGCTTTTGCGCGAACCTTTGAAGCCGACTTTCCCCGCGCTGGACCAGCCGATCACGTTCCCCTTGAGATCCGTAATCGTGACAATCGTGTTGTTAAAAGTCGACAGAACATGGGCGATGCCCGTATGCACGTTTTTGCTCCCCTTGGCTTTGACAATTTTCGGCTTTTCGACATCGTCGAGCGAAAGAGACAGGTTTTCCTTCGGCGGCGGAGTCGGCGCGGCTTCTTCTTTGCTTTGCTTTCGGCGCCTTCCGAGCGGGCTTTGCGGCCGGTTTGGTTGCAGGAGTTGCGCTGGCCAGCTCCGGAACGGGGGTTGAGCCGACGCAGCTGTCTCGGTTCCCGATTCCGCACCGGGCGTCGCGACGGCGGCAGTCGCCGATCCCCTCCGCTGCCGCCTCCGCGGCTTCTTGGTTTTAGCCGTTTTCTTCAGCTTGTCAGCGGGCGGTGATTTCTCGGTCTTTTCTTTTCGGAATCTGCCATGGGATGAAGTTGTTGTTGAGCGACTAGACCTTGCCGGCTTTCGCGTCTTTGTTTCGGATCACGCCAACCGTCTTACGCGGGCCTTTACGCGTCCGCGCATTGGTCGATGTGCGCTGTCCGCGCACGGGCAGCCCGCGGCGATGACGGATCCCCGGTAACAATTGATTGCTTGCAGCCGCTTCAGGTTACCCTGCACTTCGCGGCGGAGGTCGCCTTCGACCGCTACTGCTTGCCGTTCGCGATCGCGTGAACGATCTCGTTGAGTCTGCTGCGGCGTGACAGTTTATTGGCGCGCAGATTCGGATCGATGTTGGTCTGTTCGAGAATGCGCTTCGCCGTGCTCGGTCCGACTCCGTAAATGTAGGTCAATGAAGCTTCGATGCGTTTATCGGCGGGTATTTCAACTCCTAAAAGTCGGGGCATATTCGTTAAATCGTTAAATCGCTAATTGTTTTCATCCCTGGCGCTGTTTATGGCGCGGATTTTTGCAGATCACGCGAACCACGTTCTTGCGTTTCACGATCTTGCACGCTTCACAAAGTCTTTTACCGAGGGTCGCACTTTCATATTTCACGAGACGAAAAACGCGGAGTCATTCTCCGCGTTGTCACTTGATGGCGAAATGTAATTCGCCCTTTCGACAAATCGTAAGGGGAAACTTCTAGCATAACTTTGTCGCCTGGCAAGATACGAATGAAATGCAGCCGCATTTTACCAGAAATGTGGGCCAGAACGCGATGCCCATTGGGCAATTCCACCCGAAACATCGTGTTCGGGAGGAGCTCAGTCACCGTGCCCTCTACTTCAATTGCGTCTTTCCGCGCCATGTCAGAACTTCTGGCTTGTCTTTGGTAATGAGCACCGTGTGTTCGAAATGTGCCGAGGACAAACCATCGGCCGGTGCAGACAGTCCATCCATCTTCCAATAATCGGACGCTCGCCGTCCCGAGATTGATCATCGGCTCGATCGCCAGCGTCATTCCCGCCTTCAACCGCGGGCCGCTCCCCTGTTTTCCATAGTTCGGCACTTGTGGTTCTTCATGCAACTTTCGACCTACTCCATGCCCGACGAATTCGCGCACCACGGTGAACCGATTTTGCATCGGCTTCATCTTCGATCTCGGCGCAAAGATCGCCGAGCCGTTCACCTTCCGAACGCAACACTGATCGCGCGCTGCAACGCGCTTTCGGTGACCCGCAAAAGCTTTTCCGGTGCGCTCTTCAATCATGCCGACTGGAACCGTGGCGGCTGTATCGCCCACCCATCCGTCTTGCACCACGCCAATATCCAGTTTGACGATGTCTCCGTATTGAATTCGCCGCGGGCCCCCGATCCCATGAACAATTTCGTCGTTTAGCGAAATACAGATATTGCCGGGAAAGACCCGGTGCCCGAGACGATATCCAAGGAATGCGCTCTGACACGTCGGCTTCCTGCATCAAGTCGGCTGCAGCCTGATCGACTTCCTTCGTTGATATCCCGGGCCGAACAAGATCGCTTACCCGATCGAGAATATCGCTGGCCGTCCGGCAGGCGTCGCGCATTTTCTCGATTTCCCTGGCGCTCTTGATCGGAATCATTCAGAGCGTGTTTCGATCAGACGAGAGATATCGCCGAAAACTTCTTCACGAGATCGATTAGCCGTCGATGCGGTGCAGCGCCGATTTCTCCTCGTAAAATGCAGCCAGCGGCTGCGTCTTGGAATTAAACTCGGCCAGGCGCGTCTGCAATATCGCAACATCGTCATCCTCGCGCCGGACGAGTGGCCCGTCGCAATAAGGACAAATCGGACGCTCGGCGAAACCGGCACTGGTGACGCTGGTGGTGAATCCGCAACGTCGGCATTGCAATCGGCTGGCGATGCGGTCGCGCACGGTCTCTTCGGAAACGTCCAGCCACACTGCCAGGTCGAGCGGGCTTTGCCGCCGCTTCAGGATTTCATCCAGGCTTTTCGCTTGCGGAAGCGTGCGCGGGAATCCGTCGAAAACAAAACCATCGTGGCCATGAAGGTTCAGCCAATCCTCGATCAATCGAACAATGATCGCATCCGAAACCAAGGCGCCATGTCTGCGTAGTCTCTTCCGTTTCCTGTCCCAGCGGCGTGCCGAGGTCCATTTCCCGCCGAAGAATTGCTGCCGGGAGAGGTCACTGGAATCGCGAAATGACGTGTGATCATTTCCGCTTGAGTTCCTTTCCGGAACCCGGCGCGCCCAGGAGCACGATAGCTTCTTTTCACCTAGCGCCCGTAAAGAAAAATTGCGACCCCGCCAATCACCAGCACCGCAATGCCGACATAAAGCCACATGAGCGTGCTTTCCGCGCGCCGCTTCGCCGCGATTGTAGGCAGCGCCAGCGAAGCGACCGCTGCGGATCCGGCCCTTGCGGAGAAATCCATCGTAATGTCGCTGAATCAAATGCGTCTCCACCTGCCGCATCGTGTCGAGCATCACGCCCACGATGATGAGCAAACTCGTGCCTCCGAAAAATTGCGCGGTGATCGTTGGCACGTTCAATCCCTGGCTGAGCAGGCTCGGAAGGATCGCGATCAAGGTCAGGAAAATCGCACCGGCAAAGGTCAGCCGCGTCATGGTAAAATCGAGAAACTCCGAGGTCGGTTTACCCGGACGCACGCCAGGGATGTAACCGCCGTACTTTTTCAGGTCATCCGCGATCTGCGAAGGCTGAAACTGCGTCGCGACCCAAAAATAGCTGAAGAAGAAGATCATCGCGGCGAGGACAACGTAATGCAGCCAGCCATTCGAAAGATTGTTCGCGATCATATTCGCGCGATCGCGGCTGTTCTTGAAGGCGAGGCCGACGATGGTGGCGGGAAAAATCAAAAGGGCCCAGGCGAAAATAATCGGCATGACGCCGGCGTAATTCACCTTCAACGGCATGTATTGCGTCTGGCCGCCGTACATTTTCCGGCCGACCACCCGCTTCGCGTATTGCACCGTTATTTTCCGCACGCCTTGCGTCACCGCGATGACTGCCGCGATCACCACGAATAAAAAGCGATCATCAGAACAAGAATCGCCGGATTAACCTGGCTTGTTCCGGTTTGCGCAGAAGGCACGAATGTCTTCCACGCTTGCGCGAGCGCTGCGGGCAAACGCGCGACGATACCGATGGTGATGATCAAAGAAATTCCGTTGCCGATGCCGCGATCGGTGATCTGATCGCCGAGCCACATTAAAAAAGCGTGCCCGGTGGTGAGGGTCAATACTGTGATGATTCGGAATGACATCCCGAGATTATCGACCAGTGGAATGCCCAGCTTGCCAATCGTTTCGGTGATTCCCGGCAGCATCGTGTGATAGGACTCGGGATGCTGGAATGAGACCGCCAGGAGATACCCCTGAAAAATGCAAAGCACCACTGTCGCGTAGCGCGTGTATTGCATGATCTTCTGCCGGCCCGCCATCCTCGCGGGCCAGTCGACTCAATGACGGGATCACGGCCGTGAGCAGCTGCAGCATGATCGACGCGCTGATGTAAGGCATGATCCCGAGCGAAAAAGATCGCGCAGTTTTCCAGCGCCCCGCCGCTGAACAGATTAAAAAGCGCGGCTACGCTGCCTCCCGACTTTTCCGTGAGCGCACTGCGAAACCAATCCTGCAAGACGGCCTGGTTCACACCTGGCGTGGTGATTGCGGCGCCCAGACGCACGATCACAATCACGGCGAGCGTGAACAAAATCCGCCGGCGCAATTCCGGTATCTTGACCGAATTTAGAAACGCCGAAACCATGGACTAAAAATCCGCGCGTTATTTCGACGTGGAAAGCTTTTCGACGTCGTTTTCTTTGTGGTCGCAACCTTCTTCGACTTGGTCGCCTTCTTTGCCGACGGCTTTCAAAGGCTTGACCTCATCTTGTTCTGACTGCGCTTCCGTCTCAACCCGCATCCCGGTCCGCGCTTTTCTTTCGCGTAAAGTCACCGTCCCGCCGACTTTCTCGATTTTTCCCGCGCGGAGCTGGCTGACCCCATCAGCCTCGATCATAAGGCCATGTTTCAATTCGCCGCGGCCAAGAATTTTCAATTCTTCGAAGCGATCCGCGAATATATTCGACTTCCGCAGCATCTCCTCGTTGACGACGGTTCCGGCGTTGAAGTCGCTGAGATCATCGAGATTCGATGACCGCAATGCGCCTTTTGAAAAGCCGCATTATTAAAACCGCGTTTGGGCAGACGGCGGATGAGCGGCATCTGCCCTCCTTCGAAGCCGAGTCGAATGCTTCCCCCGGAGCGGGCCTTCTGGCCCTTGTGACCCTTGCCGCTGGTTTTCCGTGGCCAGAACTTTCGCCGGATCCGAGTCGCTTGACCCGATGCCTTGCTCCTGGTCGCGGTCTGTAAATTGTGCAAGCGAATCATGATTGCTCGGCCTTCCCGTCGTCCGGAGCGAATGCCGCGAGCCTTAAAAATTTCGTCGCGTCGCCGAAGAGAACGCAATGCTTCGATCGTCGCCTTGACGACATTCGCGTGATTGCTCGGGCCGAGAGATTTCGCGAGGACATCGCGAATCCCAGCGGCTTCCACGACAGCGCGCACGCCTCCACCGGCGATCACGCCCGTTCCGGGTGAGGCAGGCCGAAGCAGAACCCGGCCGCCGCCAAATTCTCCGATCGTCTCGTGCGGGATGGTATTGTCGCGCAGCGAAACTTTCTCATCGATTTTCGCGCCGCTTCGGAAGCTTTCCGGATCGCTTCGGCGACTTCCTTCGCTTTACCAAATCCGCAGCCGACGCTGCCATCGTGATCACCGGCGACGATCAACGCGCTGAAACTGAAGCGGCGACCGCCTTTCACCACTTTGGCGCAGCGATTGATGAACACGACCTTCTCCGTCGTGTCGCCTCTCGCCGCTGCGGTTCGGTCGGTGTTGCGGGAATCGCTTCGTCGGCCCGTATTGCCTTGGTATGCCATGAATCTTAAAGTTTGAGACCGCCTTCGCGCGCTGCGTCCGCGAGAGCTTTCACTTTTCCATGATAAAGAAATCCGCCGCGATCGAATACGACCCGGTCGACTTTTTTGCGAGCAGTCGCTCGGCGATGGCCTTGCCAACTTTCTCCGCGGTGACGCAATTCGCGGAATGTTTTCGCTTTGCCGCCGAGAGATTCTTCCGTGGTCGCGGCCGCCGCCAGCGTGCGTCCTGCATCGTCGTCCGACGACCTGCGCATAAACATGCTTGCCGGAAAAATGGACGGAGAGACGTGGACGCGCGGCTGTCCCGGCGACGTGCTTTCCGAATACGTTGATGGATGCGGTTCCGAGTAACTTTGCGATTGAGCGTGGCCATATCTACTGAACGGTTTTGCCTTCCTTCCGCCGCACCTGTTCGCCCGCGTAGCTACGCCCTTTCCCTTGTAAGGCTCCGGGCGGATAGAATCGCCGAATGTCGGCCGCGACTTGTCCGACCATCTTTTTGTCCGCTCCCTGGATCGTGATCTTGGTGCTTTCCGTAACAGTGATTTTGATATCCTTCGGGAATGGGAAAGAGAATCGGATGAGAGAAGCCAAGGCTGAGACTTAAGTTCGAGCCTTGCACCGCCGCTTTGAAACCGACTGCCTTCGATTTCGAGCTGCTTGGTAAATCCGTCCGTCACACCCACGCACCATGTTGTGAATCAGGCTGCGCGAGAGGCCATGCAGCGCTTTCACGCTGCGCGTCTCCGCGTCGCGAATCACCGACACGCGATTGTCAGCTCGACGCTTGCCCTTGATGTTCCGCGGCAACGTCCAGTTCAGTTTGCCTTTCGGTCCTTCTACGGCGACCGCGCCGTCCGTGGTCGATGCTGACTTTCACCTTTGCCGGAATTTCGACCGCTTTGTTTCCAATTCGTGACATAATCTCGCGTACTCCGACTTTACCAAACGTAAGCCAGCAGTTCGCCTCCGACGTTTTGTTTCTTCGCTTCGCGTCCGGATAGAATTCCGCGAGGCGTGGACAGAATCGATGTGCCCATTCCGCCGAGCACGCGTGGAATTTCCTGCGCGCCCACGTAACGACGCAATCCGGGACGACTCACGCGGCGCAGCCCGGTGATCGCGCTCGAACGGTTCGCAAATTTGTTCGTGATCTTGATCCGCGGATGCGCTCCCTGGGTGTCGATCGAATAATCGGTGATGTAACCTTCCTCTTTCAAAATCCGAACGACCTCCGTTTTGATTTTCGAGTAGGGGACAAACATTTCCTGCTTTTGCGCGTGCGCGCCGTTGCGGACGCGGGCAAGCAAGTCGGCGATAGGATCAGTAACAGTGCTCATGCAAACTTAAGCGGGTTGCGCGGCCGGCTTCTTCGCCCGGTCGCTGAACGGCATGCCCATTTCGCTCAAAAGCGACTTGGCTTCGTCGTTCGTCCGCGCAGTGGTGACGATGGTAACATCAAAACCGATGTTGCGCTTGATTTTATCGAGCTCCACTTCGGGAAAAATCGACTGATCGGAAACGCCGAGCGTGTAGTTGCCGTGACCATCGAAACCTTTCGGCGACACGCCGCGAAAGTCGCGAATGCGCGGCAGCGAGGCTTTGATCAAGCGCTCGAGGAATTCATACATCTGCTCTCCGCGCAAGGTCACTTTCGCGCCGATCGCCTGCGCTTTGCGCAATTTGAAATTCGCGATGCTCTTCTTCGCGCGCGTCTCGGCCGGCGTCTGGCCGGTGATCAAAGCCAGCTCTGCCTTTGCCTCTTCCAGCGCCTGCTTGACGTCGGACTGCGAGCCGACCGAAGTATTGATCACCACTTTCTCCACCTTCGGGATCTGATGCACATTCTTGTAGCCATGCTGCTGCTGCAACGCGGGCATGACGCGATCTTTGTAATCGCGGTAAAATTCGTTTTCCATTTTCGATAATGTCGTTCTCAGCTGAAGCGACGAATTTCTCAATTTACGTTTAGCGCTATTTGCGAGGCGCTGCGCTCGGGATGACAATGCTTAGCTCTTCTTTTTCTTCCTTTGTGGTTCGCTCGCCTCGCTCGACCACTTTTACATTCGACGATGTGAATCGGTCCCTCGCGCTCGGCGATGGTACCCTTGCGGATTGTCCTGCGATTTGCGCAGATGTCTTTTGATCATTCGAACGCCTTCGATCAGCACACGCTTCTTTCGTGGCAAACACCTCGTAGCACCTTTCCAGAGGAACCTTTGAAGTTCCCGGAGATGACCTCGACGTGGTCGCCCTTTTTCACGTGCATCTTGATGCGATTCATAAAACTTCGGGAGCGAGGGAGACGATTTTCATGAAATTCCGCTCGCGCAACTCGCGCGCGACCGGACCAAAAATGCGCGTGCCGCGTGGGTTCAAATCTTTGTCGATGATGACAATCGCGTTGTTATCGAAACGAAGGAGCGAACCGTCATCTCGTCGGATCGGTTGCTTTGTTCGAACAAGAACGGCGCGCACAACCTCGCCTTTTTTCACGGTGCCGGTGGCGCTCGCTTCTTTCACGTTCGCCGTGATCACGTCGCCGATGGCGGCGGATTGCGCGGTGCCCTTGCCGATCACGCCGATCATCGTCGCCATGCGTGCGCCGCTGTTGTCAGCTACATCCAAGTCTCGATCTGAGGTAGACCATAAAGTTCTCCTGTCTGCTCCGCGGATGCTATTTCTGCACGACTTCCACCAGCCGCCAGCGTTTCAATTTACTCAACGGGCGCGTTTCCATGATGCGGACCGTGTCGCCAGTCTTCGCCTTATTCTCCTCGTCGTGGGCGTAAAACTTTTTCATCTGCTTCACGATCTTTCCAAACCGATTGGTGCGGCACGCGCGTGACAGTGCGCACAACGATCGTCTTGTTCATCGCGCTCGAAATCACTTCACCGACTGCTTGTTTTGCGCGAAGATCGTCTCGTCGAATTTGCTGCCGTATTCGGCGGCGCTGGTGTGATCGCTTCTTCCATAAAATCTATTTCTTTTTCGGCTCGGCTTGACGTCGCGCCAGTGCGGTTTCAACCCGCGCCACGTCGCGTCGGAGCAGTTTCAGACGACTTGGTTGCTCGAGTTGTCCGCTCTGTTGCTGCAGCCGCAAATGCAAACTCTCCTGCCGGAGATCCCGCTTTTTGTCAGCAGCTCGTCAGATACTCATTTCAGAGATCTCTTTAAACTTCATCGTCTAGTCCCTCTTCTTCATGCCGATCGCAGTCGACGCATCCCGTGGTGCGTCCTTGCAGCGTCGCCGCAACCGTGAATGTCAGGGGATTCTTCGACTGCGTTCCGCTTCGCTCAGAATGACAAAAGAACTTCATAACTCGTTAGGCGGCGACATGATGGCGGCTCAAAAATTTTGTTCGCACCGGCAATTTATCCGCTGCCAGCCGCAACGATTCGCGCGCGACCGACTCCGGCACTCCGTCTAGCTCAAACAAAATATTTCCCGGCCGCACGGTCGCGACCCAATATTCCGGCTGGCCTTTACCTTTACCCATGCGGGTTTCCGGCGGGCGCGAAGTGACCGACTTGTCCGGAAAAATTCGGATCCAGAGTTTGCCCTTTGCGCTTCATGTTGCGGGTCAAGCGCCACGCGCGCGGCTTCGATCTGCGTGTTCGTGATCCAGGCGCGTTCCAGCGTCTGCAATCCGAATTCGCCGAAATCAATGCGAAGATTGCGCGAAGCCGTTCCCTTGCGGCTTCCCCGCTGGGTCTTTCGATACTTCACTCGTTTGGGCATCAACGGCATAGCAAATCCTTCTTGTTCCTATTCTAAAATCATGTTTCCATCGGCGCCGGGGCGGGTGCGCTCGGCAGGACTGCGGCTTCAGGCGGCGGCCTCCTCTTCTTACAGATCCAGCACTTTACTCCGATTTTGCCATAGACGGTGTTCGCTTCGGCAAAGCCGTAATCGATCGGCGTGCGCAGAGGTGTGTAGCGGCACCTTGCCTTCGCGATACCATTCCGAACGCGAGATTTCCGCGCCGTTCAATCGTCCGGAGCTGCGCAGGCGAATTCCCTGCGCGCCAAAATCCATCGCCACCTGTACCGCTTTTTCATCGCGCGGCGATAAGCGATTCGACGCTCGATCTGGAGCGCGACGTTTTCGGCCACGAGCTGCGCGTCGAGCTCCGGGGTCTTGATTTCCTGGATGTCGATCTTGATCTGCTTGCCCGCCGCCATTTTCGAGATCTCTTCGGTCATCTTCTCGATCTCAGCGCCTTTGCGTCCGATCACGATCCCGGGACGGGCGGTGAAAATGGTGACGCGGATGCTGTTCCAGGCGCGCTCGATCACGATCTTCGAGACCGCGGCGAAGAGCAGCTTTTTCTTCACGTAATTGCGGATCTTGATGATCGCTATGCAGAAACGCCGGCAGTTCCTGGGGCGAGGCGTACCAGCGCGAGCGCCAGTCGCGGTTCACTGCCGAGGCGAAAACCAATTGGATTAACTTTCTGCCCCATAATTATCTCTCAAAGTGTCATCCCGAATGAAACGAGGGACCTCCCAAGCCACCTATTGTCGCATTTTCCCAAAGCCTGCTTGAACAGTGAGAGATTCCTCGACTCTCTGCTCCGCTTCGCTCTGAATGACAATTCATAATTATTCCTCCATCTGACCGGATTTCTTTTTTGCGGGCGGCTTTGACGCTTCGGTTACCTTGGTTTCCTTCGTGACCTGTTTGGAAGCCGATCGGCGCTGGTTTGGCCTTCGTCGATTTTTCCCGCCCGGCTTCTTCTGTCCTTTTGTGTTTTCGCGCTTTTTCACTTCAATCTCGTCCGTAAGCACGATCCGGATATGACTCGTTCGCTTGAGAATGCGACTGCCACTGCCGCGCGCACGCGGCATCATCCGCTTCATCGTCGGTCCTTCGCCGACGATCGCTTCCTTCACTGACCAGACCATCGACGCGTAGGTTCGCATTATTTTCTGCATTCGCCACAGCGCTTTTCAGCGTTTTGCTAATCAGCATCGCCGCTTTTTTGGGCTGAACGCAACAAGGTCGAGCGCGGCCGAAACCGGCAGACCCTGGATTTCGCGTGTGACTTCGCGCGCCTTAAATGGCGAAATCTTCGCATACCGATATGTCGAACTTACTTGCATCTATTTTAACCTCACATCCTGATGAGCATCCGCCTGAAGCCGATCCCCCACTTTAATCTTCTCCTTTTCAGAAACCATTTCTTGAATCACGGCGCCGCTGATTTTTTCCCGCACATCGACCACGCGCAATCGTCGCGATCGTTCGATCTCCGCGCACCACTCGCAGCGGCATGCCCAGTTTCACTCCTTGTTGCGAACCGAAGTTCCCAACCACCAGCAACCATTCTTCTTTCACGCTGATGACACGGCCTTCCATCAATGTCGGCTGGGTCGCTTCTTCTGTGTTCCGACCGGGCGGAACTCCGCCAGCTGATTAGTGGATCGCAATTGCGCCTCCACGTCCATGTCGGGCTTGCGGATCGCCGCCTTGCGAGCTTTTGAGAAATCGCAAGATGCTTTCCGTCAATCGCAGCAGTTGATCACGATATTCGTCCTGCTCCTTCTGCAAGAGCTGCAAAATCGCTTACCGCTTTCAGCAGCCGCTGCTCCAGTTTCGCTCGATCTTTATCGATCGACTCGACTCCGAGCGCGTCCATGCGCAGTTTCAAATCCGCATATTTCCGGCGAAATAATTCCGCCTCCGCGTTCGAAACCACCAGGCTATCAGTTAGCGTTTTGACGCCTCGCGCTCGAGCGAAAGTTGTTTGCGCAACTCATCGTTCTGCGACAGGAGCGTTTCTGCCGTCACCTTTGCCTCCGCCGTTTCAAGTTTTGGATTCTGACAAAGAACTGTTTCCCTCTGCCGCCAGCCCGTGAGCCAGCGTTATGCAGCCCAAAGCGATTACAGGTTTTAAATTGCAGAGCGCGGATTGCTTTCGTCGTAGGCTTCGCCGTCTCTTCTCGCCAATCTGAAATCTGAAACCTTCAATCTGAACTCACATCATTTCGTCACCTTCGCCGTGTGCGATCCATGTTTCCTAAAAACACGGGTCGGTGAAAATTCCCCAAGCTTGTGACCAACCATGTTCTCGGTCACGAAGACAGAATTAAACGTCTTGCCATTGTGAACGAGGAAGGTGTGCCCGACGAAATCCGGCGTCACCATTGACCGGCGCGACCAGGTTTTCATCGGTTTTTTCACACCCGAGCTATTCATCTTGTCGATTTTCTCGAGAAGATGCGGCTCGACGAACGGTCCTTTTTTAAAGATCTGCTCATAATTTAAATTGTCATCCTGAGCAACGCGAGGGATCTTCAATTTGCTCCGCAGACGAAATCCCCGGATCGGCAGAGAGATTCTTCACTGCGCTCAGAATGACAGATCATGCGGCTAAGTTTTCTTCTTGGATTTACGCCTTCTAAAATAAACCGGTCGCTTGGCTTGTGCTTGGCCGCGCGTCTTAAATCCTTTAGCGAGCTGACCCCATGGACTGACGGGATGATGCCGGCCGCCGCCACCCTTTGATTTGCCCTGACCGCCACCCATCGGATGATCGATCGGATTCATCGCCATGCCGCGCACATGCGGTCGGCGACCTTGCCAGCGCGTGCGTCCGGCTTTGCCGCTCGAAACGTTCATGTGATCGACGTTGCCGACCTGACCGATCGTCGCGTACGCGTTTTCGTGAATGCGGCGAATTTCGCCGGACGGAAGTTTGACCAGCGCGTAACCACCCTCGCGGTTGCTTAAACGTCGCTTGCTGACCGGCGCTGCGGGCAATCTGTCCACCGCGACCCGGCGTTAATTCAATATTGTGAATGTTGGCACCGAGCGGAATCGAGCGAAGCGGCAGCGCGTTGCCGAGATCCGGTGCGACCTCATCGCCCGCAGCTGACCTTTGCGCCAACACATCAGATCCATCGGGCGCGAGAATGTAACTCAGTCTCGCCATCTGCATATTTAATAAGAGCGATCCGCGCAGACCGATTCGGATCGCACTCGATTGCCGTTACCTCGGCTGCGACTGTCGCGCTTGCGACGTTTGAAATCCACTTTGCGATATTTTTGTTTATGTCCGCCGCCAATGTGCGCGCGAAGTGAGCCGCCCGTGTGTTACTGCGGCCGCCGCTTCTGCTTCTTCGGCTCGACAAGACTCTTCTGCTGGCTTCGACTTCGTGATCTCCTGAAAGCGTCGGAATCGACTTGAATCGCAGCGTCGGTGTAAGGGGACGGAAACTTCGTGAGAGCCATAACTAAAAATTTGTCGGACAAAACGTCCGTCATTCCGACCGAAGTGGGGAATCCGCGGAGGACCTTAAAGGTAATGCTGCGGATCCTTCGACTTCGCCCGGTATGACAGGGTTGGGGGATAGGAGCACTTAACCCAGTTCATCGATTTCATCAGATCACACCAAATCGATCTTCTCGCCTTCTTTCAGCGTCACGATCGCTTTTTTCCAATGCGGCTTTGCGGCCGAAGTCGGCGCGGCGCTCGCGTTTCATTCTTGCCGGCGTAATTGCAGGTGTTCACCGCGACTACCTTCTTGCTGAACAGACGCTCGATCGCGTGCTTGATCTGCAATCTTGTTCGCGCGCGGATTGACGCGGAAAACGTATTTGTTCAGCTTCTCGCTCAGCAGCGACGCCTTCTCCGTCAGCTGAACAGTCTGGATGAAGATCGTAGGGCTCGTTCATGATCGCGATTGCATCCTTTCAGCGCAGATGTTCCAGCGCCGCCTGGCGTGACTAGAATTTTGTCGAACGCGAGCAATTGTTCGGTGTTCACATTCGCCTGCCGTCGCGAGCAACACCGGCTTCACGTTCCGCGCGGACTTGATAGGTGTTTCGTCGAACGAGTCGAGATGCAGCAAAACCTTTTCGTGCGTCGGTTTGCTTCTTCAGGAGCGCTGACAAACGATTTCGTTTTCAGCTTCCGTGACGACGAACTTGTCAATCGTTAGGCACATCGCCAGCCTTGATCCGTCTCCGCTCAGCGCTTTCTGGAAACGCGAGACGCTCGCACTGTCTTCGAAACCTTCTTCGAGTAATCGCGTGGCTTCGGTCCGAAAACGACGCCACCGCCACGCCAGATCGGCGACGATTTGTAGCCGGCGCGCGCGCGACCGGTTCCCTTTTGCCGCCACGGTTTCGCGCCGGAAAGATTCACATCCGCTTTACGATTTCGTGTTCGCCGAACCGGAACGGCGCGCCGCGCGCATCGCCACGACAACGTCGTGGAAGGCCTGCGTCCCGCGCCCCGTCTCGATCAGCTCGATCTTGGCTTCCTTCGCCGCCGCTGCCGTTAAAACTTTCGCGCTCATTTGTTCTTGGCGTGCTTCCGCCGCTGTCGCTTGATCGGCTGGTCGAACGACCACATAGCTGCCGTTCGCTCCAGGCACAGCGCCGCTGATCAAAATCACTTTTCTCTGTTTCCGCGCACCTGCATCACCTGCAGGTTCTGCACGGTTACGCGCTCGTCGCCCATGTGACCGGGCATGCCCATATTCTTCCAAATGCGGCCCGGCGTGGAGCGATTGCCGACCGCGCCGTTGCGCCGGTGGGTTTTCGAACCGTGCGCCGCGCCTTGTCCGTGGAAGTTGTGTTTCTTCATCACACCCTGAAAGCCTTTGCCCTTCGAACGTGCCGATCACATCGACCCAATCGCCTGGCTGAAATTGCGTCACGCTCAGATTGATCTCGCCTTCCGGCGCATCAGCTCGTTCAGGCGAAACTCCTGCATCAATTTCTTCGGCTCTGACGTCCAGCCTTCTTGAATTCGCCGAGAAGCGCTTTCGTCACGCGCGATTCTTTCTGCGCGCCGAAGCCCGACCTTGATCGCCGGAATAACCCTCGTTCTCCGCCGTGATCCGGCGCAGCAGCACGTTATCGCCCGCCGCGATCACGGTCACCGGACGCATCCGACCGTTCGCGTCGTAAACGCTGGTCATGCCGATTTTTTGTCCGAGTAAGCCGATGCTCATGATCGTGGGTTTGCAAATTGTTCGAAGCTAGACCGCTAAATCTTGATCGTGATATCCACGCCCGCCGGCAGGTTCAGTTTCTTCAGCTCATCGACCGTTTTCGCGGTCGGCTCGATGATGTCGAGCAAGCGTTTGTGGGTGCGAATCTCAAATTGGTCCATCGACTTTTTGTCGACGTGCGGCGAGCGGTTCACGGTGAATTTCTCGATCAACGTCGGCAGCGGAATCGGCCCCGCCACGCGCGCACCGGTGCGCTTCGCGCGTCTCGACAATGTCGACTCGCGGATTGATCGAGCATGCGATGATCGAATGCTTTCAAGCGGATGCGGATGCGCTGGCCGTTGCGTCATTTCGTCTCCTTCTGGTCGAGAATCGGCCGCGACCAGCTGTTGCGGCACCTGTTCGAAATGCGATGGCTCCATCGAGTAACTCGATCGGCCTTTGGAGAGCGAACGGATCGCGGTCGCGTAACCGAACATTTCGGCGAGCGGAACTTCGGCGTGGATGATCGTGAGATTGCCTTGCGTCTCGATGCTGTTAATGCTTGCCGCGACGGCGGCTCAGATCGCCGCAGAATGTCGCCCTGATATTCTTCCGGGGTCGATGTTTTCGACCTTCATGATCGGCTCGAGCAGGATCGGCTTCGCCTTGTTTGAAGCCATCTTTCATCGCGAAGATCGCCGCCAGCTTGAACGCGAGTTCGTTCGAATCGACTTCGTGATATGACTGCCGTCAACGATGTCGACGTTCGCATCGATCACCGGATAGCCGCCGACGCACGCCGTTCAGCACCGCTTCTTCGATCCCCTTCTTGACCGGCCGGGATGTATTCCTCGCGGAATGATTGCCGCCGACGATTTTGTTCTCGATCGACAATGCCTTTGCCGCGCTCGGCCGGCCGCACATCTGACGTTCGACGTGGCCGTATTGACCGCGACCGCCGGATTGTTTGATCAGCTTGCCGACGCCATCGGCGCCGACGGTGATCGTCTCGCGATAGGCGATCTGCGGCTTGCCCGCGTTCGCGTCCACTTTGAACTCGCGGAACATGCGATCGCGAATGATTTCAAGATGCAACTCGCCCATTCCGGCGATGATCGTCTGGCCGGTGTCTTCGTGCGTGTAAGACCTTGAAAGTCGGATCTTCTTCCGACAAGCCGCTGCAGCGCGATCGCCCATCTTTTCCTGATCCAGTTTCGTCTTCGGCTCGATCGCCATTGAGATGACCGGATCAGGAAACGACGGCGGCTCGAGCAGGATCGGATGATCTTCATCGCACAAGCGTGTCGCCCGTCGTGATGTTCTTGATTCCGACGATCGCGGCGATGTCGCCGGAGTAACAGGTCTCGATGTCTTCGCGCTTGTCCGCCTGAATTTGAATCAAGCGGCTGAAATGCGCTCGCGCTTGTTCGTGCGCGGATTGTAAACCGTGTCGCCTTTGAAAGCGTGCCGGAGTAAACGCGGAAGAAAACAAGCTTGCCGACGAACGGATCGCTCCAAAGCTTGAAAGCAAGCGAACAGAATGTGCCGTTGTCGTCGGTCGGCGCTTCCATCTTTTCGTGCGTGTCAGGTTCCATGCCCGACCGCCGGCGGAATGTCGAGCGGGCTCGGCAGATAATCGATGACCGCATCGACCAGATACTGCACGCCCTTATTCTTGAGTGCCGAGCCGCCAACGACGGGCACAAACTTGTTCGCAATCGTTTGACGGCGAATGCCCGCTTTCAACAGCTCCGGCGTAACCGGTTTTTCTTCGAGAACAGCTTCCGCGACTTCGTCATCGAGATTTGAAATTTGCTCGACCAGATCGGTGATAAGCCTTGTCGACAAGATCGACATATTCTCTTTGGAACGTCGGCAAGTTCATACGTCGATCCGAGCTGATCGCTGTCGGAATAAATGACTGCTTTCTTATTAATAACGTCGATCTGGCCTTTGAACTGATCTTCTTTGCCGAGCGGAAGCAGAACCGGCCACGCGTTGGCGCCGAGTTTCTTGCGCATGCTGTCGATCGACATCTTAAAGTCGGCACCGACGCGGTCCATTTTGTTGATGAACGCAATGCACGGCACATTGTATTTCGTCGCCTGTCGCCAGACGGTTTCCGATTGCGGCTGCACCCCAGCCACCGCATCGAACACCGCGATCGCCCCGTCGAGCACACGCAGCGAGCGCTCGACCTCGGCGGTGAAATCGACGTGGCCAGGTGTGTCGATGATGTTGATGCGCTGCTTGATCCCTTCGAAAATCTTGTAAACGCCGGGCTCCTGGCGCTGGGTCCACGCGCAAGTCGTCGCCGCTGAAGTAATCGTAATGCCGCGCTCGCGTTCCTGCTCCATCCAGTCGGTCACGGTCGTGCCTTCATGCACTTCACCGATTTTGTGGATCATGCCGGTGTAAAACAGAATGCGCTCGGTCAGCGTCGTCTTGCCGGCGTCGATGTGCGCGGCGATGCCGATGTTCCGCGTCCGCTCGAGCGGAAAATTGCGGTTCGGCGAATTCGGATTCTTCGGTCGCAGTTGGTTTTGTTCGAGCGTCGCGGTAGCCATAATCTGTTACCAGCGGAAATGAGCAAACGCGCGGTTGGCTTGCGCCATTTTGTGAGTGTCGTCGCGCTTCTTGATCGCGTTGCCCTGGCCGGCGGCAGCGTCTTTGATTTCCTTGCGCGAGCGCCTCGGCCATCGGCATACCACGGCGGTTATCGGCGTATTGGACGATCCAGCGCATCGCCGAGCGAAACCTGGCGCGCATGGCGTCACTTCCATCGGCACTTGATAGGTCGCGCCGCCAACACGGCGCGATTTCACCTCGAGACGCGGTCGGACGTTTTCCAGCGCCTTGTTTAAGACTTCGAGCGGATCAACCGCGTCCGACCCTTCGCGCGATTTATCGATCGCGGTGTAAACGATCCGTTCCGCGAGCGACTTCTTGCCGCGCTTCATCACGGTGGAAATGAGGCGCGCCACCGCCGGACTCCCGTAACGGGAATCGACGACTCTCCTCTTTTTTGTAAACTTTCCGCCGACGAGACATGGGACTTAGCAATACGTAACTGAACGAAGTACAA
>ERZ1370068.8666-contig-7501_pt1 | contig 53556 bp, 50 predicted proteins | sample MGYA00561227_ERZ1370068 | MGnify/ENA primary metagenome ERZ1370068 (study PRJEB38410, sample SAMEA6850437) | metagenome | study: Metagenomic assessment of the ecological functions of the soil: analysis of the soil microbiota associated with the... | reverse complement strand
CTACGCATTACGCTATCGCAACGCACCGCGGCGACCGACGACCTCGATCAGCTCGCTCTGATCGTACCAGGTGGCCAGGTGGAGATCGGGCGCAGCAGCTCGCGCTGGTACGTCCTGGACGCGCGCAGCCACGTCGCGCGCGATCTGCACCGTGTTCCCGTCCGGCTGCTGGTACATCGTTGGAGCAGCACGGCGTCGGCGGCCCGCCGCGGTCACGCGCGTCCAGTCGGGGGCGGTGCCGACACGGACCTCGGCCACGTCCTCCAGCTCGATCAGCCCGCGCGCGTCGGAGCGCAGGATCACCCGGTTCAGCGTCGACGTGTCCACGATCTGGCTGTCCGCGCAGCAACAGGTAGAGCTGCTCCTGCCGCTCCAGCCGGCCGTGACGGCCTGGATCACGTTCGACGCCGAGATCGCCTTCACCGTCGTCCTCGAGCGTGGAGGCAGGCCTGACCGAGTCGAGCCGCGCCGGGTCGAGCAGCACCTGGAACTCGGCGGAACGCCTCCGCCTTGAACGGCCACCCGCGACACGCCGGCCACCGTCGAGAGCCGCGGCGCCAGCTCGTAGAGCGCGCGGTCGCGGAGCTCGACCTGCGAGCGGTCCGAAGTCGACGAGAGCGAGAGCCCGTACACGGGGAACACGAACGGGTCCATGCGCCGCGTCTCGAAGGTCGTTCCGGCGGGCAGGCTCTGCGGCGACGTGCGCGATCGCGCGAGTCGACCTGCAGGCGCCGCGGCGACCATGTCGCTGTCCCACGTGAAGTCGATCGAGACGTCGCAGGTGCCGGCGCGAGGTGGTCGAGCGCACGTTGCGCACGCCGGGCAACGCCGCGCACCGCTTCCTCGATCGGGCGCGTCACCCTCGATGATCATGCGCTCGGCCGGCCGGTCGCCCAGGAGTCCACCGAGATATCACCGTCGCGGGGAAGGCGGTCGCCGGGAACAGCCCGACCGGCAGCGAGGGAAGCGCAACGAGCCCCGCCGAGCGGCGCGAGCACCGCCGCGGCCGCGAGCGGTGCTGCGCCGTGGGCGTCTCCAGCCAGCTCGGGCCAGGCTCGCCACTCGGACCCCGGCTGACCCGGCCCGCGCACCCGCATGCCTTCCCCGAGGCTGGTGCGGTCGGCGGTCACGACTTGCTCGCCCGGCTGCAGCCCCGCCCGCGCGCCTCGGCGGTAATCCTGTCTGTTGACGACGCCCAGCTCCATCTGGCCGCCAGCGCGCGCCTGTTCTCGACGACGAACGCACCGCGGCTGCCCGCGCGCTCGAGGAGCGCGTCGTTCGAGACGAGGATCGCGCGCTCGACCGGCGCGTCACCGCGGAGCCGGGCGCACCTTCGTCCCCGTCACCATCCAGCCCGGCGGCGCGTCGACGCAGCAGCAGAAGCTCGACGAGCCGCGGTGGCGGGGTCGCGCCCTGGTTCAGGTGGCGATGACGGAAGCTGTCCAACGGGCTGCGCGGCTGCCGTCGCCGAAGAGCGGGGCTCGAGCCGCACGCGGATGCCCTCGCTCAACCTCGGCAGGTCCTCCGGCTCGAAGCCCAGCGCGCGCGACCACCGCACCGCGCGCCGCCAGGCTGGAGCGCGGACTGGCCGGCCTGCACGAGCGAGCCCGCCGTGGCCATCACCCCCACTTTGACCACGCTGGTGTCCTCCTCCGCGCGCGGCGCAAAGTGGCAGGTGCGTGGCGGCCTGGAGCGCCGCCAAGCCGAGTCCTGCGCGCGGCGCGGCTGGCTTCGACGTTCTTCTCCGCCGCGTCCAGGTCGGCGTTGGCGGCGAGCTGCTCCGCCGACCAGGGCGGCTTCGGGCGCGAGCTTCGCGCTACGCGCTCGCCGCGTGGCACGAGGTCGATGGCGCGCGCGCCGCGCATGTCGGGCGACTTCGGAAGCCGGCATCGCGCCCACCTCGACGAGCAGCGATCGCCCTCGCGACCGGTTGGCCCGCCACGCGACCGCCACGCGCACGACCTTCCCGGCGCGCGTGAACGGGACGACTCCGGGTCCGGTCGGGATCGAACTCTGATCGAAGCCGGACAGGCCGGTCGTCTCCTGGATCGGGCCGATCGGCGACTGTGCGCTGAACCTCGACCGGCGCTACCTGGCTCCGGCGGCTCCGTCTCGGTGCGCGCCGCAGCCGAAACCGGCGGCGGACGCCAATAGGCAACACAGAACGGTAGGCGACCCGCGCGCGGATCACGGCCGCGCCTCGCTGATACCCTGGGTGAGCGGGCCGCCGCAGGCCAGCTCGAGCCCGATCTCCGTCTCGGAGCTGCGCCTCGGCCAGCGCCTCCTGCAACAGGCGCAGCCTTCGAACAGGCTGGTGCGCACCGCCCGGCACGACACGGCGGTCCAGGTCGCCGTTGCGGTTTCGCGGCGCCAGCGCTCGGAGGCTTCGAGCCGCGCGAGCTGCGGCAGCGCGCGCTCCACCTCGGCGAGCTGGCCGCGGTCGGAGCCTCGGCTGCGCGGGCCAGCGCGTGGAGCTCGCGCCGCGTCGAACACCTCGCGCCTGAACTCGCGCCCGAGCCGCGCGCGCGTCGCCCGGCGAGCGCGACCCGCCGCTGCGCGCGCGGTCGAAGGCCGGCAGGCCTCGCGCCCACGCCAGCCAGGCCGAGGAAGCGGATCTGGTTCCCGTCGCGCGTGCGCTGCTGAGCCCGACGGAGATCGCGGGCGAGCTGCCTCGAGCACCGCCCCGGCGCAGTGCGGCCTCCTGCGCGGCCGGGGGCTGCGCCGCGGCGCCCTGAGGTCGAGAGCCGCCGCGCTGGCGCAGCCAGCCGATGAACTCCCCGGCCGGCGGAGCCGCCGACCTCGGCAGCGCCGCCCTCCGGCGACGACGAGCTGGCTGGTCGGGCGCCATGCCGAGCTCGGCGAGCAGGGTGCTCTGCGAGGTCGCCTCCGCGCCTCTCGAGCTTCGCGCCGCCGGATCTGTCGCGCGCCCTCGAGCGCCGCGCGCTGCACGCCCAGGCCCCGCAGGGCGTCGCGTCGCCGAGGGCGACCGAGCGCTCGAGGCTCTGCGGTCGTGCCCTCGAGGAATCTGACCTCGGCGCGCGCGCGACCTCGGAGCCGCCGGCGCAGCCGGGCCGAGGCGCAACCGCCTCGAGCCGCGCGCCCTGCGCGACCTCGCCACTCCTGCCACGCGAGGCCGAGGTCGGTGGATTGGGTTTGGCCGTCGCCCGTCGATCCGCGCGGAGCGGGTCACGAGCGAGGCGGTGTCGACGGAGAGCGAGAGCCCGTAGGCGGCTTCCACGAGGTCGGACGACGCCCGGGCCGCTGGTCGGGTGGCAAGACGTCGCGCCGCCGTGGAGCACGATCCGATGAGACAGCCCCGCCGCCTGAGCTCGGCGGCGGCTTCACCGCGCGCTTCGCGGCGGCCGCGCGAAGCCCGATTGCGCAGCGCCGCGAGGTGCGCCGCTTTCGTCGGGGTCGAGGCCGTCGTCCGCAGTCGATGCCGGCCTGAGCGATGCGCGGGCGCTCCGCGGCAGATCTCGGCCGCCGGGCGCAGGGGCGCCGGCTCCTGGAGAGCGCGCACGCCGCCGAGAGCGAAAGCCACGGCTGGGCCGACGCGCCGGAGCTCCCACATCGTGGTGAGATCTTCGACACGGTAAGAGTCTGCCTCACCAGAGCTGACTTTGCGGACATGACGGTCTCTTCATCTGGTGCGGCGAACCGAATCGGAGGGCGCCGCCGCGCAGCGCCCGGCGCGGTCGCGAGCTTCGGCTTGCTCTCCGCATTGAGAGAAGCGCCGCCTGCCAGCTCTGCGTGACTGATCTCCATCCCCGGCTGACCCAGGTAGGGCTTGGGCCAGCCTTCGAGGCGGTCCATGAACGACCGGCGTAGGCCTCCCCGGGCGCCCGCGCACGAGCCGGTCCATCACCGCCGCGTCCTTGCCGACGAGGATGCGCCACTTCTCGGCGCGCACGCCGTCGAGGATCACCTGGCCGCTTCGGCCGCGGTCATCGGCGCCAGGTCGCGGAAGCCCTCGCCCATCATGACGCAGCGCCTGCGCGGATCTGGTCGTTCGGTCGCGCCCGCGATCGGGAAGCCCGCGCGCACCATCCGCGCGCGCGCGTCCTCGAGCCGCGAATCGCTCAGTCTCCTTCGGGCCGCGCGCCCAGGATCTTGCCTGAGTTGATCACGATGTTGGTGCCGATGTGGCCCGGCATCGACCGACCGACACCTTGATGTGTGGCGCGTTCAGCTTGAAGTCGTTGATCAGCGCCTCGCTGAAGCCCTTCACCGCGAACTTGGCCGCGCTGTAGGCCGTGTGCGCGGACTGCGGCCGAGCGACGCCCAGAAGCCGTTCACGCTAGCTCGTGTTGCACGAGGTGCGCCTCGGTGCTGCGCATGAGCAGCGGCAGGAACGCGCGCGAGCAGTTGTACACGCCGCCCCAGCACACGTCGAAGGTCTTGTCCCACTCCGCGCGGTCGTCCGGCGACGAAGCTCCCGCCGCCGCCGATGCCCGCGTTGTTGAAGAGCAGGTCGACGTGGTCGACCTCGTGCTCTCACCACGACCTGATCGCGAAAGTCGATCACCTGGCGCTCGATCGAGACGTCGCACAGGTGGGTGCGTGACGCGCTCACCTTCTCGCGCCGCTGGAGAGACAGAGCGCCCTGGTCTGCGCCATGTTCTCTTCGGAGACGTCGCACATGGCGATGTCCGAGGCACCTTCCGCGGCGAGCTGGCGACAGCAGCTCGCGGCCCATGCCCGTCCCGCCGCCCGTCACGACGGCGACCTTCCCTGCAAAGCTCTTCATGACGCGTCCCTTCCCCAGTCGCGGTGGAGCCGCAGTCCGAGCTCCGCGGCGGCATGGCATGATGCGGCGAGGAGGACGTAGCTGGATGGCGGCAGAATCCCAGAGCGAGCTGATGGCGCGGATCGATGGCCCAGATGGCGAGCGGTCAGGTGCCCGAGCGACATCCCGGCGTCTGCGCAAGATGATGGACGAGATGATCGCCGCTCCTGAACGCCGATCCGCCGAAGATCGGCGCGATCCACGAGGCGGTGCTGCGCTGCGCGCCGGGCGTGACGGCCGACATCCTGGTGCCCGCTCGACCGGGTCCGCATCCGGTGCTGGTGTATCTGCACGGCGGCGGCTGGGTCGCCGGCAGCCCGAAGTCGCACCACAAGCTCGGGCTGCGCTTCGCCGAGGCCGGCTTCCTCGTCGTGAACGTCGACTACCGGCTCGCGCCCGAGGCGCCGTTCCCCGACGCCGTTCGACGACTGCGTGTTCGCCGTGCGCTGGGCCGCCGCAGAACGTCGCGCGCTACGGCGGCGACCCGAAGCGGCTCGCCGATCGGCGGCGACTCCGCAGGCGGGAACCTGACGGCCGCGGTCGACCGCGCACCTCGCGGGCGATCCGAGCGCGCCGGAAGATCCGCGCCGCGCTCCTGATCTACGGCGTGTTCGACTTCGCGGCGTTCGAGCTCGCGGGTCCCGCACGGGCACGCCCGCGGACGAGGCGGCGACCGCAAGCTGCGCGACGCGATGGTCGACGCGCTATCTCGGCGCGAAGCGAGACCCCAACCTGGTGAAGCGACCCGCGCGTCTCGCCGCTGCGCGCCGCGGCGAAGCTGCCGCCGTCGTTCCTGGTCGTGCGGCACCGCCGACCCGCTGGTCGACCAGCAGAAGGCGCTGGTCGCCGAGCTCGAGCGCGCGAAGGTCCCGCACGAGAGCGTGATCCTCGACGGCATGCCGCACGGCTTCGTCACAGACGGAGTTCCTGCCATGCCGGCGACGCGAACTGTTGATCTCGAGGATGGTCGCGTTCCTCGGGAGCGAGCCTGCGCCTAGAGCTCGCCGCCCGCGCCGCGGGCAGATCGTAGTCGAGGAAGAACTCGTCGAGCTGCGGCGGCGGCGACCGCGCGTGCCCGGACGAGCATCGCGTGCGCCCGGCCGTGGCGGTGGTGGATCTGCTGGTGCACGGAACAGGTCGCGCCAGCACTGGCGGGCGCCGCCTCGCGGCTGAGTTCCTCGTCGCCGCGGTCGAGCGTCGACTTCGCGCTCGAGGCGCGCGCCGCCGTCGAGCGCGTCGCAGAAGCGGATCAGCGCGCAAGCGTCCGCTTCGCCGCTTGCGCCGCGCCGAGCTACCGGGCCATGCGCGGGAGCGGAATCGGGCTCGCCTGGTACGAGCGCGAGCCCGCGCGCCCGCCCGCCTCGAGGCCGTCCAAGTAGTAGCCAGTCGACCAGACGTAGGATGTGATTCAGGGTCGCCTGCGGTCGGAAGAGCTGGCGCGGCTTCTGGAAGTCCGCTTGCGAGCGCGCGCAGGCTCGGTGCGGGCGGCGATTGACCAGGCGTTGTTCCGGGCCAGCTGGGCGAACATCTCAGTCGAGCTCCTTGCAGCGCTCCTCGTCGTCGGCCAGATAGTGCCGCGAAGGATCGTGCTCGGCGACGAGCTCGACTCGCGCTCCACCAGTGCGCGGACGCCCTCCGACAGCTCAAGCCTCGCTGCTTCAGCCATCGAGCTTCGCGCGCGGAGTCGAAGTCGCCCATGCGCCGCTCGAGCTCGGCGGCCAGCATGAGCGACGTGCTGCCCTGTTCTCGAGTTCTTCACCGCCGCTGGTGACGTAGCGGCGGGGCGCTCGGCTCGCGCCCACCTGCCAGCTCGCCTGCACCAGTCGCCAGCCGATCTCGTCCGTCGTCGGAGCCCAGCCGGCGCAGCGCCCCGGCGTAGCGGGTGTAGCCCACGTCTCGTTCGCCGTGAGCTTCCTGGTACGCGTCCGGAGCCTACCCAGGGGCAGCCATGAGCTCGTCGGAGCTGAACTTCTCCTTGAACATGATGAACCTGTCGTCGGGGCACACCGGCAGCGCGGGCGGCGCGCCCATCACCCGATCGGCTTCGGTCGAGGCGCATGCAGAAGCGCGTGCCCGAGAGGTCGATCTTCCTGAGAACTTGGTTCCCGTGAACGGGCAGACGCGCTCGACCGAGCCGAGCGTCGGCGAGCGACGCGGTCGCGAACAGGAGCATGAGGACGAGGGCGAGGGTCTCAGCGGCCAAAGTCGGACATCATGACTTCAGCTCCTGGCGGTGGTGCCGTGTCAGCCGGGCCCGACAGCCTGACTCCATGAACCCCTGATCGAGCTGCCTTCCAACAATGCGGCTTCGGCCTTGCAGGGTCAAAGCGTCGCGATAGCGAGCCACCCGCGCGGCCGCTTCGAACTTCGCGAGCTCGGCGGAGTCGAGCTTCTTCAGCTCGTCGTAGGTCGCGCGGTTTCTGCGTCCTCCCTGCTCCACTTCCCGCAGCGCGCACAGGTTGAGATCGAGCTGCGTCTTGGCGTCCTCGCACTTCACGCTCGGGCTTGGGAGTTCCCCGGGCTCGCCGCGACGAGCGCGCGAGGGCGGCGAGCGCAGCCGACCACCTCACGACGAAGCTCCGCCGGCAAGCAAGGGCCTGAGCAGGTCCTGGGTAGCGCGAGGAGTGCGCTTCTGCGGCTCGTCAGCTCTGCACGCGAGAACCAGGCGATCTCGTCGTGCTCGTCGCCGAGGTTCGCGGGCTCGCCGCGCCACGCCGACGTGGAAGAGGAAGTGGCTGGAAGTCGCGAGCGGCGCGCAGCGCGGAGCTCGATGCCCAGCTCCTCGACGGAGCTCGCGGACCAGCCCCGCGCGGCGACTCGCTGCCCTCGCAGTGACCGCCGAACACGTCCCACACGCCGGGTGACTGCGCCGGTACCGCGCGGCGCAAGCCTGAGCAGGACGCGCCGGTCGCGCACCAGCACGCCGCCCGCGGCTCGCGCCGCGCGCTCCATCTGGAAGTGGGTCTCGGTCTCGCCGACGACCGCGAAGCCGAGCCGTCGGTAGAGCTCGTGCGCGGGGTTGGTCTTGAACACGCGCAGGCGCACCGGCAGCCCGAGCGCCGCGCCGCGCCCGATCACCTCGCGCACGAGCGCGCTGCCGAGCCCCGGCTCTGCGCCTCGGGCAGCAGGAACACGCGGTGCAAGCGCGATCGCGTCGGGAAGCTGCGCCGTGCTGAGGCAGCCGATCGCCCGGCCGCCCTGCTCGAGGATCTCGTGCGTCGGCAGGCGGAGCGCTCGGCGAAGCTCGCGCGCTGCGCCGCCTCGTCCCAGCCGCCGAACGCTGCTCGACGTACTTGCGCAGCGACTGCTCGACAGCAGGCGGAAGAGGAACTCGCGGTCGCCTTCCTCGGCGGGGCCGACGACTGGATCGGGAGGCGTCACGCCGCGATGTTACTTCGCGCGCTCGATGTAGCGACCTCGGCGGGATCCACGCGCAGCTTGTCGCCGGCGTTGACGAACGGCGGGACCTGGATCGTGACGCCGTTCTCGAGCACCGCGGGCTTGCTCGACTTGGCGGCGGTCTGGCCCGTCAGTGGTGGCCTCGGCCGAGCGGAACCTTGATCTCGACGATCTTCGGCAGGGTGACGCTGATCGGAGTCCCGTCGAGCAGGTCGACCCAGCAGCGCATGTTCTCGGCCAGCCACGGGCGCGCGTCGCCGACGACGTCGTTCGGGATGTGCATCTGCTCGTAGTCCTGGATGTCCATGAACACCGCTGCGTCGGGCTCGGCGTACAGGTAGTCCATCTCCTTCGACTCGATCGGCGCCTCGTCGACCTGGTCGGCGGTGGAGAGCTTGAGCTCGCGCTGGGTGCCGTCGAGGATCGCTGCGCAGCTTCACCTGCACGAAGGCGCGGCCCTTCCCGGCGTGCGCGGATCTCGATCTCCATCACGCGGAACGGGCGGCCGTCGTACATCACGTCTCATGCCGCGGCGCATTTCGTTCGCTTGCACGTCAGCCCTCCGAGAGCCAGGTCCGCCACGAAGGTGCCTGACAGCGGCGGTTCGCCTGACTCGGCGAGCGGCATCGGGAACAGGTTGAAGCCGTGCACGCCGCCGGGATAGACGGCGAGCTCGGCGCGCGTTGCCGGCGCGCGCTCCAGCGCGCGGCCATGAACAGGCTGTCGTCGAGCAGCGGGTCGAGCGTGCCGACGCTGAACAGCGCGGGCGGCAGGCGACGCAGATCGGCGTAGAGCGGCGACGCATCCGGGGCGCCGCGCTTCGCCTTGTCGGGGATGAAGTGATTCGAGAACCACTCGATGATCGGCGTCGACAGGACCAGGATCCGCTCGCCCCAGTTGCGCACGCTCGGCGTGAAGGTCAGGTCGTAGATGCCGTAGACCAGGTTGGCGCCGCAGGAACGGCGTGGCGCCGTGGCGGTCGCGCAGGCGGAGCATCGTGACCGCCGAGAGGTGCGCGCCGGCCGATTCGCCGCCGATCGCGAGCCGCTCGCTGCCGAACTCGCGCGCGCGCGTTCTCGACGACCCACAGCGCCGCGGCCTCGCAGTCGTCGGGGCCGGCGGGTACGGGTGCTCGGGCGCGAGCCGGTAGCCGACGCTCACCACGACCGCGCCGGCGCGCGTTCGCGAGCGCGATCGAGCGCCGGGTCCATGCATGTCCTCGCGCGCCGAGCACGTGGCCGCCGCCGTGGATGTGGAGGTACACGCCGCGCACTGCTCGCCCTTCGGGCGGATCACGCGCAGCGGGATCTCGCCCGCCGGGCCGCGGATCGCGCGCGTCTCGCGCGTGCGGCAGCCGCACGATCGGGCCGAACGTTCCCTGCCCCGCCCGCGCGCGCGGCGCGGATCGCCGCCGGCTGCTGGCGTGTGGATCGGCGGCGCCTGCGCGAGCAGCTCTCGAGCTGCTCGTTGGCGGCGCGGGTCGCCGGATCGATCGGCGTCGGGGCTGAACAGATACGGGTCGATGTGCAATCGGCTCGGACCTCTCGCCGTTGGCTCAGCTCTGGCGCAGGCGCGCGAGCAGGCGCTCCCAGATGTTCCCGAAGCCGCCGTTCGACATGACGAGAACGACGTCCTTGCCGCTTCTTCCCGCGCACCAGGTGCTCGATGATTTCGTCGACGCCGGCGAGGTAGTCGCCTGCTTGCCCGCCTTGCGGATCCGCTCGACGACGACCTCGGGGCGGAGCTGCTCGACTCGGCCAGCGAGTCGGCTTTCATGAACACGCCGGCGAGAATCGCCTCGTCGGCGCGCGGCGAGCGCGTCGGCGTAGTCGCTCTCGAAGAACGCGACGCCGGCTGGTGTTGCTGCGCGGCTCGAGAGATCGCGACAGAGCCGACGCTCGGGGTAGCGCGCGCGGATCGCGGGCGACCGTCTCGCGCACCGCCGTCGGGTGGTGCGCGAAGTCGTCGATCACCGCCACGCCGCGCGGCCTCGCCGCGCAGCTCCTGGCGCCGCTTGACGCCCTTGAACTCGGCCATCGCGCGCGCCGCCTCGTCGGCGCGGGAGGCCGAGGCTCGCGCACACCGCGATCGCGCCGAGCACGTTCTCGACGTTGTGCCTGCCGAACAGCGGCATGCGCACGCGCGCCGCGCGCTCGTCGCGCGTCCAGACCGTGAACTGCGTGCCCGTCGGGGTCGAACGCGACGTCGCGCACGCGCCACAGCGCGCCGTCGCGGAAGCCGTAGCGTCTCGACCGGCGCGTGCGCGCCGCCCAGCACCGCGCGCACCGTGTCGGGCGTCGGTCGCGGCGATGATCGTCGCCGTCGGCGGGGATCGAGACGACGAGCTTCCGTGAACGCCGTCCTCGACCTGCTCGAGCGACGCGTAGATGTCGGCGTGGTCGAACTCGACCGACGTGATGAGCGCCGTGCGCGCGTCGTAGTGCAGGAACTTGGGCGTCTTGTCGAAGAACGCGGTGTCGTACTCGTCGCCCTCGACCACGAACGTCGCGGCGCCTCGCCCAGCCGGAAGCTGCCGCCGAAGTTCTCGAGCACGCCGCCGATCAGCGCCGACGGGTCGCGGCCCGCGTGCGTCAGCATCCAGGCGACGATGCTGGTGGTGGTGGTCTTGCCGTGCGTGCCGGTGATCACCACGCTGTGCTTGCCGCGCAGGAAGAAGTGCTCGAGCGCGTCGCAGAACGACACGTAAGGCGAGCCCCGCGTCGATCGCGGCGCGCGCCTCCGGATTGTCGCGGCGCGCACGCGTTGCCGATCACGACCACGAGGTCGGGCACCGCCGGAGAGCCGCGCTCGGGTCAGCCACTCCTGCACGTCGATCCCCGCCGCGCGGAGCTGGTCGCTCATCGGCGGGTAGGCGTCGTTGTCGCTGCCGCGTGACGCTGCAAGCCGCGCGCCGCGAGCATGCAGGCGAGCGAGCCCATCGCGGTGCCGCACACCGCGACCGAAGTGCACGTGCCGGATGCTCCTCGAGCGGCGGAAGGCTCAGGCGCGCGAGGAAGGCCTCCCACATCGAGATCGTGCATCCAAGCGGCCGCAGCTCGAAGCGGCTGCGCTTCGCGACCAGGTGGACGCGGTTCGCGAGCAGCACCACGATCATGCCGCGCTCGAGGTCGATCCACAGGCTCGTGCCGGTGAAGCCGGTGTGGCCGATCGAGCGCTTCGAGAAGTGACTGCCCGACGTCGACTGCCCCGGCGGTCGGCGTGTCCCAGCCGAGCGCCCAGTCGCTGCCCGGTCGCGATCTCCTGGCGGCGGAAGAACCTCGCGCGCGACCTCGGCGCGGAAGATGCGCCGAGCGCCCGTGCTCGGCGGCGAGCATCTCTCTGCGCGAAGCGCAGCACGTCGGCGGCGGTAGCGAACAGGCCCGCGTGGCCCGGCCACGCCGCCCATCGCCCAGGCGTTCGGATCGTGCACCCGCCCCACAGCACGCGCTCGCGCCAGCGACACTGCTCGGTGGCAGCGTAGCGCGCGCGCGAGCCTCGAACGGCAGCGCCGGCTTGAACTGCGTTCCCGCCATGCCGAGCGGCTGGTAGATCCGCGCGCGCGCAGAACGCGTCGAGCTCCTCGCCCGCGACCGCCTCGATCAGCGCGCCGAGCGCGATGAAGTCGAGGTCGCCGTACACCGACGCCTCGCCCGGCTCGTGCACGAGCGCGCTGCGCAGCACGCGCGCGACGATCTCCTCTGCCCGCGGCCGTGCCGAGCCAGCGTGCTCGCCGCGCTTGCGGTCGCGCTCTCGAGCAGGTCGGCGTGGAACGGCGCGCCACGGCCGCAGCCCCGAGCTGTGGGTCAAGAGGTGCCGGACGTGATCTTCTCTTGCCCCGCTCGGCGAACGCGGGCAGGTAGGTCGCAACCGGCGCGTCGAGGGCGAGTGCTGACCTTCCGCGACGAGCAGCATGGTCGAGCGCGCGTCGTCGCCATCACCTTGGTGAGCGACGCGAGGTCGTAGAGCGTGTCGAGCCGCGCCTCGCGCCGCTCGGGCACGAGCACCGCCGCGCCGAACGCGGCGTCGAACGCGAGCTCGTCGCCCGAGCCGCGCGAGCACGACGCCGCCGGGCAGCTCGTCCCGCGTCGATCGCTTTCTCGAACGCGCGCTCGATCTTCCCGAGCCTGCGCGATTCACCTCGGCGCGCTTCACGCGCCGACTCACCGCCACCGGCTCCAACGCCGTGAGCAGACCTCGGTCACCGTCCAGCCGCGCGCGAACTCCCACACCGAGCGCGCGGTTGTCCGCGCACGTGGCCGAACGGGCAGCCTCGACGATCGGGCCGTGCACGGCGGCGGCGAGGATCTCGCGGACGGCATCCTCCGCGGACGCGCCAGGGTAGCGTGTCGACTCGCAGCGCACGAAGCTGACCGACCGCGACGCCTTCAGCTTCGCGAGCTCAGCCGGCCTCGCGCAGGTGCACGAGCGCGCGGTCGATCGCGTACGGCGCCTCCGACACTTCTTCGATGAAGAGGATCGCCCCGTCGACGTTGGGCTCCCAGGGCGTGCCGACGCTGGAGTGGAGCATCTTCAGGTTCCCGCCGACGAGCGGCCCTTCGGCCACGCCCCCGCGCAGCGGATGGCCCGCGAGCGACGCGAGCCCCGCGGGCTCGCCGCGCATCAGCGCGAGCTGGCGCGCGCGCGCCTCGACTGTGACGTCGCTCCGCTCGAGCATCGGCCCGTGCAGCGACGCGAGCCCGGCGCGCGCCTGCAGGTAGCAGAGCAGATGCGTCGCGTCGCTGTAGCCGATCACGCGAGCTTGCGCGCGGCGGCGCAGCTCGCGCGGGTCGACGCGCGCAGGTAGCGGCGACGCCGTAGCCGCCGCGCGCGCACAGGATCGCGCCGACCTGCGGGTCGTGCACGAGCGCCAGCAGGTCCTCGAGCCGCTCGTCGTCGCTGCCCGCGCAGGTAGCCCGCGCGCGCGCGCACGTGCTTGCCGACGACGACCGGATGGCCCCTGGGCCTGCGAGCCAGCGCGAGACCCGCGTCGAGCGACTCGGTCCTCGATCGGACCCGACGGCGCGCACACGCCGATCGCGCGGTCGGCGCGCAGGCGCGCGGCGCAGGGGCGCGAGACCCGGGCGCTTGCGGCTCAGAAGGCGGCTCCTCGGAGGCCGGTCCCAGCCGCCGCGCGCTCGGGATCGAAGCCCTGCTCGGGCGGCGGCGTGTCCTTGCGCGGCGACAGGTTGTGGAAGCGGCCGTGCTCCTTGGCGAACTGCAGCTTCACCGTGCCGATCGGGCCGTTGCGCTGCTTGAGATGATCAGCTCCGCGACGCCCGACGTCGGGGTCTCGGGATCGTAGATCTCGTCGCGGTAGACGAACATGACCAGGTCCGCGTCCTGCTCGATGGCGCCTGACTCGCGCAGGTCGGCGAGCTGCGGCGCGCTTGTCGGGGCGGCTTCTCGGCGGCCGCGGTTCAGCTGCGAGAGCGCGAGCACCGGGATGTCGAGGTCCTTCGGCGAGCAGCTTCAGCGAGCGCGGCTGATGTCGGCGACCTGCTGCTCGCGCCGCTCGCGGCCGTCGCTGGTCGCGCGGCCCGAGACGAGCTGGATGTAGTCGATCACGAGCAGCGACAGCTTCTGCTCGCGGTCGATCCGGCGCGCCTTCGCCGCGATGTCGCTGGCCGACACCGCCGCGCTGTCGTCGAAGAACACCTGCGCGCGTTCTCCGAGCACGCCTCGCGGCGTGGGTCAGCCGCCGCCAGTCGCGGTCGGAGAGGCACGCCGTTCACGAAGCGGTTGTTGTCGATCTCGGCCTCGCCGAGGAGCAGACGCAGCGCGAGCTCGCGCTTGGTCATCTCGAGCGAGAAGAACGCGACGCAGCCGCCGAAGTCGACCGCGTGGTTGCGCGCGATGTTGAGCGCGAGCGCCGGTCTTGCCGACGCTGGGCCGCGCAGCCAGCACGATCACCTCGCCGCCGCGGAAGCCGCCGGTGCAGCTGGTCGAAGCCCTCGTAGCCGGTGCGCACGCCGACGATCTGGCCCGACTGCACGCGCTCGATGTACTCGAACGTCGACTGCAGCTCGTCCTTCATCGAGGTGAAGCCGGCGTGCGCGCCGTGCTCGGCGATCGCACAGCACCTCGCGCTCGGCGTCCTCGACGAGCTGGGTCACGCTCTCCAGCCCGTCGTAGCCGCGCGCGGCGAACTTCTCGCAGGTGCGGATCAGCGCCCGCGCGGTCGCCTTCTGCTTGACGATCTCGGCGTGGTGCTCGATGTGCGCCGCGGTCGGCACCGGCGTCGGCGAGCTGCGACAGGAACGCCACCGCCGCCGCTCTGCTCGAGGCAGCCCCCGCTCCTCCAGCGCGCTGCGCAAGGTGATGAGCGAGATGCCCTGCTGCTTCTCCGCCAGGTCGCGCACCACGTCGTACCACGATCCTGGTGTCGCGGCAGGTCGAACGAGGCGGGGTCGAGCCGGTCCGAGACCTTGTAGAACGCGTCGCCGTCGAGCAGGAGCGCGCCCAGTCACGGCCGCGCTCGGCCTCGTGGTCGGTCGGAATCGCGCGGAGCTGTTCTCGTGACGCGTAGCCAGGGCGGTCCTCTCACCCCGAAAGGAACGGTACAGCCGAGATTCTACCCCCGGGGTTCAGTCTGAGCGAAGCGAAGACCTCTTCTCGAGCTCAGCCGCCCGCCACTGCGAGGCCGAGCGAAGGCCGTCCTGAGCGAGGTCGCAAGCGACGCAAGTGAGCGCGCAGCGAGCGCGAGCGCAGCCGAGCGTAGTTAGTCGGACTCGACTCGGCGTTCTTCGGTCTCGAGGCCCTCGGGCTCGGCGGCCTCGCTCGGCCGCCGGCGCGCCGCTCGAGACCACCTTGACCACCAGCGGGGTCTGCACCTCGCGGTGGAGCCGCACGGTGATCGGGTGGTCGCCGATCGGTCTTGATCGGCTCCGCGATCGACGATCCGGCGCCGCTCGACCTCGATGCCGGCCGCGGCGAAGCGCGCCGCGATGTCCGCGTTGGTGACCGAGCCGAACAGCTTCCCCTCGGGGCTGGCCTGCATGGGGAAGGCGAGGTCCATGGCGGCGACCTGGCGGGCGATCTGCTGGAAGCCCGCGATCGCCTTCTTCTGGATCTCGTCGATCACCCGGCGCTTGTGCTCGACCTCCTTCACGCGCGAGGCGGTGGCCAGCATGGCCTTGCCCTGCGGCAGGAGGTAGTTCCGGCCGAAGCCCGCCTTCACCTTCACCACGTCGCCGGCGTTGCCGAGCCGGTGGATGTCCTCGGTCAGGATCACTTCGATCGTGGCCATGCCGGTCTCTCAGGCGTGGGCCGTGGTGTAACGGCAGCAGCGCGCAGGTGGCGCGAGCGCTTGATCTCGCGGGTCAGCGAGCGCTGGTGTTGGCGCAGTTCCCGCTGATCCGGCGCGGGATGATCTTGCAGCGCTCGGTCAGGAAGATCCGCAGCGTCTTCGCGTCCTTGTAGTCGATCTCGAGCTCCTTGTCCGCGCAGAAGCGGCAGACCTCTGTGGCGCGAGAACATCTTGCAGGCCGGCGCGGCGGCGCTTCTTCTGGGGGCGCTTCGCAATGACTTCGACCATGGCCTACCCTCGTCGTCCCGATCGTCGTCGCGGTAGCGGCCGCCGCGATCGCCGCGGTCCCGCCGTCGTCGGCGCGGAAGCGGTTGTCGTCGTCGTCGTCGTCGATCAGGCCCGGAGGGCCTCCGCCGGCGCGCTCCGCGCTTCTTCTCGCGCTCCTCGCGCTCGGCGCGCTCCTTCTCGCGCTCGGCGCGGCGGCGGGCCTGCTCCTCGGCCTGCTTCGCCGCCTCGACCACGCGGGTCTCGATGTCCTTGACCTCTTCGTTGGCCAGCACCGACATGTAGCGCAGCACGTCGGCGTCGATCCGCATCAGCCGCTCGATCTCGGCGACCTCCTGCCCTGGCCGAGGAAGTTCACCTGGAAGTAGTGGCCCTTCTGGAACTTCTGGATCTCGTAGGCGAGGCGCCGCTTGCCCCAGTCGTCGCGCAGCAGGAGCCGGCCCTGGTGGTCGGTGACGACCTGGTCGAGGCGCTGGTGGATCTCGGCCTCGCGCTCGACGGTCGCGTCGGGCTGGATCACGTAGACGAACTCGTACTCTCGCACGTCCACTCCTCATGGGTTTGGCCCCGAGCGCAAGCCGGGACCGAGGTGGAAGCGGGCCGCAGTCTCAACCGGAGCGCTTCCCGCCTCGTCGAGCTGCGGGCGTACGATGCGCCGATGGCGAAGAAGAAAGAAGATCGCGAAGAAGGCTGGAAGAAGGCGGTGAAGCGCGCGGCGCCGGAAGGCGACGCGAAGGCCGTCGCGCCGATGCGCGAAGCTGCGGCGGCGAAGCGGCGGCGGCGCGCGCAGTCCGAGGGCGGAATCACGCCCTACCTGTGCTGCAAGGGCGGCGCGGCGGCGCTCGACTTCTACGCCGAGGCTTCGGCGCGGTCGAGACCCTGCGGATCCAGGGCAAGGACGGCTCGATCGGCCACGCCGGGATCACGATCGAAGGCGCGGCGCTGATGGTCTCGGACGAGTGGCCCGGACGGCGGCGTGTTCAGCCCGCAGACCCTGGGCGGCACCGCGGTCACGGTCCACATGTACGTGAGGAACGTCGACGCGCTGGTCGCGCGGGCGCCGAAGGCCGGCGCGACCGTGGTCCGCGCTCCGCACGAACGAGCCCTACGGCGACCGCGGCGGCCACCCTGCGCGACCCGTTCGGCCACCGCTGGATGGTCGCGACCAAGAAGGAAGAGGTCTCCGAAGGAGGAGATGGAAGCCCGCTTCGGCGGCGCCTACCTCGTGACCTGAGCGCCGCGGAGCCGGCGTTCTACTCGTCGGAGCATGACGAAGGTCGACGAGCAGATCCGGATCGAGGCCGCCCGGCAGGACCCGGGCCAGTTCGCCGCGCTGTACGAGGCGAACTTCGACCTCGGTCTCATGCCTTCGTCGCGCGGCGGGTGAAGAGCCGGGCCGAGATCGAGGATCTGACCTCCGAGACGTTCCGGCGCGCGCTCGCGGCCTCGCCGCGCTACGAGTCGCGCGGCGCGCCGTTCTCGGCGTGGCTGTTGCGCATCGCCGCGAACGCGCTGGTCGACCGCGCGCGCCGGGCCAAGCGGCGCGAGCCGGCGGCCGTCGACCTCGAGCCCGCGCCGAGCGAGCCGGAGCGGCTCGACGCCGAGGCGCGGGCGCGGCTCTACCGCCGCGGTGGCCGGAGCCTCCGCCGGACCAGCGCCGCGTGATCGAGCTGCGCTTCGCCGAGGAGCACTCGATCGCAGAGATCGCGCGCGCGCTCGGCCGCAGCGAGGGCGCCGTGAGCAGCTTCAGCTGCGCGCGCTACGGCCGCGCTGCGCAAGCGGATCGGGGAAGAAGCAGATGCCTAGCGAAGGCGGACGGACGCCGGCCGACGAGCTCGACCAGCGGCGTGGAGGCGATCTTGAACCAGCCGGGCGCGCGAGCTGTCGCGCGCCAACTCGGAGCTCTCGGCGCTGCTGCGCGTGGCGGTCGAGCTGCGCCACCTGCCGCGGCGCGGCTTCCGCGAGGAGCTCGACCTGGCGCTGCGGCCCGCTGCAGGCGCTGCAGTCGCGCGACCTGCGCGAGGAGGTGCAGCACCTTCCGGGGCACGCGAACCGCCTGCTCGGCTCGCTCGACAAGGCCACGATCATGGTCACGCAAGTTCGCCGGGCGCGCGCCCTGGGAGCGCCACCCCGACGGCGACGAGCTGATCGTCGTGCTCGAGGGCGGCGGCGACATCACCGTGCTGACCGAGAACGGGCCGGTCACCTCGGAGCTGCGCCCGGGCCGCTTGTTCGTCTGCCCCAAGGGCCTGCTGGCACCGCGCGCACGCGCAGCCCGGCGATGGTGGCGCTTCACGCGACACCGCTCGGTGGCGGCGAGCACTCGTGGGCCGACGACCCGCGAACCGCCGGCGCTCTGAGCGGGAAGCAACAAGGCAAGGAGAGACTCCATGACCGAACTGCCCCCGGAATCCAGCTCTACCAGCTCGGCACCGGCCACTACGTGTCGCGCGCGATGTACCTCGCGGCGAAGCTCGACCTGGCCGGCCACATCGCCCGCGGCGCGCGCGACTTCCGCGCGCTCGCGCAGTGGCCATCGGACACGGACGCGCCGTCGCCCGCTGCGTGCTGCGGCTGCTCGCCAGCGTCGGGATCTTCGAGGAGCGCGACGGACGGCGAGTTCCGCGCTGACCGCGCTCGGCGGACGTCCTGCGCGACGACGCGCCGGGCTCGATGCGCGGCGAGCGTGATGCTGTTCACGGGACCGAGAATCCAGGAGGGCTGGGGCGAGCCCGAGTACTGCGTGCGCACCGGCGAGCCCGCCTACCGGAAGCTCCACCCGGACGACGCCGACGCGTTCACGAGCATCTCGCGCGACCCGGCGGCGCGCCGCGATCTTCGACAAAGCGATGGCCACCTTCGCGCCGCAGACCTCCGCGGCGATCGCGGTCGGCTACGACTTCGGCCAGTTCGGGAGTGCTCGCCGACGTCGGCGGCGGCAACGGCGCGCCTCATGATCGGGATCCTGCGCGCGAACCCGAAGCTGCGCGGGCTGGTCTTCGACCAGCCGCACGTGATCGAGCGCGCGCGCGCGCACGTCGCCTCGGCCGGCTTCGCGGATCGCTGCGAGTTATCGGCGGCAGCTTCTTCGAGAAGCTGCCGAGCGGCGCCGACGCGTACCTGCTGAAGCACGTGATCCACGACTGGAACGACGAGAAGGCGGCGCGCGATCCTGCGCGCGCGTGCGCGCGTGGTGCTGCCGCCGCACGGCAAGCTGCTTGATCGTCGAGGGCGTGCGCCTGCGGCGATCGAGCGCACGCTCGAGGGCCGCGGCGCCGCGGCGAACGACGTGAACATGCTGGTGAGCACTGGCGCCGGCAGCGCCCGAGGCCGAGTTCCGCGAGCTCTACGCCGCCTCGGGCTTCCGCCTCATGGCGATCGGCTGCCGACACCGGCGCGGTCAGCTGATCGAGGGCGCGCGCCCGCGTGAGCTCGGCCGCCCCGCGCGCCGCGCTCGCGCTTCGTCTTCGCGACGCTGCTCGTGCGACTCGATCGCCTCAGCGATCGTCATCCCGGTCAGCGCCGCGGCTTCGTCGCGCGAGCTCGGCGGCGGCGGCGACGCGGACGGCGCCGCGCAACGTTCGGCGTGTTCGTCGAGGTCGGGGCGCTCAGTGACCGTACTTCGCGGCGCCGTGCTCGGCGTCGTCTCCGACCGCTCTGGCGCGACGGCCGGTCCTGCTCGCTCCGCTAGCTGGGCTCGCGCTCGACTACGTCGTGCTCGCGCTCGCGCCGAGCCCTGGGCTGGCTGTTCGCCGGCCGCGTGATCTCGGCGGTGACGCTCGGCGACCTGGGCGACCGCCTTCGCGTGACATCGCCGACGTGACCGCGACGCCCGAGGATGCGCGCGGAAGGCGTTCAGAGGCGCGCGGCCTCGGGGTTCGGGCTCGGCTCGTGCTCGGGCCGCGCGCTCGGGCGGCTGGCTCGGCGAGCAGCTCCCGCCGCGCCTGCCCTTCTGGGTCGCGGCGGCGCTCACGCTCGCGAACGCAGCTTTCGGCTGGCTGGCGCTGCCCGAGTCGCTGCCGCGCGAGCGGCGCATGCGGCCTTCGCGCTCGCGCGAGCGAACCCGATCTGGCGCTGGCTGCCCTGCGCCGCGAGCGCACGCTCGTCGGTCTGGTCGGTTCACGCTTCCTGCGCGGCATCGCGCAACGACGCAGCCGGTCGTGTCGTGCTGTACGCCGCGCGTGCTACCGCTACGGCTGGAGCGGCCGCCAGATCGCAGCGGCCCTGCTTCGCGGATCGGTCTGCGGGGCACGGCTGTCTCGGCCGGTCTCGTCCAGCCGCTCGGTCCGAAGGTCTCGGCGAGCTGCGCGGACGCTCCTGCTCGGCCTCGCCTCGGGCGCGATCGCCTTCACCGGCTTCGGCTTCGCACCCACGCCGCTCTGGCTGTACGCCGTTCATCCCCTTCCGGGGCGCTCTGCGGGTCGACGGCGCGGCGATGCAGGCGCTGCTCACCCGCCGGGTCGCCGCCTCCGCCGCAGGGAGCGAGCTGCAGGCGCGCTCGCCGCCGTGCAGAGCCTCGCCAGCCTGCGGCCGCCGCTCTTCGCGCGTCCGTACCTTGCTCGTGGATCGAGCCCGAGCGCGCGGTAAGATCCCGGGCGCGCCGCGTTCTACCTCGGCGGCAGGCCTCATGCTCCGCGAGCCTCCCGCGTCAGCGTGGTGGCGCGCACACTAGGATCCCGACGCACCAAGTGGCTGCGACGCGAGGCGCGGGCACCAGTGGCGGCGACGAGCGTTCGAGCTCGCGACGCGAGGTGCGAGGCGCCGCCGCGGCGCGCCAGACCCGAAGCCAGTCGCGACCACCCGCCGCTCGAGACCTGCGACCGTTCCCGCGTGTGCAGGCCCTCGACCGGTCTCCCGGCCGCGAACTGCGGGCTTCGAAACATGCGAGGTCATCGCAGGCACGAGGACCATCGCGCCGACCATGTTCCCGGCGAGCACGATCGACATGAGCAAGAGGCTCATGTCCGCCGCGAAGCGCAGGCTCGAGATGAAGTACCAGCCGATGATCCCGCCGACCAGCGTCGAGCGCCGTGAAGAACACCGCCATGCCGGTGGTCTTGATCGCGATGCTGGATCGACTCGACGACGTCGTGGCCGCGCTGCCGCTCGTGGACGACGCGGTCCATGATGATACGAGCGCGTAGTCGACGCCGACCCCGACGCCCGAGCGCCTGCACCGGCAGCGTGTTCACGTCGAAGCCGATGTTCGCGAGGTACATGTAGGCGAGCGAGACCGAGCGCTCGCCGTGCCGAGCGAGATGCATGCATGAAGCCGCGATCGCCGACCGAGCGATACGGTGATCCACGATGACCAGGAAGATCGCGGTGAACGAGGCGATCAGGGTCGCGTTGTTGCTGCCCTCGACCTCGTCGTTGCTGCGCCGCGAGGACGCCCATCAGGCCCGACGCGAGCGCGAAGCTGGCGCCGTCCGCCCAGCTGGCCCGACTCGCGCCGCTCGAAGTCGCCGCCCTGGTACTTGCACCCACAGCTCGTGGCGGCTCGTACAGGCCGCGCCTGCGCACCTGCGCGTGGGTGCCCGCCGCGCGTCGTCCTTCCACTCGGACTCGACCCGTGAAGTTGCGCCGGTCGAGCTGCGCCGACTTGATCAGCGCGTAGGCGGTCGCGAGGTCGTAAGCCCGGCGACCTTGCGAGAGCTTCTCGACGTTCGCGTCCGCGATCTTGTCGCACGTTGTCGTAGCCGGTCTCGCGTCAGGTTACTCGACGCAGCTCTCGGGCTCGTGCGCGGCAGCGTGAGGATGCGCTTCGTCGAGTCCTGGGCGGCTGGCTCGGTCGCGGCCCGGCGTGCGTCGACCCTGCTTGCGTCGTAGCTGCCGTCGTCCAGTTCGGGACGGGTCAGCACGACCAGCTCCGGACCGGCGCGGCGGGAGCAGCGGCCCGAGCCACCAGCGGATCGTCGCGCATCCAGGTCGTCGGCGCGGCGTGTCGAGCCGGATCGCGATCTTCCCGGTCGGGCGCGCCTTCAGATGTAGCTCCTGCGCGCGGTCGCACCGCCGTCGCGGATCGTCTCGCCCTGGTGGTCGCTCGTAGAACACGCGCATCGCGGCGTTGCTGCGCGTTCCTGATCGCGGTACCGGATTCAGGACGCGCGGGTCGGGCGAGCCCGCCTCGTACAGGTGAGAGGAGGCCGCCGATCTCGCTGCGGTGCTGTACGGCACCGTCGAGCCAGCGCGGGTCGCCGTTGTGGTAGGCGCGCGTTGATCGCCTTCAGGTAGTCGACGATCGAGAGCGTGCCGCCGACCTTCGGGTCCTGCTCCATGTAGCGCTGCAACGCCTCGATCTCGCGCATGACGTCGGGGCGATGGATGCCGCCGTCCGTCTCGGTCTCGACCACGAGCGATGAGCGTCGTCGGCGCCGTAGAACCTGCTTGCGACGATCACGGCGGCCGACTGGTTGAACTCGCTGTCGGGCCAGAGGATCGGCGTGCCCGGGTGCGACTCGCCGACCGTGCACGAACGGCGCGACCGATCGCGCACAGCGACCACGATCACCGATCCACGACGATCAGGATCACGCCGCACAGAGCGGGGCTCGTCGTGACGCATCCAGGACAGATGCGCTGCAGCACGCCATGACCATCGGCGCCGGCACGTAGTGCTGCGTGTCCTTGGGCGCCGGCATGTACAGCGATCATCAGCCGGTTCAGCGAGCATCTCGGTGACAGACGATCGACATCGCCCAGAACGCGCCGACGATCGCCACCTTCTTCATCAGCGCGATCGACGAGACGTAGATCACCAGGATGCCGATCGCGTCGGCGATGATCGCCGAGCGAAGCCCGGGAGCAGGAGCTCGGCCATCGAGACGCACGACGGCCTCGTACTTGTTCGCCGTTCAGGCCGCTCGTACTCCTCGTAGAAGCGCTCGACGAACTGCACCGAGTGACTCGATCGCGCGCGCGGTGATCAGCATCGGGATCACGAGCACCAGCGGCTCGAGCTGGTAGCCCATGAGCGCGGTGAAGCCGAGGCCCCAGATCGCCGACACGCGATCGCGCCCGATGAACGGCATGCATCACGCCGTAGCAGCGCCGGAAGTAGAGCGCCGAGCATCAGCGAGCAGGATCGCCGAGCGAGAGCGAACGAGGATCAGCACGATCTCCCGCTTGTAGAACGCGAAGGTCCAGCCCGACCAGGATCGGCTGGCCGGTCAGGTGCACCGTCGACCAGTGCCGTCCTTCTCGAGCTCGTCCTTCAGCGCGTGGATCTCGGTCGAAGATCTTCTGGTAGTCGAGCCGGCTCTCGAGGAAGCCCGCGGTCACCATCGCCGCGCGTGTCGTCGCGCGAGACGAAGCGGCCGTAGACCTGCTTGTTCTGGTGGATGCGGTCGGGCAGGCCTTCGATCACGGCCTTGGGCAGGAGCGTCCCGTCGGGGCCGCTTCAGGTTCGCGCCGTCGAGCTTGTAGGTGCGCGGGCAGCTCGGCCAGGCGGAGCTGCAGGAACTCGAGCTCGGCGTTCTCGCTTGCGCAGGACCTCGGTGAGCTCGGCCTGCTTCTTCGCGTCGCCCGAGCGCGGCGCGGCCTTGGTGAGCTCCGAGTCGGACGCCAGCGGCGGCTCGAGCACGCCCTTGCGCTTCTTCACGAACTCGACGAACGCGACGAGATCGCCCGGCAGCGAGTCCGCCGCGCTCTCCGCGCGCGCTGGACGCGTGCGGCGCGTGAAGAACTGCGCCTCGAGCAGCGCGAGCGGCTGCTCGCCGACGACCTGGGTGCGAGCTGCATCACGCCTCGACTGGTCGATGGCCGGTGTCGCGCACCGTCACCGCGGTCATCGACGCGACCTGGCCGTGGTCGACGCCCTCGATCTTGTCGATCTGGTCGGTGAACGCGTAGACCTTCTCGAGGATGCGCTCGTCGTAGATCGAGCCTTCCGCTTCGGCGACGATCGCCGCCGATCACCACGTTCGCGCTGCCGAACTGCCGGTTGTACTTCTCGTAGATCTGGATGAACGGGTGGTTGCGCGGCAGCAGGTCGATGAACTGGCTGAACGACCTGCAGCTGCAGCGCGTGGTAGAGCGAAGAACAGCGTAGCTCCGCCGATCAGCACCAGGTTCACGAGCGCGGTGCTTGATGAAGAAGCGCGAGAAGCGAAGCATCAGCGCGTCCATGGATCCCCCTCTTCCCTGTACGAGCGCAGTCGAGCGCGGCCCGAGGATATGCGAAGTCGAGGGTCGCCGCAGCCCGGCCCGAGCTCAGTCGAAGCGGCGGCGCAGCTCGGCTGGCACGAGCGGGCAAGCCTCGGCGGGTCGGGCAAAGATCCGCGCGCGCAGCCGGGCGACCTGGTCGTAGCCGCGGTCGAGCAGGCGCTCGGGCAGCGCCTGCGAAGCCAGCGGCGAGAGCGCGCCAGAGCCCGCCCAGGCGAATGCAGATCTCGCGGACGGCGGCGGTCCGGACCAGAATCCGGCCGTCCGGAGTCCGGACGACCAGGCTGTCGGGCAGCGGCGAGCGCGCTCGGCGGCGGGCAACGCCGCAAGGAACGCCGCGCTCGCGAGCGGCGCGAAGCGGAATGCGCGGCCGTCGCGGTCCTCGGCGAGCACGAAGCGAACCGCGCGGTGATGGCAGAGCCCGCAGGCGCCGTCGTAGAAGAGCGTCGCGGGCTCCGTAGTCGCGGCGCGGCGGCGAGCCAGCCGGGGTCGAGGCTCAGCAGGAGCAGGAAGACCGCGGCGGGCCAGCGCTCGGGGAACGGCCGGATCAGCCACCAGAGGAGCGCCGCGGCGAACCGCCAGGCGCGCGCGCCCAGCGGGAGCGCGGCGGCATGCGCCAGCCTCCGCCGGGATCGGCTCGGCCGCGCGCGTCGCGACGACCCGTACGGTCTTGGCCGGAGTCACACGTGCGCGAGCAGGAGGCGCGATCGAGGACGGGGCGGACTCCTTCGGCGCAGAGGATCGCGGCGAGGAAGACCGCCATCAAGCGGTCGGCCGCACCGAGCGCAAGGGCGAGCGCGAGCAGCGCATCACGAGCGCGCTCCGGCGCCGTCCGCGACGGAGGCGAAGTGGATCGCCAGATACACGCCGAAGACGAAGCGGTAGACGCTGTACTGGCCGCCCGTCCAGCCGTTCTTCACGTCACTCTTCCGTGTCGGGCTCCGCGCCCCTGATCCGCGCGAGCCCGTTGAAGCGGTTCATCGCGATCTCGAAGCCCTCGCTGATCACCGACCTCGAGCGCCTCGACCGCCAGGTCGACCGTCGCCGAGAAGCGCTCGCGCTCGCCGCTCGGGACCTTCGAGAGCAGGTGCCCGGTGGCCTCCCACGCCCTCGGGCGGCCGGCCGATCCCGACCCGGATGCGCGGGAAGTCCGGACGATGCCGATGCACTCGATGATCGAGCGCAGGCCGTTGTGGCCGCCGTGCCCGCCCTTCTTGCGCAGGCGCAGCTTGCCGCTCGGGATGTCCATCTCGTCGAACACGACCACCACGTTCGCGGGCTCGACGGGCAGGTAGCGCAGCGCCTCGGCGACCGACTCGCCCGACAGGTTCATGAAGGTCTGGGGCTTGAGCAGTCCGACGTCCGCGCCGAGCGCGCGGCCGCGCGCGAACTCGCCCTGGAACTTCGCGCCGATCGCGCCGAACCGGTGCTTCGCCGCGAACCGGTCGCAGACCACGAAGCCCGCGTTGTGCGGGGTCTCCGCGTAGCGCGGGCCGGGATTGCCGAGCCCGACGAAGAGCAGCATGGCGCGGCGGCCGCGCTAGTCCTCGGCCTTCTTGTCGGCGGCCGGGGCAGCGCCCTCGGCGGCGCCTTCGGCCGGCACGGCGGCCTCGCCCTCGGCGGGCACGGCAGCGGCGACGACGGGCTCCTCCTCGAGGCGCGGCGCGACCACGTGAACCACGGTGGTGTCGCCGTCGACCTTCGAGACGACGTCGGGCGGGAGCTGGATGTCGCGCACGTGGATGGCGTCGCCGATCGCCGAGGTTCGAGATGTCGATCGAGAACGACTCGGGAATCGCGAGCGGCATGCACGAGACCTCGAGCGTGCGCAGGAGGGCTCCATCACGCCGCCGTCGAGCTGAACGCCCTTGGACACGCCGACGAAGATGAGCGGGACCTCGACGTCGAGGCGCGCCTGCAGGTTCACGCGCGTACAGGTCGAAGTGCACGACCTTGCGCGAGAGCGGGTCGCGCTGGATCTCCTTCACGAGCACCGGCTTGCCCTCGACGTTCTTCGCGCCGACCAGGTCGACCAGCGCGTTCGCGCCGCCGCGCAGCACGCGCGCGAGCGCGAGGCGCTGCGTCGTCACCGCGGTCGGGTCGATCCCGCTGCCGTACACGACGCCGGGGATCTCGTCCTTGGCGCGCAGCTTGCGCGTCACGCTCTTGCCGCGGCCTTCGCGCGGGAGGATCTCGAGTTTCAGTCGCTCCATGGGGTGCTCCTAGTACTGTGCTCGGCCGCGCTCTACGACGAACGAGCAGAGCTGACGGATTCTTCGTTGTGGATGCGCCGGATCGCCTCGCCGAGCAGGTGCGCGACGCTGGTGATGGCGAACTTCTCGCTGTTCGCGGCGTTCGACTGCACGGGAATCGTGTCGGTGGTGATGAAGCGCTCGATGCAGGATTCCTCGATGCGCTTCACCGGCCTGGCCCGCGAGCACCGGGTGCGTGATCGCCGCCAGCACGCGCTTCGCGCCCGCGGCGCGCAGCGCCTCGGCGGTCTGCACGAGCGAGCCGCCGGTGCGAGACGATGTCGTCGACGATCACGGCGGTCTGGCCCTCGACCTCGCCGACGATGCGGGTCACCTCGGCGACGTCCTTCTTCTCGCGCCGCTTGTCGCCGATCGCGATGCTCGCCTCGAGGCGCTTGGCGAACGCGCGCGCGCGCTCGACGCCGCCCGCGTCGGGCGAGACCACCACGATCTCCTCGCGCGCCGGGATCAGCGCGCGGATCTGCTGCAGCAGCACCGGCATGCGCGTAGATGTTGTCGACCGGGATGTTGAAGAAGCCCTGGATCTGGCCGGCGTGCAGGTCGAGGCAGAGCAGCCGCTCGGCGCCCGCGGTCGAGATCAGGTCGGCGACGAGCTTCGCGGTGATCGGCGTGCGCGGCCTCACCTTGCGGTCCTGGCGCGCGTAGCCGTAGTACGGGATCACCGCCGTCACGCGGCGCGCGGAGGAGCGGCGCAGCGCGTCGAGGAGGATCAGGAGCTCCATCAGGTTCGTGTTCGCGGGCGCGCAGGTGGACTGGATCACGAACACGTCCATGCCGCGCACGTTCTCGCCGATGTCGACCGAGGTCTCGCCGTCGGCGAAGCTGCCGACCTCGGCGCGGCCGAGCTCGATGTCGAGGTGCTCGCAGATCGCGCTCGCGAGCTCCGGGCACGAGTTGCCGGTGAAGATCTTCGTGATGTTCGTGCTCATCGCGTCCTCTCGTCAGTCTCACTCGTCGGGAGTCGGAATCGCTTCGGGTTGGGGCGGCAGGATTCGAACCTGCGAATGGAGGGTCCAAAGCCCTCTGCCTTACCGCTTGGCGACGCCCCATCTCCAACTGCCGGCGGTCCAGTCGGCGGAGGCGCTGCCGGGCGAACTCGTCGCGATCGTCCTCGCTCCCGCCGGTACCTCGACTGTCTCCGCGGCGCGCTGCGCCGCCCGTTCGTCCTCGAACCGCCCGAACACCGTCGGTCCGCTGCCGCTCATGCCCGTCGCGAGCGCTCCCGCTCGTGCGAGCGAACGCTGCGCCTCCCGGATCTCGGGGTGTCGGCGCGCGCCGACGGCTTCGAGATCGTTGCGGGGAGGCGAGAGCAGGCCAGCGGGCCGAAGAAGCGCGGCAATGCTAGTCGGGTCGCGCGGGAGCGTCAATTCGCGGCCCGCTTCGGTGTAGGCCCAGGCCGTCGAGATCTGAACGGGAAGGCCACCAGCACCCAGTGCATCTCGGGAATGCCCGGGAGCGCCTGCGAGCTGCTCGCCCACGCCGCGCGCCGAGCGCCGGCTGCGGGTCCAGAAGAAGGGGACGTCGGCCCCGAGCTCGAGCGCGAGCTTCCGGCGCAGCTCGCGGGGCAGCTCGCGCGCGGACAGGGCCTCGAGGCCGAGCAGCGCCGCCGCCGCGTCCGACGAGCCGCCGCCCAGCCCGGCGCCGATCGGGATGCGATTTCTCGAGCCGCACGCGCAGGTCCAGCGGAACGCCGAGCGCGGCGGCGCGCGCTCCGGCGCCCGCACGACCAGATTGGTGCCGTCGACCGGCAGGTCCGCTCCCGCCGATCGTCGAGCACCGATGCCGCGCCCGGCGGGGCTGCGCTTCAGCAGCATCCGGTCGAACAGGCGCAGCGGCACGAACACGGTCTCGATCTCGTGGTAGCCGTCGGCGCGCCGCCGCAGCACCTCGAGCCCGAGGTTCAGCTTCGCGGGCGCGCGGACCTCGATCACTTCGCCAGCTCTTCCGAGCGCGACGAAGCGCAGCGCGCAGGTCGTGCAGGACCTGGTCGAGCAGCGCCGCCTCGGCGCCGTCGAGGTTGCCGCGCGTCTTCTCGCGCAGGATCTCGAGGATGTCGATCGTCTGGCGCGCGAGCGGCAGGTTCGGCTCGGACGCGGGCGCAGGAGCGGCGCCCGCTTCGGGCGGAGGCGCGACGCCCAGGTGCAGCAGCGCCGAGGTCGAGAGCGACAGCACCAGGGTCGCGAAGCTCATCTCCGGCAGCCCGGCGGCTCGTCCGAGTCGCTCATGCTGGAAGCCGCGCGGCCGCCCTGTTCACCCGCCATGGGCCGACTCCGGCCAGGTCGGATCGACGCCGGTGGTCTCGAGCACGCGCAAGAGCCGTCTCCTTCGAGGATCGCGCTGGACCGCGGTCCAGGTCGCGCCGACCGCGATCACGACGACCGCGGTCATGACGAAGCCGGTGAGCGCGCCGAGGATCAGGACACCGAAGCGCTCGCCGCGCTCCATGAAGCCGACCTTCAGCGGTAGTGCAGGCTGCGCTCGGCCGAGGCGCGCGTGTAGCTGGTCATCACCGACGCGGTGATCGCCCAGATCACCAGCGCCGTCCCTGTCGGATCGGCCGCGTGCGCGCAGCCCACGCGCGATGCCGCCGAAGATCACCAGGTCGGAGAGCCGGTCGATCGACGAGTCGAAGAACGCGCCTGCGGCGGACGAAATGCCCTGCTGGCGCGCGACCACGCCGTCGATCAGGTCGAAGAAGCCCGCGCAGCATGAGCAGGAGCCCCGCGACGAAGCTGTGACCGCCAGCGAGCGCGAGCCCGGCGAGCAGCGACACCCCGGCGCCGGCCAGCGTGAGCGCGTCGGGCGAGACCCGCAGCGCGCGCACGAACGGGAACAGCCGGTAGACGACCTGATCGAGATTCTCGCCGAGCCGCTCCTTGATCACGGCGGGTCCGCTGCGGCTTAGAGGTCGTTCTCCGAGACGGGGATCACGGCGCGCGGAATCGGCCTGATCGGGCCTTCCTTGATGAAGCGCTCGATCCGGCGCGTCCGAAGCTCGTGCTCAGTGGTGAGATCGCGCGCAGCTTCTCGAGATCCTCCGCGTGAGGCGCCGCGACGTTCGCCGCGAGGTCGGGCAGGCGCGCAGTCGTCGGCGGTCGTGCTGATCGCACCCCGGCTTGCGCTGCGAGCGCTCGACCATGCGCACGTCCGGAAACTCCTTGGCTGCCATCTCGATCTCCCTTTCTGCTACTCTGCGAAACCCTTGATAAACCAGCTACTTACGAGAGCCCGCGCGGCATTCGAGCGGCCCTCTCGGAAGGGCGCTCGGCGCTGGCGCGGTCCTGACGATCGCCCTTCTGTGCGGCGTGCGCAACCGCGACCCCGGAAGAAGAAGAAGAGCTCCCCTCTGCCGAGTCCTACTACCAGCACGGCGAGACGGCACTCGAGGGCAAGACCAGCTTCATCTTCTTCCACGACGTCGATTACGCCAAGGCGATCGAGTACTTCCAGGAAGTCATCGACAACTACCCGTACAGCGACTACGCGGTCCTGGCGGAGCTGCAGATCGCGCGACATCCACTTCGAGCGCGGCGAGTACGAGGAGGCGTCGAGCTACTACCACGACTTCGTCGAGCTGCACCCGAAGCCACCCGAAGGTCGCCTACGCGCTCTATCGCAACGGGCTGTGCTCGTACAACCAGATGCGCGACGTGGAGCGCGACCAGGGCCCGACCCGCGAGGCCGTCGCCCAGTTCAGGCGCTGCTCGAGCGCTATCCGAACTCCGAGATGTCCGCCGACGCCGCAGTGCCGGCTGATCGAGTGCCAGAACCGGCTCGCGCGACCAGGACATCGAGATCGGCGACTACTACTTCGCAGCAGCACGCGTGGTACGCGGCCGCGCGCCGCTACCGGCAGGCGCTCACGGACTATCCCGACCACGGCGACCGGATCCGCACGCTCGCGCAGCTGGGCTTCGCGCTCGCGAACCTGCACCAGTACCTCGAGGCGGAGGGCGTGCTGCGCGCGCTCGCTCGAGCTCGGCGCCGAGGACCAGCTGCAGGAGGACGTGCAGGGCGAGCTCGAGATGCTCGCGCGCCTGCCGCTCTACGGCCCGCGCCCGCTCGCCAAGTCGTGCGTCACCAATCCCAACGCGCTCGTGCCCGACCGACGCCATCCCCGCGCCCCGCCCGCCGCGGCGCAGAAGCCGTGAGCTAGCTGGATCGCGGTCGCGAACTCGGCCGGGGCGATCCCGTACGGCGTGACCTCGGACAGCACCAGCGCGCTGGAAGCGCGGCTTCTGGTCCGGGGTGAGCGCGAGCTCGCCCGCCGCCACCAGCTGATCGAGCTGCGCGCCGTAGCCTGCGCCGGCGCGAAGCTCGGCTGTGATCGCGATCAGCTCGCGCAGCGCGGGCCCGAGACCGGCTTGCCGCCGTTCTCGCGCCGCAGCACGTCGATCGGCTGCTGGAAGGCCGCGCGGATCGCCGCCGCGCGGCCGGCTCGTCGATGAGCCGGTCTCGGATCGCGCGCGACGTCGGGGCGGAACACCGCTCGCGGTAGAGCGCGCACGGCCTGCTCGGCCGCGGCGCTGCGCACGCGCCGGTCCTCGGGGGCGATGCGGATCGCCGGGGCGCGCGCCGACCGGCGGCAGGTGCTCGACAGCCGGCGACACGCCGGGCGTCTCGACCGAGCGCTGCTCGAGGTACGCGAGCAGCTCCTCGGCCCAGAGCGGCCGGTCGGCGAGCGAGGCGTCGAGCTCGCTGCGCGTCGACGTGCGGGCGGGCGTCAGCGGCCGGCACCGGCGGCTCTGGCGTCTGCGCGCGTAGTTCGAACTGCGCGGGGCCGGTCACCTGCGGGAACGGAACCGTCGGGAACTCCACGCCCTGCGTCGGGAAGGCAGCGCGCGAGCGAGAGCGGCGAGCCGTTGGACGTGGATCTGGCGCAGCAGGATCTCGTCGCTCGGGATGTTGTCGGAGACCTCGGTGCGGGTCAGGCACCGCGAAGGTGCGCGAGCCACCTGCCGGTCACGCGCCGAGCCGCGCTGAGTGACGATCGAGTTGGCCATCACGGTCAGCAGCCGCTCCGCACGATCAGGTCGTGCGAGACCAGCTTGATCCGCAGCGCCGCGGTGTCGGTGAGCGCGATCGAGTTCTTGGCGCGGACGCGTCTGAGCGAGCCGTTCACGACCATCCGCTGGCCGCTTCGCGACCGCGACGTCGCCGCCGCGTCGCCGCGAGCGACAGGTTGCCGTCGCGGACGAGGGTCGCGGCGTCCCGAGGGCGTGCGCGCGCGCCCCGCTGCCGAGCGAGATGCTGCCAGCCTGGACGAACTGCGTGTCGCTGGTCGAGGCGAAGCGAACGCCGGAGTCGCCGGCGAGCGAGAGCGCCGGCCGTGCGATGGCCACGTCGTCGAACAGCGCCACCTGGCCCGCCGCTCGGCGACCGACGAGGCCCTTCTCGCCCTGGATCCGGCCGTCGAAGCTGGACGTCGCCGGCCGCGGCTGATCGAGGTGTCGTCACGAGTCGACGCGAGCCGTCGAGCCCGAGCGTAGCCGCGCAGAGCCCGCGAAGTTGCCCAGCAGGTGGATGGCCGCCGGCCGGCGCGACGTCGAAGCTGGGGTCGTCGCCGCGCGCGACCAGCTGTCCGAAGATCGCCGTCGGCCGACGCGACGCCGCCCATGGTCAGCTCGCCCGGATCGCCAGGCCCGCGTGAGGTCGAACGGATTGGTGCAGCGCCTGGACCGAGTATATCACCGCTGCGCCGTGCTCGGCGGACGCGCCTTTCGCCCGAGAGCCTTCCACGTCGCCGTACGCGGAGCACGTCGCCGCCGAGCTGATAGCTGCCGAGCTTGCTCGACGTGTCGCTAGCTCGTGCTTGGTCGAGCGCGCTCACCAACAGGTTGCCTGCTGCCGACCGCGATCGCGTACTGCTGGTCGGCGCGAGCCATGGCGATCGACTGCGTGCCGGTGACCTGCGATCGCCGGGTCGCTCGCGCGTTGGGTGGATACGCCGATCATCGCGACAGCCCGCCGCGCATGCCGACGCTCGAGCGGTGCAGTTTCGGGTCGTTCGGATCAGTCCTTCGGAGCGAGCGCGTCCGAGCCGGCGCGATCGGGTTGCCGCCGCCCGTCGCCGTCAGCGACGAGCATGCCCTTCTTGAGCGGGCCGTTGATCACGAGCTGGGCCGCTGTCAAAGTTCGAGATATCGTCTGCGCGATCGGCGCGTTCAGGGCGATCTTCTGCGCGCTGGTCGGCCAGGGCATGACCCGGCCCGTGTTCTTGCCCAGCAGCAGAGCCGCCGAACCTCTGAGCTCTTGCCCACGTCGAGGACCGCGGTCCGCATCGCCCGTGAAGGTTGTGGTGCGCGGCCGATCACGTGCGCGTCGCCGGTCCACCGTCAGTCGCCAAGGCGGCGCAGCGTCTGCCGTCGCGGCCGAAACCGGTGAGCTTCGAGGTCGCCGTTCGACCGTTGCGCTGCACGGTCGCCGCCTCTACCGCGCTGTTGCCCACGCCGACCACGCTGCCGAGCTGCAGCTTCTGGAGGTCGAGCTCCGGGCCGTCAAACGGTCGTCACGGTGATCGGCGTGCCCGTTCCGCCGGCCTTCCGTTCGCTCGCCGCGAGCGTAGGGCGCGCGTAAGCCCATGGACCTTCGGGAAGTCCGCTCGCGCCGAGGGGTGATCGGCGCCGTCCTGCGAGATCCAGCTCCAGGGTGCAGCGCTGAACTCCTCGACCGTGGCCGTGCCAGTCGAAGGCGTCGTTCGGCCGTCGGGGATCCGGCGAGCCGTCGGCTCCGCCAGAAGCTCTTGTCCTGTCTCGACCGTGAGCGACACGGATCCGGCGCTGCTTACCAGTCCTGCCGGCGCCGGAGGCTCGGGCCGTGAAGTCCGATGCCGGAGAGTTTTGACCTCGCTGTCGGGGCCGTTGCCCGCGCCGTCCGGATGCCGCCAGGCGGACTGACGTCGGGGCGGATCGTCTTGGTCCCGAGATCGAGGCTTCGGCGTGATGCACCTCGAGGGTCGATGCCGCCGGCGATGATCTCGGAGCCGTCGATCTGCGGGCTGATCGTCCTGACGACCGACCCTTGAGGCCCGTGCGGTGGAGCTCTGCCGGGATCGCGTCACCAGCCCGTCGCTTCCCTCGACCGCTAAGGTCTCCCCTTGCCCGGCGCTTCACGTTGCCCAGTGATCTCGACGCTCCGGCCGCGGATCGAGTTGGTGGTGCCTGAGGCCCGGGGTGCTGGTCCGGGCGAGGAGCAGCGCAGGTTCCCGGTGACCCGGTCACCGCGTTGCCGTTGCCGACGCAGCGGCCCGAGCGGGGTCGCCGCATCGTCGCGCCTGGCCTGCGCCGCCCACCGCCACGAGCAGGTCGCAGCGAGGATCCCGACTGTCCGGGCGATGGCTGGGGGCCTTGCCGGTCGCGCGGTCGAGCCTCGATCGCGCCGGCGTCGCCGCCTGGTGGTCGCCGGCACCGCCGCGCGTCCTCGGCGCGCCGCCGGTTCCGCCCGGAGGCGCGTCGATCGTGCCGAGCTTCAGCGAGGCACTGCCGCTCACTTCTACGTCTGCCGCCGTTCCCGCCGACCGCACCCGCAGGCGCCGACCGCACCTGGCGCCGCTGCCCGTCAGGCACCTCGACCCCCGACGGAGTCGGTCGCGGCGACCTTCACGCCGCCCGCCGCGCCCGACGCCGCGCCCTTGCGGCACCGACGCGTCGAGCACGCCGCGTCGTGTTCCGCTGGCTCTTCCCGTGGACGTCGATGCTGCCGCCGCCGCCGTGCGAGGTCGCGACGTCGCCGACCGCGCGGGATCGCCGCTTCGCGCCGAAGCCTGGCCTCGATCCGATCTCGATGTCGCCGCCTGGTCGTCGTCGACGATGTCCCGGTGATGGTGACGCGCGCCGCCGGCAGGCGACCTTCTGGTTCTGCAAGGCGCCCGCGGCGGCGTTGAGGGTGAGCGCGCCGGCGATCTTGAGATCGCCGGTGCCGTCGGTCCACGCCGCGCTCCGCTCGAGCGTCATCGGGCCCTTCTTCTGCATCGAGAGCGACACGAGGTCCAGCTGCACCGCCGGCGACGCGGAACGGTGATGCCCAGTCGCCCCTTCGAGCGTGAGGGCCGGTGCGCGAGATCCAGGTCGGTGTTCGCGAACGCGGAGGCTGCCGCCCTTCGAAGGCGCAGCGCCAGACTCATCGTTGTCGATGTTCGGGCTGAAGCGCAGTCGGTGCGGGTCGCGGCAGATCGCCCGCGAGCGAGACGACGTACGTCCTGGGTCAGGCCGAAGCGCTTCGGCGACACCCCGCGCTGTTCGGATCGTCGCCGGCGTCCGGGCGAACCGCGCGCCGTCTCGCCCGATCGATGCTGATTGACCCGCGAGCCCGTCGCGGTGCCCGAGCACGTTGCCCAGGCGCGCAGGTCGATGCTGCTCGGCGGTGAGCGGTGCGTGCCTGGTCAGGTTGCCGACGCCGGTCACGGCGCCGGCCGTCAGGTCGATGCACGCCGTTCGCCGTCAGGTCGATCGCGTCCGTCGGTTCGTCGATGACCGTGATGGCGTGGCTGGACCAGCAGATCCACTGGCGGCTCTGCGCGATGAGCCTCCGTCGAGCGCGGAGCTGGCTGGTCGCCCAGGCTTCCGGACCGTGGCTCCGGAGAGGATGAGCCGGGTGCCCAGTGTACTTGTCCGCTTGCGCGGAGTCGGAGGCTGACCGCGCCGTCGAACGACTCGAGCCGGCACTCCATGCCGTCGACCAGAGCCGCTCGCCGAACTCGACTCTTGCTCGGGCAGGCGAGGCGCTCCGACGGGTTGGCGTCCTGGGCGAGCCCGAACACCTCCGGTGCGCGGCGGATTGCCCGCCGGCGTTGGTGAACACGCGCCGTCGGATCGACGACGTTGATGGCGGCACGTGGTTCCGCTCCAGCGGTGCCATCGGCGCTGGCGTTGGCAGCCGTCGCCGGCGACGACGAGCAGGATCCCGTGGCCCTGCAGCCTGCGCCGTGGCTGAGGTCGCCCGCGCCGCCTCGCGCCCGACTGGATGCCGATCACCTGATCGTCGCGCGTGCCGCGCGCGATCACAAGTCGAAGTCCGCGTCGAGCCGGGTCTGCGTGGTGGAGTCCCGGTGAACGAGCCGACCTCGAAAGACCGACCGCTGACGCCGACTGCGGATCGCGCGCGACCGAAGCGGTCGCCGAACAGCTCGCGAAAGGCCGCCGCCCTTCACGCCCATCGAGCAGCGTCTGCCAGCGCGAAGGTCATCCCCGACGCCGTGCTGAGGCTGAGCGTCGAGCCGGCGACGCTCGGCGTGAGAACGGCCGGGGCGAGATTGTCCGTCGTCTGCTCGTCGATCGCGCGAGTCCTGGGAACAACGCGAAGCGTCGGATGCGGGTTGCTCGGGTCCGTCGGCGGGGTTGTCCGGCGTGGTCAGCGCCGGAAGCGCAGGTCGTCGCCGGGCACGACCGAGCCCCGTGGGGACGACGCCCGCGCCGGTGCCGACCGGATGGTGCTCGACCGAGGTCAGATCCGCGCTCACCTTGACGTCGCTGGCCAGTGCCACAGCCAGTGACCGACGCCGTCGGTCCGGAAGCCGACGATGCGACGAACTCGCGCGCGGTCACCTCGCCGCCGAACAGGACGGGATTTTCCGGGTCACCCCGCGTGGTGGTGTCATTCGAGAGCGACCGCACGTCGGCGCCGCCCGCGAGGCGCAGCGGGCCGGAGTCGATGCTGGAGGTCGACGTCGCGCTTCGACCAAGGCGAGCTGTTCCGGGTCCGGCGCGTCGCTCGCGCTTCCTGCGCCCTCGGTGATCACTTATCGTCCTTCACGGTCACCGCGCCGCCGCTCGATCGAGACGAACGTCGGCGCCGAAAGCAGTCTCTGACCTTCCAGCACGCTGATCGGGTTGCGCTCGCCGTTCGTGCTCCGAGGTCGTGGCCGCGCGCGCGGACTCCCGATTTCAGGCCCAGCGCGGTCCGTTGCCCGCAGGAAGATGTTGCCAGGCGCTCGTACGCCCTGGCCGCGGTCGCCGGCGCCGCCGGTGGGAGATGTTCGCGACGGTGAGCTTCCCGCCCAGAGTCGGGCCGCACGCTGCCGCCGTCGAGCCTGGGGTCGGCCGCGCAGCGGAGCAGCGCCGCCTTCCGCGAGCACGTCGCCAACAGAGCGTCACGTCGCCCTTGGCGTTTCGACGGTGACGCCGCCGCCCCGGGTCTGCTGGACCCCCGGCGCTGAGAACCGCCGCGCGCGTGATGATCAGACTTGGCCTGCACCGACTCGCCCGTGATGTGGCCGTCCAGCGTCACGCCGGGCACGACGTTGTTCGCGCGGCGATCGTCACGCTCGAGATTGCGGCGGGTGCCCGAGCCCAGGATCCGAGCCGCCGGTCAGCGAGGTGCCGTCGTCGCTGAGCTTTGCCAGGAGCTTCTTCACGTCGCCGCCCTCAGATCCGCACCGGGCCGCCGCCGGTGAAGTCACGATGTCAAGCCGTCGGTCGCGGACCGTGCCGCGCAGCGCCGGGACGAGCACGCACGGGCGGCTGTGCCGTGTGCCCGCGGTTGTGCGGCCTGGCGACGACCGACTGCAGGTTCCCCGCGATGCGCAGCGCGGGATCCCAGGTCGACCACCCCGTTGGGGACACTGGTCGAATGCACTCGTGTCCCCGGCTTCGCCGCCGACGACCATGTCGCTCTCCGACTGTGTGAAACCGCGATGACCTGGCGAGTCGAGGCTCTGCACCGTCAGCGGGTCATGGTGGGCCGCGGATCGTGGTGCTCGGCGCGTCGATCAGCGAGCTGCGTCCCGGCTCACGAAGCGACGCCGTCGTCCATGTTCGATTCGCGGTGGCCGACGTCAGCGAAGACCGTCGGTCGGCGCGCGCTCGGACGCCGGGCCGAGCCCGAGCTATGGCGAGGTTCCAGGTGTCAACGTCGCCGCGCCGGCGCCGCTTCGACGTTCACTTTGATTGTTGCGCCGTCGACGGGCGGGACGGTGCCTGCCGCGTTGCGCAGCAAGAAGCGGTCCTGGACGACGACCTGACCCTTCTCTCGCCGATCGCGCCGAGCGCCGAGCGTGTTCGCGTGTCCAGCGTCTGCGGCAGGTACGGTCGCGCCGGCCGCGCCGACCAGCTTGCCCGCCTGAAGTCGCCCCCAGAACGTGACGTTCAGCGTGTCGGTGGCGGCCACCGTGCCCGCGAGCGCGACGTCGCCCTTTGGCTGCTCGCCTGGAGCACGCGACTCACTCGCGGCGCCTGGATCGACGCCAGTGTTGAAAGATCGCCGTGCCAGGTAGAGATCGCCGGCGCCGAGCGTGATCCGCCGGCCAGGATCGACAGCTTCGGGCGCCGTCGGAACCGACGCGGCCCGAAGCGCGCGCTCGGTGCTGGTGACGCCGACCGCCTCTCGCCCAATGACCGCTGTCCGCGCCGCCCTCGACGCGCAGCAGGAGAGGCCGTTGCCGCTGGCCGTCGCGCCCGATGAATACGTCGCGGCCCGCGGCCATCACGATCCAGCCGTTCGGCGTTGATGTCGCCGCCGAGTTGGACGAACCTGCGCGCCGACGAGGCGCGACCGGCGTTGGTGACGATGCGACGTTCGGCTCAATCCGACCGGCCAGCCGCGCTCGGGTCGGTCCCGATCTCGCCTGCGTTCTCGACCTTGCCCTTCAGGTTCGTGAAGTGGTCGATGCCGCGCTACGAAGTCCTTGTCGGAGATACCTGCCGGCCGCCCTGCAGGCCCGCGACGTTGATCTGCGAGTCCGAGGCCGAAGAACACGCCGGCCGGGTTCACGATGTAGATCATGAAGTTCCGTGCCGCCCTGCTGCGGTGATGGCGCCGTTGATCTTGCGTCGGTGCGCGGGCGTCGATCCGGTTGAGGACGCGAATCAGACCACCCCGTCGTCCCCGGCCTCGAAGCGGGACCGCCTCGCCGTGCGCGATGTCGAACGTCGAGTACTTGATGATCGCCCGTTCTGCGCGGTTCACGACCCACAACTGCGTGAGCCTGGGTGAGCCGGTTCCCTTGCCGTTGCCGCCGGTTCTGGTGCGGTCCCGCGAACGCGACTGCGCGGGCCCGACCGCGATCAGCGCGGTGAGGACCGACACCATCAGGTGTCGCAAGAGCTGCACGGCGTTGGCTTCGCGAGTCGCTTCGATCGCCAGTACCGCATCATCGCCGAGAAGTGCAGCTCGGTGTCGTCCGGCGTTCACCTGGGCCGATCGGCACGTCCGAGGAGCGCCCAGCCGTAGTCGAGGCGGACCGCGAAGTTGCCGGCGCACGATCGACCTCGATGCCCAGCGCCGATCGACGCGAGCTGCGTCGTTGCTCTCGCCGAGCACGCGGTCCGACTGGTTCGAACACCTGGCCCCAGTCGCTGAACGCGACGCGAGCACCGAGGTCCCAGTCGGGCAGACCGGTAGCTGCCGTCGGGCGCGGCCCGGAATCGCCCGAGCCAGGGCATCTGCCAGGGGTCGACGGTGCGCGCAGCCCGAGCGGACGTGATAGCGGTACTTTCGGGGCTCGCGTTCACGAACGGAGTCGCCCGGAGACGATCGACTGCGGATAGCCGCGCACGGTCGCCATGCCCGCCGAGCACGCCCTCGGCCTGCGGGATCACGCGTGTGCCCGAGCGACGTCTGGCCGGCGACGCTGCCAGGCGAGCTCGTGCGCCATCTCGCGCGGGCGCAGCGGCCGCGGATCCCGAAGAAGCGCGTGCCGTGGAAGCATCGGCTGCAGGAAGATCGAGCCGCCGAAGCCGCGCCGAGAAGGACGCGCCAGTTGTCGTCGAGGTTGGCGCGCGCACCGTCTGCGAGAAGCTCTGCAGATGTCTCGACGCGCTGGTGCCCGCGATCGCCGGCACGCTCTGCTCGAAGCCGACGCGACCGCGCGTGCGCGCGACCGTCGACCGGGCGATCGAGCGTGAAGCCCGAGCTCGGGCACGAAGAACGGCATCGCGTTGCCTTGAAGCCTCGTCGAGGTTCACGACCGCGATGTTCATGATCGCGCGCCGAGATCAGCCGTCGATGAAGAAGCCCGGCTGCCGCGATCGAGGCTCTGCGACCAGCGCCGTTCAGCTCCCACTGCGTGCCGCTGAAGTTCGCCTTGTCGTCGGACGGACCTTCGCGTCGCTCGGGTCGTTCCGCGTCCACCACGCACCGTGTTCGTGAAGCCGAACTGGTCCGACGCTGTACTGTGCTCCAGTCGCCGCCCAGGCGCCCGCGCAGCCGGTCGACGAACGGCATGCGGCGTCTCCGTACGAGCCTGCGACACCGCGTTCATCTGGTTCGAGAAGCTCGAGGTGACGTAGTCGAGCAGGAGCACGTCGTCGTGCCGGTGAGCTGGTAGTTCGGCGTAGCCGAAAGTGCTGGCGGTTGTCGCCGGTCATGTCGGTGCCGGTGTTCGAGTAGTCGCTCGGAGACCGATCCAGGGCCGGTCCTCCGCGACCATGTAGTCCAGGTTCACGACGCCGGGTGTCAGGGTCGGGGTCACACAGCGTCGACCATCCGACCCGGCAGGCGATTCAAGCCGGCGAGGTAGTCGTCGAGCTTCGTTCTTGTTGAGCGGGTCGCCGGCGCCCACCGGCTGCAGCGGGGAGCGCGCGGCGATCGTCCTCGTGGTCGTTGCTGATCTCGCGTCGCGGACGGCGCCGCCAGGCGCGAGCGCGGGCGCCGCGAACGTGCGCACGCCCTGGACGCGGCCGGGTGTGCACGACCAGGTGCAGGTCGGTGGACTCCCTCGGGGCGCACGATCCGCCGCCCGTGTCCGGCGTCGATCTCGTTCGGCGGCGGCGCGACGTAGACGCCGATCAGCCCGCGCGCCCGAGCTCGCCGACGACCTGCTCGCACAGGTCCTGCAGGCCGGTCGCGTAGAGCGGCACCGCGCTCGTTCGCGCCGAAGCTCGGACGAGCTGGAACCACACGTTGTTGCCGCCGCGGCGCGCGCCGACGTAGCCGTCGGAGGCGTTGCCCGAGCGCATAGCTGGCGTCGAGCGCAACAGCTCGATCGGCGGCTGCAGCGGGTGCTCGTTCGCGTACGCCGACCAGCACGCTGGCCGACCCAGTAAGCGCGGGCCGTCGGTCTGGGTGTGTTGCTCGCCCGCCGGCGGGTCGCGTCGGGATCGAAGCTCGCGCGCGCGGCGCTGGCGGCGAGTACAGAGCGCGAGCGCGGCGACCGACGAGCGCGGAGGTCGCGCGAAAGCCAGACGGCCCCGCGCATTCCTCTCCCCTCCTCAAGCACTTCGACCGAGCCTGCGCGACTTTGAACCGACGGCGTACTGTAAACCGATCGGGCCTCGTTCCGCAGCGGCGCGGTCCGGCACTCGGAAAGTGGCGTTCGCAGGGCCTTCGGTGGCGGGCAATCGCGTGTCGGCGGCGGGGGCTTGCGTTGCGTCCGCGCGCACGCGCGCGCAGCCGGCCGGCAAGCTCGCGCGGCTATCCCTGGAGACCGGCGACGCTCGCGAGCCGTTCCAGGGCCTCGGCGAGCTTGTCGACGTCGGGGCCGCCGGCCTGCGCGAAGTCCGGCCGGCCGCCGCCCGTGCCGCCCACGTCCTTGGCGAGCTCGCGCACCAGGTCGCCCGCCGAGAAGCGCCCGACCAGGTCCTTGGTGACGCCCAGCGCGAGCGCCGCCTTGCCCTCGTGCTTGACGCCGAGCAGGACGATGCCGGAGCCGAGCCGCTGCTTCAGCTCGTCGACGAGGCCGCGCAGCTCCTTCGGGGCTGGCGTCCTCGACCTCGCTCGCGAGCAGCTTCACGCCGCCGACCTCGCGCACGCGCTGCATCGGATCGCGCGCTGCCGCCGCGGCGCATCTGCGCGCGCGTCTTCCTCGAGCTCGCGCTCGAGCTCGCGCTCGTGCTCGAGCAGCCGCGCGACGCGGGCCGCGAGCTCGGCGGGCGAGGACTTGCAGGAGCTCCGCCGCGTCGCGCAGCGCTGCGCGCATCGCGGCGCGCGTGCTCGAGGGCGCCGAAGCCGGTCGCGGCCTCGATGCGCCGCACCCCGGCGCCGATCGCCGCCTGGCCGACGATGCTGGAACGAGCCGATGTCGCCGGTCGCGTGCGCGTGCGTGCCGCCGCACAGCTCGGTCGACGGGCCGAAGCGTCACCACGCGCACGCGGTCGCCGTACTTCTCGGTGAACATCGCGATCGCGCCCGCGGCGAGCGCGTCGCGGTAGGACTTCTGCTCGCACCGTCGCGGCGCTCGTTCGCGAGGATCGAGCGCGTTCACGCGGTCCTCGACGCGCGCGCACTCGTCCGTCGCTGAGCGGCGCGTCGTGGGTGAAGTCGAAGCGCAGCCGGTCGGGCGCGACCAGCGAGCCCTGCCTGCGTCGACCTGCGGCCCGAGCACGTCGCGCAGCGCCGCATGCAGGAGGTGCGTGCCGGAGTGGTTGCGCACGGTGGCGGCGCGCGCCGCGGCGTCGACCGCGAGCGCGACCGAGTCGCCGACGCGCGAGCCGCCCGAGCGCGACCCGGCCCTTGTGCACGATCAGCCCCTCGACCGGGCTTCTGGACGTCCTCGACCTCGAGCTTGCCCTCGGGTCCGGCGATCTCGCCGACGTCGCCGACCTGCCCGCCGCTCTCGGCGTAGAACGGCGTCTCGTCGACGACGAGCTCGACCCGGTCGCCCTCGCCGACCTCGCGCACGGACTCGCCGCCGCGCGATCAGCGCGCGGATCGTGCGCGCGCGCCTCGCGAGCGCGTCGTAGCCGGTGAAGCGCGACCGGCTGCGCGCTCGCGAGCGCGCCGTAGACCTCGGCGGGCGCCGCCTCGCCGCGTGCCCTTCCAGGCGGCGCGCGCGCGTGCTGCCTGCGCGCGCATCGCGTCGTCGAACGCCGGCGCGGTCGTAGTCGAGCCCGTGCCCGCGCAGGATGTCCTCGGTCAGGTCGGTCGGGAAGCCGAACGTGTCGTAGAGCTTGAACACCACGTCGCCGGCGAGGCGCGACTGCTTGGCGCGCTTGACGCTGGCGATCTTCCTCGTCGAGCAGCGCGAGGCCGCGGCCGAGCGTCTTGCCGAAGCGCTCCTCTTCCTTCTTGATCGTGTCGACGATGAACGCGCGCCGCTTGGCGAGGTCGGGATAGGCCGTCGCCCATCTCGTCGATCACGCGCGTTCACGACCTCGAAGAGGAACGGCCCCTCGATCCCGAGCAGCACGCCGTGGCGCGCCGCGCGGCGCAGCATCGCGGCGCAGCACGTAGCCGCGGCCCTCGTTCGACGGCAGCACGCCGTCGCCGACGAGGAACGCGCAGGCGCGCGCGTGGTCGGCCGACCACGCGCAGCGAGACGTCGCTGTCCGGGCCCGCGTCCGTAGGGCGACCTTCGCGAGCGCCGAGGCGCGCGCGAGGCAGCGGGCGGAACAGATCGGTGTCGTAGTTGCTGTCCACGCCCTGCAGCAGGCGGGTCAGGCGCTCGAGCCCCATGCCGGTGTCGATCGACGGCTTGGGCAGCGGCACGCAGGTGCCGTCCGCGCGCTGCTCGAACTGCATGAACACGAGGTTCCAGATCTCGACGAAGCCCGGCCCGACGGATCGCCGCCCGCCTCGAAGCGCGCGCGGTCGGTGATCTATGTGGATCTCCGAGCACGGGCCGCACGGCCCCGTGTCGCCCATCGCCCAGAAGTTCTCGTCGTCGCCGAGCTTGAAGATGCGCTCGGGATCGAGCCCGCATCATGTCGCGCCAGAGCGCGTAGGCCTCGGCGTCCTCGCGGTGGACCGAGACGACCAGGTCCGTTCGGGTCGAGCTTGTAGACGCGGGTCAGGAGATCCCAGGCGAACTCGATCGCCTCCTTCTTGAAGTAGTCGCCGAAGGAGAAGTTCCCGAGCATCTCGAAGAAGGTCTGGTGGCTCGGCGAGCGGCCGACGTCTCTCGAAGGTCGTTGTGCTTGCCCGAGACCGCGCATGCACTTCTGCGCGGTCGTCGCGCGGGTGTACGGCCGCTTCTCCTCGCCCGTGAAGACGCGCTTGAACGGGACCATGCCCGCGTTGGCGAACATCAGCGTGGCGTCGCCCTGCGGCACCAGCGACCCCGACGCCACCTGCGCGTGGCCGCGCTCGGCGAAGTAGTCGAGGAATGCCTTTGCGGATCTCGTTCCCGGTCATGGGCGCGACAGGATACCTGACTCGGAGAGGCCGGCCCAAGCGGCCTCAGGGATGCGCCGGTCCGAAGGGCGGCACGACCCGGACCTCGGCGACGATCTTGCGCATCAAGGCGCGGCGCCGCTCGATGGCTTCGGACGGACATGAACTCGTAGTCGTACGTACATGCCCGTAGACGGCGAGCACGTGGGTCGGCGAGATCGGGCGGAGGAAGATGTCGCCGGAGATGCTTGAGAGTCGCGTTCGAGATCCGGATAAGGTGAGCTGGTACCAGGTGGTCGTCGCCGAGCTCCAGGTAGCTGCGACGTAGATCAGTGTTCTCGAACTTTGGGATGTAGGACGAGGATCAAGCGGCCTGGCTTGCGTACGTCCGGTACCAATAGAACTGAGCAAACTGCTCGGCAGACCAGCTCGGCTCCATCTGGCCACCCCCGTCGACGGGCTGTACCTCCATCTCGACCTTGAGCTCTGCGTATTCTCGGCTCCGGCAGCCCGTACGCCGTAGTCCACGTTGTACGAAGTCCTGAGTCTCCCGACTCGTCGCGCTCGATCTCTGCAACCCGCCGTCGGGTCGACCCGGACCTGCGGATCGGGCGGAAGCTTGATACGACGATCACCCGATCGCCGGCGTAGGTCCGGATGCTCGCTCCACGCCCCGACGCTCCTCGTTGGTCGGCACGATGAAGATGCGACTCGCAGCCCAGAAGCTGATGCGCCGACGCCAACGAGTCCGAGGCGCAGCGCTTGCCTCATGGGTATGACTAGTGAGCGACTGATGCTGGGGAACGGAAGCAACGGACGATGGACTCCGCCGAGAAGATCAGCCTGCGCGGGTAGGAGCAGCAAGTGCGAGCCCGCCCGTCGGAAGTTTCCGCCGGCGAAGGTCGCGACGGGATCGTTGTCTCTCGCGAAGTAGCCGTAGGGTCCCTCCTTGCGCCCGGACCACCGAGCGCGAAGGCGTACCGGCCAGTCGACGACGTCGCCAGGGGCCGAAGAAGTCCACCGTCACGTCGTCGAGCCTACGGTCCGCGAGATGCAGCGCCCAGAACAGCGTCAGCGTTCCCTTGGCTGTGACCCGCGATGTGCACTGGGCTCCTGCGCTCGCGTCAGCAAGGTCCGCCAGCTGAATCGAGGCAGCCGGCGGCGCAAACTTCATCAGCGCTGACTCGAGCCGTGTCGGAGATGCAAGTTGACGGTGTCGTCGTAGGCCGAGAATGCACGGCTGGCTGCCAGACTTCGCGAGCGCATTCCTCGCAGCGCCGTTCGAGTGACTGTTCTGCTGGCCATTCACGCGAGACGTTCCCTGCGAAGCGGACCTTCGTGAGCGGGTGCCGACCTGATGTCGTCGCCCTCCTTCCACACGTACCAGAGCTCGAGCTGCTGATCCTTCCACTGCAGGAAGCCGAGCACGATGCTCTGCGGCAGGCCGAACGGAACGCGCTTGTCCGGGCAGGATTCCCAGGGTTGAAAGTCGTCGATTGTAGACCTTCCAGGCCTTGCGTCCGAGCGCCCGCTGGCGCGCCGACTGGTTGCCCGACCAGCCGATGCCGTTCCAGGCGGCGACCGCGGCGAAGCGGATTCCGCCCCAGCTCGACGACGAGGAACGAGGCGGCCACTGCGGCCCCGACACCCGCTCGCGGTCAGCGCGCCCGATGCGCGCGATCCAGGCACATCGCCGATCCAGGCTCCACGAACGAGCCACCGGTATCCGACTCAGGGCGCCGAGGAAGGCTGCTCGGCGGTGAACCCGGTCGGGTCGACGAGCGACAGCGAGGTTGTTTCGCGCGTAGGCGTAGCCGTTCTGCGCCTGCGGATCGGTGGCCGCGCTCGCCGCCGGGTCGGGTGACAGGAAGCGGCCGAGCTGCGGGTCGTAGACCCGGCCGCTGCAGGTGCACGAGCTGAGACTTGCGCAGCTGGACCGCGCCCGAGAACCCCGCGGCGCGACGCCGAAGCCTAGTCGCCGGGTCGTCAGCGCCGATCGGGCTGCCGCGCGGACCTCGCCGTGCGGCGTCGTAGCCTGATTCGCTCGACCAGACCACCGGCGGCGTCGGTCAGTGCCTGCGTCGACTCGAGGTGGTCGCGGTGCACGTAGCGCGTGCCGGCCGCAGCTTGGCTCGCCGTGTGAACGGCGACGAGCGCGCCGTCGGCGCAGATCATGTGGCGGCGCTCGACCCGGCCCGCTGCGAAGGTCGGTGGCCGATTCGTAGAGCGGGCCGAGCTGCACCACGTACGTCGAGCTGACCCGTCGCGCGACGCGTCGATCTCGAGCCGGGTCAGCAGCTCTCCCTCCGGGCCCGTAGCCGAGGAACTCGAACGCTGCCGTCTGGCGCCGACTGCCCGACCGCGAGCAGCTCGTTGCGTCGCCGACCAGACGAGCGTCGCGTCCGGCGCCGTCGCCGAGCAGATTGCCGCCTCGCGTCGTACGAGAAGCGGCGTCCGTCGGCGCTGGTCGCGAGCACCGCGTGCGGCCGCGGACTCCCGGGCGTCGGGTACTGATACGCGCCGTGACCCGTCTTGTAGGTGAGGTTGCCCGCGGCGTCGTAGCGCAGGTCCGGAGCGCGCCCGGTCTGCGACGAGGTCGCGCTCTGCAGCCGGTCCAGCGGGTCGTAGCTGAAGGCCTCCGGCGACTGCGAGGTTCCTGGTCCGCGCGGCCGGCGAAGGTTGCCGCCGCGCAGGTCCCAGTCGTAGCTCAGCAGACTGGACCGTCGACGCCGACGCCGCTGCCGGTGAGGATCCGCTCGAGACGGCCCGGTCTCAGGCTCGTAGATGTGGTCCGTCCGCAGGCCGTTGCGCGAACCGCTCGCGCTCCGACGCGGCCGTCCGCGACGCGCGACTCCGGCGGCCCAGAGCGTCCCCTCGCCCGGGCTGCCGCTCGAGACGGAGGCTCGAGCTTGGCCCGAGTCCGTGTAGCGCTGCACGACTGCGAAGCCGTCCGGGATAGACGATCCGCGAGCAGCCGGCCGGACCCGTCGTACAGCACGCAGCACGCGCAGCGTGGCTGGTGCCTACGCGCAGTCGTCGTGGCGCTCGGGCGGCCGAGCGCTGTCGTAGCTTTCATCGCGCGCGGTGCCGTCGGGCAGCGCCGCCACCCGCGCGAGCCGGCCGAGGCCGTTGGCGCGCATCCCAGGTCCAGCTCGTCGACGAGCCGCCGTCGTCGCGGCGGACCATCCGGCCCAGCAGCGTCGTACGTGAAGCGGGTCTCCGTACCCCGTGCGTCGACGCTGGAGCCGTCCGCGCGCCCAGCGCGTCGTAGCGGTAGCTCCAGGAGCCGAGGTTCGGCCCGTCTGACGGCGCCACGACGCGCCCGCGCAGGTCGAATCGTCGCGCGCGTCTCGCTCTCGCGGATCGCGGAGCCGCACCGACCTGGCCGGAAGCCGTCGAGCGCTGAACACGGCGTCGGCCGCCGTTCGGGTCGATCGCGCTCGACCGGCGCGCCGCGCGAGTTCGCGGCGCTCGCGCGCGCGTGTGTCGCAGCGGGTCGGTGACTGTGGTCGTGAGCGGTGCGTAGGCGTAGGTCGTGAGCGCCTGGTCTGGCGCCTTGAGTCTCGCTCGGGCCGATCGAGCTCGTCGAAGCGCGATCTCCGCGAACCTGCGGCGGCGTCACCCGGCGTAGTACGGTCCGCGAGCGCCGGATCCGATGTTCCGCGGAAGTCGTAGCGCTGTCGGTGCGGACCCAGTCGCGCCGTCGAAGCCGAGCCGTCTCGCCGCGGCAGCTCGCGGCCGAGCGCGTCCGAGGTACTGCGATCAGCGATCCGCGGCCCGGCGTGTCGGTGCGCGCGGAGCATGGCTGCGCCCGCGGGACACGCCGCACCGCAGCGCGCTTCGCGACGTGGCGAGACGGCGATCACCGTCGGGCCGCGTCGTCGAGATCGGCCGGCCGAGCGCGTCGTAGTCCAGACGCGGGTCGGCGGAATGTCCCGGGTTGGGGTCGAACACGCGCACGGCGCGCGCCCGGAAGCGCGGATCCGACTCGCTCCGCCGGCTCTGGCCCCAGCGGGTTCAGCTCGAGGATCGGCTGCGGCGCGCGGGGTCGAAGAAGGAGAGCTCGCTGCGCGGATCGATCCCGAAGCCGCTGGTCTCGGTCCCCGCGACTCGGTTTCCCAGCAGGTCGAACGTGTGGACGCGTTCGAGCCTGAGCTCGGTGTGGTCGGGCTCGAGAACCTCGCGCGGGCCATCGCGCCCAGCTCGTCGTACTGGTTCTCGCGCGTGCGGGTCTGCGGCTCGCTTCCCGGGCGCCGAGGCCGCCATCTCGATGCGCTGCACCATCCCGAGCAGCCAGCGCGACGAGTCGTTCTCGAAGACCGTCCGCGTCGTCCGCGCCGCGCCGTCGCCCACTCGACGCGCTCGACCGCGACGTTCGCGAACGCGTCGAAGTCGCGGTGTGGGTCTGCGTCGGGATGCCGGCGCACCGTCGAGCTCGAATCTCTCCTCTCGGGTCTCGCGCTCGACGATCGCATTCACCCCCACGGCAGACCCCGGCGCGACTTCGTAGACGTGCTGCGTCGCTTGCGATGACCGTGCCGTTGGCTCGAGCGCGCACCGTCGTATCCGCGAGGCCCTGCGGCGGCCAGTCCTGCGGCTGGATTCGGTCGTAACCAGTCCGCTCGACTCGTCGGTCGACTCACGCCAGGCGAAGCCGAGGCTCAGCCGGCGCAGGCGATCGAAGCGCAGGCTCCCGTAGCGGAGCGACACCGAGTGAAGCGCATCCGCAGCCGGCCCGGAGCCGACGCGCCGAACGACGCGGATCGGGTCGGTCACCGTGACCTGCGGATAGGGCGCGCGCGCGCCGATCTCGTACACCGTCGAATCGGTGAGACGGCGCGTACTCGATCTCGGTGAGCGCGCCGAGTCCGTCACGGATCGCGGACCACTTGATCGCCGAGCGTGCCCTGATTGATGTGGCTCTCGCGAGTGACCGTGTCGCCCGTGCGGATCGCCTTGATCAGATCCGCGAGACCGTCGCCGTCGAGGTCGGCGAACGTGGCGCGCGTCTCGGCCGGAGCTCGGCGCGTAGCTCCAGATGGGCGTCGGCGGTGCGTACGCCGGAGTCGCTCGCGTCCGGGAAAGTCGTGGCCCGAGTTGAGCCAGGCATCGAGCTGCCGGACGTCCTGTGACGGGTCGAATGCGCGAACGAAGTCGGGAAGCCGTCGCCGTTCACGTCGACGAGCTGCCCGGTCATGCGGTTCTTTCCCGCCGCGTAGGTCCAGGCGAACACGTACGGCATGTCCACGCCTCCGCGGCGCGCCCAGCCGGCACCGGTGTTCAGGTAGGTCTGCAGCACGCTGCCGCCATCCCCTGGAAGCAGACGACGAAGTCGGGAGGCCGTCGCCGAATTTCGCGTCGGCGAGCTGCGCCTTCGTTTGATCCCGTCCCAGATCGCGGTCGGCGGACGCCGCGCCTGGACCGGGCCCGCGAAACCCGAGCCCGTGTTGAGCCAGACGGCCGAGGAATGCAAATCGGTAACGGCCGCCGCCATCCGTGAACGCCTGCAGCAGGTCCGGCAGGCCGTCGGCGTTCAGGTCGACGAGGCGTCACGCCTGGGCGCGGTGCTCCCCTCCTTCGAACTTCCAGAGGCTCGCCGGCAGCGCCCAGCGTTCGTCGCGCGGCACGAATCGCTTCGCCGGTGTTCAGCTTGGTGAAGCGCACCGGCGTGTCGCCGTCGTCGAAGGCCCCGGTCACCCAGTCAGGCAGGTCGTCGCCGTTCACGTCGGCCCAGGAGCCCTCGCTGGCGATTGTGGCTTCGTCCGTGTAGTCCCACATGGAAGTCCGGCGTCTCCAGCGGAACGACGGATTGTCGCTGGTCCAGCCGCTGCCCGTGTTGAGGTGAGTCTCCGTCTGCACCGTCTCGTCGGCGCCGCGATACGAGCGCACGTAGTCGGGCAGACCGTCGCCGTTCACGGCCGGTGAACGGCGCGTGGGGCATGCCCGCGTTCAGCGAGTACAGGTCGTCCGGCGTGCGCCGGTCGTCGTCGAGGCGCGAAGCCCTTTGCCGGTGTTGAGCCGGGTCGCGCGGTGCTGTAGAAGCGTTGCCGTCGTGCTGCACGAAGTCGAGCAGGCGCGTCGGCGTTGCGACGTCGGCCAGCTCGCCTTCCCCTCCCTTCGAATCCGGCCCAGAGCTGCCGCGGCAGGCTCCAGCGACCGATCTTTCCGTCCACCCTGCGGCCCCGTGCTCCCCCACCTCGAACAGCGTCGGCGGGAGACGCACTCACCGCCCAGGCCGCACTGGGGTCAGCGATGCGAGCCGCGAGCGGCCGGTCTGGGGGGTTCACTTCGTAGCCGAGGCGGTACTGCGCACGCGCTCTTCGCCGAACCAGGTCTCGAGTGCGGCGAGGCGGCGCGCGGCGGAGGCGTCGAACGCCGGCGAAGCAGCCCGACTCGGGATCCGGTCGATCGTCGTCCCAGACGACGCCGCACCGAGGCCGGAGGCCGCGGGGCCCACGGCCGGAGTTCTCGGTGTAGTCGATGCGCGCGAGCTCGTACTCGCCGCTCGGGTTGCGTCCTCGTCGTAGCGGTAGAGCATGGCGCCGCCGGAGCGGTCCTCGACGCGCGCGAGCTCCACAGCCAGACGCGCCGCGAGCCCTGCGCCTCGATGCGCGCGCGTCGTCGGTCGAGCCGTAGGAGCGGAATGCAGCCGACCACGGCCGAAGACTCCGAACTCGCGCGGCCCGGCGTCGGGATCACGGCGGGATCGCCGAAACTGCCGAGCGCGAGCACGCGCGCGAACTCTCGCGCTCGGTGCGGCATCGCCGGAGCCGGGCATTCCGTAGGTGCCTCGCGATCGCGACGAGCCGCTGCACCGTCGAGGTGCAGAGCCGGTCGCCGCGGTCGAGACTGGACGCCGCGGATCGCGCCGTCGCGTCCCGGGTCCGACGGGCGGCGCCTGATCGCCGCGACGACCCGCGCAGCGCGAAGCCGACCCCGAGCGGGGCCGTTCGGCCCTTGGCTGTCGTACCGCGAGCGAGATCGCCGGCTCCATGCCCGCCGCCCCGGGCGGGACGGTGATCGGGATCTCGTAGGTCTGCGGCGCCGCTCGCCGGGCGCGACCGCGAACGTCGCGTCGAGCTTCTGCCGACCAGCTCGGCGCGCGCCGGCAGCGCGAGGAGAACCAGAAGCCCGATGAACCACCGCATGGATGCCTCCGTGTCGTGCACGGGACCCGTGGGGTGAGAAGCAGATGTTCGCCCTCCGCTCTTCGCCTCGTCAGCCAACTGTGAGTCCTGATGACTCGGCGCGCCGCGGGAACTGGTAGGAAGCGGTCGATCTTGAGATCGTCGTCCGACTCTTCGGTGAGCGAGATCTCTCCTTGTCGGAGCCCCCGGCTTCCTTGTCGAAGTCGTCCCAGAGCTGTCGGAGGTGCCGGGAGATCCCGCCCAAGACGCAGCGCGAAGTCGTCGGGGTTGGAGACGTGGAGCAGCGCCTCCTCGTAGGTCCACGAGGCCGCGCCTTCACGTGGTGCATGAGCGACTGGTCCGAAGCTCTGCATGCCGTAGGTCAGTGAAGCCACTTGGCGATCGTCGTTCAGCTCCTTGGTCATCTCGGCGTCGGCGATGCACTCGCGCACGCGCGCGGGCGCGACCAGGATCTCGACCGCGGGCACGCGGCCCTTGCCGATCGGCGCGCGGCACGAGCCGCTGGCTGATGATGCGCCCTTGATGATCGGCGCGAGCTGAAGCCGGACTGCGGGCTGCTGGTGCGGCGGGAACACGGAGACGATGCGCGTGATCGTCTCGGTGGCGTCGACGGTGTGCAGGGTCGACATGCACCAGGTGGCCGGTCTCGGCCGCCGTGAGCGCGGTCTCGATGGTCTCGAAGTCGCGCATTTCGCCGACCAGGATGACGTCCGGGTCCTGGCGCAGCGCGGCGCGCAGGCGCCTGCGCGAAGTCTGTCGTGTCGACGCCGATCTCGCGCTGGTTCACGATCGAGCGCTTGTCGCGGATCAGGAACTCGATCGGGTCCTCGATCGTGACGATGTGGCAGGTCCGTTGCGTGTTGATGTAGTCGATCATCGCGGCGAGCGTGGTCGACTTGCCCGAGCCGGTGGTGCCGGTGACGAGGATCAGGCCGCGCTGCTTCCATGCGCGATCGCGCTCGACGACCTTCGGCAGCACGAGCTGCTCGATCGTCTTCACGCCGAACGGGATCACGCGGAAGACGATGCCCGACCGTGCCGCGCTGCATGGAAGGCGTTCACGCGGAAGCGGCCGAGGCCGGCGATCGAGTCACGCGCGAGATCGACCTCGTGGAACTCCGTCGAAGTGCGTCTTCTGCCCCGGGTCATGATCGACGTCGCGATCCCGTGCAGTCCTCGGGGTCAGCCGCTCGCCGTTCTTCAACGGAACGAGCGCGCCGTCCACCCGGAACAGCGGCGGCAGGCCCGCCTTCAGATGGATGTCCGGAGGCGTTGCCCTTGATCGCAATGGTCAGGATGTCGTTGAGTTCCATTCCCGCCCGCCCCTCGCGGATGTGCGAGTGCACCTGCGGGTGAAATCGTCCCGACCGGATGCGTTCTGAGGCAGTCCGGATTCCCTTACGCTCGGCTGCGCCTCGCTGCGCGCGGCGCTTGCGGCCTCGCTCGGTGCGGCCCTACGCTCGGCGAGCGCGCTAGCTGTCCTCGGCCTCGGCCTCGTCAGGCGTGCTCTCGCATCCGCCACGGGAACCTTCTTCCTGATTCCGCGTTGGCGAAGACGAGCTCGCCGATGCGCTCGTACACGTCCGGGTTGGCGATCAGGAACGCTCTGGCGTTCTCGCGGCCCTGCCCGATGCGCGTGCCCTCGAAGCTGTACCAGGTGCCGCTCTTCTCGAGCAGGCCGCGCTCGGAGGCCAGGTCGAGGATGTCGCCCTCGCGCGAGATGCCGCGGTCGTGCATGAGGTCGAACTCCGACCTGGCGGAACGGCGGCGCGACCTTGTTCTTCACGACCTTCACGCGCGTGCGGTTGCCGATCGTCGTCTTCGCCGTCCTTGATCTGCGCCGATGCGGCGCACGTCGAGCCGGATCGAGGCGTAGAACTTCGAGCGCGTTGCCGCCCGATGGTCGTCTCCGGGTTGCCGAACATGACGCCGATCTTCATGCGCATCTGGTTGATGAAGATCAGGCACGCGTTCGAGCGGGCGAGATTGCCGGTCAGCTTGCGCAGCGCCTGGCTCATCAGGCGCGCCTGCAGGCCGACGTGCTGGTCGCCCATCTCGCCCTCGATCTCGGCCTTGGGCACGAGCGCCGCGACCGAGTCGACCACCACGATGTCGACCGCGCCCGAGCGCACGAGCATGTCGGCGATCTCGAGCGCCTGCTCGCCGTAGTCGGGCTGCGAGACGAGCAGCTCCTCGACCGTTGACGCCGAGCTTCTTGGCGTAGCTGACGTCGAGCGCGTGCTCGGCGTCGATGAACGCAGCGACGCCGCCCGTGCGCTGGCACTCGGCGACCGCGTGCAGCGGTGAGCGTCGTCTTGCCCGCTCGACTCCGGGCCGTAGATCTCGACGACGCGGCCGCGCGGCAGGCCGCCGATGCCGAGCGCGATGTCGAGCGACGGCGAGCCGGTCGAGATCACGTCGATCTCGCGGTCGAGCTGCTCCTGCCCCATGACCATGATCGAGCCCTTGCCGAACTGCTTCTCGATCGACGCGACCGTGAGGTCGACGGCCTTCTGCTTCTCGTCCTTGGACGCACCCGATTGCGCCTCGCGACATGTGGTCTCCTTTAGCTCTCTGGGGGCGAATTCGTCGTTGGGATCGCCACTCCCCGCGCCGAGCGGGAGATGGGCGAGGGGGACGTGATCGAGCGCCGCCGGGGGCGAGACGGCTCTCGTAGAGTACGACCTCCGAGACGGTCCAGGCGACCGAGTTCCGGCGGACCAGGCGCTCGAGCTCGATCGCGCGCCGGCTCGCGCAGCCGGCCGAGCGTGAGGTGCGCCGCGAACGGGCGGCGCTCGCGCTCGGCGCCGGCGACGCCGCGCCGCAGCGCGTCGAGCTTGCGCGCCAGCTTCGCCACGCGCCGGCGCCGCGGCGCGATGCCGAGCCAGAGCACGCGCGCCTCGCGTGCGCTCGGGAATGCGCCGAAGCCGGCGAGCGCGACCTCGAAGGGCCGACGCGCTCGCCACCTTCGCAGCCGCGCGCTCGACCAGCCGGTCGACGTGGCCCTCGCGGATCTCGCCCAGGAACTTCAGGGTCAGGTGCTGGTTCTCGGCCGGCACCCAGCGCACTCCGACGGCGCGGCGCGCGCGGGCGCTCGACCGCCTCGGCCGCGCAGGCGCGCGCCGCGTGCGAGAGCGCCGCGGCGAAGAAGACGCGCAGCTGGTCGCTCACGGCGCGCCTCGCGCGCGGTGACCAGGCGCGGGAACGTCTCGGCGCTGATCGGCAGGCCGAGCAGCCGGCGGCGGATCCAGCAATATAACGAACGAAGCTACC